>Ga0209480_10001503_pt1 | contig 16973 bp, 17 predicted proteins | sample JI61114C2DNA_FD_187501 | JGI IMG/M metagenome (GOLD analysis project Ga0209480, IMG submission 187501) | Wastewater effluent complex algal communities from Wisconsin, to seasonally profile nutrient transformation and Carbon sequestration -... | ecosystem: Engineered > WWTP > Effluent > Algae... | reverse complement strand
ATCGAGGTAATAAATATTGACATTGGGCTAATTCTACTTGCGTTCTTGCATAAGAAGTTTCAGCACGTTGTGCGAAGATATCTAAGATAAGATTGGTTCTGTCTAATACTTTGCAATCTAATTCTTTGGTAATGTTTTTGGATTGTGATGGTGTTAATTCGTCGTCAAAGATTACAGTTGTGATATTGTTGTCTTTGATGTAATATTTAATTTCTTCTAATTTACCAGTTCCAACAAATGTTTTTGGATTGGGTTTGTCCATTTTTTGGGAAAAACGTTTTACAACGGTTCCTCCAGCAGTGAAAGTAAGAAACTCTAATTCGTCAAGATATTCGTCTAGTTTCTCTTCACTTTGGTTTTGCGTTACAATTCCTACTACTATTGATTTTTCAAAGTCAATAACTTCTTTCTCTAACATAATCGTTCTTTAAGAATACAAAGGTACGAAATAGCAAGCATAAAAAAAGCGACTCAATTTGAGTCGCTTTTAAAATTTATCTTATAACTTATTGAAATAAAATATTATCTATTTGAGCACCAGGTCTAGTTTCTGCATTAGTAGTTGAAGTTGCAGCTACATCATACGCAAAAATGATATGTCCTTGACCAGACATTCCTGTAAAAGTATGAATACCAGAGTTTGTAAAGCCAGAAGCCCATCCTGTTCCTGTGTGATTAGAGAATGTAAAACTACTTGTAATTTCTACAAGACCAGCTGTAGGATTACTAGGATCAAAACTTGTAGAATAGTATACTTTCATTATTGGTGTTGAAGTCAAAGACATATAACCATATAATGATTTGAAAGAAACTTTTGTATGAGTATCAAAATCAAAAGGCATTACAAAGAAAATTTTTGTAGCTCCAGTGCTATTCCCTTTTCTTGCTTGTAAGTATTTATTTCCAGAAAAAGAACCTACAAACCAATCATTCGTGCCTTGAACTTTGATGTTAGAATAATTAGGAAAAACAGCAGTATTTGTTGCAAAAGATTCAAAATTTTCTATTGCTGGATTTAATCTTGGTTCTGTTAAATTAACATCATTAATAGTTCTAATCATAAATTGATAATCGCTATTAAATTTTGTAAGAACACCTCTGATTTTTCCATTTAATGAAGGAATTGTGTTACTTGCAAATACAGCATATTCACTAACTCTAACAATTATAGTATTACCATCAACATCTGTAATAGTATGATTAGTTGCACCACCAATACTGTTTACAGAAGGATCATAATATTTTTTACCCGAAGAAACATTAGAAAACTGAACTGCATCAAACTCTATTAAATGGTTTAAATAGATGTCATTTTTTGCATCTGCAATTGTTAGGTTTTTTACTATGTCGTTTTCATTAACATTTTCACAAGACCTTAAAATAACATCTTTGTACTCTACACCAGAAATTCTACCAACACCACCTTCATAAGAAGAACCAATAACTGTTGAACCATGTTGTTTGTTGTAAAATCTGTTTTTGTCTAATTTGATAGTTACTTTTCGTCCTGGTTCAAATTCTGTATACAAATTGTAATTATCAACTGGCATACTAAAGCCCTGTAATCCGTCTAATGACATCATTGAGATTGATTTGTAGAAGTTTCCACCTTCATCACTTGAAGTTACATAAGCTTCAATATAATCAACAAGTGTTTCGTCTGTTGTATATTGAGTTGCTGCTGCAGAAGAAATACTAGTAATGTCTACTACTTCTTTTGTTTTTTCTATGGTTACGCAATCTTTTGATAAATCTGGTGTACCATAATCATCTCCATTAACACAACCTACTAAAGTTGCGAAAAGGGCAGTTGTTAATACTAATTTTAAATTTTTCATAGCTATTAATTTTTTGTGATCTTAATATTGTCTAATTGTAAAGTAGTTGTAACACCTGATTTACTTCCAGTATATTTGAAAGCAATTCTAACGTTGTCACTCTCGTAAGCACTTAAGTCAATGTTACCACTATTAACAAAAACATCATCAGTAGAAGGTGTTGTAAATGTTAAAGGAGTCCAAGTTGCTGTCGCAATTCCTCCAGTAGTTCCATCATAATCAGTTGAAATAAAAGCAGTCATTGGGTAGCCATTTGAAAATCTTGTCTTTGTTGTAAAAGAAAACATTTCACCTGTAGTAGCTGTTAAATCAATTGCAGGTGTAATCAACCAAGCCACATCATTTGTTCCAGCTGCAGAATAGAATGAAGAAAATTCCGAATAAATATTGCTCGAAAATGTTCTTGCATGCCATAGACGAGTTGATGTTTCATTATAATTTACCCATCCTTCTAAAGCGATTGGTACTTCAACAGATCCACTTCCTGTAGGAGCAGTTTCAAAACCTTCGTTAAACGCATAACTAAAAACAGTTGGAATGGCATAGTCATCGTCTCCAACACAACTTGTTAGTAGGCTTGATCCAAGCGATAACAAGAATAATGTTTTTAAAAATTTTATTTTCATAGTACTAATTTTTTAGAAGTTAATGTAAAAGTTAACAAAGAACGTTCTTCCATATCCATAAAAATATTTTGAACCAAAAGAAGGTGTTCCGTTAGCTTGATCTGCTTGTAAATCTGGGAAAGTTGCTTTTCTTGATTGTTCAAATCCACCTGTTTTATATGTTACATCAAAAACATTATTAACAGATGCAAAGAAACCAACAGTGTTACGGTTAGCTTTGCTAATTCTCCAAGATTTTCCTCCAGTTAAGTTTACTAAGGTAAAGTTATCAAATTTTTCTTGTTTTAAAATAGCTCTCACTGTTTCTGGTGTAGCACCAGAATAGTTGTCTCCTGTTGCACTATCAATAGTAAAATTATCTGTTCTTAAGATACTTGCAATATCAATGTAGCTGTTAGCTAAATAGTTTACGTTTGCACCAATCCACCAGAAATGTGGATCGCGATACTCTAAACCAAACGAAGCTGCTGTTTGAGGCATACCTGGTTGGTGGTAATCTTTGATATAAACAGTTCCAAAATCTGTTAGTGAATTATTTCCTGCAGCAGCTAATGCGTCATCGTTTGTTTTTAACTTAGCATTATCTGAATAGATATACTGACCGTAAGAGGCAGCAGCAGTTGCTTTAATAGTTGAAGTAATTTGGTATTCTAAACCAAGTTCTGCACCCATATTTTGTTTTTCAATTCCAGTAACAATTTCACTAACAAAAGTGTCTTCATCACCACCATCATCGCTTCCAATACCTTCTCCATAGAAGAATGAAATTTCAGTAGCATCTTGAATTTTAGTATAGAAACCAGTTAAACGTGCTTTGAATTTTGGTGCTCTTAAGATATAACTTGCATCAGCACTTGTAATACTTTCGCTTTTTAAATCTGGAGTAATAACGTTGTTCATTCTCGCATTAGAGAAAGAGTTTCTTAAACTCGGAGCTTTTGTTTGGTATAAACCGTTGAAATCTAAATAATTTCTACCGTTTAATTTTAAAGTCAAGCCTCCTTTGAATCCAAAGTTTTCGAACGTAATGCTTTCTCCTTTACCAAAGGAATTATCTGCATAGATTCCATTTCTATATAAACCTTCTCTTTGATATTCTGTTCTTGAGAAAGATTGCGCTAAATAAAAATCTGCTTTATCATAAGTAAATTTAAATTGTGTAAATCCGTCAAATGTTAAAGCGTGTAATAAATAGTTATAACCATATGATTCGTTTTCACCAACTTGTCTATTTGGGTTGTTTAAATCAGATTGAGCTGCATCTCCCGCGTAAAATGTATCTATGTCTAAGAAATACTGTCCGCCCATTAAATCTAATAGGTTTTGATGGTTGTGTGAACGCAATTTTCTAAAATTTACCCCAGCATTTAAGCTAATATTATCAGATATACTTGAGTTAATAAATGAATTCGCATTTAATAAATTATCGTCTGTTCGGTCTTCATATAAAACATAAACACTTCTTCCAGGAAATGCACTGGTTGTATTGGCATAGTACATTGCATTCCAATCAATTTGTGAACGATTTTTAAAGATACTAGCATATCCATTAAATTCATCTTCTGTTAAGCCACCCGCTAAGTTGCTAAAATAACTTGGTAAGTTTTTATAATATGTAGGATCAGGATTATTTCCTAATTGGTAATCTAATCTTGAGTTTCCGATTGTTCCTGTTTGAAAAGCAACATTTGTATTTAATGTTGTTTTTTCTGACAACCTCCAATAGTGTGATAACATTACTAACGGTTCTTCAACATCTTTATCTCTTGAATTACGTTTTTTACCATTTTGGTACCCCCAATAAGAGTTATATTTAATTCCCATTAAATCATTAACTTCTTTAGTATTTGGAGATGACTTTCCTCTACTGTTTTGGGCGTACATTGCAGTTAAGTTCAAACTATGTTTATCGTTAATTCTTTTCTCAACACTAGCAAACAATGAATTCGCACCATAATCAGTACCGTCAAAATAACCTTCTTCTGCCCATCTTCTTGATGCAGAAACCACAAATGCCCATCCATCTTTATTCATTCCAGATGCGTGTGTTCCCATCATTCTCCAGCTGTAATTTGTGTTTGTTCCAGACATAGAAATTCTAGATCCAGGACGATAAAACGAAGCTCTTGTATTGATTTCTTGAGTTCCTAATGCACTACCAAAAGTATAATCAGAAGGTGCTGAACCCATTGTAAATTCTTGGTTACGAGTAGCATCATTTAAACCACCCCAGTTGCTCCATTGTGGTCTTCCGTCATAAAGTTTATTCATGACAATACCATTAATCATTGTAACCCCATATTCGTTATCTAAACCTCTAATTCTAAAACGAGCTAAACCCCAGTTAAAAGCAGCCGCTTGTTGGTAAGTATCTCTTGTAGCTTGTAATAAACCTGAAGTACTTTCAGAGCCACTATTGTCATCACCTAAGTCATTTTCGGTAATAGTAACCAAACTTAATTGTTGCTCAGAAGTAATATCTTCTTCTAAAACAACAACTCCTAAATCTAATGGTTCTCCATTCGTTGGTTCTAAAACAAATCTTTGTTGATTGTAGCCACTTGATTTAACTACCAAGACTTGTTCTCCCGAAGGAATTGATTGAAAAAAGAAGTTCCCTTCAAAATCTGTTAATGCAGATTGGTTGGTGCTTTGAATTGTAGCAACAACATTTTGTAATGGTTTTTGACTTTTAGCATCGATAACCTTACCTTTTAAGGCCGGATTTTGCTGTGCAAAAACAAAAACAGCTTGCAGTACTAGTAAAGTACTTAATACAAGTTTTTTCATAAAGAATATTAAAATTAATACTAATTTAATGTTAAGACGTTAAAAACTTAACAGCCTACAAATGTATAACTTTTAATAATATTATTTACCTTTGGCACCCAATTTGTATTAAACTTGATAATAAAATAACATTCATCTTATGAAAATTAAACATTTTATCGCTGCTTTTATTGCGATTTTGTCAATTAGCCACGGTTTTGCCCAAGATAAAAAATTTAAAGTGCACACGGTTGCATTCTATAATTTCGAGAATTTATTCGATACTATAAACGACCCAGATACTTTTGACGAAGAATATACTCCCGCTGAAGGTTGGACATCAAAAAATTATAAGAAAAAATTAGACAACTTAAGTCGTGTTCTTATCGAGTTAGGAACAAGCGAAACTCAAAAAAATTCTCCAGTAATTATTGGTGCATGTGAAATTGAAAATAGAAGAGTGTTAGAAGATTTAGTAAAACACCCAACACTTATTGACAAAGGATACAAAGTAGTTCACTTTGATTCTCCTGATAAGCGTGGAATTGACGTTGGGTTTTTATACCAAGAAAAATATTTTCAACCTACAAGTTATATAAATGTTCCATTATATGTGTATGAAAATGCTTCAAGTGATACTAAAAAAACAAAAGAAGAAGCTGAGGAAATAGAAGAAAATGTAAACTATGACAAAAAAACAAAGCGTATTTATACACGTGACCAACTTTTGGTTACGGGTTTATTAGATGGTGAAGAAATCAATGTAATTGTAAATCACTGGCCTTCACGTTCTGGTGGTGAGAAAAAAAGTAGCCCTTACAGAGAAGCCGCTGGTAGATTAAACAGAAAAATTATGGATTCGCTTATTAAAATCAACCCAAATGCTAAAATAATTACGATGGGTGATTTAAATGACGGCGCATACAATAAAAGTGTAAAACAAGGAATTGGTGCTAAACTTAAAAAAGAAGAGCTTAAAAAACCTGCTGACATTTTCAATCCATTTGAACAAATGGCTAAAGACGGACATGCATCTCTATTCTACAGAGATTCTGGTGATATTTTTGATCAAATCATGGTAAGTGAGCAATTTATTTCTAAAGATAAAAACGATTATTTAACTTTCAAATATTGGAAAGCAGGAATTTATAACAAACCTTTCCTAATTCAAAAAACCGGACAATACAAAGGTTATCCACTTCGAAACCAAAATGGTGTTCCAGGATTTTCAGATCACTTTCCAGTGTACATCTATTTACTTAAAGAAGTAAAATAACAATATCGAAACAAAAACAAAAGGTTAGTTTGTAACAAAAATTACAGCTAACCTTTTTTCTTTTTAGTAACTTTACCTTTTAAATTTAAAGACAATGGCAATCTCAAAACCGTTCAACTTACAAAAATGGATTAAAGAAAATAAAGAGTTACTTCAACCGCCAGTAAGTAACAAAAATTTATATGTTGAGTCTGAAGATTATATCGTAATGATTGTGGGTGGACCCAACGCACGAAAAGACTATCACTACAATGAAACCGAAGAATTGTTTTACCAATTAGAAGGTGAAATTACGGTTTACATTCAGGAAGATGGTAAAAAGAAAGCCATGAAACTTTCAGCTGGCGACATGTATTTACATCCTGCTAAAGTACCGCATTCTCCTGCTAGAACCGAAGGTTCAGTAGGTTTAGTAATCGAAAGAAAACGTGCAGGCAAAGGATTCAACGATGGTTTGTTATGGTTTTGCGACAATTGCAATCATAAATTACACGAAGTGTATTTCGAATTACACGATATTGAAAAAGATTTTCTACCTCATTTTAGTACGTTCTACAATTCGGAGGAAAAAAGAACGTGTAAAAAATGCGGTACAGTAATGGAAACCAATCCTAAGTTTACGACTAAGAAATAGTTAAAAAAGCGCTGTGTAACTTGAGACACACAATTATTAAAATATATTTTTTACATTTGTAAAAATTTAACAAAAACCGAATAAAAAGTTATAAAATGATATCTGAAGCAGCAATTCAATTTGGTATGCAAGAAGCTTTGCAACAATTAGGCATTAAAGAAATTAACGAAGGAACTTCTACTGGAACAAAGTGGTTTTCTAACGGAAAAATCATCGAATCATATTCACCTGCAACAGGAGATTTGATTGGAAAAGTAAAATCTTCAACAAAAGAAGATTACGAAATAGCTATGAGTGCTGCAGAAGAAGCGTTCAAAACATGGCGTTTGGTTCCGGCTCCAAAAAGAGGGGAAATCGTACGTCAAATGGGAGAAGAGTTGCGTAAGCATAAAGAAGCATTAGGAAAATTAGTGTCTTTTGAAATGGGTAAATCGTATCAAGAAGGTCTTGGAGAAGTTCAAGAAATGATTGACATTTGTGATTTCGCAGTTGGTTTATCACGCCAATTACACGGATTAACAATGCACTCTGAACGTCCAATGCACAGAATGTATGAGCAATGGCATCCGTTTGGAATTGTTGGAATCATTTCAGCTTTCAACTTCCCAGTAGCGGTTTGGTCTTGGAACACGATGTTAGCTTGGATTTGTGGTGACGTTTGTATTTGGAAACCAAGTTCAAAAACGCCTTTATGTGGTGTAGCTTGTCAAAACATCATTCAAACGGTATTAGAAAGAAACAATTTACCAGAAGGAATCAGCTGTTTAGTAGTGGGTAACGAATCTGGAGATTTAATCAATAACGACAAACGTATTCCATTAGTATCGTTTACAGGTTCTACAAGAATTGGTCGTCACGTATCAAAAACAGTAGCGGAGCGTTTTGGAAACACTATCTTAGAATTAGGTGGAAACAACGCGATTATCGTTTCTAAAGAAGCAGATTTATCAATGGTATTGGTAGGAGCAGTTTTCGGAGCGGTAGGAACAGCAGGTCAACGTTGTACGTCAACTCGTAGATTAATTGTTCACGAAAGTGTTTACGACAAAACCTTAGACGTTTTAGCAAAAGCTTACGCGCAGTTAAAAATTGGAAATCCATTAGATGCAAACAATCACGTGGGTCCACTTATCGATAAAGGTGCGGTGCAAGATTATTTAGATGCGATTGAAAAAGCAAAAGCAGAAGGCGGAAGAGTTATCGTAGAAGGTGGTGTTTTAGAAGGAAAAGGATATGAAAGTGGTTGTTATGTAAAACCATGTATTATTGAAGCGAAAAACGAGTTCGAAATCGTACAACACGAAACTTTTGCTCCAGTTTTATATGTAATGAAATACAGCACTATTGAAGAAGCAATTGCCATGCAAAATGCAGTTCCTCAAGGATTATCTTCTTCTATCTTTACCAACAACATGAGAGAAATGGAGTTATTCCTTTCGGCAGCGGGTTCTGATTGTGGTATTGCTAACGTAAACATTGGAACTTCTGGTGCTGAAATTGGTGGCGCTTTTGGTGGTGAAAAAGAAACAGGTGGTGGCCGTGAATCAGGTTCTGATGCATGGAAAGCCTACATGAGAAGACAAACTAACACCATTAACTACGGAACAGCGTTACCATTAGCTCAAGGTATTAAGTTTGATTTCTAAAATAAGTGATAGTGAAAAGTAATTAGTGATTAGTTACTTTTGGATATAGAAAAACCCTGCAATTGCAGGGTTTTTTGTTTTTTTGTGGGTAAGGAATACAATTCCGAGCTATCGGATATTTTGTACTTATCACATTTTCTTGTAAATCATTCCTTTTTTTCGAATTAATTTTTTGTTTTTTATTTCTACAAATTCATTATTAAAAAATTCATAATTAGAATTTTCATATAGATTAACCTCGAAAGTTGTGGAACTTGAATCTTTAATATTATATATATAATTTTTTCTGAAGGTAGATATATTAAGTATTTTAAAACCATCTGTTTTTTTAAATTTTATTTCTCCATTGTCGTCTAATTGAAGAACACTATCATTATTATTGAGTTTTAATATTGCATAATCACTTGGTTTATTGTGATAAAAATCAAAAACTTTTAAAGTTACTATATCGGATTTAATCTTATTAATTTCTTTTACAATAATTGTATCAGTCAAATAATCATTATAGCTATTTAGAATTATTACATTATTGTGTTTTTGTATCCAATTACCATTTGTTATTGTTTCTGATGACTCAGCATTATGTTTATAACAAAAAGTTCCATCATTTTTTAATTTAATTGAAGATTTCACTAATGAACTTCTATAAATAAATTCAACTTCAACTTCATCCTTCTTAAAAATCTTATTACTACAACCCGAAAGAAAAATAGCGACAAATATGCCTGAAAAAAGATTTTTCAAATACATGCGTTTGTTTTTATTAATATGTTTTTTAAACAAGTCCATTTCTGAGATACGATGTTTTTATTTTGTTTTTTAATCAAAACAAATATACCAAAATAGTAAAACCAAAAACCCCACAAATCAAATTTGCAGGGTTTTCTATTGTGATATTGCCACATCGGCACATTGAAAACTACTTCGTTTTCTTCACGTATTGTGTTAAAATGTAAATGTTTTGGTTTTCCACTCTACCTTCAATAAGGTTTGCATCATCCCAAACTAATTTAATGTTGTGCACGGCAGCACCACGTTTTGCGGTAAAAGTAGCGCCTTTTACATCTAAATCTTTAATTAATACAACTGAGTCACCATCTTGTAAAATAACGCCGTTACTGTCTTTATGTACAATTTTGTTTTCGTCTTCTTCTGCGCCTTCGCCTGTTGCTTTTGCCCATTCTAAGGCTTCTTCATCTAAGTACATCATGTCAAGCAAATCGTTGTTTTTTAAACGAGCTAACATACGCCAAGATAAAATTTGAACAGGTAAATGCTCATTCCACATACTATCTGATAACCCTCTCCAATCGTTTTCATTCATGGTTTCTGGGTTTTCAATTTGGTCTTTCAAATGTTTCGCAACTAAAACCGAATGTTCTAAGCTTTCTGCAGTGTGGGGTGGCAACGTGTACACAACTAAATCATGTTCGGCACCACTAATTTCGCAAACTGAACCACTGCGGTCTTTCAGTTTTTTTTCTATTACACTCATTTTGAATGGATATTACGTAAATAAATATTTTGCAAGCAAAGTTATAAATTGAAATTAATTATCTTTGATTATTCGATTAAAATCTACTTAAAATGAAAAAATTACTCTTAATTATTGCTATGGCTCCATTATTATTAGCTACACAATGTAACGAAGATGATAACGGAATTGCTTGTACAGAGGAAGCACGAGCCGGTTTGAACATCACCATAAAAGATGCCGAAACAAATTTGTATTTAAGCGAAGGTGTTTCTGTGATAGCCACTGATGGGAGTTATTCTGAAGCCTTGATAAGTTTTGATGTAGTAGAACCCATTTTTTCGGGAGCTTATGAACGAGAAGGAAATTATATTATCACTGTTTCAAAATCGGGTTATGTAACTTATACGTCTGAAATTATAACTGTAACTTCAGATGTTTGTCATGTGATTCCGCAACAAATAACCATTTTGCTTCAACCGGAATAAAAAAAGGAAGCCATTTAGACTTCCTTTATAAACATATTTTTACAATTTTTATAAATTGAAAGAAGCTCCAATAGATAAATTAAATTGGTTATTATATTTCTCAAATCCAACAGGATCATTATCATATTGAGCTATTGGAAATTGAATTTCAGAATATAACCCAAAACCATCTGTAATAAAATAACGAGCACCTAAATGGCCTCCAAAATTTTTAATTCCGATATTTAATCCTGGATAAATATCTACTTTTTCTTCAATGCCAAAAATATCGGCAATATTAGCACTAAAACGAGCTCTTAAATCAAAACGATCATCAAAATTTGGTTTTTCTCCAGCAATTTCTTTTATTCCTAATAAATACATTGACGTAAAACCAAACGACATATTTGTTCCTATACCTCTATCGTAAGTGGCGATTATTCCAGTTCCTTTTTCTTGAATGTTAGCTCCAACTTGGAACTTTGTATCTCCTTTTCCTTTAAAAACTTGCGCATTTGAGATTTGAACTGCGGCTAATAAGCAAACTACTACTAAAATTTTTTTCATCGTATTAAAATTTAAATTAGCTACAAATATACAAATAAATTAATTTCTTCCTTTTTCATTAGGGTATAAGTCTGGTAATGAATCGCTTTGCCAAAATTCTTTAGTATCAATATTCATTGCAGTAAGTTTTCCTTTAAAAGCTGCTCCAGTATCAACGTTCCAGACATTTGCAAAATTTACAGGAATGTCTTTTCCAATGTGTGTAACAGGCGTGTGTCCAATGAATATTTCGTTATATAATTTTAATCTTTTTGGATAATAAATATGATTTTCTGCAAGGTTTTTATCTAACGACATAACCATTTCCCAAAGTGTTCTGTCCCAATAAAAGGTTTCGTCAAAATATTCATACGCTATTCCTTTCATATTGCTAAATCCAGCATGAAGAAACAATCTGTTGTTTTCGTCTAAATAATAATTTTGAAGAGATTTTAAAAAGGTTACGTGTTTATTAATTGTTTCGTTATCTATGTTTTTATAGGAAAGCACAGTAGCTTCTCCACCGTGTTGAAACCACAATTTCTCATCAAATTTTTCGTTATTACCTAATAGCCAGTCTAATAGAAGTTCATCATGATTACCTCTAATAAAAATGCATTGTTGTTTTTTTTGTAATTCTATCAGAAAATCTAAAACGGCTGGCGATTCACTCCAACCATCTACAAAGTCACCTAAAAAAATTAGCGTGTCATTTTTATCACAATTAATTTTTTTTAGTACTTGAAGTAACGCTTTTAGACCTCCATGGATGTCTCCAATAACAAATTTTTTCATAAAAACTCAATAAACACTGGAAAAAAAAATTGAAAATGTACAGAAAATCTGTAACAGGAATATAAAAGCGATTAGTACTTTTATAGTGCAAAAATCGATAAAAAATTTAGATTAAAATTAAAAAACAAATAACAAAACAATTAAAATTTAATCCCAATGAAAAACACAGTAAAATTATTCGGTCTATTAATGGTTAGTATTGTATTATTTTCATGTTCAACTGATGAGCAAGATGCAGATTTAGAAAGAGCCATTAAACTATCAGAAAACGTGCAACAAATGCAATCTAGAGAAGGTGAACAAACAAGTGTAGATAGTACTTCAAGAGAAGATGGAACACCTGTAATAATAGCTAAGAAAGATTAATAACTTTTAAAATATAGTAAAATGAAAACAATAGTATTGTTAATAGTAAGTTCTTTGTTTTTGTCAAACGTGCCAAACAACAAAGAAAATGATTCAATTAAAAAAGTCATGGCTTTAAAAATTGAAAAAACAGATAAAATCAAAGTAGAAAATATTACCAACCCAAGAACACCTATAATAATTGTAAAAAACGATTAATTATTATCTTTAAACTGTAAATTTGTGCAAAAGCAAATCTTTTAATTGAAACAGATAATAATTTTATTTGGCTTAATATTTCTCGTTGGATGTAATTCAAACGAGAAAAATCCTGTTATTCCAAAAAAGTTGGATGCTTATTTTGAAAACAGTTCGAATGTAAATTTAGACAAGGAAATTCGTCTAAAATATATTGACTCTGCCAAAAATATCATTCAAGAAGCAAGTGAAAATGATTCCATAAAAATCAAAAATTATTTTAAGCTTGCCAATCGTTACTTCATATTGTTAGAATATGATAAATACAAAGAAACGACCACTAAAATTCTAGATATTTCTGAATCAATTAATGATTCTTTAAATATAGCTAAAGCGGAATATTATTTAGGAGACTATTATTTTTCTCTGTCTAAAAATGATAGTGCTTACTATTATTATTTAGGAGCAGAAAAAAAATATGAAAAGTTAGATGATAAATCTAATTTAGCAAGAACAATACTTCACAAGGCTTATATTTTGCTTTACGAGAAAGATTTTTTAGGAAGCGAATCAGAAACTATTAAAGTTCTAAATATTGCAAAAGAAATCAATGATCAGTCTTTAATATATGAATGCTATGTTAATTTGGGAAGCTCTTTATCTGGCTTAGGAGATTATAATAAAGCCTTAGAATATCATCAAAAAGCTTTACTTCAAATTAAAAAAATTGAAGACGAAAATTACAAACCATTATTTCAAGCACAAACCTTAAACAATATTGGGTTTGTTTACTTGAGCATTAACAAATTTAATGAAGCGAGCCAAATTTTTGAAGAAGGATTAAAAATCAACAATCTCAAAGAAATTCAACCCGTTTTATATACATCTTTACTTGATAATTTTGCCTACTCTCGATTTAAAATCAATAAAAACGAAGGGTTGAAAGATTTTCAAACCGCATTAGCTGTTAGAGATGAAATAGATGATTTGTATGGAAAAATTAACAGTAGAATTCATCTTACCGAATATTACCTTTCTCAAAACGACACGCTTAAAGCAATTCAGCTTAATAGCGAAGCCAACAAATTAGCCAAAGAATCGCATTACAACAAAGAAGTGTTAATTACACTCGATTTTTATACCAAATTAATTCCTGAAGAAGGTTTATCTTATGCAAGAGATTACATCAAATTAAACGATAGCCTTCAAAAACAAGAAAGAGCTACCCGAAACAAACTGGCTCGAATAGAATTTGAAACCGACGAAATAATTTCTGAAAAAGAAACACTCTCAAACCAACGAAAGATTATTTTGATAATGTCGTTGCTAATTATTTCATTCGGTTTTCTACTATATATTATTTTATATCAGCGAAGCAAGCACAAAGAATTGGTTTTTAATCAACAGCAACAAGAATCAAACGAAGAAATTTATAGATTGATGCTTAACAATCAAGAAGATATAGACGAGGTTCGAAGTAATGTAAAAAGAAATATTGCCCTTGAACTTCATGATAATATTCTAAATAGATTGGCAAGTACACGACTAAATTTATTTGCGATATCCAGAAGACAAGATGAAGAAACAATCAAAAAAGCATTAGAGCATATTGATTCCATTCGTGTGATTGAGCAAGAAATTAGAGCATTTTCTCATGAATTGCACAGAGAATCAGAAATAAACAAAAGTAATTTTAAAAACATTTTAGAAGAACTTTTAAAAAATCAAAAAGAAACATATTCTGCAGAATGCAATTGTGATATCTTTTTTGATGAAGCAATGAATAACATGAGTCCTGAAATTAAAATGAATGTCTATCGAATAATTCAGGAAGCGTTTAACAACATTAATAAATATGCTAATGCTACCAAAATTGGTTTAGCACTCGATGTTGATGATGGTTTTTTACATTTAGAAATAAACGACAATGGTACTGGTTTTAATGTAAAAAAAGTTAAAAACGGAATCGGTTTAAAAAACATGAAAAGTAGAGCAGAAGCCATGAAAGGTGAAATTTTTATAGCTTCTGAAAAAGGTAAAGGAACTAACATAAAGTTAAAAATTCCGTTATAAATTAAAATTTTTGTAAATTTGAAATAAATAAAATAGCGTGGGCAAATCTAACATCCATATTTTAATGATTGACGATCATCCTTCAATGATTGAAGGTTATAAAAGTATATTGTCTTTTAACGATTTAGGTTTACGAATTACAACTACTCCAGCCTACAACTGTGAATCTGCTTACAACATTATCGATACAACACCCATAACCGAAGCTTTCGATTTTGCTTTTGTCGATTTGAGTTTGCCACCTTATTTGGAAAAAAATATTAAAAGTGGAGAAGATTTAGCACTTCTTATCAAAAATAAATTTCCAAAATGTAAAATTGTAATTCTTACTTCACACGCAGAAGCTTTTATTTTAGATAATATCCAAAGAAATATTGCTCCAAACGGATTATTAGTAAAAAGCGACTTTACAGCAGATGAGTTTTTATTAGCATTTGAAAAAATATACAACAATCATATTTATACAAGTAAAACGGTTATAGAAAATATAGCCGAATTACATGAAAAAAATTCATTTTTAGATGAAAACAACAGAAAGCTAATTACACTCTTAGCTGAAGGTGTAAAAACTAAAAATTTACCTCAACGCATGAATTTATCAATAAGTGCAATAGATAAGCGCAAAGCACAGATAAAATTCTACTTCAAAATCGAAAAAGGAAGCGACGAAGACATCATTCGCGAAGCTAAAAAGCACGGATTAATCTAAAATTTTTCAAGAAACGCCCAAAACACTGGAAAAAAAAATTGAAAATGTACAGAAAATCTGTAACAATTAATCTTTAGTCTATGTGTAACTTTATATTCTAAATGATAAAGAAAATGAAGTTATATACAAAAATAGTTATCGCCCTGTTAATCCTTAGCCTAATCTGGATTTACGCCATCGTTGATTTAACGTATTATACACTTTTTCAAGAAAAATCAACATTCTTTAACACACTCGATTATAGTGTACAGTTTAAATTAGTTTACATAATGGGAGTTGCCCTTTTTGTTTCCTATTTAATGCTTATTTTCTTTAAAAGAAGTAAGAATAATTTCTATTAATCGTATTTCATTTTTCTCAAAATACGCATTACTTCTTTAAAAGATACGTATACTAAAGGATTGTCAAATGCTTTTAAATAAGGTTTGGCATCAATTAGTTTTTGTTTGGCATCTTCAAAACCATTCAGGTAACAAATCATTAAGGTGTGAGGCACATTGACCAAATCTCTTTTTTCAGAAGGTTGTAAAACAACTCCTTTTAGAAGTTTAACCAAAATAGCATTATTGGCATTATAAATGTGATGCAACATTTTTTTGTTGTATTGTGGAGGGTCAAACAATAGCTGTGTGTTAATTTTGTAATAACCATTATCAAAAAAGTGAATTGAGACTTTTTCTAGCGGATAAAAGCTGGTTTTATCATTTAATCCCAAACTCACATATTCGGTAATTGAAAAAGAATCATCATCAAAGGCAATACTCACTTCATCTAAAGCTGAATAAAATAATTTAACTTGTTCGTTTACCAATTCAATATCCACGCGCGAATAGTACATTTTATCGCGCACTTTTTTCTTGTTTCCGGCCCAGCAAACCACAAAAAGCTCTTTGAAAACTTTATAATTTGATTCTAAATCCTTGTGTCTGTTATTTATAAAATCTAAAACACTTTCTAAGGTATAGGAAATGCTATTTCGGGAGTTATTTTCTAAACTAATAACTGTTTCAATATTCTGTTTTGAATACGGAATTTTCTCTGTAGTTGGCGAAGTATTGCTGCCTCGCCTAACAAATGTACTATTGGCAACTATAGTGTGAATTCCTTTTTTGAAATACGAAGTTTTCGATTTGGGTTTAATTGTAACCAAACCTACAACTCTATCTTTTGGTAAACTTGGAAAAGGGACATTCTCGTATTGAATTTTTGGCGGATTTTCTAAAAAAGCGTTTACCAAATTTTGAATGCGACTATCATCAAAAAAGTCATCACCCACAATTTCATTAGTTGCATCTTCAACACCAACTACAATATAAGAATTGTTGCTTGGATTTGAATTAGAAAGTGCACAAATGTGTTTTAAAAACTTTGCTTTTCCCTCTTTTGTATGTAAATTTAACTGGCGTTTTTTATCATAAAAACTATTCTCATCATTGTGAGCTAATAAATTCTTGATAAGAAGGCGCTTGTTGATCATTGTTTTGGTTTGCAGTCTCAGTCTCAGTTTTCAGTGCTGTCCTGCGACTGAAAACTGCGACTGAAAACTAAATTAAGGCACTTTATTTCCCATACTTTCA
>Ga0209480_10001502_pt1 | contig 16981 bp, 12 predicted proteins | sample JI61114C2DNA_FD_187501 | JGI IMG/M metagenome (GOLD analysis project Ga0209480, IMG submission 187501) | Wastewater effluent complex algal communities from Wisconsin, to seasonally profile nutrient transformation and Carbon sequestration -... | ecosystem: Engineered > WWTP > Effluent > Algae... | reverse complement strand
CCCAGGTGTACATCCTCAAGAAGGAGGAGGGCGGCCGTCACACGCCGTTCTTCAAGGGCTACCGCCCGCAGTTCTACTTCCGGACCACGGACGTGACCGGTTCGGTGGTGCTGCCCGAGGGCGTCGAGATGGTGATGCCCGGTGACAACATCGAGATCGTCGTCGAGCTGCACAGCACGATCGCCTGCGAAGCGGGTCTGAAGTTCGCCATCCGCGAGGGCGGCAAGACCGTCGGCGCCGGCGTCGTCACCAAGATCCTCGAGGACAAGGTCGAAGCCGGCAAGGCAGCGACCAAGAAGTAACTTCAAGACCCTGAGGCCGCGAAAGCACTCGCGGCCTCTCGTTTTTGACCCAACTTGCTTTCTGGAACGGGCCTTGCTATGTCTTGGCCCTTCCGCCCAGCGCGAGAACAACCATGGCCGCCGGCAACCGCATCATCATCCAGTTCGAGTGTCAGTTGTGCAAGCGTCGCAACTACTCGTCGACCAAGAACAAGCGCACCACCCCTGAGAAGCTCGTCCTCAAGAAGTTCTGCCGGCACTGCCGGAAGACTGCGGACCACAAGGAGACCAAGTAGGTCTTCGCGCTGATTGCCGCCCGGGCCGCGCGCCTCGCGACCCGGACCCAACCAGCGCTGGCTACTCAAGAGCGGTGATCATCTAGGGCGTTAGCTCAGTTGGTAGAGCAGCGGACTCCAAATCCGCAGGCCGAGGGTTCGAGCCCCCCACGCCCTGTTTCCTGTCAGAGATGGCAGCCTGTGTGCCATCCTTGACCAGCGAATCGCAGCCCGCCAGCCATGTCTACGACCCCACCCCGCAAACGAAAGCTCGTTGTCTCTCGCGATTTCGACCCAAATCGCTGGGCACACGCCGCTTTCTTTGTGGGGTTCCTGATGTTGGCCTTTGTACTGACCAACTTCACAGAGGACGCGTGGGCGATCCTGTGGTCGTACTACCCCCGAGCTCTGGGACGCCCGGTCCCGGAGACCGCCACAACGATCGGCATAGCGATCTCACTGGTCTCGGCGGTTCTCGCGTGGCGCAATAAGCGCTGGTTCAAATTCATCAGCGAGGTGGCGACGGAGGTCTCCCAGGTGACCTGGCCCACCCGGGCCGAGACACGAGCGGCGACCATCGTCGTCATCGTCCTCACCATCGTCTGCTCCATCATCCTGGCGATCATGGACCTGTTCTGGTCCAACGTGACCGACTGGCTGTACAGCCTGTAACGGCGCCGGTCCAGCACCTCACACGGAGTACGGGGTTTTTTGTCATGGAGTGGTACGTCGTCAACACCTTCTCGGGCTACGAGAACTCGGTGAAGAAGAGCCTTGAAGAGCGCATCAAGTCCAACGGACTCGAGGCCCAATTCGCGGAGATCCTCATCCCCTCGGAGAAGGTGACCGAACGACGTGGTAAGGGCACGGTCCAAAAGACCAACAAGTTCTTCCCGGGCTACATCTTCATCAGCATGGAACTGACCAAGGCGAGCTGGCACCTCGTCCAGACCACCCCCAAGGTCACCGGCTTCCTCGGCGGGCAGAACCCGCGCCCTGTGCGCAAGGCCGAGATGAGCCGCATGATGGGCCACACCCTCCCGCCCGAAGAACAGCCGGTGGTCGAGAAGGTTGTGCCCAATATCACGTACAACGTCGGCCAGCAGGTGCGCGTGCGCAGCGGTGCGTTCGCCAACTTCGCCGGCGACGTCGAGGAGATCAACGTGGACAAGCAGAAAATCTGGTTGTCCGTGTCGCTCTTCGGTCGTCCGACTCGCGTCGAAGTCGATTTTTCGGAGGTCGAGCCGGTTGCCTAGCGGTCGCGGATCTGCGACACCACAGGCGCGTGGGGCACTGACCCCAACTGGCTGACCGCTCGCCTACCCGCTCGATCCCCTGAGCGTCGGCTTCGATCCTCGACCCCCCGGCGCTCGCCGCACCGTCCGAACCGGACGCTGCTTTACTCTCGTCCCCATCGCCCTCAGCAAGACACCATGAAGAAGGTTACCGCGTACATCAAGCTCCAGGTGAAGGCCGGCCAGGCCAACCCCGCCCCGCCGATCGGCCCTGCCCTCGGCTCCAAGGGTGTCAACATCATGGAGTTTTGCAAGCAGTTCAACGCGCGCACGCAGAAGGACGCGGGCCTCGTCATCCCGGTGGTCATCACCGTGTTCAGCGACCGCTCCTTCACCTTCGTGACCAAGACGCCGCCGGCCTCGATCCTGCTGCTGAAGGCGATGGCCAAGGAGAAGGGCTCGGGCGTGCCGAACATGCAGAAGATCGGCAAGGTCACGAGCAAGACGATTCGTGACATCGCCGAGACCAAGTTCAAGGACATGAACGCAGCCTCGGTCGAGGCCGCCATGCGCTCCATCGCCGGCACCGCCCGTTCGATGGGCATCGACGTGGTCGAGGCCTGAGCGTAGTTCCACTGGCGAACCCCGCCGGCACCGACCTCCGCCGGCATGCCGCCGGCACCCCAATCGCCGGCATCGCCGGCATGAGAACCCCGGGGGAGGGTCCCTCTCCTCGCCGAGAGCCCCGCCAGAACCCCGGAAAGGCAAACGAGACCATGGGCAAGAAGTATGACGCGGTAGCCAAGCTGATCGACCGCGAGAAGCGCTACACGGTGGCCGAGGGCTGCGAGCTGCTGGGCACCCTCAAGTTCGCCAAGTTCGACGAGACCGTCGAAGTCGCCGCCCGCCTCGGGGTCAACCCGAAGCACGCCGATCAGATGATCCGCTCGAGCTGTGCGCTGCCCCACGGCACCGGCAAGTCCCTGCGGGTCGTCGTGTTCGCAAAGGGCGATCGCGCCGCCGAGGCGCGCGACGCCGGTGCTGACTTCGTCGGCGCCGAGGACCTGGTCGACCGCATCCTCAAGGAGAACTGGCTCGACTTCGACAGCGCGATCGCCACGCCCGACATGATGGGTCTGGTCGGCCGCCTCGGTCGCATCCTCGGACCGCGCAACCTGATGCCGAACCCCAAGGTCGGCACCGTCACGATGGACGTCGCGCGCGCCATCCGCGAGATCAAGGCCGGTCGCATCGAGTTTCGTACCGAGAAGACCGGCATTGTCCACGCACCGATCGGCAAGCTCTCGTTCGGCGGCGCCAAGCTGCAGGAGAACCTGGTCGCGCTGCTCGACACGCTGCAGCGCCTCAAGCCCTCCACCGCCAAGGGCAAGTATTTCAAGAGCGTCGCCCTGTCCTCGACCATGGGTCCCGCCGTCCGGCTGGACACCAACGATGTCGCGGCCACGGTCGAGAAGTAGACACGTAGATCTCAGGAGGCTGTCGTCACCGAGGTGAAGGTCAGACAGGCGCCCGGGTCCCGGGCAACACACTCGCAGACAGCAGGTGGTCGGACACACCGACCTTGAACGCCAGAGAGCGGCCCGCCGAGAGTGGAGCGAACGTTGAGGGGAGGGGAGCGGTGTCGGCCGTATCCCCCGAGCTCGGCGGTCCTCCCCTCCGGAGGACCAAGGAGACACCAAGACCATGCAGAGGCAGAATAAACACGAGCTCTCGAACAAGCTGCGCGACGCCCTGAGCGACGTGTCAGCCTTCATCCTGCTCGATTACACGGGCATGACCGTGTCCGAGGCCACGACCCTCCGGAACAAGTTCCGCGAGGGCGAGTGCAAGTACCAGGTGCTCAAGAACTCGACCGTGCACTACGCGGTCAAGGGCACCCGGCACGAGCCGATCTCGGACCTGCTCACGGGCATGACCGCCATCGCCTACTCGCCGAACGATCCGGGCGCCGCCGCCCGCATCGCCCGCGATTTCGCGCGGGAGGCCAAGAACTTCAAGATCAAGGGCGGCATCGTCGAGGGCACCGTCCTCGACACGGCCGGCGTACTCCGCCTCGCCGACATGCCCGGGCCGCGTGAGCTCAAGGCCCAGTTCCTGGCTCTGCTCAACACGCCCGCCACGAGCTTCGTCCGCGTCCTCAACGCGGGTTCGCAGAGCTTTTTGTACCTCCTCAACGCCCGCAAGGACCAGCTCGCTGCCTGAGCTGTCCGGACGGCCCGACCCGACTTCACCCCAAAAACGACGCTGTAGAGGAATCACACCATGTCCACCGTTACCCGTGACCAAGTCATCGACTTCCTGAGCAACCTCCCGGTCATCGAGATCGCCAATCTCGTCAAGGAGCTTGAGACCAAGTGGGGCGTCTCCGCCGCCGCTCCGGTCGCCGCCGCCGCCGCCGCTCCGACCGGCCCGGCCGCCCCCGTCGCCGAGGAGAAGACCGAGTTCTCGGTCGTCCTCAAGGGCTTCGGCGACAAGAAGATCAACGTCATCAAGGCGGTCCGCACGCTCAACCCCAGCCTCGGCCTCAAGGAGGCCAAGGATCTGGTCGAGGGCGCCCCCGCCAACATCAAGGACGGCATCTCCAAGGCCGAGGCTGAAGAGATGGCGAAGACCCTTCGGGAGGCGGGCGCTGAAATCGAAATCAAGTGAGCACGTGGCGCCCCAGGCGCCCGGCAAACTTCCGCGTGTATGGCACCAGGGGCTAGCTCCTGGGGCCGTACACCCGTCGCATTTTCGTCAGGGCAATTTCGCGCCTGACCTCGCCCCGATTATTCCTTACTCTTTCTGCCCCCTGGACAACTGAATACCCCCCGACGGTCCTCACCGGACCGAACTCCAAGGTCCTACCCGGACCCGCCGCCCCCGGATCCCGCCACGGGACAGAGTTCGCCCTCTGCCCGCCAGGCCCCCGCCAGCCGCCCCCCGTCAGCCAAGGAACGCCGATGCCACCGATGATTCAAAACAACTTCAGGGTGCGTAAGAACTTCGGAAAGCTCAAGCGCATCATCGAGGTCCCCAATCTCATCGACATCCAGAAGCGGTCTTACGACAAGTTTCTGCAGCGCGACGTGCCCCTCGAGTCGCGTGAGGACATCGGACTCCAGGCGGTGTTCAAGAGCGTCTTCCCGATCCGTGACTTCGGCGAGACCTCGTCCCTCGAGTTCGTCAGCTATAGCCTTGATCGTCCCAAGTACGACGAGGACGAGTGCCGCGCCCGTGGCATGACCTTCGCGGCCCCGATCAAGGTCGTCGTTCGCCTGGTGGTCTGGGACGTCGACGACGAGACCGGCACCCAGTCGATCCGCGACGTCAAGGAGCAGGAGGTCTACTTCGGTGAGATCCCGCTGATGACGGCGCACGGCACCTTCATCATCAATGGCACCGAGCGCGTCGTGGTCTCGCAGCTGCACCGCTCGCCAGGTGTGTTCTTCGACCACGACAAGGGCAAGACCCACAGCTCCGGCAAGAAGCTGTTCTCCGCCCGCGTCATCCCCTACCGCGGTTCGTGGCTCGACTTCGAGTTCGACCACAAGGACCACATCTACGTCCGCATCGACCGCCGACGTAAGCTCTACGCGACCGTGCTCCTCCGCGCCCTCGGCCTGAGCACCCAGCAGCTGCTCGACTTCTACTACGAGAAGGAGAACATCCACCTCGAGGAGAACGGCGACGTCACTCGCGCCATCGACTTCGAGCTGCTCTCCGGCCAGCGCGCCTCGCACGACATCAAAGACCCGGAGACCGGCGAGACCGTCGTCAAGAAGGGCAAGAAGTTCAGCAAGGCCCACATCAAGCGCATGCGCACCTCGGGCATCAAGCGCCTGCCGATGGAGCCCTCCGCGCTCGTCGGCAAGGTCAGCGCCGAGGACATCGTCGACGAGAACACCGGCGAGGTGCTCCTCAACTGCAACGAGGACATCAACGAGGAGCACCTGCTGCGCCTGCGCCAGGCCGGCATCAAGAGCTTCAAGATCCTCTTCATCGACGACTTCAACGTCGGCCCGTTCCTGCGCAACACCCTGCTGCAGGACAAGCTCCACACCCCCGAAGAGGCCCTGCTCGAGATCTATCGCCGCCTCCGCCCGGGCGACCCGCCGACCGCGGAGACCGCCCGCACCCTGTTCGAGTCGCTGTTCTTCAAGCCCGAGCGCTACGACCTGTCCACGGTCGGCCGCCTCAAGCTCAACCACAAGTTCAGCCTCGACGAGGCCCTGATGTCGACCGTGCTCACCAAGCGCGACATCATGGAGACCGTCAAGTACCTGGTCGAGCTGCGCAACGGTCGCGGCCAGATCGACGACATCGACCACCTCGGCAACCGCCGCGTCCGCGCGGTCGGCGAGCTGATGGAGAACCAGTACCGCATCGGTCTGGTCCGCATGGAGCGCGCCATCAAAGAGCGCATGAGCATGTCCCAGGAGATGGACGCGCTGATGCCCGCCGACCTGATCAACGCCAAGCCGGTCTCAGCCGTCGTCAAGGAGTACTTCGCCTCCTCGCAGCTCAGCCAGTTCATGGACCAGACCAACCCGCTCAGCGAGGTCACCCACAAGCGCCGCCTCTCGGCGCTCGGCCCGGGCGGCCTGACCCGCGAGCGCGCCGGCTTCGAGGTCCGCGACGTGCACTCGACGCACTACGGCCGCATCTGCCCGATCGAGACCCCGGAAGGTCCGAACATCGGCCTGATCGCCTCGCTCTCGACCTACGCCCGGATCAACGAGTTCGGCTTCATCGAGACCCCGTACCGCGCCGTCGACGGCGGCGTCGCCTCGAACGAGGTCCAGTACTACAGCGCCCTCCAGGAGGCCGGCCACTACATCGCTCCGGCCAGCGCCGCGACCGATGAGAACGGCAAGCTGATCTCGGATCAGGTCCACGTCCGCCATAACGAGGAGTTCGAGCTCGTCACCCCGACCGAGGTCACCCTCCTCGACGTCTCGCCCAGCCAGCTGGTCTCCGTCGCCGCCTCGCTGATCCCGTTCCTCGAGCACGACGACGCTAACCGCGCCCTCATGGGCTCGAACATGCAGCGGCAGGCCGTCCCCTGCCTGCGCACCGCCGCCCCTCTGGTCGGCACCGGCATGGAGTCCCACGTCGCCCGCGACTCCGGCTCCACCGTCGTCGCCCTCCGCGACGGCATCGTCGAGCAGGTCGACGGCGCCCGCATCGTCGTCAAGCCGGTCACCAACCGCCAGGACGGCCGCGACGACAATCGCGGCATCCTCGGCGCGAAGCCCGACATCTACAACCTGGTCAAGTTCCAGCGCTCGAACCAGAACACCGCGCTCAACCAGAAGCCGATCGTTCGGGTCGGTGACCGCGTCAAGCGCGGCGACGTCATCGCCGACGGCGCCGCCACCGAGCGCGGCGAGCTCGCCCTCGGCCAGAACGTGGTCGTCGCGTTCATGCCGTGGCAGGGCTACAACTTCGAGGACTCGATCCTCGTCTCCGAGCGCATCGTCCGCGAGGACGTGTACACCTCGATCCACATCGAGGAGTTCGAGTGCGTCGCCCGCGACACCAAGCTCGGCAAGGAGGAGATCACCTGCGATATCCCCAACGTCGGCGAGGAGGCGCTCGCCAACCTCGATGAGGCCGGCGTCGTCCGCATCGGCGCCGAGGTCAAGGCCGGCGACATCCTGGTCGGCAAGATCACCCCGAAGGGGGAGACCCAGCTGAGCCCGGAAGAGAAGCTCCTGCGCGCCATCTTCGGCGAGAAGGCCGGCGACGTGCGCGACACCTCGCTGCGCCTCCCGCCCGGCGTCAGCGGCATCATCATCGACGCCCGCGTCTTCGCCCGCAAGTCGGTCGAGAAGGACACCCGCGCCCAGCAGATCGAGGACGCCGAGCGCGAGAAGCTGATCCAGGACCACCGCGACAACGTCTCGATCGTCTCCGACGGCTACTACAACCGCATGAAGGAGATCCTCGGCGGCAAGATCACCGCCGCGAACCTCAACGACGACTCCGGCCGGACCCTCGTGCCCGCTGGCACCGCGCTGAGCGACCTCCTGCTCGTCGACGTGCCCCGCAAGTACTGGGGCACCTTCTCGATGACCACCGCCGAGGACACCGAGATCGTCGAGGCCCTCGCGCGCCGTCTCGAGAAGGACCTCGACGAGATCGAGACCATCTACCGCGAGAAGATCGCCAAGCTGACCAAGGGCGACGAGCTGCCGCCCGGCGTCATCAAGATGGTCAAGGTCTACGTCGCCATCAAGCGCAAGATGCAGGTCGGCGACAAGATGGCCGGCCGCCACGGCAACAAGGGCGTCATCTCCCGCATCCTGCCGGTCGAGGACCTCCCGTACCTCGAGGACGGCACGCAGGTTGACCTGGTCCTGAACCCGCTCGGCGTCCCCTCGCGCATGAACGTCGGCCAGATCCTCGAGGTCCACCTCGGCTGGGCCGCCTACGAGCTCGGCCAGCAGATCGACCGCTACATGCAGACCCGGTACTCGCCGGACATTTTGCGCGCCCAGCTGAAGAAGATCTACGAGACGAAGGAAGCCCAGCGCTTCATCGACCAGCTCAACGACGAAGATGTCGCGCGCTTCGCCGACAAGCTGCGCCGCGGCGTCCACATGGCCACTCCGGTGTTCGACGGCGCCCTCGAGACCGAGGTCAAGACGACCCTCCAGAAGGCCGGTCTGCCCGAGTCCGGTCAGGCCATCCTCTTCGACGGTCGTACCGGCGAAGCCTTCGAGGAGAACGTCACCGTCGGCATCATGTACATGCTCAAGCTGCACCACCTCGTGGACGACAAGATCCACGCACGCAGCATCGGGCCGTACTCGCTGGTCACCCAGCAGCCCCTCGGCGGCAAGGCCCAGTTCGGCGGCCAGCGCCTCGGCGAGATGGAGGTCTGGGCGCTCGAGGCCTACGGCGCCGCCTACGCGCTGCAGGAGCTGCTCACCGTCAAGTCCGACGACGTCGTCGGACGCATGCGGATGTACGAGTCCATCGTCAAGGGCCAGCCCACCATGCAGGCCGGCGTCCCCGAGTCCTTCAACGTGCTCCTCAAGGAGCTGCAGGCCCTGTGCCTGAACATCGAGCTGGTCGACGTGAACGCGGAGACCGGCGTCGTCACCAACACCGTCCGCGACCAAATGTCGGCGGCAGAGTGACAATCCGGCGAACTGCCTCGAATTAGGGAGCAACGGCCATGCGAGACATCTTCAGTTTTTTCGAGAAGCCCAAAGAGGCCACCTACTTCAACGCCCTCCGCATCGGCATCGCCTCGCCCAAGGTGATCCGTGAGTGGTCGTTCGGAGAGGTCAAGAACCCCGAGACCATCAACTACCGGACCTTCAAGCCGGAGCGCGATGGCCTCTTCTGCGCCAAGATCTTCGGACCGATCAAGGACTACGAGTGCCTCTGCGGCAAGTACAAGCGCATGAAGCACCGCGGCGTGGTCTGCGAGAAGTGCGGCGTCGAGGTCATCCACAGCAAGGTCCGCCGCGAGCGCGCCGGCCACATCGACCTCGCCACCCCCGTCGCGCACATCTGGTTCCTCAAGAGCCTGCCCTCGCGCATCGGCAACATCCTCGACATCCCGCTCACCAAGCTGGAGAAGGTCCTCTACTGCGAGGCCTACATCGTCATCGACCCGAAGGACTCGGGCCTCGAGGAGCGCGAGCTGCTGAGCGAAGAGCGCTTCGACCAGCTCGGCGACGAGCTCGGGCCGGAGGCCTTCGTCGCCGGCATGGGCGCCGAGGCCATCAAGGAGCTGCTCTCCCGCATCGACCCCGTCGTCGAGGCGAGGGCGCTGCGCACCGAGATCGCCGGCGCCACCAGCGAGGCCAAGCGCAAGAAGGCCGCCAAGCGCCTGCGCGTCGTCGAGGCGTTCCGCAACAGCGGCAACAAGCCCGAATGGATGATGCTCGACGTCATCCCCGTGCTGCCCCCGGACCTGCGCCCGCTCGTCCCCCTCGACGGCGGCCGCTTCGCCAGCTCCGACCTCAATGACCTTTACCGCCGGGTCATCAACCGCAACAACCGCCTCAAGCGCCTCCAGGAGCTCGCCGCCCCGGAGATCATCATCCGCAACGAGAAGCGGATGCTGCAGGAGGCCGTCGACGCCCTGTTCGACAACGGCCGCCGCGGCAAGACCATCACCGGCCCCAACAAGCGCCCGCTCAAGTCCCTCTCGGACATGCTGCGCGGCAAGTCCGGCCGCTTCCGCCAGAACCTGCTCGGCAAGCGCGTCGACTACTCGGGCCGCTCGGTCATCGTCGTCGGCCCTGAGCTGCGCCTGCACGAGGTCGGCATCCCCAAGAAGATGGCCCTCGAGCTGTTCAAGCCGTTCATCTACAACCGGCTCGAGGCCCAGGGCCTCGTCACGACCATCAAGAGCGCCAAGCGCATGGTCGAGAAGGAGGCCGAGGAGGTGTGGGACATCCTCGACGACGTGATCAAGGAGCACCCGGTGTTCCTCAATCGCGCGCCGACCCTCCACCGCCTCGGCATCCAGGCCTTCGAGCCGGTCCTGATCGAGGGCAAGGCGATCCAGCTCCACCCGCTGGTCTGCACCGCCTTCAACGCCGACTTCGACGGCGACCAGATGGCCGTGCACCTCCCGCTCTGCATCGAGTCGCAGATGGAGGCCCGCGTGCTGATGATGTCGACCAACAACATCCTCAGCCCCGCGCACGGCCGACCGATCATCGTGCCCTCGCAGGACATCGTCCTCGGCCTCTACTACATGACCCGCGAGCGCGCCTACGCGCACGGCGGCGCCAACGAGGATCCCCAGGCCGACGGCTACTTCGCCGGCCACTTCGGCTCGCCGAAGGAGGTCCGCATGGCCTACGACCACGGCGCGCTGCACCTGCAGGCCAAGATCAAGGTCCGCATGGAGCCCGGCGGCGCCATGATCAACAGCACCGCCGGCCGCGTGCTGCTGTTCGAGGGCGGCATCCCGAAGAAGATCCCCTTCGCCATGGTCAACAAGAACCTCGGCAAGAAGGAGCTCAACGAGCTGATCGACAACTGCTACCGCCTGTGCGGCCAGAAGGCGACCGTCCTGATGGCCGACTACCTGCGCAGCACCGGCTACGCGGAGGCGACCAAGGCCGGCATCTCGGTCTGCATGGATGACATGGTCATCCCGGAGGCCAAGAAGAAGCTGCTCGCGTCCGCCACGGCGGAGGTCAAGCGCATCATGGCCCAGTACGCCGACGGCCTTATCACCTCCGGCGAGCGCTACAACAAGATCATCGACATCTGGGCCAACGTCTCCGAGCAGATCGCCAACGCGATGATGGAGGGCATCAGCAAGATCACCCTCCAGGACGATCGCACCGGCAAGAGCACGATCCAGCCGTCGTTCAACTCGATCTACATCATGGCTGACTCGGGCGCCCGCGGATCACGCCAGCAGATGCGCCAGCTCTCCGGTATGCGCGGCCTCATGGCCAAGCCCTCCGGCGAGATCATCGAGTTCCCGATCACGACCAACTTCCGCGAAGGCCTGACCGTCCTCCAGTACTTCATCTCGACCCACGGCGCCCGCAAGGGCCTCGCGGACACCGCGTTGAAGACCGCGAACTCCGGTTACCTCACCCGCCGTCTGGTCGATGTCGCCCAGGAGGCCGTGATCACCGAGTTCGACTGCGGGACCATTCAGGGCCTCGACATGACCGCCCTGGTCGAATCCGGCGAGATCATCGAGCGCCTCGGCGACCGCATCCTCGGTCGCGTCGCCCTCGAGCCGGTGTTCCGCCCCGGCACCGACGAGCTCATCATCGATGAGGCCGATCTCTTCGACGAGGCCAGCGTCGCCGCCGTCGAGGAAGCCGGCATCCAGTCGGTCCGGATCCGCAGCGTGCTCACCTGCGAGGCGCTCCGTGGCATCTGCGCGAAGTGCTACGGCCGTGACCTCGCGCGCGGTAATCAGGTCGATGTCGGCGAGGCCGTCGGCATCATCGCCGCCCAGTCGATCGGCGAGCCCGGCACCCAGTTGACGATGCGGACCTTCCACATCGGCGGCGTCGGTAACATCCAGACCGAGCAGACCACCCTCGAAGCCCGCTTCGGCGGCGAGGTCAAGCTCGAGGACATCGAGCTCGTCCACGGCCGCGAGGACAAGGATGGCCCCTACGACGTGGTGATGAACCGCCACGCCCAGCTGCACCTGCTCGACGAGAAGGGCCGCACCCGCGAGCGCTACGACCTGGTCTACGGCGCCAAGCTGCGCGTCAAGGCCGGCGGCATGGCCAAGCCCGGCCAGATGCTCAGCGAGTGGGACCCCTACACCCTGCCGATCGTCAGCGAGGTCGGCGGCGTGATCGAGTACGGCGACATCATCGAGGGCGTGACCATGCAGGTCCGCGTCGACGAGATCACCAACCACTCGAGCATGGTCATCCAGGAGAGCCGCGACCCCGACGCCCGACCCCGCTTCGTCGTCAAGAACGAGGACGGCGAGGTCGTGCGGGTCCATGGCAAGCACGAGGCCCGCTATTTCCTCCCGGTCGGCGCGGCCTTCACTATGACCGAGGGCACACGCATCCAGGCCGGCGACGTCATCGCCAAGATGCCGCGTGAGACCACCAAGACGAAGGACATCACCGGCGGCCTCCCGCGCGTCGTCGAGCTCTTCGAGGCGCGGACCCCCAAGGACCACGCCATCATCTCCGAGATCGACGGCATGGTGTCCTTCGGCAAGGACAAGGGCGGCAAGCGCCGCGTCATCGTCTCGCCCGAGCACGGCGACCCGAAGGAGTACCTGGTACCCAAGGTCCGCCACCTCCTCGTCCGCGAGGGTGACCGCGTCCGCGCCGGCGAGAAGCTCATGGACGGCCCTGCCAACCCGCACGACATCCTCGCGGTGCTCGGCGAGAAGGCTCTCGCCACCTACCTGCTGGACGAGATCCAGGAGGTCTACCGCCTACAGGGCGTGAAGATCAACGACAAGCACATCGAGACGATCATCCGTCAGATGATGCGCCGCGTCCGCGTCAAGGAGCCGGGGGACACCAACTTCCTCGCCGACGACCACGTCGAGCGGCAGATCTTCCAGCAGGAGAACCATCGCGTCGCCTCACTCGGTGGCAGCCCGGCCACCGGCCAGGCCCTGCTGCTCGGCATCACCAAGGCCTCGCTGTCGACGGAGAGCTTCATCAGCGCCTCGTCGTTCCAAGAGACCACCAAGGTGCTCACCGAAGCCGCCCTCCAGGGGAAGATCGACTTCCTCCGCGGCCTCAAGGAGAACGTCATCATGGGCCGCCTCATCCCGGCGGGCACCGGCCTCTCCGTCTACGAGCGCCTCCACATGGGCTCCGACGACAGCTCCTACACCGATGCCGCGGCCGAGCCTGTCGCTCGCCGCACCATCGAACGAGACCTGATCAACCTGCAAGACTGATCCCGAACCTCGCCAGCAGCTTCGGGAGATCTCCCGAACTGCTCGGCGCTGTCTCACGTGCGGGGTGGGCGCCGATGTCCTCGGACCCACCCTGTTCGCCCGCCCGCCCCACAGGCGGGCCCCTGCGCGGCTCTGGCCGCGTCCCCTGAGTTTCCTCCTCTCTCACCCGCACCGCTCCTTCGGATAGTCCGCCCGGAACGATGCTTGATCTGGGCCCTGCCCACCTATATAACCAGCGCCCCACGCCCCGACACGGGCGGGGACGCTCAGGCCGAGAGCGGTCCGACAAGACCCTCACCGCCTCATTCGCCTCGAAAGCCCTGACTGCGCATGCCGACGATCAACCAGCTTGTCCGCAAGGGACGTCAACAGCAAAAGAAGAAGGGCACCGCCCCGGCCCTACGCAGCTGCCCGCAAAAGCGCGGCGTGTGCGTCCGCGTGTACACCTGCACGCCGAAGAAGCCGAACTCCGCCCTCCGCAAGGTCGCCCGCGTTCGCCTCACCAACGGCATGGAAGTGACGACCTACATCCCGGGCGAGGGGCACAACCTGCAGGAGCACTCGATGGTGCTGATCCGTGGCGGTCGCGTGAAGGACCTCCCCGGCGTCCGCTACCACGTGGTCCGCGGTACCCTCGATACCACCGGCGTCAACGGCCGCCGCCAGCGCCGCTCCAAGTACGGCGCCAAGCGCCCCAAGTAAGCGCGCGAGAGAAAGCTAAGTTCCCATGTCCCGTAAAGGCATCACCACTCGCATTCGGCCGAGCAACGACATCCGCTACACCGATCATCCGCAAGAGATGAATCGGAGCATCCACAAGTTCATCTGCGGCATCATGAACGACGGCAAGAAGTCGATCGCCGAGAAGATCGTCTTCGGCGCCTTCGACCTCATCTCCGAGCGCACCAAGGACGACCCCGTCAAGGTGTTCGAGAAGGCTGTCGCAAACGTCCTCCCTCGCCTCGAAGTCCGCTCCCGCCGCGTCGGTGGTTCGAACTATCAGGTCCCCGTCGAGGTCCGCCCCGAGCGTGGCCTCGCCCTGGCTTACCGTTGGCTGATCGGGTTCTCCCGCTCCCGCCCGGAGAAGACCATGCGCGAGCGCCTCGCCAATGAGATGCTCGACGCGGCCCAAAACCGCGGCGGCGCCGTCAAAAAGCGCGAAGATACCCACAAGATGGCTGACGCCAACAAGGCGTTCGCTCACTACCGCTGGTAGTGCTCCCTCTGCTGGCGGTAAGGCCGCCAGCCTTGCTCACTGCACGTATCGCTCTACCGACCTGAATAATCTTGATCCTGCTGCTGCCCGGTACACCTGCTGTACCGCGCGCGTAGGTGTCCTCCGGGCCCCTCACCGGCCACACCCGCTCCGAATGGAGATGGATGGCCGGTGGAGCGGCCCTGCAGTCGTTCCCGAAGCCTCCTCCCATGAACCCCTCCGAAAACATCGCGGCCATCCGAGACATCGGAATCATGGCCCACATCGATGCGGGGAAGACCACGACGTCCGAACGCGTGCTCTTCTACACGGGGATCTCGCACCGTATGGGCGAGGTTCATGACGGCGCTGCGGTCATGGACTACATGCCGCAGGAGCAGGAGCGGGGCATCACCATCACGTCGGCCGCGACGACCTGCTTCTGGAAGGGTCATCGGATCAACCTGATCGATACACCAGGGCATGTCGACTTCACCATCGAGGTGGAGCGCTCCCTGCGGGTCCTCGACGGCGCTGTCGCTGTCTTCGACGCCGTCGCCGGCGTCCAGCCCCAGTCCGAGACTGTCTGGCGCCAGGCGGAGCGCTACCACGTCCCCCGCATCGCGTTCATCAATAAGATGGACCGGGTCGGCGCGACCCTCGACCTCTCCGTCGACATGATGCGCCGCAACCTCCATGCGCACCCGATGGTCGCGCAGCTCCCGGATGGCCTCGAGTCTTCGTTCAGCGGCGTTATCGACCTGATGACGATGGAGACGATACGGTGGCCCGATGAGCTCGGTGAGCAGGTCGTCCGCGAACCCCTGACCGACGCGCACCCGCTGCACACCGACGCCGTGCTCGCCCGTGAAGCCCTCGTCGAGGCGGTTGCCGAGGTCGACGATGAAGTCATGGGCGTATTCCTCGAGGCTGGCGTCGGCGGCGTGCCGGTCGACCTGCTGCGCGCAGGAATGCGGCGGGCCACCATCGCCAACAAGGGCGTCGTCGTGCTCTGCGGCTCCTCGCTCAAGAACAAGGGCGTCCAGCCGCTACTCGACGCGGTCCTCGACTATCTGCCCTCGCCGCTGGATCTCCCCCCCGTGGTCGCAGTGCGCAAACACGACAAGCATGAGGTCGTTCGTCTGCCGGCCATCGATCAGCCGCTGCTGGCGCTCGCCTTCAAGGTGCTCCACGACCCGCACCGCGGCCCGCTGGTGTTCTTTCGCGTCTACTCCGGCGCCCTGCGCGTCAAGGACGGGATCCAGAACTGCACCCAGGACCGCAAGGAGCGGGTCACCAAGCTGTTGCAGGTGCACGCCAACAAGACCCAGGAGATCGAGGAGGTCACCGCCGGCAACATCGCCGCCGCCGTGGGTCTCCGCTTCACGACGACCGGCGATACGGTCATCTCGGCCAAGGACGGCGAGCAGGTGATCCTGCCCGGCCTCGAGATCCCCGAGCCCGTGATCTTCCGCGCCATCGAGGCGCGCTCGACGGCCGACCAGAGTCTCTTGGTCGAGGCCCTGGAGCGCATGCAGCGCGAGGATCCCAGCTTCCGCGTCCGCATCGACCCCGACTCCGGCCAAACCCTCATAGGCGGGATGGGCGAGCTCCATCTTGAGATCATCGTCGACCGGATCCTCCGCGAGGCCCGCGTCGCCGCCAACGTCGGCAAGCCGCAGGTCGCCTACCGCGAGACCGTCGGTCGCAGTCTGACCCTCCCCATCGAGTACGACCGCGAGATCGGCGGCAAGCGCCAGTACGCCCGCCTGGTCCTGGAAGTCGTCCCCCGCGAGCGCGGCGCCGGCAACAGCTTCGTCAGCCTTCTCCCTGAGCCCGTGCTCCGCACCGGCAAAGGCGGTCCCCCGACCGTTCCGGCCAAGATCCTCCCCGAGCACCTCGCGGCCGTCCGTGACGGTTCGACCGACGCCATGTCCCGCGGGCCCTTACTCGGCTATCCCCTCGTCGACGTGGAGATCCGCCTCATCGATGGCGGCTACATTGAAGGTGACTCAACTCCCATGAGCTTCCGGGCCGCCACCACCATGGCCATCATGGAAGCCCTCGAAAAGGCCAATCCGACGCTCCTGGAGCCGATGATGACCGTCGAGATCGAGGTGCCCGAAGATTTCACCGGCCACGTGGTCTCCGATCTCCGCGGTCGTCGCGGCCGAGTCATGGCCATGGGCCCGCGCCGTGGGCTGCATGTGGTCGATTCAGAAGTTCCCTTGGCGGAAATGGTCGGGTATGCTACCGCCCTCCGCTCAGCTACCCAGGGCCGGGCCAGCTACTCGATGCACTTCAGCCACTACGCCGAGGTCCCCACAGATCTTCAGGCGTCCATTGTGACTCGCACCCGGGGTTATTGACCCAGGCCTGCCCTCAAAACTCTCAAAGACTCTGAGAAGATGCGCCGGATCGGGCTTTCGCAAACCCGCACAAGCTGGTAGATCCCGCGACCCTTCCCTCCTCTCACGCCAAGTCCCCCCGATCGACGAGAAGAAAGCGCCATGGCGAAAGAAGTATTTGTCCGTAACAAGCCCCACGTGAACATCGGAACGATCGGGCACGTGGATCATGGGAAGACGACGCTGACAGCGGCGATC
>Ga0209480_10001500_pt1 | contig 16991 bp, 12 predicted proteins | sample JI61114C2DNA_FD_187501 | JGI IMG/M metagenome (GOLD analysis project Ga0209480, IMG submission 187501) | Wastewater effluent complex algal communities from Wisconsin, to seasonally profile nutrient transformation and Carbon sequestration -... | ecosystem: Engineered > WWTP > Effluent > Algae... | reverse complement strand
ATGGCCAAACGTCAGTTTATTCTTAATACTATCCGGGGTGTATTTCAGCTTCATGGCTTCTTGCCCCTCGAAACTCCGGCCATGGAGAACTTAACTACCCTTATGGGGAAATATGGGGATGAGGGTGATCAACTGTTATTTAAGATTTTAAACTCGGGGGACTTTTTAAAGGAATATAGACTTAGAGCCATTATTCCAGACAATGTAACAAAACCAATCATAGAAGAATTTGTAAGAATATCCAAGAAGACAAATTTTTCGACATTCAGAAAGAAGATTACAGAAGTAAGAACTCAATTTTCCGCAAAAGAGAATGATGGTATTTTCCAAAACTTAGAAGACTTCTATATCCTTAATGAAATTACAGTTGATATCCTATATAGTCAATTGTCTACCAATTCACTGTCAGAAGAAGATTTTGTTAATTCAATAGATCAACTTTTTGGCTACTTCCTTACCAAGCTTTTTATAAGAACTACGAATTCTAAAGAACTGGTAACTGATGATATTCTATCAATTTCTGAAAAGGGTCTCCGCTACGATCTCACCGTTCCATTTGCGCGCTATGTGGTGATGAATCGCCATGACATTGCATTGCCGTTTAAGCGTTATCAAATTCAACCTGTGTGGCGGGCCGATCGTCCGCAGAAAGGAAGGTATCGGGAGTTTTATCAATGTGATGCTGATGTGGTGGGTACCGATTCATTAATCTGCGAAGCGGAGATTATCTTAATGATTAAGTCGGCATTCAAAGCATTAGGTATTTCAGATTACACTATAAAAATTAATCATCGGGGCATCCTTGCGGGAATTGCTGAGTTGGTTGCAGCCAACGAAAAGGAATCATCGTTATTTGTTGCTATTGATAAGCTCGATAAAATCGGGGAAGAAAAAGTAAAGGAGGAATTGCGCACACGCGGCTTTGCTGAGGAAGGTCTCACCATCTTATTTGAAATCTTAAACTTCAAAGGAACCACGCAACAGAAGATTGAATTTCTAACCACGCGTTTTGCAAGTTCTGAAAAAGGTAAAAAGGGAATCACTGATTTTAGTGAAGTACTTGATACCTTAAAAGGATATGGAGCTTCCCAAGATCATGTTGAATTTGATATCGCGTTAGCGCGCGGTTTGAGTTATTACACCGGGTGCATCTTTGAAGTAAAAATTAATAACGTGGCGATTGGCAGTGTGAGTGGTGGCGGGCGATATGATAACCTCACCCAAGCCTTTGGCAGTAAAGAAAAACTTTCAGGCGTGGGAATTTCTTTTGGGGTGGATCGCTTGTACGATGCCATGGAAGAGTTAAAACTATTTCCAGAAGAAGCGCAGGTGTCTTCAACCGTTTTAATCTGTCATTTCGATGAAGAAAGTAAACGCTACGGTCTTGGCATTTTGCAAAGCTTACGTGATAAAGGAATCTCTTCTGAGATTTATCCCGACTCAGTAAAAATTCAAAAGCAATTGGATTACGCTAATAAAAAAATGATCCCGTATGTAATTGTGATTGGTTCGGAAGAAGTTAAGAGCGGCCAACTGACAATTAAAAATATGAAGACAGGTGAACAGGAAAAGAAAATTATTTCTGAAATCATCACACTCATTAATAGAAACTAGTACCCAGAAACAAAACCGGATTGCAACCCACACACCACATATCAAACAACCCTATTACCCTTCAGGAACTTGACGTTGTTCTTCATGGTCATTCCAAGATTGCGTTATCTGAAGAGTCGCGCCAGCAAATAATCCGATGCCGCGAGTACCTGGATAAAAAACTGGCTACTTCAGTCAATCCGATTTATGGAATCAATACCGGTTTTGGTTCGCTCTACAACAAAAACATTCCAAAAGATCAATTAGAAAAGCTACAGGAAAATCTGGTGAAATCGCATGCATGCGGTACTGGGCCAGAAGTGCCGAGAGAAATTGTGTTGCTCATGCTGTATCTGAAAATCCAATCTCTCTCTTACGGATACTCAGGCGTGCAAGTTGAAACCGTTGAGCGATTGATTGGAATGTTTAATGAACGCGTACTACCGCGGGTTTATGAAATGGGTTCGTTAGGTGCTTCAGGTGATCTTGCGCCACTCGCCCATTTATCGTTACCTCTTATTGGTTTAGGCGAAGTTCATTACCTCGGCAAAATTTATTCGAGTGCGGAGGTTTTGAAGTTATTGAATTGGGAACCCATTCATTTTAAAGCCAAAGAAGGATTAGCGTTGCTTAACGGGACGCAGTTTATGAGCGCCTATGGTATTTGGAGTTTACTTCACGCCCACCGCCTAATAACACTAGCCAATAAAATTGGTGCGCTTTCGCTGGATGCCTTTGACGGCCGCATTGAACCCTTTGATGAATTAGTGCATCAGATTCGTCCACACCGTGGACAACTAAAAACCGCTAAAGAAATTAAAGACCTTTTACATGGCAGTGCCATCATCGCGCAAGCAAAAAAACATGTACAAGATCCGTATTCATTTCGGTGCATGCCACAAGTGCATGGTGCCAGCGATGATGCTATTCAGTATGTAACTCAAACCTTTCTTACGGAAGTAAATTCAGTAAGCGATAATCCAAACATTTTCGCTGAAGCGGATAAAATAATCTCAGCAGGAAATTTTCACGGTCAGCCCTTGGCCGTTACGTTTGATTTTCTTGCTATTGCACTGGCCGAATTAGGAAGTATCTCTGAACGCAGAACCTATCAACTGATTTCCGGCTCGCGCGATTTACCCAATTACTTAGTGGCCGATCCGGGCATTAACTCAGGACTTATGATTCCGCAATACACAGCCGCCTCGTTAGTAAGCCAGAATAAACAACTGTGCACACCCGCCTCGGTGGACTCCATTGTTTCGTCTAACGGGCAGGAAGACCACGTAAGCATGGGCGCCAACGCGGCAACGAAAGCGTATCGGATTGTTAATAATCTTTACTCAATTTTAGCGATTGAATTAATTACAGCAGCTCAGGCATTGCATTTCAGGCGACCTTTAAAAACATCGCCAAAATTAGAAACTTTTGTTAATACTTTCCGCGATGTTGTTCCGTTTATAGAAACAGATCGTGAATTGCACTTGGATATGGTGAAGACTGAGAATTTCTTAAAGAAGTGTTTATTGTGAGTGATCCAAAATTTTTGAATTGACCCTGTGAAGCAAAAGCTACTTATCCTATTGATTTTATTGGCAACTGTAGCAACCAGCTATGCGCAATATTCAAGTCGCCTGGGTCGCTTTCAGGTAGATGAAGTAAAAGGTTGCGCTCCCTTAACCGTTACCATTCTTAGCACAAATTTAATTACAACGGGTGAGTGCACTGCTGGTAAGCCTTGCTTGATGAGTGCCGGAGATGGAACTGCACAGCAACAAAATCAATTTACGATTACGTATCCGCAAGCAGGAACCTTCACACTTTCAGTTTTATATCAAAGCATTGGAGCCGATGACATCACCATTACGGTTGATCCAAATATTCAACCCGAGTTTGAAGTTTACACTTGCTCTGGTTTAAAAACCTCAATAAAAATTACCGATAAGAATTACGATCAATACGCTATCGATTTTCAAAATGACGGCACCCCCGAAACGGTAATTCCTAATAGTAACAATCAGACTGCTTCTCATAGTTATGGCATAGCAGGTAATTTCAATATCAGCGTAAAAGGAAAAGATATAAATGCTGCCAACAACTGTAGTGCAAAAGTGCTGCCCTTTACTTCACTCCTCACTTTGCCTGTTCCGCAAATCAACACGTTAACCGTATTAGGTGCCAACAGCATAAAGCTGGATTTTACGCCACAACAAAATATTCAATATAAATTAGAAATTGCCGTAAACAACTCTGCCACCTTCCAGCAGTTTCAAACTTTGTATGGCGTAAATACTGTTACCATTCCAAATTTAAAAACAGAGGAAAATTTCTATTGCTTTCGACTAAGTTCATTTGACCCTTGCACCAACAGCAACACCTATTCGTTTCCGGTGTGTAGTCATAAGTACACCTTAGCCATTCAAAACGGATTGAATAAACTTACATGGGCAACCTCATCACTTGGTGTTGCCACTACTGAAATTATCCGCAACGGAAATTCATATACATTAATTCCAGGTTCGCCAGCTATCTTTAATGATGTTGATGTGATTTGCAAAACCAATTACTGCTATCAGGTTATTAATTTATATGCAGGCGGAACAAAAAGTATTTCGCTTGAAAAATGTGGCGAGGCGTTTACTACTGTGAGTCCAACCGCTGTTAATAATATTTCATCTGTTGTTGGCTCCAATGGCGTTACCTTAACCTGGCTGCAAGATCCCCTGTTTACTGTACAAGAATATGCTGCATTGCGAAATCAAAACAATTCGTCCTTTGGGTTATTGAAAAAGACTACAGACACAAACCTGATTGATACCGACTACACCACCGCGGGTGCTTTTTGTTACCGGATCAACTATGGCGATTTGTGCGGCAATGCCAGCAGTATAGGTTCATTAATCTGCCCGATGCGCTTAACCTTTTCAGTTGATCCTAAAAACTCAATCACGTTAAAGTGGTCGTCACTTAAAGGTTGGAAGAATGGTGTAAGTAATTATCGGATAGAAAAATTTGATAAAAGTGGAGGTTTGATGCAAACCGTAAACGTGGGCACTGATACGGTTTGGGTTGATGATCAAGTTGATGTACTTAATCAGGTTTTTCAATATCAAATTATTGCGCAGCCTGTTGAATCGGGACCGATCAATTCTTTATCTAATCGCATTGTGGTAACTAAAGATGTCAACCTATTTTATCCGAATGCTTTTACTCCAGACGGGGTCGGTCCGGTTGAAAACGAAACCTTCACCGTATTGGGGTATTACATTGTAAAATTGGAATTGAAGGTTTTTGATCGCTGGGGTTCAATGGTTTTTTATACTGATGCGAACACACCGTGGGATGGAACTAACAATGGCCGTGCATTGCCCGAAGGCACCTATGTATGGAAAGCGCAAATCAACGATCTGGCGGGTAGAACTTTTTCTCGCGGTAGCACCGTAGTTATCTTAAAGAAAAAAAATTAAGCACTAAGTCAGGGCTAAAGTCCATTGGATTTGTATGAAGACATCACTGCGGTTTCCAAACTTAAAGTCCGTGGATTGGACTATTCGAGTTTAGAGGATAAGCTTGCCAAGCTGGTACAACTCTGGAGGTTGCACTCAGTACAAACCTAATGGAGGCGGTTCTTACCTGTTGGTAACTCAACTAGTTGATTACCCATTGTCGGAGACAATTTTGTAGTGAATTTATAATTCCATATCCACTTAAAAGGAGATGTTTTGTATATTTCTGTCTCATTATCGCATATCTTAAAGATTCATGATAAAAAAGATCTCCTCCCTCATCATTTTTGGTTTTTTGTTTCTTCTCGACTGCACGCAAGAAGAGTCAGATATACCACTTGCTGTTACAGCCATAAGTCCGTCCAATGGAAAAAAGAATGTAACAGTAGAAATTATAGGCACTGGATTTAGTTCAGAAGCATCTCTTAACGCAGTTACTTTCAATGGAAAGACGGCAGTCATTACTAGCGCCACCAGCACAAAGTTAGTAGTTCAGGTTCCCTCAAAAGCAGGCACAGGAGAGGTCGTTGTTTCAACACAAAATGAAACTGTTACAGGTCCTGTATTTGAATATCAAACAACTGTAACGGTAACTACATATGCAGGCTCAGATTTGGGCTATGAAGATGGGACAGGGGGCAGTGCTAAATTTAAAAGCCCACAAGGATTGTCAATTGATAATGCCGGAAACCTTTACGTGGCCGATCGCGAAGATAATCGGATTCGGAAAATTTCACCTAATGCCGAAGTCTCCACCGTTGCGGGATCGGGAATCGCAGGGCACTTAGATGGGAATGCTAGCCAAGCCCAATTCTATGTTCCTTCAGATGTAGCTGTCGATAACAACGGAAACATTTATGTAGCTGATAAAATTTATAATTTTATCAGAAAAATTACGCCAGGAGGTATTGTTTCCACATTTGCAGGAAGTGGTTTGAATGGGTATAAGGATGGGCAGGGCACTATGGCGGACTTAAATAATCCCACAAGTATTATCATCGATCTCGCTGGAAATTTATTTGTTATGGATGAACAAAATAATGCAATTCGTAAGGTTACCACGGGCGGATTAGTCACAACATTTTCAGGTCATAATTATGTTGGTGATCCAAGATTCATGGATGGCAGCGCTGAAGAAGCTCGATTTAATATACCAACAGGTATTGCAATTGATAAAAGTGGAAATATTTTCGTAGCAGACAGGGAGAATAATCGTATTCGAAGAGTGGCCACCGATGGAAGTGTTTCTACAATAGCTGGCGATGGCAATTTCGGAAACCTGGATGGCGCATCCGCAAGTGCAAAATTTGCCTCCCCATTTGGTGTTGCTGCAGATGGCAACGGAAATATCTATGTTGCGGACGAAAGAAATCACTCCATTCGGATAATTTCACCCATTGGTATCGTGACTACACTCGCAGGGGTTGGTGTAGCTGGGGATGTAGATGGAGATGGGAGTATCGCGAAGTTTAATTACCCACGAGACATCGTGATAGACAAGTCAGGCAATCTATTTGTAACTGACAGCTTTAATCATAAAATAAAGAAAATAATACTTGAATAGTTCTGCGACAACATTCAGGATTAATACCTCGGTGCCAAGCTATTTCCAATAGACAAAGGGTGTTGGGCTCTTGCCATGACCGACTTCTTGAATACCGAAAACACTAACCATCCTTAATGACTACAAAACATTATAAAAATATTTCAAACTCTAATTTTCCTCAGTAGTCTTAGAGACTAAGCGTGCAAAATAATCTTTACCTTTGCTGCATCCACTAAAAACAACACAGCTATGTTCGACATGATGAAGATGATGGGGAAGATGAAAGAGGTGCAGGCGAAAATAAAAGAAGCGCAGGATAATCTCGTTCGGGTACAAGCAACGGGCGAAGCAGGTGGCGGCATGGTTCGGGTAGTGGTAAATGGAAAGAAGCAAGTTATATCCATTGATATTGATCCTACTATTATGCGAGCCGATGATAAAATATTGGTGCAAGATCTTGTAGTGGCCGCGGTTAACAAAGCAAATGACGAAGTTGAAGTGGCCGCTAAAGAAGAAATGAAGAAGGCTACCGATGGTTTGCTACCCAATATACCGGGCATGGATTTAAGCAGTCTGATGGGATGACCGAAGTAGCCGTAGTTATTTTAAATTATAACGGTAGAAATTTTCTTCGGCAATTTCTCCCATCGGTAATTGCCAACCGTGGTAGCGCAAAAATAATTGTTGCTGATAATGGCTCTACTGATGATTCACTTTCAATTTTAGAAAATCAGTTTAAAGAATCGGTAGCGGTTATTAAAATAGAAAGCAACCTTGGCTTTTGCGGTGGCTACAATTACGCATTAAGGCTTGTTCAGTCTGAATTCTATGTGCTTCTCAATTCCGATGTGGAGGTAACTGCTGGTTGGATTGATCCAATCATTAAGCTTTTTAAAAGTGATTCATCCATTGTGGCCGCGCAGCCAAAAATACTTTCATACCAACAAAAAGATACTTTTGAATATGCCGGAGGCGCAGGCGGATTTATTGATGCATTAGGGTATCCATTTTGCCGCGGTAGAATTTTTGATACCCTTGAAAAAGACTCAGGCCAGTACAATGATACCCGACCAATCTTTTGGGCTACGGGCGCTTGCCTTTTTATCCGATCTAACATTTATCATAACGCTGGCGGATTGGATGAGGAATTCTTTGCACACATGGAAGAGATTGATTTGTGTTGGCGGTTGAATCGGGCCGGGTATGGCATTTACTATGTTGGCTCAAGTACGGTTTATCATGTTGGCGCGGGTACACTTTCCCGATCGAGCCCACAGAAAACCTATCTTAATTTTAGAAATGGACTTTCCCTTCTTGTTAAACATTTGCCAGCAAATAAGATTTGGTGGCAAATTCCTATTCGGTTAGGGTTGGATCTGGTTGCCGCCATAAAGTTTCTGGTTCAAGGATCACCGGCCGATTGTCTGGCTGTACTCAAATCTCAAATTAGTTTTTGGCGGAGTCTACGGTCGAACTTAAAAAAGAGGCGAGCCCTAAAAAAGCAAGTGTCGCATTATAATGTTTCTAACCAATATCCTGGCTCAATCATAGCTGCCTATTACCTGTTAGGTAAAAAGACTTTCAAAAACTTAACGAAATTTTAATAATCCCAAATGGTGCTTCGTCTGCGCAGGTGGGTGCGCATATTTAGAACAAATGCAAGTGAAAGATAAATGATAATTGGTGAGCCGAAGGTCAGGAACGAAGCATAAATGAAGAACAAACGGATGGATGATGTGGCTATTCCCATCTTTTCGCCTAAGGTAGTGCAAACCCCAAATGCCTGTCTTTCAAAAAAACTTTGAATGCCTTTAATCAAACTTATCATCATAATATTTTGAATTTTCCCCACAAATCTTCCATTTACCTGAGTAAACGCCTATCTAACGATTAAAAAGCCAGCCCACAAATATAAGTGACAACCCTTCTCTTACGCACGGCCAATAAGTTATTTTTTTGACTATTTTTGCAATAAAAGGGGTATAAAGTTTAACTTTGCACTTCGCTTACAGAAACCATAAATCAAAATCCATGAGAAAATTATTTTACGCTTTCGTGATCATTGGGGCACTTAGTTTTTCAAGTTGTACCCTGCCTAAAATGATCAAAGCTGCCAAAGAACAAAAATTGGAGGTGAAACCTAATCCACTTGAAGTGCATAAGGACACTGTCAATTTTGACTTTTCAGGCAACCTTCCTGTTAAAATGTTAAAGAAAGGAACTGTTTACACCATCAATACTTTTTACAAGTATGGTGAGAGTGAACTAGCTCTTGATCCGGTATCAGCCCGCGCTGAGGATTATCCTAACAGCTCAACAGAAGAAGTGAAACTTGCTAAAGCATATTCATTTCCTTACAAGGATGCTTATAAAGTTGGAACGGTTGAAGTTCAAGGTGTTGCTTCTAAAGGAACAAAATCTAAGACTACACCCCGGATGCCCTTGGCAACTGGTATTATCACTACTTCCAAGTTAGTTCAAAATTCATACTATGCTGCTTTCGCAGATCATGGTTATAACAATCAGGAAGAACTTATTCCGGTGGTTATCCCTGATTTTATCTTCGAAAGAGGAAAATCAGTACTTCGCCCTTCTGAAACTAAAGCCGATAAAGGAAAGCAGTTGGATGCATACATTGCTGCTAAAAACGTAACCCGCACGGTTACTATCACCGGTACTCACTCACCAGAAGGTGCGGAAAGAATAAACACAAAACTTTCAGAAGAACGCGCAAAAGCAATTGAGAAATTCTACCGCGCTCAAATGAAAAAGTACGATTATAAAGGTGCTGCTGATTCAATCAAATTCATTTTGAAGCCAGTAGTTGACGATTGGTCAGAATTCAAAAATGTATTGTCATCTTATGAAGGCATTACTTCTGACCAAAAATCAGAATACCTAAACATCATCAACGCAGGTGGTTCTTTTGAAGATCAGGAAAAGCAAATGAAAAAATTGAAGACTTATAACAAAGTGTTCAAAGACATTTATCCTGGATTGCGTGCTGCAAAAACTGAAATTCTTACTATCAAGGTTAAGAAAACTGATGCTGAGATTTCAGTATTAGCAAAGCAAATCACTTCTGGTTCAGCTCAGGCCGATGCCCTTAGCTTCGAAGAAATGATGTACGCGGCAACCCTTACTCCTTCTACAGAAGAAAAGGCAGCCATTTACGAAGCTGCAACTAAGAAAGGAAGTAACTGGAATGCACATAATAACTTGGCTGCTTCTTATTTGAAGTTAGCTATGGAAAATCCTTCACGCGCGAGCGAATATGCTGAAAAAGCATCTGCTCAAATTGAAATCGCTGCAAAATTGCGCGAAACACCTGAGGTACTTGCTAACCAGGCAACTATTTCATTGTGGAAAGGAAATCCTTACAAAGCTTATAGCCAGGCTACCAAAGCTCTACGTGGTGCAAACAACGATGTTACCCGTGGTGTAAATGGAGTAAAAGGTGCTTCTGAAATTTATATGGCTAACTACAGTGCTGCCGTAAGTTCAACTTCTTCAGCTCTTGATACTGATGTTAACTTGTTCAACAAAGGACTTGCTCAATTATTGAATAAGGATTTCAGCAATGCATCATCTTCATTTGCTGAAGCATCTCGTAAAAACAGCAACTTCGCGTTGGCTTATTATGGTGCTGCGGTTGCAGCTGCCCGCTCAGGTAATGGCGATGCAGTGGTTAGCAATCTTACCAGTGCGGTTAGAATTGACTCTTCTTTGAAAGAGAAAGCATTGACCGATCTTGAGTTCACTAAGTTCGCAACTACGGAATCATTCCGCAGCGCACTTAAATAACATAGCTCTTTTTTTCTATAAAAAGCCCCGGCCAAACCGGGGTTTTTTTTGTGCCTCACCCCATCCCTCCTCTAGTGGAAAGTGACGTCTGTACTTACTAATTTCTTATTCGTATTAAGAGTGGAAATTAAATTGAACTTACCAGGGCGTTAAATCCTTCTGCCACGTAAAAAAACACCACATTCCCTTTAACCTCTTGCGGCAGATGCCTATTTTTACGGGCTTTCCAAACTAACGGCAGCTATGAGAGAAATTCAATTTAGAGAGGCGCTACGCGAGGCCATGAACGAAGAAATGAGAAGAGACCCATTGGTCTATCTTATGGGCGAAGAGGTAGCCGAATACAATGGAGCCTATAAGGTGAGCCAGGGCATGCTTGACGAATTTGGCGCCAAGCGGGTAATTGATACCCCTATTTCCGAGTTGGGCTTTTCAGGCATTAGTGTAGGCGCAGCCATGAATGGACTACGACCTATTGTTGAGTTTATGACTTTTAACTTCTCGCTGGTAGCTATTGATCAGATCATTAACTCAGCCGCCAAAATGCTCTCTATGTCGGGTGGGCAGTTTAACATCCCCATTGTATTTCGTGGGCCAACCGGTAATGCCGGGATGTTGAGTTCGCAGCATTCACAAAATTTTGAAAACTGGTTTGCTAATACTCCCGGATTAAAAGTAGTTGTTCCTTACACTCCTTATGATGCCAAAGGCTTATTGAAGAGTGCTATTCGCGATAACGACCCGGTTATCTTTATGGAATCGGAAATGATGTATGGCGATAAAGGTGAAGTACCTGTAGAAGAATATTTGATTCCTATTGGCGTAGCCGATATAAAGAGAAGTGGCACCGATGTTACCATTGTTTCTTTTGGTAAGATTATGAAAGTGGCTTTAGCTGCTGCCCAAGAACTTGAGAAAGAAGGAATCTCGGTAGAAGTAATTGACTTACGCAGTGTGCGTCCAATTGATTATGCTACCGTTGTAGAATCTGTTAAGAAAACAAATCGCTTAGTAATTGTAGAAGAGGCCTGGCCACTATCTTCTATTGCCACCGAAATTACCTATCACGTTCAAAAGCATGCGTTTGATTATTTGGATGCGCCCGTACATAGAATAAATAGTTTAGATGTGCCCCTGCCCTACGCACCCACATTGATTGAAGCTATCTTACCAAACGTAGCCCGCACGGTTAAAGCCGTGAAGGCCGTAATGTATCGGGATTAAATTTTAGATCTTTTTGAAAACCCTAAGACCTCCGCATCGGAGGTCTTTTTTATTTTATAGCAAGTCTTATTAAAAATCTCACTTTGGTACTCCATTGAAAATGTTATGAAAAAATTAGCGCTTTTTGCAATGATCAGTTTATTTCCTGATCCTCAGTTAATGGTGACGTAAGAGAAATATTAACTATTGCATATATTCGTATGGTGTTGGCAATTGCTAATTAAGACATGACAACTCTTGACAAAATTAGAACATTCTTGCGGGACAATTCCGAGATTTCAGTTGGATACAATGAAATAACTTTTCTTGCTGTTGACGAACTAGACGAAGGACAAGTTGGATATAGCGTTGACGATAACAATAATTCACTAATAACAGGACAAGAAGGAGATTGGAAAGACGAATGGTTAGTGATTGGAGTTGATGGATTAATCGGAGACCCAATTTTGGTCGACACAAGTTCAAAAAAACTACAAGTATTTACAGCGGCTCACGGAGACGGAGAATGGGAACCAATTTCTATAGCCGACACATTGGACTCTTTCACGGACATAATTCTAGAATTGAAAAAAATTTCGATTAACCGGGCAACACCGGTGGACTTAGAAGAAAATCCAATTACATACAAAGAGAAAAGGCAGTTTATTGCTAAGGTCAAAAAGAATAATTCAAATTCAAATATTGACTACTGGGAGAATTTTCTAGAGGACGACTAACCGCAACTGCCCACAACAACGTGTTTATTTCATGCTGTGGTGTGGTGGTAATTTGAAGTTTAGTTTTCATAATTTCGTTTCGCCACGTGGGAAAGGACGCAGCTTCGAAAGCCCAGCACGCAATAAACACAAAACGCTAGCAACATTATTTTGCGCAAAGTGAGATTCTTAATTATAATATTGACGACAGTGACAAGTATTGCTTTTGGCCAAAGCTCCAAAACGACTTTGCCTTGTAAAAAAGTACTGGACACTCTATCGAATAGAGAAATATATAATACCGTTGACACTCCAGCCAGCGTTATTGGCGGACTGAATAAATTATACTCGGAGTTAGGGACCATTAAAATACCAAAGGAAGCAGACACTGATCAAACTAGGATTTTTATCTCGTTTATTGTCGAATCAAACGGGGACATAATGGAATTAAAAACAAACAGTAAGATTAATAATACAACATTAGACAAGGAATTACTCCAATTATTTAGAAAATATAAATGGGAGCCTGGAATGTGCAACGATGTGAAGGTGCCAACAAGAATGATATTGACAGTAATCAGTTGATAAATTGTGATCCGCAACAAAGGTAGCTACTGCGCAACTACTCGCTAGCAGAATAAATTATTAAATTTCATTTTCATTTCACGTTTCTGCATAACTCTGTTGATAAGTCAATGAACTCTTCGAAATTTTACTTTCAAAATTGTTCCTCAGTTTACAGACTGCTATCACCAGTCAATTTACTACTTTGCAACTGACACACCCTTGCTCTGCAATGCATAATTTAAAATTAATACCCATTGATATTGATGAGATTAAGAATGTCAAATTTCAGGATAACCCCGAATGCCTTCCGATTCTTGCTGTATACCCAGCCTTCTACAAAAAGGTGGGTTATATCAAGCCATGGATTGGATATTTTTTCTCAAACGAGAACAATGAAATAGTAGGTATGGGTGGCTATAAAGGTAAACCCAAAAATAGCTCTATCGAAATTGCTTATGGAACCTTTACAGAATTTGAAGGAAAAGGGATTGGCACAGAAATTTGCCGGCAGTTAGTATTATTATCTAATCAAACTGACTCCACATTACGGATCACTGCGAGAACCTTTATAAAAGATAACTCCTCGGCAAGAATTCTGACTAAAAATGGGTTCGTATCAATAGGTACTGTTTATGACGAAGAAGATGGTGATGTTTGGGAATGGGAATTTAAAAATTCATGCTCAACCTAAAATACTATTCGCTCCTCAACGATCTCACCGGATTTTGAATGGCTGCTTTAATAGACTGATAGCTCACCGTAATCCAGGCAATTAATAAAGCCGCAGCACCCGAAACAAAAATAATCCATAAGCTAATCGTAATCCGATAAGCAAAATTCTGTAGCCACCAAGTCTCCATGACATACCAGGCTAAAGGCACAGCCATAACGAAGGCAAGCAAGATCATTTTTGTAAAGTCCTTCGAAAGCAGAATAGCAACTTGCAAAACCGATGACCCCAAAACTTTCCGAACTCCAATTTCCTTCGTGCGTAAACTGGTGATGTAAGCCGAGAGGGCAAACAACCCGATACACGAAACGAAAATGGCTAACCCAGAAAAGATGGCAAAAAGACGACCTGTTTTCTGCTCAGCCTCATATTGCTTATTAATATTCTCATCTAAGAAGGAGAATTTAAATGACTGCTCAGGGTTAACTTCTTTCCATAATTTTTCTACGGATTGAATCGCTTCCGGAATCTGTCCGCCTTTGACCCTAGCCATCACATAGGCAAAGCCATTTCCAAATGCCTCATTGCTTAGTAAAACCAACGGGGTTATTTCTTCTTTTAGTGAAATAAAATTGAAATCATTTACAATGCCCGTAATGGTGTAAACAACTTCTATCCTATTGCCATTATTATCCTGTCGGATGTTAATCAACTTTCTTCCAATTGGATTTTCAAGACCCATCACCTTAACAGCACTTTCGTTGAGCATAACAGACGTTGAGTCTGCTGTTTCCTCAGAAAAGAAGCGACCTTCCTTCAGCTTGAAGCCTAAGGTTTCTTCCAATCCATCGGCCACCACCATACTTTTTGTTGTTAATATTTCGGAAGAGCCTTCTGGCTGAAATTGAATTCCGAAATAATCATCCTCTTTCCCTGGCATGGATGAAGAACCTGCCGCTTTAGCAATCTGTGGCATTCGCCTGATTTCTTCCAGAAATGTTTTTTGTTTTTGGGCTTTCATGGTAAATGTTTTTTCAACAATCAAAAGCTGATCCTTATCAAAGCCCAACGATTTGGTTTGCATGAATGCCATCTGTTGTTGAATAACCAATGTACCAATCATCAGCATGATAGAAATCCAAAACTGAAAAACCACCAACCCATTGCGAATCCATTTTCCATTTGATGATCCCGTAAAATTTCCTTTCATAACAACCACCGGATTGAATCCCGAAAGGACAAAAGATGGATAGATACCAGCCAGCAATCCGACCATAGATGCGAGACCAATTAAACCAGCGATAGAAATCATTGTGATAGGAAGAACCAATTGCTTGCCAGTAAGATCGTTGAAATAAGGCAACAGAAAATAAACCATTAATGCAGCAAGCAGCACGCCTATTGCACTCAACACAAATGACTCGGTAAGAAATTGACCAATGAGTTGCTGACGGAAAGAGCCCATTGTTTTACGAACACCCACTTCTTTTGCACGTTCGGATGAACGTGCCGTAGCAAGATTCATAAAGTTTATACAGGCAATAACTAAGATAAGAATAGCTACCGCGATCAGGATGAACACGGACGTTCGATTGCCAGAAGGTTTCATTTGCGCTTCCAGATTAGTTGCATCTAAATGAATACTTTGCAACGGTTGTAAAAAGTAACGATAGCCATTGCCTTCATTTCTATAATCAGCCCATGATTTACCTAAGTCGCGTTCAATCTGTGCCGCTGCATACGTATCAACCATTTTAGGGAATTTGGCTTCTAAGGCCGATGCATCTGTATTCGGCTTCAGTTTAAAAAATGTAAAAGAAGAAAAGCCAGTAAAGTTCTCTTGCTTGGTAAAAGGAAAGGTTGCTGTAGAAAGAATTGCATTAAAATGAAAATGTGAGTTGTCTGGAACATCCTGCAGTACCCCGCTCACTTTGTACTCCTGATCGCCCGCATGCATTACTTTTCCAATTGGATCTTCATCTCCAAAGTACCGTTTCGCCATCTCTTCCGTTAGCACCAGTTCATTAGCCTGGCGCAAAACCAATTCCCGATTTCCTTTCAGAAGATTAAAGCTGAACATCTTTAAAAAGCTGCTATCGGCTATTAGCATGAAGTCTTCATCAAACTGTTTTACCTCATCACGTTCATTGCGGTAGCTCATAGGGAAATCGCCAAAACCAAAAAGATTAGTGGCGGATTCTATCTCTGGAAAATCGCGAAGCGCTACGCCTGCAAAAGAATTAGGAATAATAGCATAAAAAGTAGCGTGATTTGGATATTTACGCTCCAACACCATCCGATAAATGCGATCACCATCTTTAAAAAACTTGTCGTAGCTAAATTCATTCCGTACAAACAGTACAATCAATAAACAACTGGCCACCCCCACTGCCAAGCCCAGAATATTGATAGTCGTGTACAGTTTTTGTTTGAATAAACTACGAAGAGCTATTTTGAGGTTATTTTTAAACATGCGTGTTGGGTTTATGAGGGATCACCAAAATAGATAATACTCCTAAAACAAGTAGATGGTTACTCAATGTATAAAGCTTAATTTATTTAGTATTAATCCCAAACATATCGTTCGTCATAATCAACTTGATATTCTTCGAGAAATAACCTGTACTCATCTTGAAAGGTTTTTCTCTTATGATGCTCATGCTGGTTTTCAATATATGCCTGAACAGTATTTAACCCCTTGTAGTTTACTGAAAAAGCACCATACCCATTTTGCCAATAGAAATTTTTGAGTCGATCATCTTTTGTCTTCATCCATTTTGAAGAATGTGATTTTAACTCCTCCAGCAACTTCATTAGCGGAAGTTTTTTTGATAAAGAACATAATACATGCACATGGTCAGTATAGCCTCCAATTTTAATTGGGTAACACTCGAGGTTATTGCAGATCCCACCTAGATAGCTATATAATTCGGTTTCAATCTCGGGGTAGATAAGGTGCTGTCGATTCTTTGTGCTAAACACGATGTGTAAATAATTTTTAACCAGAGATTGCCCCATATTATTTCGCCCTTTCAGGGCTTTTTTAGTTTATCAATTTATTCAGACAGGGCTTCACCCTGTCCAAGTTATAGCACCCCTTCGGGGCTTAGTTCAATTCAAGTTAAAGAAATTCTGTCTTTACTATAAAGTATGTTGAGCGAGTCTTCGAAAATAATTTTTCTTTGTTCTGACCATAGAGTCCATGAACTCTAATTGAATCTAAAAACAACATTTCAAAATGGCTTACTCGATATTCATTCTCGTACTTTCTTGAATCTTAGCACAAGCTTCTGGAAGTAATAACTCAAAGACATGGGGCATTCAAATTATTTCGTCCCTTCGGGGCTTAGTTGAGTCAAGTTAAAAAATCTCTGTCTTTACTATAA
>Ga0209480_10001497_pt1 | contig 16997 bp, 13 predicted proteins | sample JI61114C2DNA_FD_187501 | JGI IMG/M metagenome (GOLD analysis project Ga0209480, IMG submission 187501) | Wastewater effluent complex algal communities from Wisconsin, to seasonally profile nutrient transformation and Carbon sequestration -... | ecosystem: Engineered > WWTP > Effluent > Algae... | reverse complement strand
GTCACCGCCCATGCTGGCGATGCCCGCCGCTTCCTCAATGAACAGACCGGCCAGAAGTGGGACCTCATCTTCGGCGATGCCTACGCCGGCGTCCGCTCCATCCCCGCCCATCTCGTGACAAAGGAGTTCTTCCAGCTCATCGCCGATCACCTCACGCCCGAGGGCACCTTCGTCATGAACGCCATCACCGCCGTCCAGGGCCCCCGTGCCGAGCTGCTCAGCGGCCTGCTCGCCACCCTCCGCAGCGTCTTCCCCCATGTCGAGACCTTCGCCGTCCAGGGCCCCCGCCAGATGACGCAAAACATCATCATCCTCGCCTCCCGCCAGGACTGGAAGCCCCTGCTCACCGACCGCTTCCACGCCACCGGCACCTGGCAGGACAAAATCACCCGCAGCTACATCGCCGCCAACCAACTCCCCGCCAACGGCCCCGTCTTCACCGATGATTTTAATCCGGTGGACCGGATCATCGCTCGGGGATTGCTGGAGTTATGCACCCAAAGGGAGCCACCGCTTCGCAAGACGTATTAAGCTGCGCTGTCTGAGGACTCATTCGGAGAGTTAAATCTGAGCAGAATGCATGACACTCCCGCGATGAAGATCGGCAGCTCGTATAAGAGAATAAAATTGGCGACGCTCCGATCGAGATTGAGCGCATCGAGTTCGGGGTTGTTGATACCACGCCACCAAAGGAAGCTCTGGAAGGCTATCATGAGAAAAAGGAATATACCGACGCCGAACCCCCATGCACGGGGACGCTTCCAGATCTTCCAAAGCAGTAAGCACCATATGGCGATGCCGAAAAACGGCGCGAGGCTCGTCTCGGCTCGCCCACCGGGCAGTGGATCCATACTGCCCTTGATACTCATGGCAGCAACTATGAGCAGCGACAGAATCGCTACGCGGTGGATTACATGGTACTTTCTCATGCGTTTAATGTTCGTTCGTGAGCTGTGCCCACAGCCTGCTCCCCCAAGTCGGGGAAGTCAGGGAAAAGGCAGCGGCAATCATCGAGATGGATTTACCCTGCCGGGCCGGGCTCAGGCAACCCCAATCTGCGCTTGGTCCGGCCTGGGAGGGGAAATCCGGGGCAGGAGCATCGAAGATGCGCTCCTCCTCAGCCCAGGGCGCCAGCCCTGGGACCACCGGCGGACGATCCCCCCATGATCCAGAGTCCTGAAAGGACGCCCCTCGACTCCGCGACCCCGATGGCAGGAGCGTGCCTGAGGCGTCGAGCACCGCCCCGACAGGGCTCTGGATGGCGCAAGGTGGAGGGCACCGAGAACCCAGGGCGATGCCCTGGGCTGAGGAGGTGGGTGCCCTTGGCACATCATGCCAGCCGCCCTCCCCACCTAACCATCTCCACCCACCTCCGCCCACCCCTCCGAAAATAATTCTTGTCGGACCACCAGCAGTCATGATTGAATGAACAAATGATGAAGGCGGCCACCACTCCTCCATTTTTGCGCCTGGACCCCGTGCTCCCGCACCCGGCCCGCCATGCGTTTTCCTGCCCTGGGCGAACAGGGGCAGTCAGGCAGCCACCGCCGCGCGCCCTCACCCTGCGGCCACTTCCACAGCCATGAATCCACGCCGCCATGCCTAACAAACTACGGTGGGATACACCCTCCCCGGAGACTGGGGAGAAGCTGCTTTGGGACTCCGGTCACGCCACCTGGGACGGCGACTGGCCCGCGCCCCCGAAGCCCGAGAAGCCCCGCCACCTCTACAAGCACTCCGTCAGCGATCTCAACCTACCCAACAATATGCAACCGTTCCGCTACCTCATCTACCTCATCAAGGGCATCTTCACCGCCAAGCCCGCCCTCCGCCCCGCCATGAGTGAGTCCGACTACCTGGACGAACTCGCCACCCGCAGCAGCCTCACCCGCGTGCAGATCGAGGGCTTCATCACCGCCCAAAGCGCCCTCCATGTGGAGCTCGCGCGCCAGGGCATCCCGGTGGATTTCATCCTGAAGCGCTTCCGCCTCGTCCCCTCCTGCGGTGGCCGCTACAACAGCCCCGACCCCGATGACAGCGACGTCTGCGCCACGCTGAATTTCACCCTCGTGGTCCATCCCGATGAGGTCGATAAGATGCGCGTCGGCTGCCCCCTGGAAAAAACCGGCGAAGCCGGAGAGCTCGGCCCCGTCGTCGAGAGCGTGCGTGCGCGCCCCGGCAATGCGCTGAACAAATACGGCGTCGGTCTCACCGCTGGCACCGAGGTGAATGGCAGAGACTTCCGCGAGCGGTTGGCCGATGCCGAGTGGCCCACGGCAGAGCTCATCCCCGTGGCCGGAGGCGCGGCCATCCCCCTGGGCGTGCTGGACTGCACCGCCACCCGCCTCGTCCTGGGTGGAGCCCCCGTCGGCACCACCGGCGAGCATTATCTCAAGATCACCGACGCGGGGGACCACTTCACCACCTGGGATCAGCCCCTCACCGCGGCCTGACCAAGGCCCCAGGGCGCAGCGGCTGGGAGCCGTCCATAGGGTCAAGCCGCCAAGCCCGCCCCCAGCCCCGCACCACCCGCAGCCCTCGAGAGCCACTGTCAATAGGGTCGAGCCCCCAAGGCGGTGGTGATCGGTCGAAGGCCAAGGGCCTTCCGTAATATAGCGAAGGGTTGCCGAGCCTTGGCGAGGCTACCCTGGAAACCGGAGGCCCAACCTCTCCGTTCGAGCCCCGAACCCCAAAGGGGTTCCGTATCTGCGGGGCGGCGGGTGATATTGGGGCGGTTTAAAGGGACGGAACCCCGTTGGGGTTCGGGGACGAGAGACATGGTGGCGGACGATACCCAGGGTTCTGCGAACCCTGGGCTATGATCCGCAAGCCCCTTGGGCTTGGCAGAAAGAGATTCAGCCAAGCGCATCCATCATTCTGGCGGCGCATCCCCGTGCGACCTCCCCCACCCGCAGAGCGCACTACCTGGAGGAGCAGAGCGCATCTCCCCCACCTGCAAAGCGCACTACCGGGAGGAGCAGAGCGCGCCTCACCAACCCGCAGAGCGCACTACTGGGAGGAGCAGAGCGCGCCTCCCCAACCAGCAGAGCGCACTACTGGGAGGAGCAGAGCGCACCTCCCCCACCCGGAGAGCGCACTACTGGGAGGAGCAGAGCGCACCTCCCCCACCTGCAAATCGCACTACTGGGAGGAGCAGAGTGCGACTCCCACACCCTCTCTGGCTGCCTCCCGGAGGTGTTCAGGGGTTCTGGCGCTTGCTGGTGAGGGTGCTCTGGGCGGACTCGCGCTCGATGCAGGGGGCGCTGAGGGAGAGCAGGCTCTCGGCCTCGGCCAGGGGGTGGCCGGAGTTGGCCCATTCATCGGCAGCTCTGGAGGCAAAGGCATCCCGCAGCGGCCCGGCGGGGAGCTGGAGGGCCATGGCGCGTAGGTCAGCGTGGCTCTTTACCTTGGTGGTCATGATGCCGCCGAGGGTATCGGCGGACTTTTGCAGCTCGGGACGGTGGGCGTGGGCCAGGAGCCAGTCGAATGCCGCCTGCGGCTGATCATTGCCAAAAGCCCCGAGCCACTCCCCGCTGAGCCGGCTCCGCTCGGCCTGGGAAGGGAGCTGAGCGACGGCGGCGAGCCCTGTCGGGTGATCCACGGCATCGCGGTGGCAGAGCTTGGAGAGGAGGTAGTCGCGCAGCCGCTGGGGCTCCACCGTCATGACGATGGCGAGGGCTCCCTGCGGGTCCTTGGCCATCCAACTGTCGCCGATCTGGAGGAGCGCTTTTTCCCGCAGGAAGACATCTTCCAATTGCCCGGCCCAGGCGAGGTAGCGGAGGGGGTCGGCGCCGACATTGAGGCTGAGGAGGATCTCGATGCCGGCCTCCTGGAGCACGCTGTCATCGTCCATGGCGGTGATGTATTGCCAGGCGGCTTCGGTGTCCGACTTCGTCCAGATGCCGAGGATGGCACGCAGGGCGGTCTCCTGGTGCTGGGGGGAGGAAATGCCGCGCATGGCGGCGAGCGCGCCCGCGTGATCCAGGACGGCCCAGCGCTCGAAGAGGTAGCGCAGCAGCCGCCATCTCACGTCCGGGAAGGGATTCCGCAGGAGGCCGCGCAGCATCATGGGCAGCTCGTAGAGGCGCATCTGCGAGATGGGGGAGATGGCCTCTGCCCAGTCCTCCGGCGTGAGCTGGGAGAGACCGGCCTCGGAGGCGAGGGGCGGGGGTGCGGAGTGCCTGGCCGGGGCGATGGGTTTGGCGGGTTCTTTGAAAAAAGACGGGGCGGCGGCGGGCGGTGCTGCCTGATCTGCCGAGGAGACGAACCAGTAGCCGGCGATGCCGCAGAGGCCATGCAGGAGTGTGTGGCGGAGGGCTCTCATCGTGCGACCTCCAGGTGGTAGATGCGGAGGAGGCGAGCGCGCTGCTCGCGGTCCATGAGCTGCGCGGCGGCGGGGCCCTGGAGCCAGGCGAGGGCGGCGGCGCGGTCGCTCTCCAGCCAGTAGTCGATGTGGAACGTGATGTGCTTCTGGCGGACCGTCGGGTCCTGGATTCGTGCGTCCAGCTCCAGGCCGCGCTGGGGGTCGTGGGTGCCGGTCGCCCAGGCGTGGCCCTGGAGGAGTTTGTCACGCTTGAGGGGGTCGGTTTCAGCGGTGAGCTGGCTCTCGAGAGAGGCGGGGTCGATCTCGGTGAGTCTCATGCCGAGCATGTAATCGGCGGAGATGGCGTCTGGCGGCGCGGTGCCGCTGAGTTTGGCCAGAATGGCGGTGGTGTTGCGCCAGGAGCCCGCCTGATCGGCGAAGCCAACGAGGCCTTCTGCGAGGTAGGAGCGGCCATGGTCATCCAGCTTTGCCGCCAGGGCGAGCACGCGCTCGGCGGGGAGTCGGGAGAGGCCGAAGGCGGAGTTCGTGAGCACGCCGACGGAGTTCAGGCGGTCGGGGGGCAGGGTCTCGATGAAGAGGAGGGCGGCCTCGGCGTCGTTCGTGCTCCAATCACTGACGAGGCGCCACAGGAGCATGTCCGCCGCCTGTCCACGCGGCAGGCCGAGGATGATGCGGGCGAGCACGTGGGGGTCCATGCGGCGGGCGTTTTGCACCAGCTCCCGCGCCAGGGAGAGGCGCTGCTCATCGCTGAGGTCGGTGCCCTGGCGGAAGAAGCGCTCCGCCGCCGTGGTGTCGCCCTTTTGCATCTGCGCCCGCACCCACTCCATGGAGGCGGTGGCGCTGGTGTAGGCCGGTGGCAGCGCTGCCAGGGGTGCGCTGCTGAAGGTGGCCTCTGCCCGAGGGACAGGGGCCTGGACCCTGACGGGCGTGCTGTCCCACTTCCCGGCGAAAGCTCCGAGGATGAAGCAGAGCGTGGTGGTGGTCAGGGTGCGGAAGCAGGGGGTCATTTCGCCCAGCAGAACGCATGAGCGGGCGAGTGGCTTGGATGGAATCCGCCTTGCCTGCCGGTGAGATTTCGTTTTTGGTTCCGGGGCGCGTGCCTTATGAGCGGGGTGATCGCGTCTCTCTCCACCCCACTTCCCCTTTCCTCTGATCATGGCTGACTCGCCCCTCCTGCGCATCCGCGACCTGAAGATCGACTTCCGCCGGCACGGCGCACCACCGACGCAGGCGGTGAAGGGCATCAGCCTCGACCTCGCGCAGGGGGAGTCCATCGCCATCGTGGGGGAGAGCGGCAGTGGCAAGAGTGCCACCGCGCTGGCACTGGCCCGCCTTTTGCCCGAGCCACAGGCCACGATCACCGCGAGTGAGCTGAGCATCGCCGGGCACCATGTCCTAACCATGAGTGAGAAGGCACTGCGGCAGGTGCGCGGGAAGGAGATCGCCTATGTCTTCCAGGAGCCCACGACCTCGCTGAACCCAGTGCTGCAAGTGCGCACGCAGATCGGGGAGGCGCTGGCGCTGCACCGGCCGGAGGTGAAGGACCGTGACGCTGAGATCCTGCGCTGGCTCACGAAGGTGGGGATCACGGAGCCGGAGAAGCGCCTGCGCGCCTACCCGCACGAGCTCAGCGGCGGGATGCAGCAGCGGGTGATGATCGCCATGGCGCTGTGTTGCCAACCGAAGCTGCTGATCGCGGATGAGCCCACGACGGCTCTCGATGTCACCATTCAAAAGCAAATCATGGGGCTGCTCGCGAGCCTGCGCCGTGACCTGGACATGAGCATGATCCTGATCACGCATAACTTCGGTATCATACGCGAGGTGGCGGATAGGGTGGCGGTGATGTTCCGGGGGCAGATCGTGGAGACCGGCCCCACCGAGCAGGTGCTGAGCCGCCCGCAGCACCCCTACACGCAGGCCCTGCTGGACTGCGTGCCGCGCATGGGTGCCAAACAGGCGCGGCTGCGGACCATCGACTACGCGGCGCTGGAAGCTGGGCGGGCATGAGACGGCGGCGGAAGCAAGGCTGGCCATGGATGCTGATCGCGCTGCTGCTGGCGGGCTTCGGCGGCTGGCATGAATGGCAGCAGCCGAAGCCGGAGAAGCGCGCGGCGACCAAGGTATTCGAGGTGATTTTCGACGCGAGGCTGCATCCGCACCGGGACAATGACGGGGACAGCTTTCACCTGGAGCATGGCGGGAAGGTGCATGAGTTCCGCCTGTACTTCGCGGACTGCCCGGAGAAGAAGCGGCATCCTTTGAACGGAGACCGCCTGGCCGAGCAGGGGCAGTACTTCGGTGGGCTGAGCGAGGCGGCGACCGTGGCGCTGGGGCAGATGGGGGAGGCCTTCACACGCGAGTGGCTGAGCAGGCAGCGCTTCACCGTCTGCACGAAGTGGCACGCGGTGTACGGCAGCGGGCGGTATTATGCCTTCATCCTGTTTCCCGATGGGGAGGATCTCTCCGCCAAGCTGGTACGCGCTGGCCTGGCGCGTATCCACACGGGCGGGACGACGCTGCCTGATGGCCGTGAATCCCGGGTCTATGAGCAGCAGCTCCGGCAGTTGGAGGCGGAGGCCCGGGCGGCCCGGCGCGGTGGGTGGCATCAATGACCCCGCGCCCGCTCCAGTGCCCGCGCCCAGCCTGCCATGAACGCCTTCCGCTTCGCCGCCGTCATCGCGGGTTTGAAGCGCCTCTCCGCCTGCCACTGGCTGGCGATCTCGCTCGGACTCTTCCACAAGCCGACGCCCAGGCCCGCGAGGTAAGCCGCGCCGAGCGCCGTGGTCTCCGTCACCACTGGCCGCACGACTGGCACGCCGAGGATGTCCGCCTGGAACTGCATCATGAGGTTGTTGTTGCTCGCACCGCCATCGACTCGCAGCTCGCGCAGCTTCACGCCAGCATCGGCCTGCATCGCATTTAAAATATCCGCCACCTGATACACGATGCCCTCCAGCGCAGCGCGCGCGATATGCGCCTTCGTGGTGCCGCGTGTCATCCCGCAGATCAAACCGCGCGCGTGCTGATCCCAATGCGGCGCGCCGAGCCCAGCAAAGGCAGGCACGACATGCACGCCGCCTGTGTCTGGCACACTCGCGGCCAGCGCTTCGACATCGGAGGACTTTTTGATGATGCCCAGCCCATCGCGCAGCCACTGCACGACCGCTCCGGCGATGAAGACACTGCCTTCCACCGCATACTCCATCGGTCCGTTGCCGAGCTGCCAGGCCACGGTGGTGAGCAGGTTGTTCGTCGAGACAATGCGCTTCGTGCCCGTGTGCATGAGCATGAAGCAACCGGTGCCATAAGTATTTTTGACCATGCCCGGCTGCGTGCAGACTTGGCCAAACAACGCCGCCTGCTGATCCCCCGCGATGCCAGCGATCGGGATGCTGCCGCCAAGCAGCGTCGTCTCGCCAAACACACCGCTGGATGGCTTCACTTCAGGCAAAGCTGACGCGGGCACATCAAAGAGCTTCAGCAGCTCGGCATCCCATTTCCCGGTGCCGATGTTGTAGAGCATGGTGCGTGAGGCATTGCTCACATCCGTGGCGTGGACCTTGCCGCCCGTGAGCTTCCACAGCAGCCAGGAGTCGATGGTGCCAAACGCGAGATGCCCGGCTTTCGCCAGCGCTTTGGCCTCTGGCACATTTTGCAGGAACCAATGTATCTTCGTGGCGGAGAAGTAGGCATCCACGACGAGTCCTGTCTTCGCACCGATGCGTTTCGCCTCGCCCTTCGCCTTCAACTTGTCGCAAAACTTCGCCGTTCTCCGGTCCTGCCACACGATGGCCTTCGCAATGGCTTTGCCCGTGCGTTTGTCCCAGGCCACGGTCGTCTCACGCTGATTCGTGATGCCAATGGCGGCGATGTCTTTCGCCGTGAGCTTCGCCTTTTTCAGCGCCTCTTTCGCCGTACGGAGCTGCGTTTCCCAGATCTCCTCCGCATCATGCTCCACCCAGCCCGGCTGTGGATAATGCTGCGTGAACTCCCGCTGCGCCACCGCCACGACCTTTCCGTGCGGGTCAAAGAGAATGCTGCGGCTGCTGGTCGTCCCTTGGTCGAGTGCGAGGAGGTATTTCATGGCGGTTGAGACCACGATTGTTCATATCCGCCCCTGACTGACAAGCCTCATCTAACGATACAAAAGTAATCACACCATAATTCTGCTGACAAGACTCTACCGTTGTGAATGATCTCTAAACCTCAGCGAATAACTATGACCAATTTGCGGCAGATATTTGACTTCTACTTTCTCGGCAAACATCGCCTTGAAGGGATTCGGATGCTTTCACTCGGATGCAGCCTGACGGACGCGATTAGTCTCTATGGCGATCCCACCAAATCGGAGCCATCAGAAGAAACCCCAGAAATCACTGAACACACATTTACCGTGGGCAGCTATCATTCGGTGGTGGCCTCTGAGTGGAAGAAATCCATCCAATCGATAACCTACTGGTCAGAGAAATCTGACCCCGCACGAGATCTGCAATGCGTTTTGGAACGCTACAAAGACAGCAGTGATTGGCAGGTGATGGAAGAGGGGTACTTGTATCAAAGACGGGATGGCGTCCTTAGACTTTGGTGCAGCGCCATACCTGCAATTGGAGTGGCCTACGTTGAATTTCTTCGCGCCAGCGCTGAATATAAGACAGCCAGAGATTTGAAGCAGTTGTTGGAGCTCCCGGAAGTAACCTGGGCCGCAAACGATGCTGTATTTGAGCTTCAGCGGCAATTCGTTGAAGAGAATAGCAGCGCGTTATTGGAGTTCTGCAATCGTTCAGACAAGATCGTCTGCTCTCCAGATGGACATGACGTCATCATCATACGAAATCATCACGCTTGGGATTCTGGAAAAGGTTTTAGGGAGATGAATAAACCTCCAAAGCCAGAGAGCGGCTACTCGACGCAGGTCATCAACTTCTTTTCATGGAGCAAGAACGGCTCCAGTTGGGGCAAGGCCGTTCTTCCGAGAGATGCCAATGCAAGTTTCATTCAATGCGATGGAGGACTGTGCCATCTCCAGATTCGCCAAACCGCAACTGGACGGACCCTGAACTTCAATGCGCCGACATCCATGATAGGACGCCTCCGTGGAATTAGCTTGTCGTCCGCTGCCCTTGAAGATGCTGCGCTTTGGATGCGGTTGCAGGATCTGGCCTCTCAGTTGGCTTTAGAGAGCAGTGCAGAGAGCTCTGTCGAGTAACGGGTGCGGGCGGCGAAGACAAGCTTTGTCCTGCGCCCAAACTCAAGATCGGCACAGCGTTCGACAGCCCTTGCGATGCCTCGACGAGTACCTGGCCGTTTCTATCCATCATGAACGCACCTTTGATGGAACGTGGAGCATCGAGACCTGCCTCGATGGAGTATGATGGCTTCGATGAGCGGCCCTTTCTGGTCTTTTGGGAGATCACACGCGCCTGTGCGCTGGCCTGCAAACACTGCCGCGCCGAAGCCCAGTCGCATCGTCATCCCGATGAACTGAATCGCGAGGAGTCGAGCCGACTGATCCAGGAACTCGCCGAACTGAAACCGCCCATGCTCATCCTCACGGGTGGAGATCCGCTCATGCGGCGGGATGCCCTTGATCTCGTGCGCGAGGCCACGGATGCCGGGCTGCACGTCAGCCTCAGTCCCTCGGCCACCGGCAAGCTGATGAACACCGACTTTGCCGAAATCAAAGCCGCCGGTGTCGAGCGCATCTCCCTGAGTCTGGATGGCGCGACTCGTGAGACCCACGATGCCTTCCGCGGAGTCACCGGCACCTTTGTCCGCACCATCTCCGCCGTGCATCGGGCTCACGCGGCGGGAATCGGCGTGCAGATCAATACCACCCTCACCCGTGGCAACCTGTACGAATACGAAGCTTTCAAGCAGCTCATGTTTGAGCTGAAACCAGAGATGTGGAGCGTGTTTCTGCTCGTGCCGACAGGCCGCGCCCAGGCGACTGATCTGCCCGATCCCCAGGACATCGAGCATGTGTTTCAAGACATGGCCACGCTCGTCGGCAAAGCGCCCTTTGCCATCAAAACGACCGAGGGTCACCACTTCCGCCGTGTGCTCATGCAAAAGCTCGGCGCAGAAGGTCGCCGCCGACCCGGCATGAGATCCCCACTCGGCATCCGCGATGGGCGCGGCGTAATGTTCATCTCCCACACGGGTATCGTTTCCCCCAGTGGCTTCCTGCCATACGATTGCGGCAACGTCCGCGAAGAGCACCCCGGCGACATCTACCGCCATCACCCGCTCTTCCGCGCCCTGCGCGATAGTGATGCCCTCGGTGGCAAATGCGGACGCTGTGAGTTCCGCACCATCTGCGGCGGCTCCCGCGCCCGCGCCTACGGCATGACCGGCGACTCCTTCGCCGAAGACCCCGCGTGCATCTACCAGCCCAAGCGAGAGCTTGAATTTGCATCTTGAAGCGAGCCCATTTTCGGCGAGCCTCGGGCCGCTCTAAAAAGCACCCGTAGCTCAGTGGATAGAGCAGTGGATTTCTAATCCTCTGGTCGCAGGTTCGATCCCTGCCGGGTGCGCTTTTAGCCAAATAAGGCCTTCACCGGCTGGCCGCGATCTGTGATCGGCACGGGGCGGTCGCCATCGAAGAGTTCTTTGGCGGGATTGATGCCAAGGTCGGCGAGAATGGTGGCGAAGAGATCGGGGACGCCACACGGATTTTCGACAGGCTTTTTGCACTCGTCGTCCGTCACGCCCCAGGCACCGCAGTGCTTCAAGCCGCCGCCGACGAGGACCACGCTGAACGCGCTGCCCTGATGCCCGCGTCCGCCGCCGCCATCGAAGGCAGAGGGGCGTCCGAACTCGGTGTTCACGACGATGAGCGTCTTGTCGAGCAGACCGTGAGCCTTGAGATCGGTGATCAGCGTGCTGAGAGCCTGATCGAGATCTTGGATGAGCACATGCTGCTTGAGCTGACCTTGGTTGTGCGTGTCCCAGCCGGTGCCGTTGACGAAGTTGAGGTTGTGCGAGACCTCGATGAAGCGCACGCCGCGTTGAATGAGGCGACGTGCCAACAGACAACGCTGCCCGAACTCGCTGCCATAGGCCTGGCGCAGCTCGCCCTTCTCCGACTTCAAGTCGAAGACCTGCATGAACTTCGGCCCGGCAAGCGCCAGGCTCTCCTGCAATGCGGTGTCGTATTCGTTGAGGATCGGGCTGGAGCGCAGTTCCTTCGCGCTTTGCCGCATGGTGCCGAGCAATTGCTCACGGCGGCTCTGACGCGGGTCGAGGATGTTTTCAGGCCGCTTCAACCCGGCGGGACCGGCCTCGGTGTCGAGCAGGTAGAGAAATCCGGCCTTCGCGCCAAGGAATCCGGGTCCGCGCGAGAAATTCGGATAACCGATCAGCACATACGCCGGCACGCCTTCGGCTGCAGCACCGCGCTCGCTGGCGATCATGGAGCCGAGCGAGGGATACACGGTTGTGCCGCTGACATTGCGGCCCGTGTGCATGCGGTTGGAGGCGGCGGCGTGCTCGTCAATCACGTCATGGCTCACCGTCCGCATCGCGGTGATGTGCTCCATCAGCTTCGCGCAGCGCGAGAGATGCTCGCACACCTTCACCCCAGGCACGGAGGTCTCGATGCTCGGGTAATAGCTGCCCGCCTTTTTCGCCTTCGGATCGCCCAGCGCTTTCGGGTCCCAAGTGTCCACCTGCGCGGCACCACCCCCGAGCCAGATGTGAATGACATGCTCCGCCTTGCCCATGGGGAAATGCGCCACATGCGCGGCCTCTTTGGCGAGCAAGGCGATGTCCGCTTGAGCTGCGACACCAGCAGCACCGGCGAGTTTGAGAAGGGAACGTCTTTTCATGGAGAGTCTGTGGGGGTTGGATTCACGGCAGATGCACGAACTCAGGTGAGTTCAGCACGGCCCAGGTCATGTCTTCGAGGCGCTCGCGCCAGTCGGGGCGGAGGGCGGTGGTGGGCGGGTCGCCTTCGCGGGCGCGTTTTTCCATCTCGATCTTGATGCTGTTGGCTCCGGCGGATAGGTGGTTCGACCACGCGACATACTTCAAAGGCGGGCGCACGATGGGCGGCGGGCGAGTACCCTCGGGGATGATGCGCTCGGCGAATCCTGGGCTCAGCATCTTCGCGAACGTGGCGCGTTCTTCGCTGGTCGGGCGTCGCGTGAGCAGGCGGAGGAAGAGCTTCTCGATGAGTTGATCGGCGGTGAGGTCTTTCTGCAAGGCGAGCGCGGTGAGACTGCCTTTTTCACTCAGCGTGGTGACCCAGCGGCCAAGCATGCCGTTCGCGAGGATGGCGGGCTGGCGAACGTTCGCGGCAGTCTCGCGCACGCTTTTCGGGTCCTGACGCGAGGAGCGCCAGCCGAAGTTTTCCAACACATCGACGATGGCCTGCGCCTTCGGAATGGCGAGGCTGGGGCGATCACGCTCGTTCGAGAGCGAGGTGAACTCCCACGCGCGACGCGGATGGCCGAGGCTGATCATCGCGCTCTGCGATTGAGTGCCGTCGTTGTCCATCGTCAGCTCCTCGGAATCGAGATCCTTGCCCACGGCGGCAAAGAGTGAGTCTACAATTTGTTCGGCGGTCATGCGACGTGGCAGCGGCGCGGCGAAGTCCGGCGTGGTGCCAGGCTGAAGCGGGCGCGTCTCGCGCTGGTAGGCCTCGGAGGTGAGAATGAGGCTCTGCAGGTGCTTCATGTCGTAGTTGTGCGCCACGAACTCACGCGCCAGCCACTCCAGCAGCTCGGGATGCGTGGGCTTCGATGCCTCCCAATCATCCACCGGCTCCACAAAGCCGCGTCCCATGAGCTGCTTCCAGATGCGATTCACAATCACCTGCGCGAAACGCTCGTTCTGCGGCGAGGTGATGAGCGCGGCGAGCTGCTCGCGGCTGTCGTCCTTCTTCGGCGCAGCGGCGCTTTGATCAGCGGTCAGCAGCTTCTTTTCAAACAACGACGGCCACGCAGGCGCGATGACTTCGCCCGGCTTGAGCGTGATCGGGATGAGCGGCTTGCGTCCGGCGAAGGTCGTCATCGGCACCGATGAGGTCGCGGGCAGCGTGATCGCCTTGCGGTTCAGCATGGCTGCCATTTCAAAGAGGTCGCGCTGCTTCGACTGATGATACGGCGAGTCGTGGCAACGCGCGCAGGTCATCTCCTGTCCGAGGAAGGCGGTGCTGAGGATATGCGCCTTCGCGGCCATCGGCACATCGTTTTCTGCCGCGAGTGAGAAACCGGCAGGCCCGCCCGCGAGCACGCCGCCCTCCATGCGCACGAGTTCGGTAACGAAGCGGTCCATCGGCAGGTTGTCGCTCAGCGCCTCGTGAATCCAGAAGCGGAAGGGACCGGAGTTGTTCAGGCTCGGCTTGAGGATGTTCGGATTCTCCGCCAGCACATCCTGCCAATACGCCGTCCAGTGATCCGCCCAACGCGGGTCTTTGAGCAGACGATCCACGGCGCGCTCGCGACGCTGCGGCGAGTCTTCGGCGAGGAAGGCATCTATCTCCATCGCACTTGGCACCACGCCCACGGTATCGAGCGTGACGCGGCGCAGGAACTCCAGGTCTTCGGTCAGCGCCGTCGGCTCGATCTTCTGGCTCGCGCTGGCAAAGCTCGCACCCTGCGTGATCCAGTCGGCGAGCAGTTGGCGCTGTGCATCACTGAGCGGATCGCCCTTCGGCGGCATGATCTCATCGCCCGCGTCAGGATGAATCATGCTGATGAGCTGACTCTCGGCAGGTTTGCCGGGAACGATGGCTGGTTTGCCTGATTCGCCGCCTTGCTGCGCGGCTTCGAGCGTGTTCAGGCGCAGACCGCCCTTCGCCTTCTCTTCATGACAACGGAAGCAGTTCTCCGCGAGGATCGGCTTGATCTGCTTCGCGAAATCAATGCCACCAGCGGCTTGTGTCCCTGCCGTGTTGGCCTTGGCCCACGAGGCGGCGAGAAGCGTGTCGATGCTCGCTTGCTTCAGCGGCTTCTTTTGCGCGATGACCTCACGCGCCTGCTCGTGGCGCTGTGCCCAATACGCGTCCTGTTTCGCCCGCAGGCTCTGGCGCTGCTGCTGATCATGAACCGCGTAGAAAGCGAGGCGCTCTTTGCGGAAGTCCGCCCAGCCTTCATCGGTGAGCGGCACAATTTTCTCCGATGGAGTCAGCAGCGTGTGCATGCCGTCCATATGACGCAGGCTGAGGCTCGTCTCTCCCAGCGTGGTGCGCACGCGGCCGTTCCCGGCGATCATTTCAAAGACATAGTCATGCGGCTTGCCATCGCTCTCGATGTTGATGCGCGTCTCGCGGTCTCCAGGGCCGAGCAATCGCAACGCAGGGCCGCTTTTCTCCGCCTCCGCATGCTCCACCTCGTTGTGCGCACCTCCGCCAGTCTGGCCGAAAAGGATCTCGGCAATCACTTTGCCATCCATCCACAATCGCCCCTGACCGCGCACTCGCATGAGCAACTCTTGTTTGCCCACAGGCAGCGCGATGTTCGCCATCGCACGAAGCAGATACGGATTGCTGCGCTCGGCACGCACGCCGGTGTCCGTGTATTTCTGCGCGATCTGGAAGAAGCCGAACACGTCCTCCTCATACACATCCACCGGCTGCGGATACTGGCGCGGCCATTTCGCGGCCTTGCCGATGTTCTCGACGATCTCCACGCGCACTTTGCCCTTCGGCAAACCACCCTCGGGAAGCATCGGCGTGTAAGGCTCCACCGGATAACGCGCCGCGATGATCTTCTCCGGCAAAATGCCGCGATACAGCCGCACCTCATCCATCAGACCATCGAAGCTCACGCTCTCCTTTTTGCCCATCGACGTGCCAAGCCAGACCTCGTCATTGTCCACCACCGGGGCCTGCTTCGTCGCGCCGCCCATGTCCCAAGCACCGGGCGCGAGTTCGCCATCAATGTAGCCGCGAATCGTCTCCGGTTTGCCAAACTCATACGTCACCGCCAGATGATGCCAGCCGCTTCCCGCTGCAATGCCACCCGTCGTCGTCCAACGATGCCAGTCGCCCGCGTGATCGCCGTCCTTGCGGCTGCGGAAGAGAAAACTCGGACGTAAGAAGCCGCCAGCATCCCAGAGTCGCAGCCCCCAGTTCTGATTGTTCGCATCCTGACCGGGATTCGACGTGCGCCCTTTGCCAAGGATATAGACATTGCCGCCCTTCGGAGCCGAAGCCGGATTCACCCACGCCTCGATGGTGATCGAGTCTCCATTATCGAAATCAAAGAGGCTCTTCTCGCCCGGATCAGTCACACGAATGAAGCTGCCCTTCGCTCCCTCAAACCGCGCCGCATTGTTCGAGAGCGGGATGTTCTTGAACTGCTTCGGCGACGGCCCGTCCTGCAGAAACACCACACCGCCTTCGGCTTTTCCGATGTCCGGCTTATCGCCATCAAGCCTCCATTCCGCCACCGGCGCGAGATCAGCAGCAAACGAAGCGGAGACGAGAAGAGAAAGCCCAAGGCAGAACTTCAGAGATGACATGCGTGAGCATACGGAGGCCAGCACCGCTTCTTGACGATGCGAGCGCACTTCTTTCCTCCTCGCTCATCACCCCAGTAACCGCGTGAAGGGATGCCCTTCGTTCTGGTCGATGCGTTCGGGAAGGCCTTTGTGGTTGTAGGTGAGCTTGGTGTGATCAATGCCCATGAGATAGAGAATCGTGGCGTGGATCGAATGCACATGGAGGCGATCTTCCACGGCATACAAGCCGAGTTCATCGGTCGCGCCGTAGGTTTGGCCGCCTTTGACGCCGCCACCGGCCATCCACATGGTGAAGCCGGTGGGGTTGTGGTCGCGGCCGTCACCTTGCTCGGACATGGGAGTGCGGCCGAATTCACCGCCCCAGATGACGAGCGTCTCGTCGAGCAGGCCACGGGCCTTCAAGTCGGTGAGCAGGCCGGCGATGGGTTTATCGACGGAGTTGCAGTATTTGCCGTGATTCACCTCGATGCCCTTGTGAGCATCCCACTTGCTGCCCGCGCCGCTGTAGAGCTGCACAAAGCGCACGCCGTTTTCGACGAGGCGACGCGCCAGGAGGCAGTTGCGGCCAAAAACCGCCGTCGCTTCGTTGTCCATGCCGTAGAGCTTTTTGGTGGTTTCGCTCTCCTTGCTGAGATCGACGGCGTCCGGTGCCTCGGCCTGCATCTGGAAGGCGAGTTCGTAACCTTTGATGCGGGCGTCGAGCTCGGTGTTGCTCATGCGCGTGGCATTGTAGTCGCGGTTTAAAGCACCGAGCAGGTCCAGCTTGTCGCGTTGACGCACTCGATCGACGCCCTTCGGGTTGTCGAGGAACTTGATCGGCGTGCCTTCGGAGCTGAACTCGACGCCCTGATACACGGCAGGCATGAAGCCATTGCCCCAGTTGCGTGCGCCGTTCACCACGGTGGCCTCGCTGTCTTTGATGACGACAAAGCCGGGCAGATTTTGATTCGATGTGCCGAGGCCATACTGCGCCCAGGCACCGAGCGAGGGGCGGCCACCAAAGACGGAACCGGTGTTCATCGAGCATACGCCGCCGGCATGATTGATGCCGCTGGAGGCGCAGGAATGAATCACCGCGAGGTCATCCGCATGCGTCGCCACATGGCTGAACCAATCCGAGATCCACAGGCCGCCCTGCCCGTGCTGCTTCCAGGTGCGTTTGCACTCTAGGATCGGGGACTTTGCCTCGCCCATGGCGGTGATC
>Ga0209480_10001495_pt1 | contig 17001 bp, 11 predicted proteins | sample JI61114C2DNA_FD_187501 | JGI IMG/M metagenome (GOLD analysis project Ga0209480, IMG submission 187501) | Wastewater effluent complex algal communities from Wisconsin, to seasonally profile nutrient transformation and Carbon sequestration -... | ecosystem: Engineered > WWTP > Effluent > Algae... | reverse complement strand
CCCGCCCGAGATGTGGATGCCGCTGAACTCCAGGCGCTCCTGAACTTGGCCGGAGTAGGAAGCCACCCGTACGTGGTCGTACCCCTGCGGGTGGGTGCCGGTGATGGTGATGTTTCGCACCGTCACGCGGCGGATGTTTTGCAGCAGGATGACCCCATGCGTGCCATGCACAGGCGCTTGCTTTGAGGAATGACCGCGCGTGTTGCCCTCGCCAAACGTCGTCCAGATGCCGCCTTCGATGTGGATGTCAGTATCGGGCTTCGTGTCCTCTGGCACGGGCTTGTCAGCAAAGCCGACGATGTGCTCGTTGCGCACCATGCAGGTGTTGGTGCCGGGCTTGAGCTGGATCACGGCGCCCGCGTCCGCGGTGAGCTTTTGGCCGGATTTGAGAATGATGGGGCCGTCGAGCACATAAGGCTGGTCACGCTTCGGCAAATGCACGGCGTTGTCTTGGTCGAGCGTGGCCTGGATGGCGGTGTTGGAGGGTTCGCCTTCAAAAGGAGGTGCTGCTTGCGATGTGGTTGCAAGCGAGAGCATCAGAATGATGCAGCGCATGAAGGTGGGTTCAGAGCGGGCCATGGTCGGTTAATTCTTCTCCCAGGGTGCTCTGAGTTTGGGCTTCTCGGCGAGGAACTCGAGACCGCCGCGCAGCCTGCCCACCTTGGTGAAGTAAGGGTGGAAGCCCTGGCCGTTGATGCCGTTGCCATCGTAGCGGTCGCGGCGCGTCGAGATGGCGATGCCTTCGCACAAGGCCCAGCCCATCCAACCGAAGCCTGCCTCACTGAGCAAGGTGGTGTAATACTTCGCCACATCGGCACGCGTGGTGTCGTCGAGACAACCGGGGATGGTTTCGTTGACCAGGAAGGGCTTGCCATGGCGCTGCTGGATCACCTTGTAGCTGGCGATCTTGGCTTCCAGCGCTTTGCGTTCGCGATCATACGGATGACCGCAGAGCACATCCATGAGCGGCGCATAGGTGTCGATGTTGCCGCCGTTCATCGTGCCGATGGTGATGGGCTGCTGCACACCGCAGGCGCGCACGGTGGCCGCGATGTCGCTGAGCCAGGCGAACTCGCGCTTGTTCGCGTCGCTGTTCAAATCATGCGCCTGCGGCTCGTTGCAGAGATCCCAGATGAGGATGCGATCATCCTTCGCCAGCGGCGTGACGAGCACCTTCACATATTCCAAGGGCTGATTCCAGCCGGGCTTCAAATTTTCCACATAAGTGCCGCCGTAGTCGAACTTGGAGTCGTGCCAGCGATTGAAGAGGCAGGGCATGACCTTCATGCCGTTCTCCGCGATGGCGGCGACGGCATCCATGAAGTTCGCCGTGACCTTTTCAGGATCGCGAATCCACGCTGTGTACTCGATCCAAAGCCGGATGCAGTTGGCATGGACCTGCTTCGCCAGCGCCACCTCTTCACGCATCCGGGCTCCATCGTAAAACCACCACGTATCCTCGATCCGCGCCGCCCAAGAAGGAATGATGCTAAAGCCGCGCAGCCATCCGTAGTCAGGATAGGCATGCAGCGCGTGTTTCGGAGCCGCCGCGTCGAGAGGCCCGAGCACCCCCGCGAACGCGGTGGCGGCGATGGTTTGCATGGCGTGGCGGCGGGTATGTTTGGGCGGATTCATGAGACTCGAAGCGAGAAAAGGTCAATCCACATACACAAATTCGTTCGCGTTGATCAGCATGCGGCACAGAGCGAAGAGAGACTGTTCAGAAACGAGACGGGTCGAGGCGGCAAATTCATCGCCGGTGGGCGAACGCTGGAAGCAGAGGACGAAGGCGCGGCGGATGGCGGCGTCACGGGAGTCGGTTTCGTTTTCGATGCGCTCGGCTAGGTGGCGGGCCTGTTGGAGCATGAACTCGTTGTTGGAGAGAATCAGTGCTTGCAGGGCGGTCGTCGTTTGTGCCCGCGCAGGCGTGAAGTTCGCGGGATCGGGGCAGTCCAGCGTCGTCATGAACTGATGCGGCGTGGTGCGCACGATGAAGCGGTAGATGCTGCGACGCCAGAGCTCGGGTTTGTCCGGCGTGATGTAGTCGTAGATCGGTGCGTAGGCTTCGGTATAGTTGAAGTCACGATAGCCGGGGCCGCCGCTGGCGAGGTTGAGTTTGCCAGAGACAGCGAGCACGGTGTCGCGCAGCGTTTCGGCATCGAGGCGGCGTGGGTGTTGGCGCCAGAGGAGGCGGTTGGAGGAGTCTACGTAGAACGAGTTTTCCAACTCGTTGGTTCGGGGAGAACGAGTTGGAAAACTCGTTCTACGATACGCCTTCGACATGACGATGAGCTTGTGCACGTGCTTCAAACTCCACCGCTGGGTGATGAGTTCTTGCGCGAGGAAGTCCAACAGCTCGGGGTGGCTCGGCGGGTTGCCGCCGATGCCAAAGTCGCTCGGCGTGTTCACCAAACCCTGGCCGAAATGGTGATGCCAGAGGCGGTTCACGATCACACGAGCGGTGAGCGGGTTGTCGGGATGCGTGATCCAATTCGCGAGGGCGAGTCGGCGCTGCGCTTCGGGCGTGTTTTGATCACCGAAGGCGGCTGAAGCGTGTTTGGCCCATGAGAAGGCTCCGGGAGTGACTTCCTGAGCTTCGTCCTCGGGATTGCCGCGGCGCTGCACTTTGATGACGGGCGGTTTGGGGTCGGAAAGGATGGCATAGACCTTTTCGGGCTCGGGAATGGCTTGGAGGGCTTTTTCGAGCTTTTGGGCTTCGGCGCGGAGTTGTTTCAATCGAGCCGCATCGGCCTCGGTGAGGCGTGTTTCGGCGATTTCGGGCACGAGTTTGGGATCGCCGATGAAAAGCAGATCGCTGCCGATGCCATCGCCGCCATCGGTGGCGATGAAGGTGAGCGTTTTGGCTTTGGCGGGCAGTTCGAGGTCGAGCGCGGCGGTCTCGTCTTTGCGGAGTTTGAGCTTTTGGAACTTCAGCTCGGCATCGACGAAGACGGTGAAGTCGGCTTTCGATGCGGCGGCTTCTTTGGAGGCTCCAAAGCCGACGAGGCCGGTGAGGCGCATGGCTTTGAGGCCGCTCTGCTCGCGCAGTTTGGCGAGATCGAAGGTGATGCCGCTGTTCGCGTGCATGGCGAGCATGCTGTGGCCTTTGGCGGCGAAATTGGTGCCGCCGAGCGTGGTGCTGCGTTGGGCGCTGAGCGGACAATTCGCGATGGTGTCCCAAAAGTGGCCGCTGGTGGCTGGGATGCCGGCGACTTCTTGTTTGAATGCGATGGGCAGTTTCGGGCCGCTCGGCACAAAGACCCAAAGGACCGAAGGGACGGAAGGGACCTTCTGAAGGCGATTCGTCTGGATGTCGCGGTGGTAACCGAGCTTTTCTTTGGTGACGGAGCCGTTGCGAATGTCGATGCCTGAAGTTTCGGGGATGAGTTTGGCGAGTTCAAAGCCTTCACCAGCCAGTTTGGCGATCTGCGTGCGAGTTTGGGCGAGTTCTTTGCCCAGACGGGCTTTTTCGGTGGCGAGGCGTTTCGATTCGGCGGAATCGAGTTCGCGGTCGCCACGCTTCACACCGGCGAAAACGGCCCAGAGCCGGTAATACTCCTCCTGCGTGATGGGATCGAGCTTGTGATCGTGGCAGCGGGCGCAGTTGATGGTGATGCCCATGGTGGCGGTGAGCGTCTGCGTGACCATGTCGTCGAGATCGAGGGCTCGCGCGGCTCGATTGAGCATGGGTGATTTGGTTTCGACTTGGCCGACGAAGTCGAAGGGACCGGCGGAGAGGAAGCCGAGCGCGGCGATGGTTGGCTTCGGCAGCAGATCTCCGGCAATCTGCTCTTTGATGAACTGGTCGTAGGGTTTGTCGGCGTTGAAGGAGTCAATGACATAATCACGGTAGCGCCAGGCGTTCGGGCGGAGCTGATCGCGCTCAAAGCCGTGCGTGTCGGCGTAGTGGACGATGTCGAGCCAGTGGCGGGCTTGGCGTTCGCCGAAATGCGGTGAGGCCAAAAGTGAGTCCACGAGGGCCTCGTAGTTTTGGTCGGAAACATCGGATGGTGGGAGGCCGAGGAGATCGAAGTAGAGGCGACGTGACAGGGTGCACGCATCCGCCTGCGGGGACATCGTGAGATTGTTCTCGCGAAGTTTTGCTTCGATGAAGCTGTCGATGGTCGCGTTGGCGGGGAAGTCTTTGCGTATCGGCTGCACGGACCAGTGCTGGAGGCGCTTGTCGGTGAGTGCTGCTTTGTCGGTGGCATTTTCGGGCCACTTCGCACCGGAGTTGATCCATTCGCGAATGAGGGAGATTTGCGCGGGCGTGAGTGGACCGCCTTTCGGCGGCATCTTTTCGTCTTCGTCGGTGCTGGTGATGCGCTGGAAGAGGAGCGAGGCATCCGCTTTGCCCGCAAGGATCGCTGGGCCATCATGGCCGCCTTTGAAGGCGAAAGACTTCGCATCGAGACGGAGCTCGCCTTTCTGTTTCTTCTCCCCGTGGCACTCAATGCAGCGCTCTTGCAACAGCGGACGAATTTCGCGGTCAAAATCGACGGCGAATGCTGAAGCAGTGAAGAGGAGGAATAGAGCTGGCTTCATGCGAGGATGTCTTTCACGACATGGCCATGCACGTCGGTGAGACGGCGTTCGATGCCGTTGTTGTAGAAGCTGAGGCGCTCGTGATCGAGACCGAGCAGATGGAGCATCGTGGCATGTAGGTCGTAGATGGTGGTGACGTTCTCGACGGCCTGATAACCGAAGTCATCGGTGGCACCGTGGCTGTAGGCGCGCTTCACACCGGCACCGGAAAGCCAGACGGTGAAGCCTTTGGGATTGTGGTCGCGTCCATTCGCCCCTTTTTGGAAGGTGGGCATGCGGCCGAACTCGGTGACGAAGACGACGAGCGTGTCCTTCAATAGCCCGCGTGCTTTCATGTCCTTCAGCAGCGCGGCACATGGCTGGTCGAGGATAGGCGCGTGGACGGCGTATTGATCGTGGATCTTCTTGTGGCCGTCCCAGTTGCCCACGCCCTCACCCATGGCATACGAGCCATTGAAGAGCTGCACGAAGCGCACACCGCGCTCGATGAGGCGTCGCGCGAGGATGCAGTTCTTGGCAAAACCGGCTTTGCTCACGTTCGTGTCCTCAGTGCCGTAGAGCGCGCGTGTTGCCGGACTTTCGGTGCTGAGATCGTTGATCTCGACGGCGGCGAGCTGCATGCGCGCGGCGAGTTCATACGACGAAATGCGTGCGGCGAGGTCGCTGTCACCGGGGTTTTGTTCGAGATGGCGATCATTTAGACGCTTGAGGAAGTCTCGCGTGTCGCGCTCGGCTTTGTCACTGATGGAATCAGGTCGCGCGAGGTTGGGGATGGGCTTGTTGGCGTTGAAGGCGGTGCCTTGAAATGAAGCGGGCAAGAAGGCGCTGCCCCAATGTCGCGGTCCGATCTGCGGCACACCGCGCGGATCGGGAATGGCGACGAAAGCGGGGAAGTTTTGGTTCTCGGAGCCGAGTGCATACGTCACCCATGCGCCCGCGCTGGGGAAGCCATCAAGGATGTAACCGGTGCCCATTTGATTCTCGGCAGGACCGTGTGTGTTCGACTTCGCGGTCATCGAGTGGATGAAGCACATGTCATCGGCCATCTCGGCGAGGTTTGGCAGCAGGTCAGAGATCATCTTGCCCGACTGGCCTCGTGGTTTGAAATCCCGAATCGGTCTGATGAGGTTGCCCTGTTCGCCCTGGAAGGTGATGAGGCCGCCCGCGCCGGGCATCGGGGTGTCATGACGTTTGAAGAGTTCTGGTTTGTAGTCCCAAGTATCGACATGGCTCATCGCGCCGGAGCAGAAGATCATGAGCACCTGCTTCGCCTTCGGTTCAAAGTGCGGCGGTCGCGGTGCATAGGGTCGCGAGGGATCAATGAACGGACGAATCGGTGATTCGCTGGCGAGGAGGTTATCCTGCTTCAACAACGACGTGAGCGCGATGCTGCTCAGGCCGGTGACCGTGCGATTGAGAAAGTGGCGGCGATTGAGAAGGTGGTTCATGGCGGTGTTCTTGCTCGTGCTCATGCTCTTCATCTTGTGTCTTTCTGAATCAGATCGGAAATGAAGATCAAGAGCAGGAACAAGACGGGGAAAGTTATTGTTGGTCTCTTTGATTACCGGTCTGCTTTAGTCTGCCCTCTCCATTGAGTTTCAGAAGGCCCATCAACATCGCGACGACTTCATGCAAAAGTGATTTTCCAGGCATGGTCTGCTCCAACGAGCATTTTTTCTTTCGCACGAGTACATCCAGACACGCTGCACACTCAACAGTCGAGCCACGAGCAATATCGAAATACTTGAACCGATCGGCTGGCCCAAATTTGCCATTTCCTTCAGCGATGTTGAGGACAATCGAGGTGCTGGCCCGATCCAACTGATTCTGGACGGCCACAGACTTGGGCAGTTCTTCAAGAAGCGGAGTGACCCACTCGATGAACTCGAGCGCGCGTTGATAGACGGTCAACTTTTCATGATCGAAGATGGGGGGCATAGAGAGACGGCGTTGAGAAGATTGGAGGTGAAGAGCAGGAGCAAGAGCAAGAAGACAACCTCAGTTCAGGCGAATGAACTCGTTCGAGTTAAAAAGAGCACGGCAAAGCGCTGGCAGGCCGTGAAATTTGGCGAGTGCGACAGCGTCGGTTTGTTCCTCCGTGCTCGGCGAACGCTGGAAAATGAGTTCGAAGGTGCGGCGGATTTGTTTGGCTAAGTCGGGGCCGGACTCTTTGATGGTGCGGTTGGCGAAGGCCTCGGCCTGCTGCATGGCGAAGCGGCTGTTGAGCAAATTGAGCGCTTGCAGCGGCGTCGTGGAACTTGTGCGTTTTGGCGCGGGCTGGCCGGCATCGGGGCAGTCGAAGGCACCGAAGAAGTCGTCGAGCATGGTGCGCGGTTTACTCTGATACACCATGCGGCGGAACTCGGCGGGGCCGTAGTCGGTCTTGGTCTGGTAAACTTTGACGTAGTTGTCGTTGGGCTCGAAGAGATCGAAGCCGGGGCCGCCCATTTTGAGATCAAGCTGGCCGCTGGTAACGAGCATGGCATCGCGCACGGCCTCGGCTTCGAGTCGCCGGGGAGGAAAGCGCCAGAGGAATCGTGCGTTGGAGTCCGCCTTGTAGGCTACTTCATTCATCGCGCTGCTTCGCTGGAAGGTTTTCGACGTCAAGATGAGCTTGTGGATGTGCTTGAGGCTCCACTGGTGCGCGATGAGTTCGCTGGCGAGGAAATCCAGCAGCTCGGGATGCGTGGGACGTGTGCCGTTGATGCCGAAATCGCTCGGTGTATCGACGAGACCAGTGCCGAAGTGGTAATGCCAGAGGCGGTTCACGATGACACGCGCGGTGAGCGGATTCGCTGGATCAGCGATCCAGTTGGCGAGGGCGAGACGGCGTTCCTGCTCGGGTGTGTCGGCGGAGAGCGTGAGCGGTTTGCCGATTTGCTTCAACGCGGCAGGCACGACGACTTCGCGTGGCTGTGTGGGATCACCGCGATGCATGCGATTCGTCGGACCGGGCTGCGCAAAGGTTCCCGCATAGACCATTGGCAGAGTGGTGATTTTTTGAATCTCATCGACGATGCGAGTGCGCTGCTGTGTGAGCTTCGCGACTTCAGCGGCTTTCTCGGCTGGGACATCGCTCAGTGTGGGAATGGAGGTGATGCGCTTGCGATACGCATCGGCGAGGCGGTCGGAGTTGGAGGCGACGGGCTTCCATGATTTGCCATCGAGCGAGACTTCGACGCGATAGCCGAGCGCGAGGCGGTCCTCGTAGTGTTTGCCTTTGCCGGTGCTGCGGTCGCGGCTCCAGGCGAGGCGATGGATGCGTTCCGGCTTCTCAAACTCCAACTGCGCCCAGCCGCCGCCCTTTTCCTTCGATATCCAACTGCGCGCATTGCCGTATTGACCATCGGTGAGGTGCTCGCGCTTGTGGTTGACGTTGGTGCCATCCGCATAGGTGCTGGAGACGGTGACTTTGGCGGTTCGGGCGATGTTCTTTGATGCTGGGGTGAAGACTTCGAGTTCGTCGATGCAAGGCTCGCCACTGCTGCACGCGGTGATGGTGAAGCGGAGAAACTTGGCTTCGACAGCATCGAAATGATCCTCAGTGGCGAGATGGGAAACCGGTGCGCGGAGATGCGGCACATTTGGCTTTGCCTTTTCATCGAGCACTTCTTCAAAGGCCATCACATCCGCGACAGTCGGGCCGCCTTTGTCTCCGCTGCGGAGGATGACGATGCTTTTGTCGGTGAGCGTGTGGATACCAGCATTCTTCAAGCCGCTCCAGCGTCGCTGCTCAGGGATGGCGGCTTTTCCATCGGCAAAGAGGCGCTGATTGATGTTCGCAATCTCGGTTTGATCGTTGGTCGTTTTGAGATCGCCATCCTGATCGAGGATGAAGCGCGCATCAGGCGTGTGAGTGGTCCAGGCACCCCAGGAAAGCCAAATGCGGAAGCGTCCGCTGGCGTTCGGGTCCCAGGTGAAAAAGTCTTCGTGCTTGCCGACTTCAGCAGACCAGTAGCGGTAGCTCTCTCCGAGGTTTGGCAGACGTGTGGCATCGCCAGGATCATCGGCATGACCTTGCTCACGCCCCGGCGAGTAGGTGATGGGCTTGCAATTGGTCGGCTGCTCGATGGCGGTGGTTTGCGGGCTCGTGTCGTCGATCAAGATAACACGACCGAGATGCGCGCGCGGCTGAAACGCGGCGAGCTTGGCTTCGAGTGGCGCGAGTTCACTGCGGAGCTTGGCGAGACGCTTGTCAGTTTCGGCTGAGTTCGCGGAGCGCATCGGGCGCTCGCCGTGCTGCACGCCCTGGAGCATGGCGATCATGGCGTAATAGTCCTCCTGCGCGATGGGATCGAACTTGTGGTTGTGACAGCGTGCGCAGTTCACAGTGAGGCCGAGGAAGGTCGCTGCTGTGGTACTGACCATGTCGTGGAGTTCGTCCGCGCGTTGATTGGCCGTGAGCACGGGATCTTTTGACTTCACGCGGTCAGTGGCACCACCAACGAGGAAGGCCGTGGCGGCATCGGCGTTCAGCGCATCGCCAGCGAGCTGCTCGCGGATGAACTGGTCGTAGGGTTTGTCGTTGTTGAACGACTCGATGACGTAATCGCGGTAAGGCCAGGCGTTATCGCGAGCACGGTTTGTCTCGAAGCCGTCGGATTCGGCGAAGCGCACGACATCGAGCCAATGGCGCGCCCACTTTTCACCAAAGCGCGGCGAGGCGAGGAGTGCATCAACTTGGGACTCGTAGGAGGAAGGGGACGCCATGAAACGCTCGACTTCTTCGGGTGACGGCGGTAGGCCGATCACATCGAAGTAGAGGCGTCGGATGAGCGTGCGGGGATCGGCGGGCGGACTGAGTGCGAGTTTGTTTTCGACGAGTTTCTTCTGGATGAGTGAGTCGATCGTCTCGACTTTGGAAAGTCGAGCTACGGGCTGGTAGGACCAATGCTGGAGGCGCCTGTCTGCTGCTGCGGCTTTGTCGAAGGCGGTTTCAGGCCATTCGGCACCCGAGTCGATCCACTGCTTGATCAGCGCGATTTGTTGTGGCGTGAGCGGATCGTCTTTGGGCGGCATGCGCTCGTCTTCGTCGGTGGAAACGAGGCGCTGGAAGAGCGGCGAGTCGGCTGATTTGCCGGCGACGATGGCAGGCCCGGATTCACCACCTTTGAAGGCGTGGACTTTCGCATCGAGCCGCAGGTCGGCTTTGTTCTTCTTCTCGCCATGACACTCAATGCAGTGCTCCTGGAGCAGAGGGCGGATTTCTCCATCGAAGTCCGGAGCTGAGAGAAGGACTGAAGGCGTGAGAAGGATGAAAAGGAAGGTCTTCATCGACGTGAGGTTGCTTTTTTGAGGCCGAGGTCGTCGCGGGCATGAAGGAGGTGATTCTTCATGGCGGTTGCTGCGGCGCTGGCGTTGCGGGCGAGGGTGGCGTCGAGGATTTTTCCGTGATCGGCGACGGCTTGGTCTTTGGTAACGAGGCGGTAACCGTGGCTGAGGCTGGTTTGCAGGAGGTCGGAGAGTGACTGCATGAGCAGAGAGCCGATCTTGTTGCCGGAGGCTTCGGCGATAAGGCAGTGGAACTCCATGTCAGCGAGGACCTGAGTCTCGAAGTCCTGGCAGTTTTTAAGCCGCTCATGGGCGGCTTTGAGCTGCTTGAGTTCGGTGGCAGTGGCACGTTCAGCGGCTAGGCGGGCGTTTTCAGGTTCAAGAGCGAGGCGGACTTCGGTGAGCTGGACGAGTCGCTGCTTTTCATCGGGCACGAGCATGTGGACGGCGCTACTGAGGGGCTTGTGCAGCTTGTCCACGACCTTCATGCCGCTGCCCTGGCGGATCTCGAGCAGGCCCTGAAGTTCCAGGCGTTTGGCGGCTTCTCGCACGACACTACGACTGACGCCGAGCTGGGCGGAGAGTTCGCGCTCGGTGGGCAGCCAGCCGTCGTCTTCCTGGCGATCTCGCCGGGCGATGGCGGCGAGGCTCTGGCAGACTTTTTCCACCAGCGAAGGTGGACGTGAGATGGTGTCGAGAGTCATGGCAGGGTGATCAGATGGTCAGACCAATTCGGATGCAGGTAAACGCGATCTATCTGGATGTTCTATCAGGTGACGGCTTTGACCTTATTGACACTAACTTGACCTCATTGACGGGTGATCAAGAGGTCAAGGAGTGTCATCTTGGATCGGACTACCTTATTTGATCAGGCTGAGCGACTTCTTCACGCTGGCTCCATCATGCACCATGGCCATGAGGGCGCGGGTGATGCCCTGGGGCTTGGGGTGCTGGATGACGTTGCGGCCATAGACGATGCCTGCCGCGCCTTGTGCCAAGAGTCCCTCGGTGCGTTCGAGGATTTCTTTGTCGCTCACACGGCCACCGCCACGCACGAGCACAGGGATGCCGGAGGCTGCGGCGATGACTTTGTGATAAACGCTGACGTCATCGGTGGGGTCGGCTTTGACGATGTCGGCTCCGAGTTCCACGGCCTGACGGACGAGATAGGTGATGGCGGTTTCGTCACCATTGACCATGTAGCCACCGGCTTTTTCGTTCGGCTGGAAAACGAGCGGCTCGATCATCATCGGCATGCCATAGTAGTCGGCCTGTGGCTTCAGTCGGAGGATGTTTTCCACGCACTGGGCATGCACTTCCGGTGCGCCGGGGATCTGGAAGAGGTTCACGCAAACGCAGGAGGCGTCGTAACGCACGGCCTGGAGCATGGTCTCCTCGATCATGAGGCTGAAGCGGGTGTCAGGTAGCTCTTTACCGTAGATGTTTGCCACGTCGGTGCGCAGCACGAGGCTGGGTTTGAAGCGGCCTGGGATCTCCTGCAAATGACGAGCCATGCCGAGCGTGAGCTGGATGGCATCCGGAGCGGCATCAACGAGGGTCTTCACCACGGAGCGCATGTCTTCGATGCCGGTGAGGAAGCCGGGTTGGTTGAAGAAGCCGTGATCGACGGCGACATCGAAGCAGCGGCCAGACTTGGCGTTGAAGAGACGGTTGAGGCGGTATTGTTTCATGGAAATGAGGTCGGGGAGGTGGTGGTTTAGCGGACGCCCATGATGTGCTTCATCACGGCGAGTTCCAGTGCTTCGTAGTCGCGTGCGTCGATCATCTGCTGCTCGAGTTTGCGATCCCAGGTGCGGACTTTTTCCACGAGGTGCATGAAGATCTCACGGCTGCCGGTGAGGTGGGAGGTGACGCCTTTGCCCTTCTGCGTGCGCATGGCTTTCACATCGAGGCCGATGAACTCGCCCTTGCTGCCGTAACCGGCTTCTTCGAGCACGCGGACTTGATTGAATGCGCCGCGCAGGTTGGCGGTGCCGAAGTTTTTGTCCTGGTCGTACTTGAGGCCGTTCTGGTCGTTGAGGTGGACGCTGCCGAGCTTGTCATGAGCGAGGGCGAAGGCCATCTCGTCGCTGGCATCAAGTCCGGCGAGGAGGGCGTGGGCGGTCTCGATCAGGCCTTTGACGCGCTTTGGATCGCTGGAGGCATAGGCCAGTGCGACAGCGTGGCCGATGGTGGGGACATAGGCGGCATCGGTGGGCTCATTCGGCTTTGGCTCGATCCAGATTTCGATGTCTTTGTCGTGCGCGAGCATGGCGTTGATCGTCTCCAAAATGCGCTGATAGGCGATGCGGGCGTTTTTGCTCTCGCGGATGTAGCTGCCCTCACGAGCGAGCCAGAGCACGATGGCTCCGCAACCAATCTCGCGAGCCACGTCGATGGTGCGAAGCGTACGGTCGAGGGCGTAGCGGCGGTCTTTGGCGCTGTTCGCCGTGTAGCCGCCATCGACGGTCTGTGGAGCAAACCATAGACGCGGGGCAACGAACTCGGGTGTGAGGCCGTTGTTATCGAGCATCTTCTTTACCTTGGCGCACTGCTTGGTGATCTGCGCAGGCGTGAGGTCGTCGATACCAGGGACGACATCATCGTCATGGAATTGCACGCCATCGAAGCCCATGGGCTTGTAGAGGGCGTATTTCTTTTCGTGGGGGAAGACGGAGCGGACCTCGGGGCCGAAGGGATCGGCACCCTCGCTGATGTTCCAGGGTCCGAAGGAGAAGCGGTATTGGGTTGGTTTGCTCATGGCGACTTGGATTAAACAGCAGCCGGCGTGTGATTTGCTACGCCTCCAGTCTCTGCGGCTGCGACTATCGTCTCACGATAAGCTCCATTTGATCAAATGAATCGAGATGAATAGCGCTGCGGATCAGAAAGCCGCCACTCTTGAGATGCCATCAACTTCTCGCGAGACATCGAGCGGGTAATTTGATAACAACTCAGTCATGCCTCTGCTCACCGACCGCAAAACCCAGCCGCAATATGATGTCATCGTCGTCGGATCAGGCGCAGGAGGCGGCATGGCGGCGCTCATTCTGGCGCTGCATGGCGTGAAGGTGCTGATGGTCGAAGCAGGCCGGAACTACGAGCCCGCGACGGAGACGGCGATGTTTAACACGCCCGAAATGGCCCCGCTGCGAGCTGAGCGGAACCCGGATAAACCTTTCGGCTTCTACGATGCCAATGTCGGCGGGTGGCAGGTGCCGGGTGAGCCTTACACAAACAAAGACGGCACTGAGGGAGCCTTCTGGTGGTGGCGAGCGCGGATGCTCGGCGGACGCACGAACCACTGGGGCCGTATCTCGCTGCGCTTCGGTGAGTTCGACTTCAAACCGAAGTCGCGGGATGGGCTCGGCGTCGATTGGCCGATCAATTATGAAGACATCTCGCCGTGGTATGATCGCGTGGAGCAGCTCATCGGTGTCTATGGTGAGAATGATGGCATTCCCAACGCGCCGAACTCTTCCCCCGGCGTGCTTTTACCACCGCCAAAGCCGCGTCTCGGCGAGCTGATGGCGAAGAAGTCGGGCAAGAAGATCGGCGTGCCCATCGTGGCGGCGCACCGAGCCGTGCTCAGCCAGCCGCTGGACTGGAAAAACCTGCCGAAGCAGCTCTTCCCGAACAACCCGAAGGCGCAGGAGATCATCGGCAAGGACATGATGATGCGTGCACCCTGCTTCTGGGCCACCGACTGCCTCCGCGGGTGCAGCATCCGAGCGAATTTCCAGAGCACGACCGTGCTTCTCCCTGCTGCGCTCGCCACGGGGAACCTCGACATCATCACGGATGCCATGGTGCGCGAGATCGTGATGAAGGACGGCAAGGCCGCCGGCGTGCATTACATCGACAAAAAGACGCGACGTGATGCCGTGGTGAAGGCCCGCGTGGTCATCGTGGCTGCCAGCGCCTGTGAAACCGCCCGCATTTTGCTGAACTCGAAGTCGAAAGACAGCTCCGGCCTAGCCAACAGCAGTGGCCAAGTCGGCAAGAACCTCATGGACAGCGTGGGCACGAAGCTCGGCGCGCACATCCCCGCGCTGGAGGATGCGCCTTTGCTCAATGAAGACGGCGCGGGCGGGCTGCACGTCTATTCCCCCTGGTGGCTGGTGCATGAGCACAAGAAACTCGGCTTTGCGCGTGGCTACCATATCGAGATGAGTGGCGGGCGGAAGATGCCCAGCGTCAGCGGTTTCAGCCTGCTGGATCAAACCAGCCCCGGCACCTACGGCAGCAAACTGAAGGACGACGCCCGCCGCTACTACGGCGCGAGTTTAAGCTTCAGCGGACGCGGCGAGATGGTGCCGAACGACGACTGCTACTGCGAGCTCGACCCCAAGGTCGTAGATCAGTGGGGCATCCCCGTTCTGCGCTTTCACTGGAAGTGGAGCGACCACGAGATCAAGCAGGCCGAGCACATGCAGCAGACCTTTGCCGAGCTGATCGAAGGCATGGGCGGAAAAGCCAAGCCCCAGAGCGGACGCGATGCCATCCAGCGCCCCGGCGAGATCATCCACGAAGTCGGCTGCGCCCGCATGGGCTCGAAGGCCGCCGACTCCGTGACGAATCAATACTGCCAGACCTGGGACGTGAAGAACCTCTTCCTCATGGACGGAGCCGTGATGCCCAGCAACCCCGACAAAAACCCCACCCTCACCATCATGGCCCTCGCCTGGAGGTCGTGTGAATGGCTGATGGGGGAAATGAAGGCGGGCAGTGTGTGAAAAGAGTGCTCAAAATCTTTGCTATCCTGTTACTTATTATGGCAGCTGGACTCGCCTGCATACACGGGTTCATCCGGCATCAGTTCCACCATTACTGGGAAGCTGAACCCAAGGTGGAGCCCGTTTGGGGGCTAGCAGGCCACATCCGTATTCGTTTCAACGAACAACGGCCTCTCCCACGTTCGCTTGATGAATTACTCGCGAATCTTGACCCGGCTCAGTTGGAGAAAGTCAGGGGTTACCCGATGATTTGGAATCCTGACTCCGACCCTATGTTTGTGATTAGGGTCAATGAGAAACACGGATTCATAATTGATCGAGGAGGGAGTCCAGGCTGGCTGTGGCAAAGGGAACAGGTCTCCAAGCACTTCCCGAACTATTGATATGCGACTCTCTTCACGGCGGTCACACAGGCGGTGTTATTGCATTCGCCCGCAGCCAATCCAGCGCTTCGTCTCGTGTCGAGATAATGCCTTCGAGCTGCGCATCCTGCACTTTTGTCAGCACCTCTCCGAGAGATTTTCCAGGCTGCCAGCCTAGGGTGATGAGGTCACGGCCATTCAGCAGCGGCTGCGGAATGAGCGGCTGTTGGGAGAATTCCTCCTCCTTTGCCTGCATGAACTCATAGTTATCCAGCAAGCCGTTGGAGCCCAAACAGTCCACCCGATGCAGCGCCAGCTCATCCGGCCAGGTCGGGCGGGACATCATGCGCTTCAACGTGCTCTTCTTCATCTTCTTCACGTCCTTGAAGACCATGTGATGTTCCACCGCCACCTGAGTTGGCTCGATGACATCATTGGGAAACTTCAACCTGCGCAAAATATCTCCAGTCATCTCCGCGCCCAGTTTGTCGTGGCCATTGAAGCGGATGCGCCCAGTTTCATCCACGGTGAAGGTCGCCGGCTTCGCGATGTCATGCAGCAGCACGCTCAAAACGAGCGGCAGGGAGACCTGCTCCGGCAGCAGGCTCAGCATCAGCCGTGTGTGGATGAAGACATCCCCCTCCGGGTGCCACTGGGGGGGCTGCTCCACACCTTTCAGCACGAGAATCTCCGGCAACACCTGCGCCATCAAACCGCTGTCCATGAGCAGGTCAAAGCCGCGCAGACGATTCGGATGCACGAAGATCTTGATCAGTTCATCGCGGATGCGCTCGGCACTGACCGACTGGATTGCAGGCGCGTGATCGCATACCGCGCTCCATGTTGCCGGTTCGACCTGGAACCCCAGCGTTGTGGCAAAACGCACCGCGCGTAGAAGGCGCAGCTTGTCTTCCTCGAAGCGCTTTGAGGCATCGCCAATCGCACGCAGTATACGCTTCTCCAGATCCGTCTGACCCTCCACAAAGTCGATGATGCGATCCTCAATGGGATCGCGGAAGAGTCCGTTCACCGTGAAATCACGCCGCTGCGCGTCTTCCTCGGCTGTGGAAAAAGTCACGCTCTCGGGATGGCGCCCATCTTTGTAGCTGCCGTCCGTGCGGAAGGTCGCCACCTCAATCTGAACTTCACCACGCCGCACGATAACCACACCAAAATGTGCCCCTACCGTCAGTGCCCCTGGGAAAAGTCGGATCACCTGATCTGGTGTCGCACTCGTCGCGACATCGTAGTCCTTCGGCTCGCGCCCCAGTAGATGATCGCGCACGCAGCCCCCAGCCAGCAAAGCCTGATGACCTGCGGAACGCAGTGTTTGGATGATATGAATGGCAGCCTGGAGCATGAGATGCGGAAGATGCTGACCTGCGCTTTTTCCGAAAGTGGTATGTGGAGGTCGAACTCAGCGACTCAGCTCGATATTATCAATCAACCGCGCTTTCCCAAACCATACCGCCAAGGCAATGAGGCTGTGGTTTCGGGCGATGTCGAGGGGCTGGAGCGTTTCTTGATCAACGAGGGCGATGTAGTCTTCACGACCCAGTTTGGCGAGCTCGGCGAGATGATCCCGGATGACCGAAAGCAGTCGTGAAGTGCCGGTGACTCCGCTGAGCCAGGCTTCCCGAGCAGCGAGGAGTGCCTGACGAAGGGCGGAGGCCTCGGCGCGCTCTTCGGGGCTAAGGTAGCGGTTGCGGGAACTCATGGCGAGGCCGTCGAGATCGCGCACGGTTTCGATGCCGTGGATGACGACGGGGATGTCGAGATCGCGGACGAGTCGGCGGATGATGGCGAGCTGCTGATAGTCTTTCTTTCCAAACACGGCTTCGTCGGGCTGGACGAGATTGAAGAGCTTCGCCACAACGGTGCAGACGCCATCAAAGTGGCCGGGACGGCTGGCTCCGCAGAGGACGTTGGAGAGGCTGGTTTCGAGGATCTTGATGCTGCGGTCAGCGTGATAAACCTCACGCACAGAAGGGGCGAAGATCATGTCGGCTCCGGCGGCCTCACACATGGCCATGTCAGCCTCGAGCGTGCGCGGGTAGCGGTCGAAGTCTTCGTTCGGGCCGAACTGG
>Ga0209480_10001492_pt1 | contig 17007 bp, 10 predicted proteins | sample JI61114C2DNA_FD_187501 | JGI IMG/M metagenome (GOLD analysis project Ga0209480, IMG submission 187501) | Wastewater effluent complex algal communities from Wisconsin, to seasonally profile nutrient transformation and Carbon sequestration -... | ecosystem: Engineered > WWTP > Effluent > Algae... | reverse complement strand
ACCCGTCGCTGGAGGGCGCGGGCATCGAGGTTGGTCTGGAGCGCGGACACGAAGACGGCCGGTCTCAGCCACGACGCGTAGAAGCCTGGTGTGCCGACCCTCGAGAACCGCAGCGGCGGCAGGTTCAGCTCCGCGGTCCCCTTCGCGAAGTTACGGCCGCCGATCTCGTTGAGCGCTGCGCCGGGGAACGACGAGTAGTCGCGGTAGCGCTTCTCCTCGCGGTAGTCCACGTAGTTGTTGCCGAAGCCGCCGAAGTAGAAGTTCGCGAACGGCTGGGCGGCCGGCTGAGGCGAGAAGCCGCCAGCGCCGCGCAGCCAGAACGAGGCGTGCCCGAGCGGCAGCGGCACGCCGAGGTCCCAGGCGCCGCGCACCCGGGTGTAGGTGGTTCCACCGACCCGATCCGCGCGGCCGTTCACCGACCACCGCACGCCCGCCTCGTCGTCCACCGCGCCCAGGGAGCGGCGCACGTTCGTGTACGCGAGGTTCGTCGTCGCAGTTGCGAGCCGCGTGACCTCGACGGCCACGTTCTGGAACTCCGGGAGCCGGTCCAGGTCGCCCGACAGCTGCCCACGAAGCTCGAGTGTCAGCTGGCGCGGCGCGTCGTAGAGCAGCAGGCTGGTGTGCCCGAGTGAGAACGCATAGCCCTTGCGGCTGGTCTTCGTAGGGCCGAACAGATCGTAGACGTCGCTGTCGTTCAGCGAGGCACGCGCCTTCCAGTCGAACCGCGAGTACTCCGCCCGCAGGTGCACGCGCTCATCCTCGGCAACCCCGCGGAAGGGCGAGACGCCGGCATTCAGCGTCAGGCGGTTGAAGCCGACCGCGTCCGAGAAGCGCACGTGCGCCCCGACTGCCACCGTGTCCTTGTAGCCCTCGACCGAGGGGTAGAGCGACTCGAGTTCGAGGTGCGCCAGCGGGCGGTACGGCGAGGTGGTCTTCGCCAGCGCCTCGGCCGGGACGTCGGCCGGCGAACCAGCCAGCCAGGCCTTCAGCACCGGCCGCTTCTCGACGGTCTCGTGTCCGAGGAACGAGATGGCGCTGAGGTCCTCGAGAGGGGTGAGCGCAGGCAGCCGGGCGGGGACGAACCCCTCGCCGGTGTAGCGGAAGACGAGCAGCGAGCCATCGGGAAGGATGGTCGGCTGGAAGAAGCCGGTCTCGCTGTTGGTGAGGGCCTCCATCGCGCCGGTGGCCACGTCGAACCGGAAGATGTTCGACACGCCGGTGTAGTAGGAGCTGCCGTACAGATACCGGCCATCGGGGGAGAACCGGAAGTTCGACGGTACCGCCGTGCCGAGTTCGAATGTGCGGGTCGGCGTCGTGTCGCCGCGCAGGAGCGCGGCGGTGGGCACGAGACGCAGGGTCTGCGTGCCGTTGATCTCGCCGAGGGCGAAGACGATCTGCGACCCGTCCGGTGAGACATCGAGGTCGTAGACGACCTCGCCGTACGGCCAGGAGTAGACCTGCTTCCAATCCGAGTACGGCGCGGGGATCCGGACGAGCGTGCAGATGCCGTTGAAGGTCCGGATGCCCCAGAGCGACGCGTCGGCGCGGTCGAACGCCAGGTCGCCCACGCGCAGATCGCGGAAGAGCAGGCGCTGGCGGCCGGTTTTCGGGTCCAGCCGCATCAGGTCGCGGAAGGCCGCGTTGTCCGCGGTGTAGAACAGCACCTTCGCATCCGGGTCGAAGGCGAGCGAGGTGACGGTGTAGATCCGCGGCCCCTTGATGTCGCGCAGCTTCCTGATCGTGCCGTCCTTCAACGAGATGGCGCCGAGGTATCCGAGCGTGCCCGGGTAGTTGAGGCCGGCATAGAGCACGTCCTCGTCCGGGTCGACGAAGGCGCTGGAGAGGGAGCCGAGGGCCCGTGGCGACACGTCGGTGTACGGGGTCAGCGGGTACTTCCGGATCGCCGCCACGTTGCGCCGCTGGAAGTCCTGTTCGAACACCGTCCAGTCGTGCCAGGCCGCCTCGAGCGACGTGCCGAACACCGCCCGGAACTGCGACGCGTAGTACGCCTTCGAGCCGTCGGTGCGCGAGACCCACTTGAGCAGCGCCTCGGGTGAGTACTGGTAGGCGAGGTAGTTCATGAACCGCCCGCCGTAGAGGTACGAGTTCGCTTCGACGCGGAAGTCGGTCTTCGTCAGTTCCGACGAGAGTCCCAGAGGGTCGAAGAACCGGCTGTCGTCGAGCACCATCGACCGGAAGACCATCTCGTCATACGGTCCCTGCGCGCGGCCGAGCCCTCCGGCCATCCACGTGTCGATGAACACCGCGATCCCTTCCTGATACCAGCGCGGGGTCGCACGCCGTGGTGTGGTCAGGTAGAAGTACAGCAGCGACTCCGGGTGTTCCTGCACCGGCGCCACCTTGCCGCCGAAGAGCCGCCGGAACAGCCGGTCGCCGCGCGCCGCGCGGTCCGAGGTCGCGATGTGCACGAACTCGTGATTCATCACGTAGTTCATCCGCTCGTTCGCGGTGAAGGTCTCGTAGGCGAAGCTGAGCGGCGCGAGCCGTGCGGTGACCAGGTTGTGCGGCACCGTCTCCGCGGAGGCATTCCCGGCATCGGAGACGTCGGTCAGGAGCACGGTGACGCGCTCGCCAGGCGTGTAGTCGAAGAGTTTCCGGTGAAAGGCGAGCGCGTTCTCCACGGTCCGCTGCGCGTAGGGAGCGATGAACGACTGGGCGCCGTCCACGTACACGACCGCCGCGTTCTCCGTGGCAGCCGTCGTCAGCTGCGCGACGGCGTCCGCCGCGCCACCCACGACGAAGAGGAGGCTCAGTGCGCCAGCCAGGCGGAGTCGCAGCGGCATGATGGAATTCGCTAAGATTACCGCACAAACTGCCGTGCCCACCGCGCCCGTCCCGCCGCACGCCTGGAGCGTACAGACCCGTCTCGAGCCCGGTCCCGATGCCATCAGGCTGGCGGTGAGCGGCCGTCTCGGGACCGAAGGCGCCGCGCAGGTGCGCAGCGCCCTCGACGCGGCCACGTCGGGCGGCGGCCGCGTGCATCTCGACCTGTCTGGCGTGGACTACATGAGCAGCGCGGGACTGGCGGTTCTCCGCGGGGTGGCCGCGACGCTGGCGGACGCGGGGGGTGCGCTCGTGATAGTCGACGCGAGCGAACCCGTGCGACTGGCGCTGAAGCTGGCGGGCGATCCGGTCCTGCCCGCCGCGGGTCAGTGAATGTTGGCCTGCCCGTCGGGCGCGAGATAGTAGCCGTCGCCGTGCACGGTGTGGATGTAGCGCGGCTTGTGCGGCTTGTCCTCGATCTTCTTCCGGAGCCGGGCAATCGCGTGGTCGACCGCACGGGTTGCCGCCGTGTCTGGATAGCCCCAGACGGCGCGCAGCAGCTCATCGCGCGACACGATGGTGTGCGGCCGGCCGGCCAGGTACTGCAGGATCTCGAAATCGCGATGGGTCAGGTCGAGTTCGGTCGTCCCGCGCGTGGCGGTCCGGGCGGCGAAGTCCACAACCACGTCGCCAAGCGTCAGCGAGGAGCTGAAGGTGCGGGCGCGCCGTAGCACCGCGTGGATGCGCGCGAGCAGTTCCTCGAGTTCGAACGGCTTCGTGACGTAGTCGTCCGCGCCGAGTTGGAGGCCGCGGACCTTGTCGCTCTTCTGGCCCATGGCGGTGAGGAGGATGATCGGCACCTGCGACCGCTGACGCCAGGCGGCGCACAGGTCGAAGCCCGACTGGCCGGGCAGGTTGACGTCCAGCAGCACGAGGTCTGGCGCGAAGTCGCGTGCGACCGCCTGCGCCAGTGACCCGTCAGCGACCGACTCGACCTCGAACCCTTCGAACGTCAGGTTGTCGCGCAGGACCCGCGTCAACACCGGGTCGTCTTCAACGACCAGTACCTTTTTCCTCATGACTCGCGGCAGGGATGGTAACCGATACGGTGGTGCCTTGTCCCTCGACGCTCACGATCCCCAGCGTCCCCCCATGGTCGGTGACGATGCGATCGACGATGGCCAGGCCGAGCCCGCTGCCGCCGGCGATGGAGTTCCGGCCGCGGAAGAACTTGCGGGTGACGCGCGCCAGTTCATCGGCCGCGATGCCGACGCCCTGGTCGCCGACTTCGAGCGTGACGCCTGCCGCCGAATGGTGCGCGCGCAGCGTCAGCACATGCGATTGCCGGGAATAGCGAATCGCGTTGTCGATCAGGTTGTTCAGCAGCAGGCCGAGCGCATTCGGGTCGGCCTTGACCGGTGGAAGGTCGTCCGGGAGCTCCACCGACACCGCGAACGCGTCGCGCTGGAGCATCGGTGCGAACTCCTGCAGGCTGCGCTCAACCGCCTCGCCGAGGCGGATCGGTTCGAACGAGTAGACATCCGCGACGTCGGTCACGCGCGAGTACGCGAGCAGGTTGTCCACCAGGTGGGTGAGGCGCGTGGCTTCGCCGATGCCCATCCGGGCATACTCGCGAATCATCTCCGGGGTCGTGCGTCCACTGGCCAGCGTTTCGTTGATGGCGCGGATGTTGGCGAGCGGCGTCTTCAGTTCGTGCGTGACGGCCGAGACGAAGTCGGCGCGCATCACGGCCAGGTCGGCGCTGGCCTTCGCGGCGCGGAGGCTGACGATCAAGCCGATCGCGAGGGTCAGCGTCATGACGGCGGCGATGGCGAGCGTGCGACTGGCGCCCCGTTCGGCTGCCGCCAGGGTCGGGTCGCCGCGGGCTTCGGCGACGGCGGTCCACCAGGTCAGCCCCAGGTCGGGCGGAGGGTCGAGGGCGACGGCAGACGGGTCGAAGAACGCCACCTGGAACATCCGTCGCGCCACCGGCGCGGTGGCTGGTTCCGTGTCGGCGGCACCTACGACCGGCGCGCCCCTGTCGTCCACGATGGCGAAGCGGACGCTCCGGTCCGAGCCTTCGATGGCGGCGACCTGGCTCGTGATCTCGCCGAAGTAGTGCTCGCGCGCCCAGGCGAGGTTGACCAGATAGCCGAGGAGCGCGACCGGTTGCTCGTGCGCGGCGTCGGCATAGGTGATGACCGATGCGGCCTGGTAGTCCTCGCTGCCGATCCGTACGGTGAAGGCCGAGAGCCGACGGCCCTGTTTCGCGTCGGTCTGCAGGCGCGCCAGCAACCGCTGCCCGACATGGCGGTCGCTGCCGATGTTCACCGGGTACGGCGCCGTGGCGGAGGTGCCGGAGAGCCAGCTCGGCCGGCGCTCGACGCGGCTGTAGAAGACCACCTCCTCATCTGGCGCGTTTCTCCACGAGAAGAACGCCTCGGCGTAGGGGTAGCGCGTGAACGCCCCGGCAATCGGGTGCATCAGGTTGGCGGTCGAGCCCTCGGCCAGGCGGTCGCGTTCGGCGGCCAGCAGCACCGACGAGTGGGCGCCGCGCATATCCCGCGAGAGGGCAGAAACGAGGAGGTCCGCCGCTGCGCTGGCCCGGCGGGAGGCGACCAGCCCTGCGGCATGCTGCCACTCGAGGACTGCGCGGTAGCCGATCCACAGGAGCGCCAGCGCCGACAGTCCGATGGCCGACGCCAGGATCAGGCGGAGCCGCCTGGGCGGAATCTGCGTGAACCAGTTCACCGGGACAGTTCCCGTTCGCGGAAGTACCGGGCCGCCCCTGGATGCAGGGGAATCGGTGTGGCGGGGGCCTCGTCCAGGTTGAGGAACCGGAGCGTTGCCTCGATGCGCGCCAGTCGCGGGAAGACCGCGAACAGCTGGTCGGCGAGCCGGTAGACCAGCGCCTCGTCCAGGTCGCGGCGGCAGACGATCATCATGTCGATCCCGACGGTGGGAACGATCTGGTCCTGGCCGGGGTAGATGTCGCGCGGGATCATCACCACGCGGACGAACGGCGAGTCGCGGCGGAGCCGCTCGACCGGCGGTCCGCCGATCGGCAGCAGGTAGGCGCCGCCGTCGCGCAGGAGCCCTTCGGTCAGCGCCTCCGGGTAGACGTAGCCCGGGAGCATGATGGCATCGAGCGAGCCGTCCTTGAGCCCTGCCACGGCCAGCTCGCGGGAGCTCATCGCTTTCACCGTGACCGGTTCCACGTCGAAGGCCTTGAGCACCAGGGTGCCGAGCTTCCAGGCAGAGCTGTTCTCAGGGCCGGCGGCGACAACCTTGCCCTTCAGGTCTTCGATGCGGTGCACCCCCGACCCGGCCCGGGCCAGGAGATAGATGGGCAGCGGCTGCAGCAGGGAGATGGCACGCACGGCACTGCCGGAAGGGGCAGCATCCGCCTGTCCACTCCCGAAGTAGGCCCTGTAGGCATCGTCGGCCAGGACCACGCCGAAGTCGAGGGTGCCCGACTCGATCTGGCGGAGCACCGGGGCCGACGCCGCCGCCTCCTGTTCCTGGATATCCAGTTCCGGCATGGCCCGCCGATATTCTTCGGTCAGACGGGTGCTGAACGGGGCGAACGCCGTGGCGACGCGGAGGGTTGGCCGTGCTGCGGCGCCTTCGGCAGGCGGACGGCAGCCTGCCGCTGCTGCACTGGCCAGCGCCACCAGGCAGAGTGGTCGGGCCACCTGGGCCAGCCACCGGCGAAAGGGGGTCATGACCGAGGGAGTGTAGACGATACCGGCACCTCGGGGGCACTCAGCCGGCAGACGAGACAAGTTGCGACAACCTTTTTGGCCCGGAAACGACACAAATGGTGTTTAATTTCGGCCCAGTCTGCACGTGGACTCTGTGAATCCGGTAGCCGGGAACCCCCGGCGGCCGATGCGCAACGAGGAGTAACGAATGAAAGTCGGACAGACCTGGAAGATTGCTTTCGGGATTGCCGCTATCGGAGCGGTGGCTGTGGTTGGCGTGTCGCCGTCGCTTCGTGCGCAGGCGCCCGCGACGCCCGAGGTGACGTACGCGAAGCACATCGCGCCGATCCTGCAGCGCAGCTGCGAGAACTGCCATCGTCCTGGCGGCGGTGGCCCGATGCCGCTCACGAGCTACGAAGAGGTGCGGCCCTGGGCGCGCGCGATCAAGCAGCGCACCGGGATCGGCCCGCACGCCGGCGTCATGCCGCCGTGGTATCTCGAGAAGAACATCGGCATCCAGAAGTACAAGGACGATCCGTCCTTGAGCGCGGCGGAAGTCGCGATGGTGGCGAAGTGGGTGGACAGCGGCGCGCCGCGTGGCAACGCCGCCGACATGCCGGCTCCGCGCCAGTGGGCGGACAACAACACGTGGCGCATCGGCACCCCGGACCTCGTCGTCAAGACGAAGGACATCGTGGTCAAGGCGAACTCGCCCGACTGGTGGGGTGAAATCGAGCCCGTGTCGATTCCGCTCGACGAAGACCGGTACGTTCTCGCGGTCGAGATCAAGGAAGTCAACAACGCCACGGTGCACAATGGCGGGCGCGACACGGTCGGCGGCCTGTTCGTGTGGCACCACCTGATCTACCGCACCCAGGTCGGCCTCGACCAGGATGTGAACACGGCGGACCTCGACCTGGCGACCGGCGAAAACGTCGTCAGCTGGCCGGTCCACGAAGTGGGTCGCAACCCCGACTACTTCGACCCGAAGGCGGCCCGCCTCCTGAAGAAGGGCTCCTTCATCGTGTCGGACTCGCTGCATACGCACTCGAGCGGCAAGGACGTGACGTCGCACCTCGAGTTCGGCTACAAGTTCGCGCCGAAGGGCTACAAGCCGCTCTACAAGCGCGCGACCTACTCGCTCGGCAATGGTGTCGACATCGACATCACCGGCATGGAGAAGGGTGTGCAGTTGCACGCCTACGCCGTGCTGAACGAACCGACGAAGATCATCTCGTTCGAGCCGCACCTGCATGCGCCGGGCACGCGTATGTGCCTCGAGGCGATCTGGGGCTACAACATCCAGACGCTGTCGTGCGTCGGCTACGACCACAACTGGGTGCGCGGCTACAGCTACGCGGATGACGTGGCGCCGCTCCTGCCGAAGGGCACCATCCTCCACATCACCGGCTACATGGACAACACAGTCGGGAACAAGAACGTGGCCGACCCGCGCAACTGGTCGGGTTCGGGCAACCGCTCGATCACGAACATGTTCATCGACCTGGGCAACCGCGTCTTCATGACGGAGGAGCAGTTCCAGGAAGAGATGAAGGCCCGTGTCGCGGCGAACCCCGGCAAGGACGTCATTCTCGGCTGCCCGCTCTGCGGCGTGGTGGCGCAGCAGCAGCGCGGCGCGCGGCAGACGCAGAACCAGCAGCAGTAGGCAGTCAACGGTTACGCGCCACCGCGCACGGCGTCGACGAAGCGGAGTTCCGGAAGGGCTCCGCTTCCTCCATGCCCTTCGTGGTGGCGTTTTTCATTTCGGATGAACGTGATGATGAAGCTTCGTGCCGCCGCCCTGCTTGGGGCGGTCCTGTGGCTGGCGCCTGTCGCCGGCGCCCAGTCGCTCAGCTATAACAGCGGTCAGTCCATTGCTCCGGCCTACGAAGGCTGGGAAGAGGAGCCGGACGGCTCCAAGTACTTCCTGTTCGGCTACATGAACCGGAACTGGGAAGAGGAACCGGACATCCCGGTTGGTCCGGCCAACAGCTTCTCGCCGGGGAATCCCGACCAGGGACAGCCGACGCACTTCCTGCCCCGCCGTAACCGCTTCACCTTCAGGGTCAAGGTGCCGGCCGGCTGGACGGAGAAGGAAGAGCTGATCTGGACGATCACCTCGCCGAACGGCAAGACCGAGAAGGCCTGGGCGTCGCTCCGGCTCGACTACAAGGTCGACGATGTCGTGAAGGCGTCCGAGACCGGCGCACTGGGCGCTGGCTCGAGCAGCCCGGAGATCCGCGCGAACAAGCCGCCGGTCGTCAAGGTGCAGGGCAGCAAGACCCTCACGGCGAAGGTCGGACAGCCGCTGGCCATCTCGGCGCTCGTCACCGATGACGGCGTGCCGAAGGTGCGTGGCGCCGGCCTGGCCGGCGCGGCCGTGTCGAACCGTGGCAGCCGTCCCGCCGACACGGTGCTGGCCGGCACGGATGCCGCGCCCCGCGCGAACCGGGCGATGCAGCCGCCGGCGCGAGCCACGGTGGGCAAGAACGTCGGGCTCCACATCTCCTGGTTCGTCTATCGCGGACCGTCTGATGCCCCGGTAGTGTTCGACCCTGTCCAGATCAAGGCCTGGGAAGACACCCGCTCCGGCGCGAACTCGCCGTGGGCGCCCATCTGGTCGCCGCCCGAGATGCCGAAGGACGGCATCATCCCCGCGAAGGTGACGTTCAGCCAGCCCGGCACCTATGTCATCTGGGGTATGGCCGACGACGGCGCGCTCACCGGGTACGACGCGGTCACCGTCACGGTGACCAAGTAGGGATTCAGAGACGAGGGACTGGGGATCGGGGCCAGGGGCGTGCGCGCCTCACCCCCGTCTCCGGTCCCCTCCTGCGTCCGCCCCCCGACCTCCAACCTCCAACCTCTGACCTCCGACCTCCGACCTCAACCCCCGGGAACCTTCCCCCCGCAGCCGCCGTCTGAATCCAACGAGTTGGCGGATTTCCGTCGCTGACGGATTTGCGACAAGTTGCGACACCGGGTCGCAATCAAAGGTGCTACAACTGCAAGCTGGCACCGGATCGATGAGTGCCTGGATTGTGCACATCTGACCGGACCGACCCCCTTCAATGCCTGGGGGAGGGCGGTTGCCGGATCAGAAGGAGTGAATGCTCATGAAGGTTGGACGCCAGTTCGGGTGGCAGATCACCCTCGGAACCGCGGTATTGGGAGCGCTGGTCGTCGGCACGTATGCGCCGAGTGTCCTGCGCGCGGCTCCGCCAGTTATCACGGAACCAGTTACCTACGCGAAGGACATCGCGCCCATTCTGCAGCGTAGCTGCGAGAACTGCCACCGCTCCGGCGGCGCCGGTCCGATGGCCCTGACCACCTACGAAGAGGTGCGTCCGTGGGCCCGCTCGATCAAGGCTCGCACCGGCATCGGTCCCCACGCGGGTGTCATGCCGCCGTGGTACATGGAGAAGAACATCGGCATCCAGAAGTATCAGGACGATCCGTCCCTGAGCGACCTGGAAGTCGCGAAGATCGCCAAGTGGGCTGATACCGGCGCCCCCCTCGGCAACCGGGCCGACCTGCCGCAGCAGAAGGTCTATGCGGACAACTCGGTGTGGCGCATTGGCACCCCCGACCTGATCGTCAGGACCAAGGACATCACCGTCAAGGGCAACGCGCCCGACTGGTGGGGTGAGATCGAAGCCGTCCAGATCCCGATGGAAGAGGACCGCTACGTCCTGGCCGTCGAGGTCAAGGAAGTCAACGACGTCGACACCCACAACAAGGACCGTCAGACGGTCGGTGGCCGCTTCGTGTGGCACCACCTGATTTACCGCACCCAGGTCGGCCTGAACGCGCCGAGCGACCTCGAGCTCATCACGGGCAGCGAGAACGTCGTGAACTGGCCGGTGCATGAGGTGGGTCGCAACCCCGACTACTTCGACCCGAAGGCCGCGGTGCTCCTGAAGAAGGGCTCCTTCATCGTGTCGGACTCGGCGCACATCCACTCGAACGGTCACGACACCGTGTCGCACCTCGAGTTCGGCTACAAGTTCGCGCCGAAGGGCTACAAGCCGGAATACAAGCGCGCGTTCATCGGCCTCGGCAACGGCGTGGACATCGACATCAAGGCGATGGACAACAACCAGCAGCTGCACGCCTACACCGTGCTGAACGAGCCGACGAAGATCACCTCGTTCGAACCGCACCTGCACGCGCCGGGCACCCGCATGTGCCTCGAAGCGATCTGGGGCTACAACATCCAGACGCTGTCGTGCGTCGGCTACGACCACAACTGGGTGCGTGGCTACACCTACGCGGATGACGTGGCGCCGCTGCTGCCGAAGGGCACCATCCTCCACATCACCGGCTACATGAACAACTCGCCGTCGAACAAGAACGTGCCGGACCCGCGCAACTGGCAGGGTTCGGGCAACCGCTCGATCGCGAACATGTTCATCGACCTGGGCAACCGCGTCACGCTGACGGATGAACAGTTCCAGAACGAGATGAAGGCACGCGTCAACGCCAACCCCGGGAAGGACATCATCCTGGGCTGCCCTCTGTGCGGCATCGTCGCGCAGCAGCAGAAGGCGGCGGCTCGTCCGACGCAGAACCAGCAGCAGTAGGCGGCGTCAGCCGCGCAGCACGTAGACATCGGCTCTGAATACGCCACCACCGGGACACTGAGAACACGGAGACCAGCTCCGGGTCCCCGGTGTTCCGGTGGTGGCGTTTTCATGTAGCCCCAACACGAATCGGAACGTATCCATGAAGAAGCAGCTTCGCGCGCTGGTGTCCGCACTGGCGCTCGTCGTCGCCCCGGCCGTGGCCGGCGCGCAGTCACTCGCCTACAACAGTGGCCAGAACGTGGCCCCTGGCTACGAAGGTTGGGAAGAGGAGCCGGACGGCTCCAAGTACTTCCTCTTCGGGTACATGAACCGAAACTGGGAGGAAGAGCTCCATGTTCCGGTCGGTCCGAACAACAGCTTCGCACCGGGCAATCCGGACATGGGGCAGCCCACGCACTTCCTGCCGCGGCGGAACCGCTTCGTGTTCCGCGTGAAGGTGCCGGCCAGCTTCACCGCGAAGGACGAACTCATCTGGACCCTCACGACGAACGGCGTGACCGAGAAGGCGTATGCCTCCCTTCGCGACGACTACAAGGTCGACGACGTGGTGAAGGCGTCCGAGACCGGCGCGCTTGGCGCAGGGTCGAGCAGTCCAGAAATCCGCTCGAACAAGCCGCCAGTCGTGAAGGTCGAGGGGAGCAAGACGCTCACGGCCAAGGTCGGGCAGCCGCTGACGCTGTCCGCGGTGGTCACGGACGACGGCATTCCGAAGCGCCCCGGGTCGGGCCTGTCCGGTGCCGCTGTATCGCGCACAGCTGCGCGCGACGCCAACGCGCCGGCACCGACGGCCGTGCCGCCCGAGGCGGCCGCCCGACGGAACCTCGCGACCCTCCCGCCGACGCGCGTGACGGTCGGCAAGAACGTCGGCCTGCACCTCTCCTGGCACACTTACCGGGCGCCGGAGAACGCGCCGGTGACCTACGATCCGATCCAGATCAAGCCGTGGGAGGACACCCGCGCAGGCGCGAACTCCCCGTGGGCGCCGATCTGGACCCCGCCGGAGATGCCGGCCGACGGCAAGATTCCGGTCAAGGTGACCTTCTCGCAGCCGGGCACATACGTCATCCGCGGCCTTGCCGACGACGGCGCGCTGACCGGGTATGACGAAGTGACGGTCACCGTCACGAAGTAAGAGGCCAGAGGTCGGAGGTCGGAGGTCGGAGGTTGGGGAACGCCAGCCTGACGCCTCCGGCCTCCAACCCCCAACCTCCAGCCTCCAGCCTCCAGCCTCCAACCTCGACCTCCGACCTCCGACCTCCGGCGATTCGACTTGCCGGACAACATACGGAATCCTGACGCAGAAGTTTCAGTCTGAGACAAATTGCGACAAGTTCGTCTGATCCGGCGTGCTACAACTCGCGCTCGCTTCAGACCAGCTTCTGGGAGGACGCGCGTGCCCCTGGCCCGGGCCGCGTGATGGTGCGACGGGTCGGCATGCCGACAGGCCGAGGCAACCGTTTCGGTGGAGGGGTCAGTGAATCAATCGCGGATGAGATGGTCGAAGGCCCAGGCGTTAGGCCTGGCGGTCCTTGGATGCCTCTCGCTTGGGGCGCCTGCCTGGGCGCAGCAGGCGAGCGGAATCTCGGGCGTAGTTCGTGACACTTCGGGGCTGTCGATGCCGGGCGTGACCGTAGAGGCGGCCAGTCCCGTGCTCATCGAGAAGGTGCGGACCGTCTCGACCGACGGCGAAGGGCGCTACAGCATCGTCGACCTGCGGCCGGGCACCTACACGGTGACGTTCTCGCTCGAGGGGTTCTCGACGATCAAGCGCGACGGCATCACGCTGGCGTCGGGCTTCACCGCCTCGGTCAACGTGGCGATGCAGGTTGGCTCCCTGAGCGAGACGATTACGGTGAGCGGCGCGGCGCCGGTGGTCGACACCACCAGCATGCGCAAGCAGGAGACGCTGAACAGCAGCGAGCTCGAGTCGCTGCCGAGTGGCAGCGTCGGCCTCCAGACGCTGGCGTACGTGACGCCCGGCTTCGCGGCGACGCAGGCGGACGTCGGCGGCACGCGCGACACCTGGTCGGCCCAGGGCAACTACACCTTCTACCACGGCAAGACCGGCACCCGCGCCTCGTTCGACGGCTTCCGCAACCAGTACTTCATCGGTGCGGCGTCTGGCGTCGGCTACATCACCGACCAGGGCAACATCCAGGAACTGCAGCTCGAGACGAGCGGCATGGGCGCGGAGTCGGGCTCGGGCAGCGTCACGCTGAACGCGATTCCGAAGAGCGGCAGCAACACGTTCGCGGGCGGCCTAGACGGCTACTTCTCGAACGGGTCGATGCAGAGCGCGAACGTCCGCGACAACCTGAATGACTGGACGCTTGGCAACGCCTCGCTGAAGTCCACTGCGGGCATCAACTCGGCGGCGAAGGTGGACAAGATCTACCGTATGGGCGGGCAGTTCGGCGGCCCCATCAAGCAGGACAAGATCTGGTTCTTTGCGGCGGTTGCGCGCTGGGGCTCGACGGTCGATCAGCCGAGCGCGTTCTACAACCCGCTGCAGGGCAAGGCCAACATCCCGGCCTCGGGCATCCTCGGGCCGACCCCGACGCTGTTCTACCCCGGGCAGCCCGGAAGCCCCTATGCGAACGTGCCCTACACCGACCCGTCGTTCGGTGAGGCGCGTCCGGCCTTCAGCTACGACTGGTACCGCAACCACGCGGGCCGCGTCACGGCGCAGGTCACCTCGAAGGACCGCCTGAACATCTACGCCGACCTCCAGAAGTCGTGCCGCTGCACCACGGGCCCGTTCACTGGCGCGAACGCGATCGAGTCCGAGCGCGGCTGGGACTGGTTCCCGTCCGGCGTCGTGCAGGGCACGTGGACCCGCCCGGTCAGCAGCCGCCTGCTGCTCGAGGCCGGCGCCTCCTGGCAGACGGCGAACTGGGTGAACTTCGCGCAGGAAGGCGTCACGCAGAATGACCGCTCGATCCTGGAGACGGCCACCAACTACCGCTACGGCGCGAACGCCCTGCTGACCGCTCCGAAGGCGCGCACGGGACGGAGCGCCGAGCGCTTCACCCTCGCCTACGTCACCGGCACGCACAACGTGAAGGTTGGCGTGACGAACGAACAGGCGTTCAACGACGAATCGCGCAGCCGCAACAACACCACTGACGGCCTCAACTACGACTTCCTGAACGGCAAGCCGATCCGTCTCCAGTACTACGCCCTGCCGTTCCTCCAGCAGGAACGCCAGAACATGGAGCTCGGCATCTTCGCCCAGGATGCGTGGAAGATTCAGCGCCTGACGGTCACCATGGGTATCCGGTACGACCGCGTGACGATGGGGTTCCCTGCGGCGAGCCTGCCGGCCGGCCTCTTCGTGCCTGCCCGCGAGGTGAGTGAGCTGAAGGGCGTGCCGACCTGGAACGACATCAACCCGCGCCTCGGCGCAGCCTGGGACATCTTCGGCAACGGCCGGACCGCCCTCAAGGCGTCGCTCGGCCGCTACAACCAGTTGAGCCGCTCGGACCTGACGCGCCGCTTCCATCCGTTCAGCTCGTCGGTGAACGCCGCCTTCCGCAACTGGACCGACGCCAACGGCAACTACATCCCCGACTGCAACCTCCAGGACTTCACGGTGAATGGCGAGTGTGGCGCGATCAGCAACGCCAACTTCGGCAAGTTCATCCCGTCGTCCACCACGTTCAGTGACCAGGTGCTGAACGACAATCGCGATTTCCTGTGGGACATCAACGTCGACTTCCAGCACGAGATCACGCACGGCCTGTCGTTCAACTTCACCTACAACCACAACTGGGACGGCAGCTTCACGACCGTCCAGCGCATGGTCAACGGCACGGCCCTCGGGCCGGAAGCCTATGACGAGTTCTGCATCACCGTGCCGAACGACTCGCGCCTGGGCACGGCCGGTCAGCAGCGGTGTGGTTTCTACGACATCAAGCCCGCGCTGTTCGGCCAGGGCCAGATTCGCGTGGTCAATGCCAAGGAGCTCGTCGGACAGAACGGGAACACCGGCCTGCCGCAGCGCTACTGGGACGGCATCACCATCGGCCTCGACGGCCGCCTGCCGGGCAACGTCCGAATCGGTGGCGGCTTCGACATGGGCCGCAACGTGGACGACCACTGCTTCACGGTCGACATTCCGAACCAGCCGAAGGACATCAACGGCTCGGACGGTGCCACGTTGACGTGGAACGGCTTCAACTCCACCGGCGACGGGGCCTGCAGGGTCGTGACGTCGTGGGCGAACACGATGGACTTCCGTATCAACGGGAGCATCCCGATCAAGGGCGGGTTCAACGGCAGCTTCATCTACCGCAACACGGTCGGCGCTCAGCTGAACGCGGTGTTCACGGCGAGCGCGGCCAACATCGCGTTCAAGAACGGCCGTGCGGCGAGCACGCTGACGACTCCGCAGAACCTGAACCTGATCACGCCGAACTCGCTGTTCGGACCGCGCTTCAACCAGCTCGACCTGGCGATCAACAAGACGCTGGACATCGGCTGGGGCAAGGTCCGCCTGGCGTTCGACCTCTACAACGCGCTCAACAACAACTCGGTGCAGAACGTCACAACGGCCTACTCGCTGGCGGGCAACCGCTGGCAGCGTCCGACGACGTTCCTGGACCCGCGCCTGGCGCGCGTCACCGCGGCGCTCTCGTTCTAACCCTGGCTCGCGTCTCGCCGGGACGGTCTTCGGGCCGTTCCGGCGGGCGCGGCATCCCGGTCTGGCAACGCGGCGCAAACGTAGATGGAGCGGCCAGCGAAGGCTGGCTGACCTCAGGAGAGAGTTATGAAGCGGTTGTTTGCAGTGGCACTGGTCGTGACGATGGCGAACGCCTCGACGGCCTTTGCAGGAGAGTCGCTGCTGAGCGTGGGTACTCGCCACGTGCAGCAGATTGCCGTGAGCGAGCCGGCGGCGCCGGCGGCTCAGGCAGAGGCGCCGAAGGGCGCGCAGCCCGCAGCGGCCTACCAGGGCCAGGGCGGGACGATTTCGAGGAGCGGGATGGGCAAGGGCAAGAAGGCGCTGCTGTTCATCGGCCTCGCCGCCGTGTTCGTCGCGGGCGTCTACACGATCGACCAGAACGTGCTCGACGTCACCCCGTCCAGCCTCGGCACCCGACAGGACTAGGGAAGTTGGTGACGTGGTGAGGTGGTGAACTGGTGACGTGGTGAGGTGGGGCGCTCAACTCACCCATTGGCCCCCTCGCACCCCCGGCTCACGTCACAGACTGCCTGGCCTTTCGTTGGGTCCGGTTGCTCCAGTTCTCTGAACCATCGTTTTGGATCGCGCCGTTCGGCCAAGCCGGGCGGCGCGTTTTTCTTTGGACCTGCCCGGAGAACGCCTGCGTCTGCCGCCGCTGCGACAATTTGCGACATTTGGAGGTAATACAAACGTGTTACAAAACCTGCCGCATGTCGGGGTCTGTCTGTCTGGCTGGGGTCTACCCTGCCGGTGGCCGCGCTGCAATGTAACCGTGTGGATCGGAAATCGCCGGTCCGGCCGTGAAATGGTTTCGGTGGAGGGGTCAGTGGGACACATGAAAGGGCGTTGGACGAAAGCGATAGCGTTTGCCCTCGCAGGGCTGGGCTACCTGTCGCTGGGAACAGCGGCATGGGCGCAGCAGGGCAGCGGTATCGCGGGTGTCGTGCGCGACACGTCGGGGCTCGCGATGCCGGGCGTCACGATCGAGGCTGCCAGCCCGGCGCTGATTGAGAAAGTTCGTACCGTCACGAGCGACGGCGAAGGCCGTTACACCATCGTCGACCTGCGGCCCGGCACCTACACGGTGACGTTCGCACTCGAGGGGTTCTCGACCATCAAGCGCGACGGTATCGTGCTCGGCACCGGTTTCACCGCGACGGTCAACGTGGCGATGCAGGTCGGCTCCCTGTCTGAAACGATTACGGTGAGCGGCGCGGCGCCGGTGGTCGACACCACCAGCATGCGCAAGCAG
>Ga0209480_10001491_pt1 | contig 17009 bp, 12 predicted proteins | sample JI61114C2DNA_FD_187501 | JGI IMG/M metagenome (GOLD analysis project Ga0209480, IMG submission 187501) | Wastewater effluent complex algal communities from Wisconsin, to seasonally profile nutrient transformation and Carbon sequestration -... | ecosystem: Engineered > WWTP > Effluent > Algae... | reverse complement strand
CGGCCTCAACAAACCGACAGTTCTCTCGAACGGCGACTGGCTGCGTCCCATCGACAACAACAGCGAAACCAAGCAAGGCACACGCACGCAGTTCTACATTACCAAAGACCAGGGCAGGACATTCACTTTCCTCTCGAAGCTCAGCATCAAAGACGTTTCATTTGCGGAGCACATGGCGGTTGAACGAAAAGACGGCAGCATTTTGATGATGGCACGCACGACTTACGGCATCGCACAGGCCGAGTCCTTTGATCGCGGCACGACGTGGGTGAATGAAGGTCCCTTCACCAAGGAGCGCGGCGTCAACACGCGCTTCTTCCTGCGCAAGCTGGCGTCCGGCGCACTCCTGCTCGTGGTGAACGACATTCCGCGCGGACGCAGCCACCTGACTGCGATGCTGTCCGAGGACGACGGCAAAACCTGGCCCCACAAGTTGCTGCTCGATGACCGCCGAAGCGTGAGCTACCCCGACGGCACTGAAGGCTCCAACGGCTTCCTCTACATCACCTACGACCGTGGCCGCTATGAAAAGGACGAACAGGAAATCCTCTTCGCCAAAATCACCGAATCCGACATCAAAGCCGGCAAGCTCGTCACCGAGGGCAGCCAGCTCAAACAACTCATCAACCGCCTCGCCGACCACGGAGGCGGTGTGCAGAAAACGCGCGAGCCGCAGTTGATGGAGGAGGAGTTTGAGAAGAGCAACGGGGTGAAGAAGTGATGAGGCCATGTAACGAAAGAAGGTTCCCTTGGAGATTGTTCTCCATGCCAATGCGCTCTCTCACCACTCCGTTGCTTTTGTTCGCAGCCTTGACGACTTCGCTTCATGCCCAAGAAATCCGCCGCACACCCCTGATCCTCACCCAGGGCGGCACGGCGGAGAAACCTGCGGTGTTTGATGGCAAGGGCATGATCATTGACCTCGGCATCGACATCACAGCGCATGATTGGATCAAGAACGGCGACGTATGGACCTCACGCGGTCCTTTGCCAGGCCATCCGCCGGTGGATGATGTGCAGCGCGCGGGGTTGTTCATCGACGAGGTGCCGCTCATCATCCGGCGTGATCGTGAGGCCGAGAAGGCATCAGGCATCGCCAAAATGGTCATCTACAAAGCCCCGGCGGCGCTTCGGCCTGGTGAAGTGGGCTGGGCCGAGGATGGCTCGCTGTACTTCCGCTGGCCCAAGGAGAAGAAGCCGGGTGAAGGCCGAATCATTCAACCACCCAAAGGCCTGGCGAGCTGCGTCGCCATTACCTGCTCATACATCACCGTGTGCAATGTTACCGCGATGCATGCCGCGAATGACGGCTTCAACATTCATGGCAACCGCGTGGGCATCCGCCTGGAGAATGTGAAGGCGCTCTCGAATGGAGACGAAGGCATCAGCGCGCACGAAACCGTGCAGATGGATGTCTTTGACTCCGAGATCGCCTGGAATGGCTCCGCGGCGGGTGGCGTGGCCGATGTGAACGACAGCGTGACCACCTACACGAACTGCGAGCTGCATCACAATGTGAACGCCGCCTTCCTGTTCGACGGCAAAGCCCACCGCGTGGCGAACTGCGTCATTCATCATCAGGACAAGGACATCGTCGTGCGGGGTGAAGGCGTGATGGTCGAGCAGTCCGGCAATGTTTGGAGAAAGGAATGAGACGGTCATCTGCTCTGACCAGCAACAACAGGGCATGCGGTTCGTCTTGAGAGCATGTTTCCAACCATGAGACCGCCCGCATTCCTGTTCCTCGTCACAGCGTCACTTCACGCGCTTGAGCCTCTGCCGCTGATGGACACGGTGGTGGTCAATGGCATCGAAATCAGCGCCAAATCACCTCCCTCAGGCCTCGTTTTGGAAAAAGAGACCGGTTTGCTCGCGGTCGATGCGGTGAGGGGAAAAGTGGTGCATCGCACGCAGACGCGCATCCTCGAAACTCGCGCCACCATCACGCCGAAGGGCGATTTCCTGCTCATGTTCCCGGAGGGGGATCATTACGCGAAGAGCAAGGGCGAGAAGATCAACTCCATGATGGCCTGCCGCTCGACTGACAAAGGCAAAACGTGGAGCAAGCCCGCTGTGGCCTATGACATCCCGTATGGGCAGCATGGTTTCATCCCGCTGATCCCACGCGGCACACAGCGCATCTATTGTTTCGGCACGCAGCCGATTCCAGGCAAGTGGACGTGGGAGAACGGCCAGCGCGAGAACGCCCCCATCGGCTGGCGCACCTCCGATGACGACGGGCACACCTGGTCCGAGGTACATCTCATTGAGCCGGTGAATGATCCGGGCTTCATGGGCATGTCCGTCATGCGCATGACGGAGACAGACGCTGGCACCTGGCTGCTAGGCTCGCACCTCGCCGACTGGTCAAAGAAGCCCTTCACCACACGCCAATATCTCCTGCGCTCCGAGGACAAGGGCAAAACGTGGTCCGTTTTGCCTGGAGCAAGGCCTGAGGGCTGGTTCGCGGAAGGTTTCAATCGCATGGACGAAGGCCGCCCGCTGAATCTCGGCGGCGGACGCGTGATCTTTATGTCGCGCACGCCGCAGGGGCATCTTTTCACCGCCTGGAGCCAGGATGATGGCAAAACATGGACGCAGCCTGCACCGAGCACGCTCGTGCATCCCGACGCGCCGCCGATGCTCTTCCCGCTGTCCGATGGGAAGACGCTCGTGGCCTTCCATCACAACAAAGTGCCCCTCACGAACCATGGCGACCTCAACGATCACGCGGAGCTGATGCGCATGCGCAGCGAGATCTGGGCCTCGCTCTCGACCGATGAAGGCCGCACGTGGGGCGAGCCGCGTTTCGTGCTCGCCAATGCCGTTGCGCCAAACCTCAAGGCCTCAGGTTTCAATTCGCAGTGCTCCTACATCGACGCCTTCACCGAGAACGGTGTCATGCATCTTTTCATGCCGCACCGCTGGCAGCAGGTGCTGCATTTGACGATCAAGGAAGACGCGCTCGGCAGGCTGCCGACGAAGGCGCAGTTGCAAAAGCTCGCCGCGCCTGCCGCGAAGCCGCCTATCTTCACCACCGCCATCTCCGCAAAGCTCGAACCGACGCGCAAAGTCATCTACAAGAAGGTCGGCAGCATCGAACTGTCTCTCGACATCTTCGAGCCTGCTGGATGGAAGGCGGAGGACAAACGCGCGTGCTTCGTCGCCATTCACGGCGGCGGCTGGACCAGCGGCGGCACGCGCTCCATGTATGTCTTCGCCGATCATTGCGCAAAGCTCGGCATGGTGGGCATCAGCGTGCAATACCGGCTCTACAAGGCGAAGACGCCCGTGACGGTGTTTGAGTGCGTGAAGGACGCCCGCGCCGCGCTTCGGTATGTCCGCGCTCATGCGGCGGTGCTGGGCATTGACCCGCAAAAAATCATCGCGAACGGCTCCTCCGCCGGTGGTCATCTCGCCGCCGCCACGGCGATGTTTGACGGTGTGGATCACGCGAATGAAAAACCCGACGTTTCCTGCCATCCGAATGCGCTCGTGCTCTTCTCCCCGGTCATCGACACTTCACTAGAAGGCTACGGCAATGCCAAGATCGGTGAGCGCTGGCAGGAACTCTCCCCCGCGCATCAGGTGCGGCCCGGACTGCCGCCCACGCTGCTGTTTCACGGCGATGGAGACACGACCACGCCGGTCAAAGGCGCAAACATCTTCGTCGAGGCGATGCAGAAGGCGGGGAATCGCATCGAGTTCGTGTCACCGCCCGGAGCCATCCACACCTACATGTTCAAGGATGCGAAGTTGCATGAGGAGACGCTCGCAAAGATGGACTCGTTCTTTGCCTCGCTGGGTTTTGTGAAGGCAGGCGAATAGTCGAAAATGAATGCGGACACAGGAGGCCATTTGCAGGATGGAGTGAATGTACTCTCCGCGCCACATTGGGAAGTCTCTTGAGGCCGCTGCTGGCGTATGTAAATGCCTTCACCCCCACCTCACATCTTATGGAACACAGACAACTCGGCGGCTCCGGCTTCAAAGTCCCCGCACTCACTCTCGGCACAGGCACCTTCGGCGGCGGCACGGAATTTTTCAAAGAATGGGGCGCGTCCGATGTCGCCGAGGCCTCCCGCCTCATCGACATCTGCCTGGAGCATGGCCTGACCATGTTTGATTCAGCGGACATCTACTCAAACGGCCTCGCGGAGGAGATTCTCGGCCAGGCGGTCAAAGGCCGCCGCGATCAGGTGCTCATCTCCACGAAGGGCACGTTTCGCTTTGGCGACGGGCCGAACAACGTCGGCTCCTCCCGCTGGCACCTCATCCGCTCCGTGGAGGCCAGCCTGAAGCGCCTTGGCACTGACTACATCGACCTCTATCAGCTCCATGGCTTTGATGCCATGACGCCGGTGGAGGAAGTCGTTGGCACGCTCGACGATCTCGTGCGCGCTGGCAAAATCCGCTACCTCGGCGTGTCGAACTTCTCCGGCTGGCATCTCATGAAGTCACTGGCACACGCTGACAAGTTTGGCCTCACGCGTTATGTCGCCAACCAGACCTACTACTCGCTCATCGGTCGCGAATACGAGTGGGAACTCATGCCTCTTGGCGTGGATCAAAAAGTCGGCGCGGTGGTGTGGAGTCCGCTCGGCTGGGGCCGCCTCACTGGCAAGATTCGCCGCAATGCGCCTCGTCCCGAAAGCAGCCGCCTCAATCACAAGCTGAGCAAGGAAATGGGTCCGCAGGTGGACGACGAGTATCTTTACCAAGTGGTCGATACTCTCGATGAAGTCGCCGCTGAGACAGGCAAGTCCGTGCCACAAGTGGCGCTGAACTGGCTCCTCCAGCGTCCCACGGTCTCCACCGTCATCATCGGCGCGCGCAATGAGGAGCAGCTCCGCCAAAACCTCGGAGCTGTCGGCTGGAACCTCACCCCCGAGCAGGTGGCGAAGCTCGACGCCGCCAGCGCGAAGCCAAAGATCTATCCCTACTGGCATCAGGCCGGATTTGATGAGCGGAACCCGTTCCCGACGAAGTGATCGTCATCATCACGTCCTCAGCCTCGTGAGATGATGCCGGGCGGAAACGACGCTCGTGCTTCGAACTGTCTTGTGGCGCATTTTCGCCACAAGACGGCTCACTCCAGCCCGCGATACTTTGCCACGGCCTGGCTGCGGGACTGCACATGCAGCTTTTCATAGATGCGCCGAATGTGCGTGTTCACGGTGTGTGTGGAGATACCGAGCTGATCACCGATCTCCTTGTAGAGGTAGCCTTTGGAGAGCAGGTCCAGCACCTCGCGCTCGCGCACGGCTAGCGTGGCCACTTCCGGCACGGGCGCGGGCAGCGGAGCCGTTTGACGGAAGAAATTGACGACACGTCGGGCAATCTCAGGCGACATGGGCGCGCCACCGCCGTGCGCCTGAAGGATCGCGGCCACGAGCTCCTGCGGCGGCGTGCGCTTCAGCAGGTAGCCGCAGGCGCCGGCTTTCAGCGCGTCAAAGATGAGCGTGCTCTCCTCATACATCGTGAACATGAGGCAGAGCGTGCCAGGGCTTTGAGCCATGATGCGGGAGACGAACTCGATGCCGCTCATGCGCGGGAGATTGATGTCCACCAGCAGTACCTCGGGGCGGGGAACGAGGCTGGGCAGACCGGCCAGCGCCTCCTCGGCGCTGGTGAAGACGGCGGCACACTCCACCTCCTTTGCCAGCGCAAAGTAGCGCCGCAGCGTGGCGGCGAAGGGCTTGTCATCTTCGATCATGGCAAGGAGAACGGGCATGAGTCAGGTGGGGACGGGGATTTGCAGCTCGACGATGGTGCCGCTGCCGCCGGGACGTGCGCGCACTTCACAGTGTCCGCCCACGGCTGCCAGCCGGTCGCGCATGTTGTGCAGGCCGTCCTTGCCCGGCCCCTCCGCATCGGCGGCCAAGCCCACACCGTCGTCGGCCACGCTGGCGGTAAAAAGCCCGTGCGCATGACGCAGCATGATGGTGACTTCGGTGGCCTGCGCGTGCTTCACCACGTTTTGCAATGCTTCACGGAAGGCCAGGTAGAGCTGATGTCGGGTCTGTGATGAAACCTGCCACGCCGGCCATTCATGCGGCACGTCCTCACGGCAGGTGATGCCGAGAGGCAGCAGGTACTCCCGCGCCGAATGCGTGAGGTAGGCGGCCAGGCTTGCCAGCGTGTCGTTGCCCGGATTCACGGCCCATACCACGGCATCCAGCGCGGCGGCGCTGGCGCGTGCGGTGTCAGTGAGCTGGCGCAGCCTCTCCCGTGCTTCCGGCGGCAGCGCCATCTCCTCCGCCATGATCTCATGCAGCACGGTGAGCTGGGTGAGCTGCGAGCCCACGGCATCATGCATGTCACGCGCGATGCGCACGCGCTCGGCTGACAGCTCGTTTCTCCGGCCCAGCTCCACCTCACGGCGCGTCCGCAGACGTTGGCTGATTTTCCAAGCGATCAGGGCAGCCACCGCGGCAGTCAGTGCCAGCAGCATCGCTCTTGTGCCCGTTTGCTGCCAGAAAGGTGTGGGGATGACCAAAGGCACACTGTAGATGGCCGCGTTCCATTGCTGGTCGGAATGGCGAGTCTGCGCCTGGAACTCATAGCTCCCCGGTGGTGGGCAGCGTCCCTCCACGATGCCGCTGGCACTGCCGACAAGCCATTGATCATGAAAACCGGTGATGCGCCAGCGTCTGCCGACTCCCAGCGGATCTTCCAGTATTGGATGGTCGATGGCAAAGCTAAGCCAGGAGGCATCGGCGGGAATTTTCAGGGTTGCGCCCGCTTTCCAGGACCTGCCCTGCGCCCTGGCAGTGACACCGAGCGGAGTCATGACCGCGTAGGCCTCCACTTCGGCGATTTGTGGTGAGAACGGCTCACAGCTTTCACTGGAGACGCGGAGATAGCGTCCGCTGAAAGTGCCACGTCCCATCGCTGGCCGCACGATCTCGCTGCCGGTGTCCGGCACGGAGCCGTTGGCGCGGTAAAGGCACTCCCACACCGGACTGACCCCGGCTTCCGGCTTGCGGTCATAGAGCCGCACACGGATCTGCGACAGCCGGTTTGACTCCAGCGCGTCCTCCCGCGTGCGCAGATGCAGATGATCCAGCACCTGCTGCCGCTTCAGGTCGATCTCATAAAAAAACGCATCACGCAGATCAGCTGCGGCCGGTCTCGCGTATGTGCCGCGCAGTCCATCCGTGAGGAAGCCCGGATGCATTCCCTCCAGCAGCGGATGCGAGGTGGTCACCGGGCAGCCGAGAGCCGCGTTGGTGGTGAAAGTGTTGAAGTGCTGAAACCGCATCTCGCTGATCCGTGCTGCCTTCGGCATTTCTCCCGAGCCGGTGGCAGCGACTTCCAGCCGCACTCCGGTGACGTCATCAAAAGGCAGCGAGCAGTCCACCTTCACGATGGGTTTGTCCGCGCGGCCCTTCAGGCGCAGCCATGGCTCGTCCCGCTCCATTTCCCCCTCCGTCGAGCCGAACCACACCGGAAACATCGGCTCCCAGCGGCCATCCAGCGTGGGCGCGGCATCATTCGTCGCCAGCAGCCTGAAGGCGCGAAACACCGCGCCGGCATCCTCGGATTGGAAAAACAGCGTCAGCCGCACTCGTCGTGCTGAGAAAGGCTTCTGTGCGCGAAAAACCGTCGTGCGTGTCATGCCGTCGCTGCAATCCATCACCTGCCAGCCTTTTGCCTCGCCTGTTCTTTCGAGAGCGGTGCTTTCCACCGGCTCCAGCACGATCTGCTGCGCCCGCGCAAGTGGCGCGGCCAGCACGAGCAGCAGGAAAAGAGGCAGTGCGTGCGAAAACCAGGACATGAACACAGCGGGGACCATGGCAGGAAATCCTCCATGCGCCATGTCGCGAGTTTTGGTGACATGACGAAAGGTTTCAGCCGCCTGACCATGCGCATCAAGCTCCCGCGCAAAGTTTTTTTGACCACCCACCATGCCCAGCATTCCCCACGATGATCGTGATTTGCAAAAAATAGCCATCCTTTCCATCCCCGACGCTGTCAGGATGCTGGAAGGCATCTCACCCGACTCCGAGCGTCATCGGCTCGCAGGATGGCTGGCGCGCTTTTGGCATGGCGGTGTCTATGATCTTCAGAGCGCTCGCGAGTGTGTCGCCACCGCCGCCCTGGACGAGCAAACCAAGCAGACGCTCACACGCGGTTTGATGGACTAAAGCTAGGGGCGCTGAATGGAATCCGTTCCCGACGAAGTGATCGTCACTTCTTGATCCCACGCAGGTGCGCATCGAACCATTCGGCGAATTGAGTGTAATCCGGCTGGCGATCCGGCCAGCCGTGCGCGGCACCGGATTTGACGACGAGTTGGGCGATGACACCCGCTTCCTTTGCTTTGGCGACAAAGGTCTCCGCCTGCTGGATGGGCACGAGGAAATCCTGATCGCCATGGATGATGAAGGTGGGCGGGAGTTTCGCGGTGATGTGATAGATGGGCGAGGTTTCCTTGCCGAGGCGCTGGCGGCCTTCGAGCGTGTCGGACTCGGCTCCGAAGGCACCTTTATAGTTCTTGAGCGTGCCCACGCCGACGGCGTCTTCGCCGGGCTTGCCATAATTGAGGAAATCAGTCGGCGGATACAGGCAGGCGATCGCCTGGATGGCGCTGCTTTCGCGATCAACTGGGTCTTTCGCCTTCGGATCACCCGGACCGCCATGCACGCCCATCGTGAGAGACAGATGCCCGCCCGCACTGCCGCCGCTGATGCCGAGCTTGTCGGGGTTCACATTCCACTTCGCAGCGTTGTGCCGGATGAAGCGGATGGCGCGGTGAATGTCCTGCGTGATCTCCGGAATGATGAACTTCGGCTGGCAGCCATGCCGCACGGAGAAGACCGTGTAACCGCGCTCCAAAAAGGGCGCATAGAAGTCCGGCGTGTTCGGCGAATACCCCGACACCCAGCCGCCGCTCACCATATAGACGATGCCGAACCCATTCGGCTTCTCCGGCTTCACCACATCCAGCGTGAGAGCGACGCCAAACTTCCGGCCATACACCACATCACCCTCCTTGGTGTGAACCGGCATAACGGGCCGTTTGACCTCGGCATGGATTGACAGGCTGCCGAGCAACAAAAAGAGGATGAGGAAACGTGAGATGGATTTCATGGGCGGGGGACTATACGTCCATGGTCATCCTCATTTACCAGCAACATGCGCGATGCGTTCACGTCATTGTTTGCCATGAAATGCTTCCTCCTTTTGCTGCTGTCAGCCACCTGCACTCTCGCTGAGGTGCGACTGCCATCGGTGATCTCAGATCACATGGTCGTGCAGGCGGGAAAGCCGGTCGCGATCTGGGGCTGGGCAGCGGCTGGCGAGGAGATCGTGGTGCAATTCACAGGCCAGAAGAAGACGGCAAAGACCAGCGCCAAAGGCGAGTGGCAGGTGAAACTCGATCCACTGGCTCCCAGCATGGAATCACATGAACTGCGTGTGCAATCGACGGTCATCAAAGATGTGTTGGTCGGCGAGGTGTGGCTCGCCTCCGGTCAGTCAAACATGGCGATGCAGATCAATGGCAAGCTGCATGGCAAGGTGGACAACGCGGATGCTGAAGTCGCCGCTGCGAAGCATCCCGAAATCCGCGTCTTCGTGCATGATGCGCCGCTGGCTATTTACGAGCTGCCTGTGCCTGCCGATGCGCCAGCGCTAGATCGCCCTGGAAAGTGGCGTGTTTGCTCGCCGGAGACCGTGGCCGATTTTTCCGCGATGGGTTACTTCTTCGCTCGCGATCTGCTCGCCGAAATCAAACACCCCATCGGCATCCTGACCTCCGCCGTCGGTGGCACGCCGATTGAAGCATGGACGAGCCGCGAGGCGCAGATGGGCGTACCGGAGTTCAAACCCCTGCTCGATGACTGGGCGAAGCGTCTCGACGGCTTCGTGCCGGAGCTGGAGCAAAAGAAGTTTCTCGATGCCAAAGCCGCGTGGTTAAAGACACGATCCGCCGCCATCAAAACCAAAAAAACCGCGCCGAAAGCTCCGTCACCCTTCAAGAATCTGCAAGTCATGAAGCCCGGCGGTCTCTACGCCAGCATGATCGCGCCGCTCGTGCCTTACACCATACGCGGTGTCATCTGGTATCAGGGCGAGCGCAATGCCGCAGGCCCGTTCACCGGTTTGTATGGCGCGCAGCTTCAGACACTGATCGCCGACTGGCGCTCACGCTGGGGAGATGAGTTTTACTTCGCCTGGGTGCAGATTCCAGCCTTCGCCACGCCGCAGAAATTCCCCAGCGAACCCACCGGCTGGGGCGTCTCCGTGCGTGACGGTCAGCGCCGTGCCCTGCGAGTGCCGCACACCGGCATGGCCATCACCATGGACATCGGCGACCCGAAACAAGGCCACACCGCCAACAAGACCGAGTTCGCCGCGCGACTTTCCCGCGTCGTGCTGCATGACGTGTATCAAAAGAGCATCGACCTGTGGTCCGGCCCGCTTTTCAAATCCGCTGAAGTCGCCGCTGATCACATCACGCTCACCTTTGATCAAGCGTCCGGCCTGAAAGCCAGATCCGGCAAGCTGGAAGGCTTCGCCATCGCTGCTGAGGACAAAAAATTCGTCTGGGCCGATGCCAGAATCGAAGGAGACAAAGTCATCGTCTCCAGCGCCGAAATCAAAGCCCCCAAAGCAGTGCGCTACTCATGGGCCGCCAATCCCAAGGGCAATCTCGTCAACGCCGCCAACCTTCCAGCCTCGCCATTCAGCAGCGAATAGTTTTGGCGTCGATTCGGCGACACAAATCCGTCCGCTTTGCGTTCACAACGACACATGAAGCGCTCGCTACTCTTATTATTAATCGCCACATGCGGGCTCTCCGCAGTCGAGAAGCCGGACGTGCTCGTCATCATCGCGGATCAGTGGAACCCGCGCTACACGAGCTGGGATAACAAAGAGGTGCGTACGCTACACATGGACCGCATCGCGACGGAGGGCATGATTTTTGATGCCTGCTATGTCACGTCGCCGGTGTGCATGCCTGCGCGGGTATCGTTGCTTACAGGCTTGTATCCGCACAATGCAGGTCACGGCTTGTGGGGCAATGGGGCGCAGTATTATCCGAAGCCGGAAGACGCGCCGATGTTTCTCGACATTCGGCGGGCGGGCCTCACCACGGCGCAGATCGGCAAGACGCACTGGACGGCGGGTGCGGCATGGCATGAGCAGTTCAAGAACAGCGGCGCGTTTTTCAAGGCACTCGGACTTGATCATGTGGCGGACATCTCCGGGCCGCCGGACTCGATGAACGGTCGCGATCCTTATAAAGAGCATCTGCAAAAGCGCGGCCTGCTCCAGGCGGTGGCGGAGGACCTGCACGGGCGCTACATCAGCGGCGAGTTCGAGCCGCGAGCGAGCGTGGTGAAGACGGAGGACTATCATGATGTCTTCACCACCGGTCTCGCGATCGATCTCATCCGCGCGCAGCCGAAGGACAAGCCGCTGTGTCTCGTTGTCAGCCTGCACTCGCCGCATCCGCCGCTCGATGCACCAGGGGATTACGCGACGATGTTTGATCCCGAGAAGCTGACGCTGCCGCCTACCGTGCCCGCGAAATATCTGCGCGAAGGCCACTTGCTCGATCACGCGAAGACGAAGCGCATGCTGGCGAACTACCTCGGCAAGCTCGCTCTCGTGGATGATTGTGTGGCACGGCTCGTCGAGGCACTGAAGGCACGCGGCACCTGGGACAGCGCCTTCGTCGCCATCACCGCCGATCATGGAGAGATGATGGGCGCGCATGGTTATCTCACCAAAGGCCGCTTTTATGAGGAGTCCGTCCGCGTGCCGCTCGTGTTGCGTTGGCCTGGTCAGATCAAGACAGGTCGTAGCAAGGCCCCTGTGCAGATGATGGACATTTATCCGACCATCGTGGAGGCAGTCGGTGGGGAGTTGACACCTGGTCGATTTGCGAAATCGCTGCTGCCCATTGCTCGGGGAGAAAAAGACCACATCCGCCCCATCGCCGTCAGCGAGATCGGCGACAAAGCCCCACTGCGCATGATGGCGCGTGACGAGCGCTTCAAATACTGGGCGGATGAGGAGCGCGAGTTCCTTTTCGACCTCGAAACCGATCCGCTGGAGCAGCATGACCTCTCTGCTGCGCTGGAGCACCACAACACGCTGAATATCATGCGTGAAAAACTCCTCACGCATCTCCGCTCCACGCAAACGAACCTCTCCGCTGGCTATAAACCGAAAGTCCAGCGGCTGCGTGAAGCTGAAGCAAAGAAGAAAACCCCGTGATGCCGAATGCTCTCCTGCTACTTCTTGTAGGGCGCTCTTTTCACTTCTTTAATCATGGGCACGTCCTTGTTCATCGTGTCAAAAGCGGCTTTGAGTCGTGCCACCTCGGCAGGGTGCTCTTTGGCGACATCGACCTGCTCTCCGAGATCATTTTTCAGGTCAAAGAGTTGCATCTTTGCCGGCGGGCTGCCTGTCGTGAGCCCTGGATGAGCATCGATGTTGTATTGCTCATAGGGGGCCAGGATCGTGACACCGTCCGGAGCACGCGGATCAGCCCATTTGCCATCAGGGCCGGGTTTGATCGCCATGGTGCGTGCTGGCAGCACATGCAGCTTCCAGCGGCTGTCCCGGATGGTATGCAAGAGGGGGCCTTGATGACCGAAAACATGCTCATGAGGAGAGCTGCCCGAGCTGGTGAAAAGAGGCAGGATGTTCCGCCCATCCACGATGCGCTCATCCGGCAGTTTCGTTCCGGTGACATGCAACACTGTCGCGAAGAGGTCCATCATCACCGCGAGTTCGTTGCTGACATGCCCGGCGGGTATCTTCCCTGGCCAGCGGGCGATCATCGGCACGCGATAGCCACCCTCATAGTTCGTGCCTTTCATGCCACGCAGACCTCCACAACTGCCGCCAAACCATGCACCATTGTCACTTGTGAAGAGCACGAGTGTGTTGTCGTCCAGTTCATGCTTCTTCAAAGCATCCAGCACAGCTCCCACACTGTCATCCAGATCAGCCAGAGCATCCCCATAAAGTCCGCCGCCGCTTTGCTTGTAGTTCTTTTCTGAAGCAGCCAGAGGTTTGTGAGGCATCGCCTCGGCGAAGTAGAGGAAGAAAGGTTTGTCCTTGTTCCGCTGAATGAAGTCAGTGGCACGCTCAGCATATCGTGTGGTCAGCGTGGCCTGCACCACGGGATATTCAGCTACTTCGGTGTCCTTTAGCAACTGCACGGGACGCATGTCGTTCGAGTAGGGGATGCCGTAGTATTCATCAAAGCCGCGCTCGGTCGGCAGGCTGCCTGCTTTGTGACCCAGGTGCCATTTTCCAACCATGCCTGTGGCGTAGCCAGCCGTCTTTAAAACCTGGGCGAGAGTGATTTCTGATCTCGGCAGGGCCAGTGCATCCGCCTCAGAACCTCCGTCAGGCGCTGGATTCTGCGTCATGCCACAGCGGAAAGGATAACGCCCCGTCAGCAGCGAGGCCCGTGTCGGAGCGCAGAAAGGAGCAGGTGTGTTGAACTGCATCAGCCTGGCACCTTCAGTCGCCATCTTGTCGATGCGTGGCGTTTTGAACTTCGGGTGCCCGTAGCAGCCGAGATCGCCATAACCAAGATCATCAGCCAGGATGATGACGACGTTTGGCGGTGCTGCCTGTGCTGCGCCCGCTATCAGGCAAAAAAGGATGGCGATGAGCTTCATGAGGGTTGTTTGGACATGTTCTTGTTTTTGCCTTTCGCAGGTTTTCTCGAGCCGCGTTGATCCATCGGCAGCAAAGCACCACCACGCGCTTTCATCTCCGCATCGCAGAGCTCACGCATCTTCTTCAAGGTCTCGGCATGCGCGGGATCGGTGGCGAGGTTCTTCAATTGATCGCGGTCCGTTTGCAGATCATGCAGGAACTCGTAGGCGGGCTGTTGGTCGAAGTAGCGCGCATAGACATAGCGTTGGTCGCGGACGCCCTCCCAAGTCAGAGTGGGCGCGAGATCGACGTGCTCGCAGAAGAAATGCGCGCGCCAGGGTTTGTCGCTGCCTTTGCCTTTGATCAGCGCGGAGAGGCTGCGGCCTTCATAGGCGGCGGGACGATTGACGCCAGCCCAGTCGAGGAAGGTGGGGGCGAGATCGGCATTCAGCACGAGGTCATCGCAGACCTTGCCGCGATTCTCTTTCGGCAGACGTGGATCATAGACGACCATCGGCACGCGCAGCGATTCCTCATAGTGCGACCACTTCCCCTGAAAGCCGCGATCTCCGAGGTAGTAGCCGTTGTCGGCGGAATAGACGATGATCGTGTTGTCGGCGAGTCCGACCTCCTTCAGCGCGGCAAGCACGCGCGAGATGGCTTTGTCGATGCCGCTGATCATGCGGTAGTAGGCGCGCACGTTCGTCTCATACTTCTCCGGCGTGTCGTAGCCCCAGAAGAAGCGCTCGCGGTTGATGCTGTCTTTGAGGAACTGCGGATGCGCGTCAAAAATGGCCGCATCGCCAAGACGCGGCGGCGGGATGCTGCGGTCCTCATACATGCCATCGACGGACGGTGGCCAGGGATACAAACCGATGCCCGGGCGATGATCGTTGTCCTCAGCATGAGCGGCATTGAACCAAAGGTTGAGACAGAAAGGCTTGTCCTTCGGCTGTGATTTGATGAACTCGATGCCTTTGTCGCACACGATGTCCGTCTCGTGCCGCTTCGTGCCATCGGGCATGGTCTTGAAGTAAGGGTTCCGCGTGACGGCTTCGTATTCGTCGTAGTGCTCCTCAGGCTTGAAGCCCGGCGGGGCGATCATGTGCCACTTGCCATAATGCCCGGTGCGGTAGCCCGCCTGCCGCAGCACCTCGGGAAACATGGTGCTCAACGACTCCGGCAGCACCTGCGGCACGGCATCCCGCTGCGCATGAGTGCGCACCCACTGGCCGGTGAGCACGACCGCACGGCTCACCCAGCATACGGCGGTGGTGACATGCGCATTGCTGAAGCGCACACCATCAGCGGCCAGACGATCAATCGTCGGCGTCTGCACGATGGGATGCCCAGCACAGCCCAGCGTGTCGTAACGCTGATCATCGGCGAAGAGAAAAAGAATGTTGAGACGCGGCTGTGCCGCAAATGACGAATGCAGAATGACGAATAAGGAAAGGAAAAGCGTGATGTGTTTCATGGCATTCATCGGTTAGTCTGGCCGGCAAACTCCTCGCGGGTCACTTGGCCATCATGGTTTTGATCGAAGTTCTTGAAGCGGCCTTCGGCGTTGTCTTTCTTTGCGAGGCCGTTGCGGTATTCTTCGATGGTGAGATGACCGTCCTGGTTCTTGTCCCAGTTCTTGAAGGCGCGCAGGCGTGTCTCTGGCGAAATATCGGCGGGCTTGGAAGGCTTCGTGGCTGGTTTGGGTGTTGCTTTGGCCTGCAACACGGGATCGACACTTTTGGGCAGCGTGGCGAACCATTCGTTGATGGCATTGGTCATGTGCTTCACGCGTTCCGGTTCGGCGGTGACGAGGTTTTTCGTCTGGAAACGATCTGCGATGACATCGTAGAGCTCCGCGCGCTGCTTGGTTTCATCGAGGATGAGCACATGCGGACCTTCGCGCATGGCAAAGGCGGGCCAGTCATCACCACTGTGGCCGCCTTGCCACCACCAGAAGACAGGTTTTGTGCGCGTCTGCTTTTCGCCTTTGAAGGCGGTGAGCATGCTCTCGCCATCGGAGACATAGCCCTCGGGTGTTTTCACACCCGTGGCGGCGAGCACGGTGGGAAAGACATCCACACCGGCGAGCGCGGTTTCCTTGTCCACACGGCCCGCAGGCACCACGCCCGGCCAGCGTGCGAGGAAGGGCACGTTCACGCCGCCCATGAGCAGGCTGCGTTTGCGACCACGCAGACCGCCTGTGCTGCCCTGGCTGTGGTAGAGCTTCTGCCCCGGCTGTGTGTGGCTGTTCTCGGGTCCGTTGTCGCTGGAGAACATGACGAGCGTGTTGTTCGCAAGGCCCAGCTCGTCGAGCACATCCAGCACGCGCCCCACCTGGCGGTCCGCGCGCGAAACGGCGGCGTAATAAGTCCGCTGTGGCTCCGGCACATCTGGATAAGGCTTTTTATCGTCCTCCGTGGCGGAGACGAGGTGATGCGTCTCATGCAGCCAGAGATTGAGGTAAAACGGGGCGCCCTTTGCCTCGCGGATGAAGCGCAGCGCGTGGTCCGTGGCCGCCACGCTGATCCATGAGGCGGCCTGCTTGTCATGCGCGGAGCCTTCGACTTTGGCAAAGTCATACTTCAAGCCATCAAAGACGTGTGAGCCCGGACCGGTCCACACCGCTGCGTCATCGTAACCATAAGCGGTGGGCAGCGGCGCGCCTTCGATGGCACCACCGGAGAGATGCCATTTGCCGAAGTGCGCGGTCTTGTAGCCCGCTTCCTTCATCACACGCGGCAGCAGCGGTGCCTTCGGATCAAGCCAGTCGGGCATCTGACGCGCCACGTTTTGCTCGTGGCTGGCAAAGTGCTGATGCACGCCCCAGCGCGAGGGAAACTGCCCCGTGACGATGCCCGTGCGGCTTGGCGAGCACACCGGATTCACCACCGTGAAGCTCCAGAAGTCCGTGCCCTCCTTTGCCATGCGGTCAAGGTTCGGCGTCTGGATGCGCGGATGCCCGTGGCAGGCCAGATCGCCGAAGCCGAGGTCATCCGCGTAGATGAAGACGACGTTTGGCTGCGCCGCAAAGAGCACGGGGCAGAGGGCGAAGAGGAGAAAGTGAAGTTTCATGGTTGGAGGTAGATTCGATTGGCAATCGAATCGGTTTGGGGGCGTTCGGCTTCGATTGCCAATCGAAGCTATTTTTTCGCCTTCTTGCCTTTGCCTTTTCCCTTCGGCTGACCGGCGAGGGTTTTCTTCACGAGCGTGGTGAAGTCCTCGGTCTGCTTCTGCCATGCGGATTCGAGCTCCTTCGCTTTGTCGGGCATCTTTTTGGCGAGGTTGTGCTGCTCGGCGCGGTCGGTTTTGAGGTCGTAGAGCGCCCAGGCATCGCCTTTGGCGGCGACGAGTTTCCAATCACCAACTCGGAT
>Ga0209480_10001490_pt1 | contig 17019 bp, 16 predicted proteins | sample JI61114C2DNA_FD_187501 | JGI IMG/M metagenome (GOLD analysis project Ga0209480, IMG submission 187501) | Wastewater effluent complex algal communities from Wisconsin, to seasonally profile nutrient transformation and Carbon sequestration -... | ecosystem: Engineered > WWTP > Effluent > Algae... | reverse complement strand
TGAAAAATTTTTCTACTGCTTGTTTCAAAATACTCAAACAATAAAAAAGGAGAAGCTTAAGCTTCCCCTTTTCGTTCTAACTCAACTAACAGAAGAGTCTACCTCCCTCTTCCGTTTACCGTTACGGCTTCATAAACCTGAGCCGTTTTTACTGTTTGAATAATACGCGCTGCAACTTTATACGGATCAGCTGCAGAATTAGGTCTGCGGTCTTCCAACCAACCTTTCCATCCATTTTCTACTGTGGCAATCGGAATGCGGATAGAAGCACCGCGATCGGATACCCCAAAAGAAAACTTATCGATCGATTGGGTTTCATGTTTTCCCGTAAGGCGCAAGTGATTATCAGCACCATATACAGCAATGTGTTCTTTCACATAAGGAGCAAATGCTTCGCAGATTGTTTCGTAAGTCTCTTTCGAGCCACACTCACGCAAAGTAGAATTTGAAAAGTTTGCATGCATGCCCGATCCATTCCAATCGGTATCGCCAAGTGGTTTGCAATGCCAGTTAATAGCAACTCCATACTTTTCAGCCGTGCGCTCCATTAAATAGCGGGCTATCCATACCTGATCGCCAGCTTCTTTTGCACCCTTTGCAAAAATCTGAAACTCCCACTGACCAGGAGCTACTTCGGCATTGATGCCTTCAATATTAATTCCCGCTTCAATACAATAGTCAAGATGTTCTTCTACTATATGTCGCCCAAATGCATTGGTAGCACCAACCGAGCAATAATAAGGACCTTGCGGTGAAGGATCACCTAGCTCAGGGAAACCAAGTGGTTTATTAAATGCGGGATTCCATAAAAAATATTCCTGTTCAAATCCAAACCAAAAGTCATCATCATCATCTTCAATAGTTGCGCGGCCATTGCTGGGATGCGGTGAGCCATCAGGACTTAGAACTTCTGTCATCACTAAATAAGCATCTTTCCTTGCAGGATCTTTAAAGATAGCAACAGGCTTCAGCAAACAGTCTGATGATCCGCCCGGAGCTTGTTCTGTTGAACTTCCATCGAAGCACCACATAGGGCAGCTATCCAACGTGCCATCAAAGTTTTTAATAATTTTTGTTTTGCTACGTAGGCTTTGGGTAGGCTTGTACCCATCTAGCCAAATGTACTCAAGTTTGTCTTTTGACATGGTAGAATTGGTTAAGTGAATTATTTTTTAGAACTTATAAACAGCCGCCAGGGTAAGCGATGGCATTAAGCTTTTGCTTTCTGTTCCACTAAAGAATGATTCTTCTGATGTTTTGTCTATCCGGAATTCAGGAATAAAAGTGAGGCCACCCGTTTTGTAATTTCCAGAGAGCGTAAACTCGGTTACGCTTCCATCACCATCCTTCAAACCAAAAATACTTAGGTGATTATTTTTTACTGAGAAGTATTCGGCCCGCAAACCAATTGCAAAGCTTTCGGAAAGTGTAAGTTTTGGATATAAAGCAAACCCTGTAAATGAACTTGTTTTGCCAGTTGACGAAACAATGTCACCTGTGCCATTTACTTCTTCGCCCACCGCTGTGCTTTGCGATGATGCATTGAATCCAAGATAAAAATTTTCAGTGAGGTTATAACCCAATGTAACATCTGCTTGAAAAAGTTTTCCGGCAGAAGATGCGTTTGCACCCGCAGTACTTTTATCTAACGTGCCATCCTGATCACCATACAAAAAGTTGAACCAAATACCACCCTTATCACTTGTTTTTCCAAGCTGGGCACCAAGTGTATACGTATTTACCGGATTAAACTCAACAATATCAGTTGGGTTCATAATAGCAAGCTTAGCAACAAAACCATTTTCGGTGGCATAATCTAACCGCGCACCAGTATGATTGAAAGGACCCCACGAAAACATGTAAGACGTGGAGTAATGAAAGTTTACGGTTGGAGAAATTACTTCATACCCTAAGAAAGTATTGAACTGACCGAGGTTGAAGGTAAGCTTATCGGAAAATTTATAATAAACGAAAGCCTGATTAACTATTGCCTGTCCACTGGCTGTGCCAAATACGGCTGCTTTTCCACGGGGGCCAAATACTACATCGGCTGTAAAGCCAGCTTTATCACTACCATAAGATGCAATCAGGTTTACCATGCCTAAGCTAAACCCTTTGCCATCGGCAAATGAGGTAGAGGGTGCATACGCATCGCCATAAAAAGTGTTTTGCGTTTTAAACGATGTTCTATAATAGGTATCAACTGAACCTGAAAATGTAAATGTGGGGTCATCCTCTTTTTTTTCCTTCACTTCTTTTTCAGTGGCCATCTTGTCTCCTTCAGTAACAATGACATTATCTTTAACAACAGGTTTTGCTACAGAGGCAACAACTACTTCTTGCGCATTGGCAACGCCATGTATTAATAAGGTACTAAGAAGAGCGAGTCCAAAAATTTGCAGTATTAATTTTTTCATAGTTTGAGGGGTTATTTTTTTAATTAAGCCATGCAACCTCCGGTGTGTGAAGTACTACCAGAGTGCTAGGCGATTTTTTTTAATCTTCGTAGGTAATTGTATATCCACGCATACCGTGTTCATGGCTATCAAGCCCTTCTTTTTCGTGCTGAGCCGATACGCGAATACCGCCTTTCATTACTTTATTAAGAATGAAGAACACAAGCAGAGATGCTGAAAAGGCACACACGCCAAATACACCAACACCTACTAATTGTTTAATGAATTGATCCGTTCCTTTTATTTTTCCCAATACACCAACTGCCAACGTGCCTATCATTCCACATATTAAGTGAACTGAAATTGCGCCTACTGGATCATCAATTTTAATTTTGTCGAAGAAGATTACAGCATATACAACTACAAGCCCGCATACCATACCAATAAGCATAGCTTCGTTAGGACTCATTTGATCGGCTCCCGCTGTAATACCTACAAGGCCTGCTAAAATTCCGTTTAGCACCATGCCCAGATCAAGCCGTTTGAATGCAAAAATGCCAGCAACCATTGCACCGATCGCTCCTGTGCATGCTGCCAGCGCTGTGGTTACACACACCAATGAAATCATTTCAGGATCGGCCGATAAAACCGAACCACCATTAAAGCCAAACCATCCGAACCAAAGTAAAAACACTCCGATTACTGCCAACGGAACTGATGAGTTACTAAATGTTTTTGCGGCTCCATTTTCATCATACTTGCCAAGCCGTGGCCCAACAATAATGACTCCGGCAAGAGCAGCCCAACCACCTACCGAATGCACCACAGTGGAGCCGGCAAAATCGTAGAAACCATATTCGTTTAGCCAACCACCACCCCACTTCCAACTACCAAGAATCGGATAGATTAAACCCGTGAGAAAAAATGTGAAAATGAAATAGGCACTAATTTTAATCCGTTCAGCAACTGCACCGGATACAATGGTTCCAGCTGTAGCACAAAACACTGCCTGAAATAGAAAATCGGTCCAATACGTATAATGGCCACTGGCATATGAAATCGGGTCATAGCCTGCCGGGGTACTCAACCCAAAACCAGCAAAACCAAACCAACCGTTGAAGGTACCCGGATACATGAGGGCAAATCCGAATAATGCAAACACTGCAATACCAATGGTAGTATCAACTGTGTTTTTAAATAAAATATTAACTGTGTTTTTAGCTTGGGTAAATCCGGCTTCAACAGCAGCAAAGCCCAAAGACATAAGAAAGACCAGAAATGCCGACAACAACATCCAAACATTGTTGGTGGTAAAAATAGCGGTGTCTTTTGCTTCGGTTATGCGAGCAGACATCACCGTAAGGGAATCTACCAGGGCAGTCATGCTGGTCGGGTCAGTAAATGTTGAATCAGGTAGAACTTCAATCATAAGCGATAGGTTAAATGGTTAACGGTGAAATATTATTCTGTTCTTTCACAAAAATTGAAATATTGGTTTGTTTTTAAACTATAATTTAAAATTTTATTACTGTATTCGTTTGATGTAGGGTAATTTTTAAACTCATTTTCAAATAAAATAGTAATTTTTTATAAATAGTGGTAGAAAAATCATCCAAGAGTAACAACTTGGTAATATCAGTAGGTTCTATCCTGATTTTTAGAGATGAAAAGGCCTATTCAACCGTTTGCATTAATTGATTGGATTCTGTTGCATTTTATTAGAATAGTGTTTTTGTTGCAGGGAGAAAGTATTCAATGATCTATCGAGTTCTGTTTTATTTAATTCTGTTTTGCTCATTTGGCAGTGAGGCGCAGAAGAATGATTTATTTGAGATTGAGAATAATGAATTGATCTGGCGCAATACGTATGCCTATGCGGGCTCACTCGATAGTTTAAGAAGTGAAGTGGTTTCGTTGTTGAAATCAAAAGTTTTTACGCGCCACGTAACTCGAATTGAAATAGCCTATGGTGGCATGGGTTACACTGGCGAAATTGAACACTACCAGGTTGACTGCGAGCGATACGGACGCAAGTATAGCAACACCCCTTTAATTTATTGGAGTGGCGAGTGGAAAGGAAAGTTTGTAATTGAAGTGCGTGACAACAAATACCAGGTAACTATTTATGGGTTGTATTTCGAAAATCAGGCAACAAAAAATTCACCTCCACATCAAACAAAAACTGCACGCAGGGGATTTTACTCAAAGGAAGTATGGGAAAAAGGACACGCAACGTTTAAACCAAATGTGCTGCGCGATATGACCTTAATGAGTATAAGCTTGCGCGATGCATTCGATATTACAAAGTATAATTCCCCGTTAAAGCCTTGGCGTTAATCCCGGAGTTTATCTAAAATACGGTTCAACTCTTTGGCATCTGCTTTCGAAATTTTTTCCATTACACGAACCAATGTTGATTGCTCGGTATCAATTTTTTGAAGAAGCTGCACTCCCTTTTCAGTAATTGCAATATCTACTTGCCTTCGGTTGCTCTTGCAAACTGCGCGGGTTATTAACCCTTTGCTTCTTAATTTGTCCACCAGCCTGGTGCAATTGCTGCTTTTATCAATCATTCGTGCAGTAATCGCAGACAACATCATAGGGTTAGGATTACTGCCTCGCAAAATACGCAGCACATTAAATTGCTCAGGAGTAATAAAAAACTTCTTAAGTAATGATGCATTTAAGTTATGCAGCCAGCTCCCTGTATATAATATATTGATAGAAGCCTTCTGATGTTCACTTTGAAATTTCTCTTGTTGAATATCCTTTTCGAGTGGCATAGGAATACGATCTCACTACTTGTAGCTACAACATTATAAACAAAAAAATTCCTTTCACTCAAAATTTACGAGATTTAAGGCAGACCTGAGTAATATTGCATAATACTCAATCAAATATGCCCATAGTTAGCACTTAATTGGTAAGCATGATAAAAGTAGTTGTCCGGTTTTTTAAATTATCAATCTTCTACAGCAAGAAGAAACTTTCGCCCCGGCAGTTTTTTATTCTAGCTAGCATTGCCGTAGGCGTTCTATCTTCTCTTGCTGCCATTTTGCTAAAGCTTGCCGTGCACTCAATCGGTCATTGGGTCTCTTATTATTCCGATAGCTACGAGCATTTTTTTCTCTTTACACTTTTTCCTCTTATTGGGATTGCCCTTACAGTAGCCTATGTTCAGTTTGTATTGAAAGGAAATTTCAAAAAGGGAAGTGCTGAAATCAGTTATGCAATCGCCAGGCAATCGAGTAAACTACCGGGCAATCAAATTTACTCACACGTAGTTACCAGTGCGCTTACAGTAGGTTTTGGCGGTTCGCTGGGGTTGGAGTCGCCCATGGTGAGTTCGGGTGCTGCCGTTGGATCAAACTTTGGGTCCTTCTTTCATCTTTCTTATAAGGACAGAACGGTGTTGTTAGCGTGTGGCGCTGCTGCTGGAATTGCTGCAGCGTTTAACTCGCCCGTGGCCGGTGTTTTGTTCGCCATTGAAGTGTTGCTTGCCGATGTAACCGTTGCAGCATTTATCCCCATCATTATTGCAGCCGCAGCGGGCGCCTTGCTATCTAAAATAATATTGGCTGAAGGAATTACCCTTTCATTCTCATTGCAACAACCGTTCGACTATCATAATGTTCCTTATTATATTTTATTAGGAATATTAGCAGGCTTCGTTTCACTCTATTATTCTCAACTAGTAGAACGAATAGATGGTTATTTTTCCTCCATTAAAAGTCATGTAAAAAAAGTAGTGATTGGCGGAGTACTTCTCTCTTTGTTACTTATCCTTTTCCCTCCACTCTTTGGCGAAGGATATGAAAGCATAAAACTGTTAGCAAATCTTAACACGCATGAAATTACGAAGACAAGTATTCTCAGCGAGTTTATTCAAAATGACTATACCATACTTTTATTCATTGGGTCGCTTGCTCTTATAAAGGTTGTGGCTGTTGCCATTACATTGGGCAGTGGTGGAAATGGTGGAAATTTTGGCCCATCACTTTTTGTTGGTGCGTATCTTGGCTTTGCCTTTGCGCGGCTTGTTAACCTTACGGGACTTGCGCACATACCCGAAACTAACTTTACATTAGTCGCCATGGCGGGCATCTTAAGTGGTGTATTTTATGCGCCATTATGCGCTATATTTTTAATTGCCGAAATAACTGGTGGCTATGCGCTCATCATTCCGCTTATGATTGTTGCTGCCCTAAGCGTAACCGTAGCGCGTTACTTTCAGCCGCTTTCTTTGGAAGCCAGAAAACTCTCCAGGTTACTTAATATAAATGTGGATAACCGCGATAAATATTTGTTAAGCAAATTAAATCTTCAAGAACTTCTTGAAACAAATTTTTCGATGGTAAGACCTACTGATACACTGCGGCTATTGGTGCGTGTAATCTCAATCTCTAACCGTAATACATTTCCGGTAGTTACTAAAGAGGGTGAATTGGTTGGCGTAGTGCATCTTGACAACATTCGCGAATTGATTTTTAACACAAAGCTTTACGATACTACTACCGTAAAAGAGTTGATGCGCGAGCCACACGCTGTTGACTTCAATGATAACTTACACGACATCCTGCAAAAGTTTGATGAAACGCGCCAGTGGAACTTACCGGTAGTGAAAGATAAAATATATAAGGGCTTTGTTTCCAAAGCACGCATCTTAAGCGGGTATCGTAGCGAATTGATGAAAACCGTTTAACTGGCCATACCTAGAATCGTTGCTTCTATGAATTTTAGAACCTGTTCTGTAACTTTAATCGTGTTACTCTAGATTCTTTACTTTAATTGACTATGATCCGATACAAATTGACCTTCCTGCTATTAATTATCGGTGTTCATTGTTTTTCCCAAAAATCAAACACAAAACGATTTGCGCTCGTGATAGGAGTGCAGTCCTACACCTCAGTACCACCCCTAAAAAACTCGCTTAAAGATGCCAGAGATCTATCTGCAGAGCTAAAAAAGAGAGGATTTCAAGTGATTGAATCCTATGATCCTAAAGGAAAAAAGGATATGCAGGCCTCCGTTCGCGCCTACTTTGACAAAATACAAAGTGACCCCAGCATTGAGGGTTTGTTCTATTATTCAGGCCATGCTATGCAAGTAGATGGCATTAATTATTTGATGCCTGCAAATTCAAACCCCGCATTGAAGGCAGATCTTGATGATCAATGTTTAAAAATGGATTATGTATTAGATGTTTTTGCACAAGCTGGAAACACCTTAAATATTATCATCATGGATGCCTGCAGAAATAACCCATTTCGTGGATTTAGTAGAAGTGCTGATCAGGGACTCAGTCAAATTTATCCCCCAAAAGGTTCCTATTTAGTGTATGCCACAAGCCCAGGTTCTGTTGCTTCTGATGGTGACGGAAGTAATGGTTTATTTACTTCAAAACTTCTAAAATATATTAAAGAACCTGATCTTAATCTTGAGCAGATGTTTAAACTTGTTGCGCGCGAAGTGCAAAAAGAATCTGGCGATCGACAACTTCCCTGGATCAACTCTTCCTATACGGGTGATTTTTATTTTAATAAAAAAAGTTTCTCAAATGAACCAGCTATTGTTAAGGAAGAAGTTAATTCACAACCTTCTAAAGCTGATTCAAGAAATTTTGTGCCTTCTTCTTCAAATATTAAGTCAACGAAAATTGATACTAGAGAATGGATGAGTGAAAATTTAGATGTTACTCATTATAGAAATGGTGATGAGATTCCGCAAGTTCAGGACCCTAAAGAATGGAGTAAATTAACAACGGGAGCTTGGTGTTATTACGAGAATAAGTCTGAAAACGGAACTAAATTTGGGAAGCTTTATAACTGGTATGCAGTTAATGATTCTCGTGGATTGGCGCCAATTGGTTTTCATGTGCCGACTGAGGAGGAATGGAAGAATCTTGAAATTTATCTTTCTAATGAACCGGGCAAAAAACTAAAAGGCACAACTGGATGGTTTGACAATGGGAACGGTACAAATGAATATGGATTCAATGCTCAAGCATCAGGATTCCGTTATGGCACAGGAGTCTTTAGCCTTTTAGGCAAAAGCGGCTATTGGTGGAGTTCCACAGAAAGCAACCCACAATCTATTAAAGTAAAAACAATTAGTTTCAGGGGATTTAGCTTGAGTGATGCGATTCTAAGCACAACAAGCGGGATATCAGTACGATGCGTAAAAGATTAATTCTATGATTTCCAGAACCTCAAGATTGTTAAATTTTTTAATAGACTCTTTTGTCTTTTTAATTCTAGTAATTGTTTTAACCCTGCTCTTGAAATCATTCATTAGTCGCGAAAATTTATATTGGTTTTTTATTATTTTTTATTACTTCTATTATTTAATTTTAGAAGGAGGCTATTCTCAAACCGTGGGTAAAGTATTTACTAAAACCAAAGTTGTTGATGAGTCTGGAAACAAGGCGTCATTGTTAAAAATTTTTTTAAGAACATTACTTAGGGTATTTCCTTTTGATTTTATTTCCTATTTATTTTCTGCCACTGGCATTCATGATAAATTTTCAAAAACCAAATTAATTAAACTTTAAAATTTCCGCTTATGAAAAAATTAATCCAGCTTATTTTTGTCTTAATTCTTGCAGTATCTTTTTCAGGTTGCGCCACAGTTTTTGGTGGTAAAGTATCCACCTATCAAAAGACAAAACCAGGACCAGGAGAACCTCAACGAGATGTTAGAGTAGGAGCTCTGATTGCCGATATCCTTCTATTTTGGCCAGGTGCAATCATCGATTTTGCAACAGGAGCTATCTATAAACCAGAAGGCAAGTAAACAATTCGTTTTTCATTAAGATTAAAAATCGCATTACTGTAATGCGATTTTTTTATTTGTGCAAGTCTTAAGTCGTATCTTCGTTCACTACAACAAAGAAAAAGATGAAGGAAAAACTCCGCAGTCAAGGCTGGTTTGGCAAAAAAGGCAAAGATGGTTTTATCTATCGCTCCTGGATGAAGAATCAAGGAATTCCTGATTATGAATTTCGCGATAAGCCAGTAATCGGTATCTGCAACACGTGGTCTGAACTTACACCTTGTAATGCGCACTTTCGTGAACTCGCTGAATCTATTAAACGCGGCATTTCAGAAGCGGGTGGCTTTCCGGTTGAGTTTCCGGTAATGTCATTAGGCGAGACTTTGATTAAACCAACGGCCATGCTCTATCGCAATCTTGCCAGCATGGATGTAGAAGAATCGATTCGCGCCAATCCAATGGATGGTGTTGTACTAATGTGTGGATGCGATAAAACAACGCCTTCTTTAATAATGGGTGCGTGCAGTGTTAATATTCCAACTCTTGTTGTTTCAGGCGGCTCAATGCTTACCGGAAAATATAAAGGACGCGATATCGGCACGAGTGATATCTGGCGATTTAATGATGCCGTGCGCTCCGGTGAAATGAGTGATGATGAACTGCGGGTTACCGAAGCTTGCATGGGTCGCAGCCGCGGACATTGCGCTGTTATGGGTACTGCTTCTACTATGGCCAGCATGGTCGAGTCTCTTGGTCTTTCGCTTCCTGACAATGCGGCCATCCCAGCCGTTGATGCACGCAGAAAAGTTTTAGCGCAGATGTCTGGTATTCGCATTGTTGAAATGGTTAAAGAAAATATGTTGTTGTCGGATGTACTTACGCGAAAGGCATTTGAAAATGCTATTATCACTAACGCAGCTATCGGTGGTTCAACAAATTTTATTATTCATCTTTTAGCCATTGCCGGACGAATTGGTGTTGATTTAAAGCTTGATGATTTTGATAAACTATCGGCCAATATTCCTTTCATCGTCAACCTACAGCCTTCCGGAAAATATTTTATGGAAGATCTTTACTATGCAGGCGGCCTGCCAGCGGTAATGAAAGAACTCGATCAATTCCTCCACAAGGATATTATAACAGTAAATGGAAAATCGGTTAAAGAAAATTACGATACAGCCGAATGTTATAATCGCGAAGTGATCGCAACAGCCGATAAACCTTTCAATCCACTTTCGGGTGTAGCCATTTTAAAAGGGAATCTATGTGAAAATGGTGCCGTAATAAAGCCTTCTGCGGCAAGCGCTCATTTATTAAAACATTCAGGCAAAGCAATTGTCTTTAATGATATCGATGACTACAAAGACCAGGTTGATGTTCTGGAAATAGATGAAACCAATATTTTAGTTTTAAAAAATGTCGGCCCAATAGGCTACCCAGGTATGCCCGAAGTAGGTAACATGGCCTTACCTAAAAAATTAATAGCCAAAGGCATTACGGATATGATTCGGATTTCTGATGGTCGTATGAGCGGCACTGGTTTCGGAACAGTAATTCTTCATGCCTCTCCGGAGGCAGCATTAGGTGGAAATTTTGCAGTGATTGAAACCGGAGATATTATCCATTTAGATGTTGCCAAGCGCTCGCTAACTCTTGAAGTCTCAGATTCTGAACTCGAAAAGAGAAAGAAGAACTGGAAGCCCATTCACAAAAAATATGATCGCGGGTATGTGAAGTTATATCAGGAGCATGTGCAGCAAGCCAGTCATGGTGCTGATATGGACTATCTGGTGGGTGGATCGGGTAGTGAAGTGTCGAGAGACTCGCATTAAGAGTTACGAATTTAGAAGTACGATTGACGAATTAGATTATCGCAATCCTACGGAAATAGTAACTCATCATTCGTAATTGGTAAATGATGAATAAATTCAAAAATAAAACAGCAATTGTTACCGGAGCGGGTCAGGGCATTGGTCTTGAGATCTGTAAGCAACTTGCCGCACAAGGAGCTAATGTTATTTTAAACGACATCGAACTTTCGCTTGCTGAAGAAGGTGCACAGAGCATAACAAAAGAAAATGGCGTTTGCATACCCGTTGTCGGAGATTGCTCGGATGTGAAATTTATTCAAACGTTGATTGATGCTGGCGTTAGCAATTTTGGAAGCGTAGATATTGCAATCGCTAATGCGGGCATTACCCTATTCGGTGATTTTTTAGAATACAAACCCGAAGATTTTTATAAAGTAATGCAGGTTAATCTCGGTGGCAGTTTCTTTTTGGCTCAACTTGCTGCGCGTCAAATGAAAGAACAAGGTACAGGAGGGCGAATTTTATTTATGTCTTCTGTAACGGGTCATCAGGCACATAAAAATCTGGCTGCGTATGGCATGAGCAAAGCGGCACTCGAAATGTTGTCTAAAAATCTGGTGCTCGAACTTTCTCCTTATAAAATAACAGTCAATGCAATTGCGCCTGGAGCTACCAGCACTGAGCGAACCAAAAGCGATCCGGATTATGAAAAAACATGGGCGCGCATTACACCTATTGGCAAGCCTGCCTCTATCCAAGATATTGCTAGTACTGCGCTCTTCTTAGTCTCGGCAGAAGCAGGGCACATCACCGGTCAAACTTTAGTTGTTGATGGTGGCTGGACGAGTGTTAGTCCGTCACCGTATTGAGGTCGAATTTTAAAAGGACGAAGGACGAATTTGAAAGAGTCTGGTTAAAATGTGCGGCTGCCATCTGAACGCAATGTGTGATGTAGAATTTGACGGAAGAAAACTTTGCGATCTTAGTGGCTTTGCGTGAAATCTTAAACTATGATTCAGTTCACCACCACACTTTACAAATTTGATAAGCAAGGTGAAAAAACCGGCTGGACGTATTTTGAAATTTCTGCCAAGCAAGCGCACCAACTCAAACATAACTGTAAAGTTTCTTTCCGTGTAAAAGGTACCATTGATGCATTCTCTTTTCAAAAGACGGCTTTGTTACCCATGGGAGACGGAAAATTTATTATGCCCTTCAATGCAGCCATGCGAAAAGCAACGGGCAAAAAACTTGGCGATAAAATAAGAGTAGTGTTGGAAGCCGATGATCGTAAACTTGAACTCTCGTCCGACTTAATGAAGTGTTTAAAAGAAGATCCCATTGCCATGGAATTCTTTTCATCGCTACCTAAATCACACCAGAATTATTACAGCAAATGGATAGAGAGCGCTAAGACCAACCAAACTAAAACCAAACGCATCGTGGTTTCTTTACTAGCGTTTGCCAAAAAGCAAAGTTATGGAGAGATGATGCGCGGCTATAACGACATTGAAGTTTGATTAACCAAAATTAGCATTCAGAAATTCCAGTACAAGCTCATTAAACTTTTCAGGGTTTTCCAAATTGCTTAAGTGCCCCGCTTCTTCAATAATATGCAGCGTTGATCCCTTTATTGACTTGTGCATTTTCTCAGCTGTTTCAGGGGTGGTGACTTTATCTTCCTGACCAACCAAAATAGCAACCGGGGTGTTTATTTTTTTAAGTGAGGAACAGGCTTCTTTTCTATCAGCTAACGCTTGCAGTGTGAGACAAATGTTTTCTGCTTTCGATTTTAAAATTGTTTCCTCGATAAATAAAACTTCATTCATTTTCCTTTCTAAAGAAGCAGGCGCAAATAAATTCTTCAACGACTCTTGCGCATACACGGTAAGTCCATGGCGTTGAATAAAATCAATTGTCTTCTTTCGCTTTTCTTTTCCTTCAGCACTATCAGCACCACATTGAGTATCACATAATAATAATCCTGCAAAGCGATCCGGATTTTTTTGAATAGCATTGAGAGCAATGTATCCGCCCATGGATAAACCTACCACAATTGCTTTTTCAATATGCAGCTCATCCATCAAAGCAATAAGGTCATCACCAAATTGCGAAATACTAAATGCAGGTGCTCCTGCTTCGGTTTCGCCATGGCCACGCACATCATAAGCGATGAGACGATAATTTTCTTTTATCGCATGCAACTGCTTTTCCCACATCCATTTGTTAAACGGAAATCCATGAATAAAAATTAAAGGAAATCCGGTGGGCGATCCTTCTTCCAGATAGCTTACCTCCAAATCGTTAACATGAATATTCTTCTCTTCTAGCATGACAATAATTAAATAACAAAATACTCGATGCTTGATGCTGGATTGTTTTTTACCAGTGACTAGTATCAAGTGTCATAATAAGAATCATCCGATCACTTTATCCTTCATCCCACCATACAACACATCTAAAACTGTGCCTTCGGAAAGAAATTTTTGTGGAAAAGGGAGTTCTACTTTCGATACCTCATTGAGTTGATTCATCACATCAATCGGAATCTCAAAATTTAAACATCCTAACACATCTTCTATCTGACTTACTTTCGTTGCACCCACTATAGGAATCACCGATTGATTTTTATTCTGGCGCGTCCAGTTGATTGCAATTTGAGAAGCCGTGACCCCGAGTTGGGTAGCAGCGTCCACAACTTTCTGAGCAATAACAGTTGCACTTTCTCCAAGGCGAACGCTGCTTTCAGACAAGCGACCTTTATCACCTTTTAAATATTTCCCCGTAAGGGCACCTCCTCCTAATGGAGCCCATGGTGTTACCGTCATTCCAAATGCTTTAGCCATAGGCATTAACTCAGCTTCAACCGTACGTTGCAATAAACTGTACTCAATTTGTAATCCAACAAATTGATTCCAACCTCGCAATTGCGCCATCGTATTGGCTTGACTTACCACCCATGCAGGCGTGTCACTAATACCAATATAATGAACCAGTCCGCGCGTGATTAAATCTTCGAGACCTTTCATGATTTCTTCAGTCGGGGTCCAGCTATCCCATGCATGTACCCATAGCAAATCAATATAATCTGTATTAAGTCGCCACAAACTTTCTTTCACACTACGCATCATATTTTTACGATGGTTTCCAGCAAAGTTTAAATCACCAGTTCTATCGCGAAGCGAATACTTTGTAGCCACCACAAAATGATCGCGATCCTTAGCAATGAAATCACCAACAAATTTTTCGGATGTACCTTCTGTATACCGATTGGCAGTATCAATAAAGTTGCCACCTGCGTTAGCATACGTATCAAAAATTTGTTGGCTCAAGTGCTTATCGCAGCCCCATTTCCATTCGGTACCAAAGCCCATGGTTCCGAGTGAAAGTTCTGAAACGCGAAGGCCAGACTGGCCGAGTAATTTGTAGTTCATAATGATCAATTTTTTCAATCTAAAGCTATTTAAATTTATAATAGTTCACTTAACAAACGTTAGGCTAAAAAAATTTAATAATTAGCTACACCACCTCAACCGCTTCGAAGTCTGAATCAATCGCTAATTTTGAACCTCAGATTTCGTATTCATGAATCAATATTATTTAAGTCATCTAAGAGAACTTGAGTCCGAGGCAATCTATGTAATTAGGGAGGTGGTCGCTCAGTTTGAGAAACCAGCTTTGCTTTTCTCGGGAGGCAAAGATTCTATCGTGTTGGCCTACCTATCGCGCAAAGCATTTTACCCGGCACGCATTCCTTTTCCTTTAGTACACATTGATACGGGGCACAACTTTCCGGAAACTATGGAATATCGTGATTGGCTGATCAATGAATTAGGCGTGCGTTTGGTTGTCGGCTCCGTACAAGAGAGTATTGACAAAGGTCGCGTAAAAGAGGAAGTAGGAGTTAATGCGAGCAGAAATGCTTTGCAAACTGTTACGCTTTTAGATACAATCGAAGCAAATAAGTTTGATGCCGCTATGGGTGGTGCGCGCAGAGATGAAGAAAAAGCAAGAGCCAAGGAACGATTTTTTTCACATCGTAATGAGTTTGGTCAATGGGATCCCAAAAATCAACGCCCTGAGCTGTGGAATATTTTCAACGGACGCAAACAACAAGGTGAACATTTCCGGGTGTTTCCTATTTCAAACTGGACTGAAATGGACGTGTGGCAATATCTTCATGCCGAAAATATTCCCATCCCAAAACTATATTATTCTCACAAGCGTGAAGTTGTTGTTCGTGATGGAACTATTCTTTCTACTTCGCCCTGGTTGCCGTTAAAGCCAAATGAAAAAACTGTTGAGATGACTGTTCGCTTCCGCACCTGTGGCGATATGCCAATAACCGGAGCTGTAGAATCAGAAGCTGACACAATGGAAAAAATTATTGAAGAGGTAGCTGCTTCGCGCAAAACAGAACGCGGCACGCGGGCTGATGATAAGCGTGGCGAAACTGCCATGGAGGACAGAAAGAAATCAGGGTATTTTTAATCGTTGTTAGTTGTTAGTGATTTGTTATTCGTAATAGCATCACCAACAACTAACAACTAACAACTATTTGAATGAATCAATTATTACGTTTTACTACCGCGGGCAGTGTTGATGACGGAAAAAGCACACTTATCGGTCGATTGTTATTTGATAGCAAATCAATCTTTGAAGATCAACTTGAGGCCGTAACTGCTTCCAGTAATAAAAAAGGATTTGACTATGTTGATTTATCATTGCTTACCGATGGTTTGCGATCAGAGCGCGAGCAAGGAATAACCATAGATGTAGCCTATCGCTACTTTGCTACACCTAAACGCAAATTTATTATTGCCGATACGCCTGGCCATATACAATATACGCGTAACATGGTAACAGGGGCTTCCACAGCAAACCTTGCTTTGATTTTAATTGATGCCCGCAAGGGATTGATTGAACAAACATTTCGTCACTCGTTTCTTGCCTCATTACTTAAGATACCACACATCATTGTATGCGTTAACAAAATGGATCTTGTTGAATATAAAGAAGAAGTCTATCAAAAGATAGTGGAAGACTACAAAGCATTTTCATCTAAGTTAGAAGTACATGATATTCAATTCGTGCCTATCAGTGCGTTGCTTGGCGATAATGTGGTAAACCGATCAGAAAAAATGGATTGGTATCAGGGTGCCACACTTCTTCACATGCTTGAAACAGTTCATATAGAAAGCGATTACAATCATATTGATAGCCGTTTCCCGGTTCAGTATGTGGTACGGCCACAAACGCGCGAACATCAGGATTTCCGAGGTTACGCAGGCAGAGTGGCCGGTGGAATTTTTAGAGTTGGTGAAGAAGTACTTGTGATGCCATCGGGATTTACCTCTAAAATAAAAACGATTGAGTTCGGAGAGAAGCAATTGACAGAAGCGTTTGCGCCCATGTCTGTAACAATAACTTTAGAAGACGAGATTGACATCAGTCGCGGAGATATTATTGCAAAGCCAAATAACCATCCGGAAAGCAGTCAAGACATCGAGCTGATGTTATGTTGGATGAATCAGCGACCGATCGCTTTAAATTCTAAATTCTATTTGCGTCATACTTCACGTGAGACTAAAGCCGTGTTGAAGGAGATAACTTACAAGTTAGACATTAGCACCACGGAACAAGTGAAGGGTGTCGAGCAATTGACAATGAATGATATTGCCCGCGTTAAGTTGCGCACCGCCCAATCCTTAGAGTTTGATAGCTATCGTAAAAACAGAATAACGGGCAGTCTTGTTCTAGTGGATGAAAATACAAATGAAACTGTCGCAGCTGGAATGATTATTTAAGTCGAACCAAAAGAGGTCAAAATGTCATAAAAAGTACTTTATGGAATATTAAGGTAAAAATTGCCATAGCTTTTGCACAATCGCAATTCTCTTTTACCTTTGCAGTCCTTAAAAAGGGAGCTTAGCTCAGCTGGTTCAGAGCATCTGCCTTACAAGCAGAGGGTCGGGGGTTCGAACCCCTCAGCTCCCACAAAACGAAGCCACTTTCATAGTGGCTTCGTTATTTATGAATGC
>Ga0209480_10001489_pt1 | contig 17027 bp, 12 predicted proteins | sample JI61114C2DNA_FD_187501 | JGI IMG/M metagenome (GOLD analysis project Ga0209480, IMG submission 187501) | Wastewater effluent complex algal communities from Wisconsin, to seasonally profile nutrient transformation and Carbon sequestration -... | ecosystem: Engineered > WWTP > Effluent > Algae... | reverse complement strand
GCCCGGCCTCTGCGCGGCTCGTCTTCCCCGGTCGAGCGACGAAACCTACCTACATCTCAGGCTCTCTCTGTCCCTTCAGACATGTCCCTCACGACATACTAAAACCATACCAGCGTGGCCACATAACCACATAACCACATAACCACATAACCGCATGACCGCATAACCGCATGACCGCATGACCGCATGACCGCGGAGCGGGCCCGCGTCGCTCAGGCACACCATCACGGGCCCAAGTGCGTGCTTGTCCGCGCGTACACACTGCGCCCGCGGGTCGGCGTGGGTCCGGCTCTCGGCTCCGCCGACCGCTCCGTCCTTCAGCGCAACTGGTGGTGCCGGGGGGCCGGCGGGCGGCGCGACCGAGTCGAGCGCGAGGGATATCGTCGTCCAAGCACCCATGAACAACAGCGAGCGCGACGTGTCTGAGCGTCGCGCCGCCCGCCGGACACCCGGCTGCGCCCAGGTGTGCGACGCCAGGCCGGACCCACGTCGGCCCGTGCGACGTCGTCCGCGCACCCCGCCCCGGCACCGTCTCTCACGCCATCATCCACCCACGACGTCGTCCGCGCACCCCGCCCCGGCACCGTCTCTCACGACATCATCCACCCACGACGTCGTCCGCGCACCCCGCCCCGGCCCCCCAGGACAAGCCGCCTTCCGAACGGACAAGAGACCGCCGGAGCCGCCTCACACGCCCGGGCCCCGACCACAGCCGCGGCCTCGAGTAATCTCCGCCCCCGTGATTCACATCGACGCCATCTCGAAGCAGCACGGCAAGCAGATCCTGTTCGTGGAGACCTCGGCGACGGTATTTCGCGGCGAGAAGGTCGGGCTGGTCGGACCCAATGGTTCGGGCAAGACACAACCAATCGGCGGGGAGTTGCCGCACTCTGAAGCCGATGACGGTCAACAGGGTGATCACTGGTGCCTCGCTCGCCGGCCCGGCCGCGGCCTACTTCATCGTCATGGGCCGCCCGGGGGCCGGCTCCTTCGCTGGTGACCCGTTCAGCGTGGGCAGCGTCACCGTCGGTGGGCTGTTCGCCGTTGCGGGCATCACCCTCCTGGCCGTCGGCGCTCGCCGCAACGTGAAGTACAAGCAAAGGAAGCACAGGCAGGCCTTCGTACCGATCACGGGTCGAAGCCCACACGGGACCTGGACCGTGGGCGTGGCTCTGCGTTTCTGATCTGAGCCTTTACCCGGGCGGGGCCTGACGACGTATCGCGGACTGCCTGATCAATCCACATCGCCGTCGAGACACAGCAGATAGGCGACGAGGTCCGCGCGCTGGTCCGGCGTCAGCTGGGTGTCACGCCGTGCAGGTCCTTCGCGTTCTTGTCGGTGAGCACCGCGTCGAGATCTGCGGCCGAACCATCGTGCAGATACGGGGCGGTCCGCCACACGCCGTGCAGCGCTGGCGTGTCGAGGCCCGTGATCTCAGAAGACGTGGCCGATGTCGACGTAGAAGCCGGGGGTCTTTTCGGTGGGGGAGTAGGCGCCGTCGAAGCGGATGACGAGAGTCTCGCCCCAGCGCAAGCGCAGGCCGCCGCCGGTGCCGACCTTGAAGGTGCCGCCGTCGACGTTGACGCCGGCGAGCTCGGTGCCGCGCAGGTCGGCCCAGATGCGGGCAGCGTCGACGAAGGCGACGGCGCCGACGACGAAGCGGCTCTTGCCGACCTTGAAGCGCCAAAACAGGCTGCGCAGCTCGAGGTTCTGGATGAGCTTGACCTTGCCGGAGTAGCGCTGGCGCGGGACGCCGCGCAGCGACCAGCCGCCGCCGGGGCCATCGCGCGGCTGGAGAGCGCCGAAGCGGGTCAGCTCGTAGAAGGGGGCGTCGCCGACGATGACATCGGCGGCGCCGCGGATCGCGAAGGAGAGGTACTCGCCGACGATGGCCTTGTACCACGCGGTGTTGAGGGCGAAGGCGGCGTAGCGGAGGTCTTGCTGGACGCCGGGGGAGCTGCGCACGGAGAGCTCGGTGAAGGTGCCGCGGGTTGGGGTGAACTCGTGGTCGCGGGTGTCGAATAGGAGGCCGAGGTTAAAGACGAGGAGCAGGGCCGGGTCGGTGCCGCGCAGGAGGCGGGCGAGGGTCCTCGCGTCCGGCGTGTCGTCGGCGAGCGAGGCGATGTCGTGCTCGAGCTTGCTGTCCGGGTAGGGGCGGACGAGGTTGTAGGTGGTGTTGATGCCGACGAGGGCCTCGATGCGCTTGCGCTGCTCGGGGGTGGAGCGATCCCACAGCTTGATGCGGGCGTTGGCGAGGAGCAGCGGGTAGATGTGGTCGAAGGAGTAGTAGCGGTGGGCGGCCTGGTAGGCGGCGAGGTCCTCGTCGGGGTCGAGGGTCTCCCATGGTTTGTCGAATTTGGCCGCGTTGCCGAAGCCGAAGTAGCCGGTGTTGGCGAACTTGCGAAAGCCGATGCGGCCGGTGATGCGCAGGCGGTTCTCGAGCAGGCCGGGGAAGTCCATGTTGAGGTAGTCGTCGTGGAACGGGAACTCGGCGCCCTTGCCGGGGGCGCGCTTGACGGTGGCGTAGGCTTGCAGCTCGAGGCGCCACTTGTAGGGTCGGTAGCCGGTGGCGAAGCGGGCGACGCTGGCGATGGCGCCGAAGCCGAAGCCGAGGTCGGTGTCGTAGTTGATCGCCGGGAGGGCGCCGAACTCGATGCGGTCGGGCTTCGGGGGGCCGGTATCCTTCTTCCTCTTGGCGAGCGCGTCGCCGCCGAGCAGGCACAGGCCGGCGATCACCAGCGTGATGAGGGCGCGAGCGAGGGAGCGTCGATGGATGATGCGAGGGGTGGCGGACATGGGCGGCGGTCGTGGTAGCGTGGCGAGGTGTCTGCTCCGCCGCTGCGTCGCGCACTGTGTCTCGCATACGGCGCTGGTTCGATCGGCGCGGGGATCTTCAGCACGATCCCCGGGCTGTTGCTGCTGTTCTATCTCACTGATACCCTCGCGGTCCCGGCCGGGCTCGCGGGGCTGGCGCTCCTGATCCCGAAGCTGTGGGACGTCATCACCGACCCGATCGTGGGGGCCTGGTCGGACCGCACGCGCACGCGCTGGGGTCGGCGGCGGCCGTTCCTGCTGGCGGGGGCGCTGCTGCTGCCGCCGTGCTTCATGGCGCTGTTCATGGCGCCGGTCGGCGACCCGATCGTGAGCTTCTGCTGGGTGCTGATCGCGTTCTGCGCGGCGGCGGGGGCCTTCACCCTGTTTCAGGTGCCGTACGCGACGATGCCGACGGAGATGACAGGCGACTACCACGAGCGCACGACGCTGGTGGCGTATCGCATGGCGTTCGTGACGGTCGGCATCCTCGCGGGCGGGGCCCTCGCGCCCGAGCTGATCGAGGCCGGTGGCGGCGGGGTCGAGGGTTACGCGAGCATGGCGGTGGTGCTCGCGCTGGTGGCGATGGGGGCGATGCTGGTCGCCTTCTTCGGGACCCGCAGCGCGGCGCAGAGCGAGGCGGTGGCCAGCGCCGTCGGGCTGCGCGCGCAGCTCGGGGTGGCGCTGGCATATCAGCCGTTTCGTCGGCTGCTCGGGGCCTATGCGTTGCAGTGCGTGGCGCTCGGGGCGGTGCTGGCGGCGGTGCCCTACTTCGTGCGCTACACGCTGCAGGCCGGCAACAGCGGGCTCACGCTGCTGTTCGTGTGCCTGGTCGCGCCGGCGATCGTGACGATGCCCGGGTGGACGGCGCTGTCGCGGCGGTTCGGCAAGCGGCGGGCGTACATCGTCGCGGCCGTGATCTTCGCGGTGATGTCGATGAGCCTGATCTTCGCCGGGCCGGGGCCGCTGTGGCGGGTAGGCGCGCAGGTCGGGGTGCTGGGGGTCGGCTTCGCGGGGCTGCAGGTGTTCCCGTTCGCGATCTTGCCGGAGTTGATCGACGCCGACTCGCGGGCGACCGGGCTGCGACGCGAGGGTGTGTTCACGGCGCTGTGGTTCGTCGGCGAGAAGGCCGGCTTCGCCACCGGCGCGTGGCTCGTGAGCGGGATCCTGGCGATGACGGGGTTCCTCGAGCGGCGGGCCGGCGAGCTGGTGGCTCAGCCGGAGGCGGCGCTGCTGGGGGTGCACCTGGCCACCGCGCTGGCGCCGGCGCTGCTGGTCGCGCTGAGCCTGCCGCTGTTGTTTCAGCACCATGAATCCGATCGCAAGACCCACCGAGCCACAGGAGCCCAACTCGCATGAGCACCCAAGGAGACGAGCACAGCATGACATTGCCAGACACCAGATGGTCCGCGACCAGATCCGCGCCACCCTCACCGATATGAAGTCCCGCGACCTGGCCACGGAGGGCGGGGCCGCGTTCGCGTACGTATACGACTCGGGCGAGCGCGAGGCGGCCGCCCTGGCGACGCAGGCCTACGCGATGTTCCTCGGGGCCAACGGGCTCGACCCGCGGGGCGCGCTGGGAGGCGGGCGGGGGGGGTACGGCGACCCGGCCGGGCGCGTAAGCGTGGGCGCGCAGCCAGGACAGGGGGTAGCGGCCGTACGTCCTGTGCCTGCAATGCCAGGCTCAACCCGGCCTGGCGGTTCTGTCCCGGGGCGGCGCCCCGCGAGAGCTCGGGCGGGATCTGGTCCGGGATGATGCGGTAGCGACGCCGCCGCCCCCAGAAGGAGCCGTCTCACACGCAACCGGGCGAGGCGGCGCAGCCACAGCCGCGGCCTCGAGTAATCTCCGCCCCCGTGATCCACGTCGACGCCATCTCGAAGCAGCACGGCAAGCAGATCCTGTTCGTGGAGACCTCGGCGACGGTGTTTCGCGGCGAGAAGGTCGGGCTGGTCGGACCCAATGGTTCGGGCAAGACCACGATCTTTCGCATGATCATGCAGACCGAGACCCCTGACGAGGGTTCGGTGCGCGTCGACAAGAACATCACGCTCGGCTACTTCAGCCAGGACGTCGGCGAGATGACCGGGCGCAGCGTCGTCGCCGAGACGATGGACGGCGCCGGGCCGGTCGCGCAGGTCGCCGCGGAGATGGCCGAGCTCGAGCTCGCGCTGGCCGACCCGGCGCGTATGGACGAGATGGACCGCCTGGTGAACCGCTTCGGCGAGGTGCAGGCGCGCTTCGACGAGCTCGGCGGCTACGCCCTCGACGCCCGGGCCCGGGAGATCCTCGCCGGCCTCGGCTTCGCGCAGGAGCTGATGGACGGCGACGTCGGCAAGCTGAGCGGCGGCTGGAAGATGCGGGTCGCGCTGGCGCGGATCCTGCTGATGCGCCCCGATGTCCTGCTGCTCGACGAGCCCACCAACCATCTCGACCTCGAGTCGATCCTGTGGCTCGAGAAGTACCTGAAGGACTTCACGGGCGCGGTCATCATGACCAGCCACGACCGCGAGTTCCTCAACCGCCTGGTCACCAAGATCGTCGAGATCGACGGCGGCGAGCTGGTCACCTACGTCGGCGACTACGACTTCTACGAGCAGCAGCGCGCGCTCGGCGAGGCCCAGGCCCAGGCCCAGTACGAGCGCCAGCAGGCGATGCTCGCCAAGGAGATCCGCTTCATCGAGCGCTTCAAGGCCCAGGCCGGGCGCGCCGCGCAGGTGCAGTCGCGGGTCAAGAAGCTCGACAAGATCGAGAAGGTCGAGCCGCCACGGCGCCGCAGGGTCCTGAGCTTCGACTTTCGCCCGGCCCCGCGCTCCGGCAACGACGTCATCAAGCTCGCCGGCGTCAACAAGGCCTACGGCAAGAAGATCATCTACGACAACTTCGACCTGATGGTCCGTCGCCGCGAGCGCTGGTGCGTCATGGGCGAGAACGGCGCGGGCAAGTCGACCCTGCTCAAGCTGATCGCCGGCCAGGCCCAGCCCGACAGCGGCGCGGTCACCATCGGCGCCGCCGTCAAGCTCGGCTACTTCGCCCAGCACGCGATGGACCTCCTCGGCGACAGCGGCACCGTCATCGAGACCTTCATGGCCGCCTTCCCCCTCGCCTCGATCGGCACGCTGCGCGCCCTCGCCGGCGCCTTCGGCTTCTCCGGCGACGAGATCGACAAGCCGGTCCGCATCCTCTCCGGCGGCGAGAAGGCCCGCGTCGTCCTCGCGCTCATGCTCTACGACCCGCCCAACCTGCTGGTCCTCGACGAGCCGACCAACCATCTCGACATGGCCACCAAGGACATGCTCGTCGCCGCGCTCTCGAACTTCGAGGGCACCATGATCTTCGTCTCGCACGACCGCCGCTTCCTCGCCGCCCTGTCCAACCGCGTGCTCGAGGTCAGCGGCGGCCAGCCCCGCGTCTACGGCGGCGGCTACACCGAGTACGTCGCCCAGAGCGGCCACGAGGCGCCCGGCATGCGCTCGTCCTGAGCCGAGCCGCGGCGCTCACACGAGCAGCGCCCGGAACGCCAGGAACATCGCGCCGGCGAGGACCATCGTCACCGGCAGGGTCAGCAGCCAGGCCGACGCGATCCTGGTGATGGTTTGCCGCTGCAGGCCGGAGCCCTGCGCGACCATCGTGCCGGCGACGCCGGAGGAGAGCACATGGGTGGTGCTGACCGGCAGGCCGAGGCCGGCCGAGATCCCGATGGTGCTCATCGCCACCAGCTCGGCCGCGGCGCCCTGCGCGTAGGTCAGGTGGTCCTTGCCGATCTTCTCGCCGACCGTCACGACGATGCGGCGCCAGCCGACCATCGTGCCGATGCCCAGCGCCAGCGCCACGCACGACAGCACCCAGCTCGGCGCGTAGTCGGTCAGGCGGCGCAGCTCGCCGCGGGCCTGCGTCATCGCCGACGCGGCCGGCCGGTCGAGCTCGGCCTCGAGCTCCTTCACCGTCGAGTCGATCAGCAGCACGTCGCGGCGGATCCTCCAGCGCTCGCTCGTGGGCACGTCGCGCAGGCTGCTGACGCCCGCGAGCACCGCGTCGAGCTCCCCGAGCTCGGTGTGCAGCATCGCCATCGTCTGCTCGTCGGCGACCGTGGGCGTGGCGGCCAGGGTCTGCTCGATGGCATCGACCGCGCGGACGGCCCGCTGCAGCTCGGGCTGGCCGAGCTCGAGGTTGAGGGCGAAGCCCGCCGGGACGATGCCCATGAGGATCAGCATCACCAGGCCGACGCCCTTCTGGCCGTCGTTGGAGCCGTGCGCGAAGCTGACCCCGGTGCAGGTGCCGATCAGCGCCGTCCGGATCCACAGCGGCGGCGGCCGGGTGCCGACCGGCGGGCGGTACAGCTGCGGGTCGCGGATCAGCCTGCGAGCGGCGAGCAGCAGCAGGGCCGCGAGCGTGAAGCCGACCAGCGGCGAGATCAGCAGCGCCAGCCCGACGTCGCCGGCCTTGGCCCAGTTGACCCCGACCCCGAACTCGTGGCCGGGCAGCGTCGAGTTGGCGAGGCCGACGCCCACGATCGCGCCGATCAGGGTGTGCGAGCTCGACGACGGCAGCCCGAAGTACCAGGTCCCGAGGTTCCAGGCGATCGCCGCGAGCAGCAGCGCCAGCAGCATCGCCAGGCCGGCCCCTGTGCCGTCCGCCACCAGCAGTTCGACCGGCAGCAGGTTGATGATGCTCAGCGCGACCGCGATCCCGCCGATGAAGACCCCGAGGAAGTTGCAGATCCCCGACAGGATCACCGCGGTCCACGGCCGCAGCGAGCGGGTATAAATGACCGTCGCCACGGCGTTGGCCGTGTCGTGGAAGCCGTTCACGAACTCGAAGCCGAACGCGATCACCAGCGAGAGCACGAGCAGCAGCAGGCTGCCCGTTCCGAGACTTCCGTCGAATAGTGCGTCCATCGTGCGGGCACTCCTGGGCGATCGTGGCCTCAACCGTAGCCCGGGCGCGCGCGGATTGTCGCGTCACATTGCATCGCCAATCCCGATCGGCATGTCACGTCGATGTGACAGCTTGACGTCAGGCCGGCGATGCATCACGCGGCGTGCCAGGTGGTATCTGCCGACCACCACAGCGAAATTTTCGCGGCGTTGCGCCAGCGCCACATCCGCGGAGCTTTGCTACCCTGAAACCTGCGCGACACCCTGGTGCCCCGCGCTCCTTCATTAACCCCTGACCCCCCTTAAACCATCATGCGCACACCACCGCTGCTGCTCCTCCTGATGCTGCCCGCGTGCACGGACAGCTACGACCACGACGACTCGCCGAAGTACGGCGAGCTCGGGGTCGGCGCCTTCCTCTACCGCTGCCCCGCCGACGGCGACCCCACCTGCCCCGCCGGCGCCAACACGGCGCCGAGCTTCCCCTCCGCCCTCGCGCTGGGCAGCCAGATCGACCTCCAGTACACCTGGCAGGACGACGAGGACCACTTCGGCGACCCGCTGCCGCAGCTGCAGTCGGCCACGAGCGCCCGCCTGCGCGACGACGGCAGCCGGTTCACCGCGCTCGAGCCGGGTTTTGTCGCCGTCCTCGCGCTCACCGGCAACAGCGAGGTCGTAGACTTCGTGCACCTCGAGATCTCCGCGATCGACGAGCTCCGCGTCGTCTCCGGCGACGACCCCATCCCCCTGCTGAAGCTCGACCTCCTCACGGGCGAGGAGCAGGACCTGCAAGGCCTCGTCGTCGACCTCCGCGACACCCGCCTCGGCGGCATCCTCCCCTACAGCTGGGTCAGCGAGGACCCCGCGGTCCTCGAGCTCGTCAGCGGCAGCAACAGCGGCCGCGCCCGCGTCCGCGCCGTCAACCCCGGCACCACCAACCTCACCGTCACCCAGGGCGAGCACAGCCTGACCCTCCCCGTCGCCGTCGAGCTCGGCAGCAGCAGCGCCAGCGACAGCGACAGCAGCGCCAGCGACAGCACGGGCTCCACGGACTCCACCGCGGGCACCACCGCCGACACCGACGCCACCGGCGGGACCTCCAGCGGGACCACGGCCGACACCGACGCCACCAGCGGCTCGAGCGGCACGACGGGAGGTGTGCTGTGAACCGCCTGCTCCCGCTGCTCGCCCTCCTCGCCGCCGTCGGCTGTCAGCCGCGCTTCGACGGCCTCGAGGTGACCCTGTACTCCAACCCGCCGGTGCCGGTGCGCGTCAGCGACCAGGAGATCGAGATGTCCGTCGGCCTCGCCGTCGCCATCGACGTCGAGCCGCAGTCCTCGACCCGCTTCGGGTACTACACCGACGACCCGATGACCCTGCGCTCGCAAGACCGCGCGGTCCTCCGCGTCGAGCCGACCGAGAACCCGCGCCGCTTCGTCCTGGTCGCCGTCAGCCCCGGCGACACCTGCGTCGAGATCGAGGTCCTGAACGACGACCACGGCTGCATCCCCGCGACCGTGCTCGCCGCGCCGAACTGAGCGGGCCGGCGCGCACTCATGCACCCGCGGGCTGGAGCGCTGGAGCCCGGCGCTCGAGCCCCGCGGCGATGGCCGCGACCGCCAATGTCGAAGCCCCGCGGCGACGGCCGCGAACGCCAATGTCGAAGCCCCGCGGCGACGGCCGCGACCGCCAATGTCGAAGCCCCGCGGCGACGGCCGCGACTACGCGCGCGGGCATCGCGGCGAGCCCAGCTGTTCGCCCGCCTCGCGCAGCCTCGCACCACAGGCGCGGGCTCTCCCGTGGACGGGCTGGCATCCCGGGGGTAGCTTGGATTGTGATGGGAGACGAAGGCGACCTGCGGTTCCAGTGGGCCATGAGGCGGACGAACTGGACGCCGGCGCAGGCCTCACACCTCGTCACGGTGCTGGCAGACGCGGTGGAGGACGCGTGCGCGGCCCACTTCCCGGCGTCGGAGGGCTACGAGACCCGGGCGACGCAGCTGCACGGCATGGTCGAGGGCGTGCGGGTGTGCGTGTCCAAGGGCGAGTTCTCGGCCGTGGTGAGCACGCAGTGTTACCTCGAGGCGGTCGGCGGGGCCCGGCCGGCGCGGGAGGTCGCGGTGCGGCTGGTGGCGGCGGTCCGCCGCGGCGAGCACCCGGACCTGGGGATGATGCGGGTGCTCGAGATCGTCAAGCCCGTGGTGCTGCTCGTGCTCGGCAGCGCCGTCGTGTTCGCCGTGATCTCGACGCTGTGGGTCTCGGGGATCGGCGCCTACTTCCGCCTGGCGCTGTGGATGAGCTTCATGATCATGATGGCGCCGGCGGTCGCCTGGATGCTCGGCGCCCGCACCAGCGTGCAGCTCGAGGCGATCGAGGCGAACCGCTCGGCGTTCCTGAACCGGGCCCGCAGCTTCGAGGATCACGAGTCGCGCTGGCGCCGGCTGCTCGGCGCCATGCACGATCAGCAGGCCCTGGTGCTGCAGCACCGGGCCCTGCCGTTCCGCCGCTAGACCTCGTCGTCGTCCTCGGGCATCAGCTCCAGCGGCTCGCGCCGCGGGCCCCCGCGCACCGGCGGCGGCGGGACCCGGCTTCGCGGCGCCAGCGGACGCGGGCTCACGCTCACGCTCGTGGTCTCGGCCTTCTCGGCGGGCACCACCTGGGCGTGCGGCAGCGTGTCGCCCGGACCCGGAGGGCGCGGCCCCGCCAGCGGCGGCTCGCCGACCAGGGAGTTGCCGCTGTTGGCGAAGATCGCCTCCGAGACCGACGAGGTGTGGGCCATCCCGGTCTGCGGCTGGATCCCCGAGGTCTGCACCGACGAGGCGTGGGTCACCGCGGGCGAGGCCGGCAGCGGCCCCGAGCCCGAGCCCGAGCGGGTCGGTCGCGGGGGCAGCGGCGCCAGCGGCCGCGGCCGCGGGGTGATCAGATGGCGCCACAGGCCGCCCGCGCTGAAGCTGCCCCACGCCCACGGCAGCCACCGGACCAGCGACCCGGCGAGCCACAGCGCCCAGGCCAGCATCAGCCCGCGGTACCACCACATCGACACCGACAGCACCCAGGGCCGCGGCAGCAGGCCGCCCTGACCGTCGACGTTGTCGATGCGGTCCTGGTACCACACGAGGTGGCTCGCGTACGAGCCGTTGCCCTCGATCTGCATGTCGGGTTGGCCGAGCAGGCCCATGCGGATCGCCTCGGTGAGGGTGACGCAGGCGGCGATCGTCCAGCCGACGAGGATCAGCTGGCGCAGGTCGAACCAGCCCGCGGACACGCCGGGGTGGTCGCGGCGCCACGCGAGGGCGAGGAACCAGCCGACCACGATCATCGCCATCGGCACCGGGATCGCCGACAGGCCGATGCCGAGCAGGAACCACTGGTGGCCGCGCAGCGGCGTCCAGCGCAGGCGGCTCAGCGCCGCGGAGACGATCAACAGCATCAGCACGAAGGACCAGAACAGCACCGCCGGTCCGAGGCGCGGCCCGCCGAGCAGCAAGATCCAGCGGCTCTGCGGGAAGTCGACGGTGACGCTGGCGTTGACCGCCGGCCCGCCGAGGTCGACCACCGGCGCCGCGTAGCGCTGCCATAGATCGTGCGGCTCACGCCAGCTGAGGTCGATCGTCTGGCTGCCCGGCTCGACCGGGAGGCGGACCGTGCGGCCCTCCTGGCCGATCGTCTGGCGCACGCCGTTGATCGTCACCTCTTGCAGCAGCGCGTCGACGGGGATCTGAACGACGTGGTGGCCGCCCCGGCTGCTGCGCAGCGCGAGCGCCAGGTGGGCGTCGACCGCCCGCACGCCCGGCTGGAGCCGCAGCGCCGCGCTGTCGATCGTCAAGGTCTGACCGGGCACGCCTTGCGGCCGCGTCACCGTCAGCAGCACCTGCTCGCCGGGCCAGGGCCGCCACTCGCGCAGGCCCGCCTCGCCCTGACGCACCGTCGGCAGCCCGGTGTGCTCGACGTGCCACACCGGCCCGACCTCCACCCGCCACTGCTCGGTCCACGGCTCGCTCTGGGCCGCGCTCAGCAGCACCTGCTCGGTGATCGGCAGCACGCTGGTCCACGTGTGCTCCGCCTGCTCCGGCGCCATGTTGACCAGCACCTTGCCGCCCTCGACCCGCTGCTCGGCGCTCGTCACCGACTCGCCGGGCAGCAGCGGCACACCGAGCACCACCGCCGCGCCGCGCGGGCTCAGGCGGACCACGCGGGTCGTCAATTCCCACTGCAAGCCGAGCTGCAGCGAGCGCTCGAGCCGCACGAAGGGCGGCAGCGTCCCGACCTCGAGCTCCGAGGGCGCAGCGCTGGCGTCTTGCGGGCTCAGGCGGGTCAGCTGCAGGTTGTCGTCGGCCAGGCCGTCCTCGTGGATGCCGTCGACGGTCCAGCCGCTCGCCTGCGCCTCGACCCGGTGCGGCTTGAGCGGCAGCGCCAGCTGCACGGTCTCGCGCGCCGGCAGCGGGCCCTCGAGCACCAGCTCGTGCCGACCCGGCGCGAGCTCGATCGCCAGCGTGCCGTCGCTCGCGCGCACCAGCCCGCCGACCGGCGGCAGGCCGTCGACCAGCACGCTGCTCGGCAACCACTGCTCCGCGGTGCCCGGCAGCGGCACCCCGACCGGCGCCGAGACGTGCAGCTCCTGCACCAGGCGCAGGCCCTTCTCCGTCGCCTCGATGCGCATGCGCGAGCTGGTCACGCAGCTCGGCAGGCACCTCGGCGGCTCCGTCAGGCGCGCGCGCAGCTGGTCGAGCAGCTCGCTGCCGGGCAGCTCCGCCGCGCTCGCGGTCGCCGGGGCCGCCAGGCTCGCGCCGAGCGCGAGCAGCAGCGCCCCCGCGGCGCCGACTCTGGCCGCGCCGACCGGCGGGTTGCGACGGCGGCGTCCGAGCACGCCGAACACCGCGAGCACCAGGGTCATCAGGAACAGCACGCGGATGAACGCCAGCGCGAGGTTCAGCTGCGGCGGCAGCAGGTACAGCTGGACCTGCTGGTCGCGGGTGACGGGGCCGTTCCAGCGCAGCGCGACCGAGCGCCAGCCCCAGCTGGGCACGCCCGAGCCGGTCTGGACGACGGTGTTGGCGTCGTACTCGCGCAGCTTTTGTTGCTTGCGCATCATGGTCTGGCGCGACGAGGAGGACGACGACTTGCCCATGCCGCCGATCTCCTGCTGCTGCTGCTGCGGCTCGGCGCGGCCCCAGTCCTCGTCGCTCTTGGGCCCCTTCATGGCGTAGAGGCCGTTCTCGCTCTTGTCGTCGGTCGCCAGCCCGTCCTCGGCCTGCGCGTAGCCCATCGGGGCTTCTTCCTCCGGGTAGTTATCTTGCTCGAGGCCCCGGTAGTCGGTCGGCGGGGCCATCTCGACCATCGCCGGCGCGGCGCGGTCGCCCATCCGCTCGAGCGCGCCGAAGCCGAAGTGGTCGTTGTCGCTGCGGACCTCGAGCGCCGGGTAGAGGCCGCCGCGGATCTGCTGCACGGTGAAGGCGACCACCACGCCGGCCAGCACGATCAGCGCGCTGGCGCGATAGACCTTGACCAGGCTGCGGGCGCGGCCCTCCGGCAGCACCCGCAGCAGCCCCTCGCCGACCAGCACGAACAGCCACGCGCTGCGCGGCGCCATCCACTCCGGGAACACCAGCGCCAGCGTCACCACCGCCAGCGTCCCCCAGGCCCAGCCGAACAGGCGGCCGATCGCCACCGCGATCACCATCACCAAAAAGATGTCGAGCAGCGTCCAGCGCTGCAGCCAGGTGTCGGCGACGTCGTCCACGCCCGAGGCGTGCAGCAGCCGCCAGCCCGGCGGTAGGTGCAGCTGACCGCTCACCTGCGCGAAGTCCTGGTCCCAGTCCACCGCCGACAGCGTCATCTTCAGGCCGCCCGCCGGCACCCGCATGTCCGTGCGCAGGTCGAGGGTGCTGCTGCGCAGCTCGACGCCCGGCTGCCCCTCCGGCGTCAGCGCCGTGATGAACTGCGGGCTGCCCTGCGCCGCCGCGAAGCCGAGCTGCGCCGGCTCGTGGACCTCGATGCGGCGGGTGTTATAGACGTCGCCGCGCAGCCAGTCGCGGACCGAGAAGCCGCGGCCGTCGAAGTCGAGCCACCAGGTGCGCTCGAGCGTCAGCTGGTCCGGTCCGCGCTCGATCTGCCCGCGATGGGTCTCGGACAGCAGCATCGCCTCGCCGGGGCGCACGCGGTAGGCGGGGAGCCGCTTCCAGTCCTCGGGCAGCAGGGTCTGCTGGGGGTCGACCGCGGTCACGCCGGTGAGCTCGACGCGGCGCAGCGCCGGCTCGGCCGCGAACGCCCAGATCTCCTCGCTGGCCCACGGCCCCTCGCTGGTCTCGAGCTTGAGCTGCGGCACCGGTCCGGGGTGGCGCGCGTCGATCTCGATCACCCAGCGGCCCGGCCGGATCTGCACGCGCAGCCGCCCGTCGGGCTCGAGCCGCGCCGGCAGATCGCTGCGCACCGCCATCGGCACGAAGCTGGCGAGCAGCGCCTTGCCGAGCAGCACCTCGCGGTTCTTGCCGGCGGCCTGGACCTCGACCTTGGTCGTGATCATCAGCGGGATCGTATCGGCGATGCGGCGGTGCACCACGACGTCGAGCAGGTTCTCCTCGGCGCCCTCCTCCGCCCGCTTCTGCAGCCACAGCACCCCCGCGTTGTCGCGCTGCGGGAACACCACCGCCTCGCCGCGGATCTTCAGCGCCAGCAGCCCGGTCTCCGCCGGCACCTGCAGCTTCTCCGGCAGGCTGTCCCACAGGAACGCGCCGCTGACCCGATACGTGCCCGGGCTCAGCTCCAGGCCCGGCCGACCGTCCTTGATCTGCACCACCGCCGGCAGCTCGCCGACCTTCACCTCCTGCGGCCAGCGCTTGTCGTCGCCCGGCAGCGGCACCCAGGCGGCCTCGTGGACCAGCCAGTCCTGCACGAACTCGCCGCGCGTGTCGCCCAGCGCGAGCTCCAGGCGCGACGGCCAGCTACAGCGCCGCTCCTGGGTGCTCGCGTGCACATAGGGGCAGGCCGCGCCCGGCACGTCGCGCAGCACCCAGGGCACCCATGGTTTGAGCGGCTCGGGGACCTCGCCCGGGGTCAGCGGAGCGGCGCTCGCCGCGCTCGGCACGAGCCCGAGGAACAACGCGGCGAGGATGAACCGGGGGGTCGTACGATCGAGGCGTGCCATGCGGAGCAGGCCATAGAGTACAGCGCCGGTTCCTCGGTGGGCAGCGGGGTGGAGCCGCCGGACCACGATCACAAGCGCGCGGGACGCCGGAGCGTCGTCGCTGACGCTCCCCGAGAATCATCGTTTCGCGGGGTCATCGCGCGGACGAACGCGGTCGCGCTTGATCTCCAGCGCTGGTTTCTGGAGACTGCCAGGCGTGCAATCGCCCACTGAATCGGATCTGCGCGAGCTCTTCGCCGAGACCCGCACGATCGCCGTGCTCGGCGCCCACACCGATCCGGGCAAGCCGGCCTGCTATGTCCCCGACTATCTCGCGGCCCACAACTTCGAGGTCCACGCCGTCAACCCGCTGTTCGTCGGGCGAACGTTGTGGGGTCGCCCCTGCGTCGCGTCGCTGAACGACATCCACGAGCCGATCGACATGGTCGACGTGTTTCGCCGCCCCGAGCACTTGATGGCCCACATGCCGGAGCTGCTCGGCATGCGCCCGCTGCCGCGCGTGGTGTGGTTGCAGCTCGGCATCCTGCACGCCGAGTTCGCCCGCCAGCTGCGCGCCACCGGCATCCGCGTGATCCAGGACCGCTGCACGCTGGCGGAGCACCGGCACCTGCACCGCGACCGTCACGGACACTGACACTGACACTGACACAAGGGCCGCGGCCCGCGGGCGTCAGCCGAGCCGCTGCTTCAACGAGCCGTCGGCGAGCGCCGCCCTGGTCTCCTCGGCGCCGCCGATCAGCGCGCCGCGCACGAACACCTGCGGGAAGGTCGGCCAGCCGCTCCACATCTTGATCGCCAGCCGCTCCTTCCACTGCTTGAAGTAGCTGCCGAATTCGAGGTACGTGAACGTCACGCCGGCCTCGGTGAGCGCCTGGCGGGCCTTCTTGACGAAGGGGTTCTGGGCCATGCCGACGAGCACCACCGGCTCGCTCGCCACCGCGTCTTGCACCTTCTGCACGACCTCGGCGTGGAAGCCAGCGACCTTGTCGGCGACGTGAGAGGTGCGGGCGGAGTCGGAGAGGACCGGGCGGGGCGTCATGGCGGCGGAGTATAGGGCTCGTGATCGCTCTGGCAAGCCGCCGCGCCGAACTTTCTCGCGCCCGCTCGCGCCGCGACGCCGACGCGCTCGCGGGTTTTCGCGCGCGCCTCGCCGAGGTCGCGCGCTCGCCCCGGGAACACGCGCGCGGCCGTCCGCGTTGCCGAGCATTCGCCGGTGACCCGCGACGCCCGGGCCTGCGGCACAATCGGACGGCTCGCCATGTCGTTGATACGAGCGACTCCCCTCGCGCGGCCCGGCCGCATCACGCCACTCGCTCCATTCCTGGCGGCCGCGGGCCTGTTCGCCTGCTCGCGGGCCGCCGGCGAGCCGGTCGCGGCGACCCGAGGGCCGGCGCCGCTCGTCGTCGCCGGGATGACTGGCTCCGAAGTACATGTCCCCGACGACATGTCCCCAAAGCCACCCACGAGCATTGTCGCCGGGCCGCTGGACCCGGCGCGGCGGGCCGCCTTCCTCGCCCCCCGCGCGGACGAGCCGGCGGCCGAGCTCGGCGGCGTGACCGAGGCGCGCAAGGGCCAGCACTACGTCACCGGCAACGAGCGCGCGCTCGAGGCGTTCTATCCGCGGATCCGCGAGCTCGGCGGCGCCTACGTCGGGGTCGGCTCAGACCAGGCCTACCTGCTGCTCGGCTGGGCCCGCGCCGAGCTGGCCTGGCTCATCGACTACGACCCCGTGGTCGTCGACCTGCACGCCGTCTATCACGCCTTCTTCGCCGCCGCCGCCACCCCGGAGCTGTTCGTGGCGCTGTGGCAGCAGGACAGCAAGGCCCGGGCGATCGCCGTGCTGCACGCCGCCTACCCGGGCGACGCCGGCCGCCGCCACGAGCTGCTCTACCGCCTCTACCGCTACCGGGTCGCCAGGCGCCTCGGCCAGCTGCAGCTGACGATGAGCGCCGCCGCCGTGCCGACCTTCCTGACCGACCCCGACCAGTACACCCACGTGCGCGACCTGGTCCAGGCCGGCCGCGTGCGGGCGCTGCTCGCCGACCTCAGCCGCGAGGGCGCGGTGCAGCAGATCGGCGCCGCCGCGCGCAGCCTGGGCACCCCCGTGCGCGTCGTCTACCTGTCCAACGCCGAGGAGTACTGGGAGACCCTGCCCCAGGCCTTCCGCGACAACCTCGCGGCGCTGCACGTCGAC
>Ga0209480_10001488_pt1 | contig 17036 bp, 10 predicted proteins | sample JI61114C2DNA_FD_187501 | JGI IMG/M metagenome (GOLD analysis project Ga0209480, IMG submission 187501) | Wastewater effluent complex algal communities from Wisconsin, to seasonally profile nutrient transformation and Carbon sequestration -... | ecosystem: Engineered > WWTP > Effluent > Algae... | reverse complement strand
ACTTTTAACATCCGAAACGAAACCGCTGTTGGAAGCGGACGAAAATTGTCCGATCCACTCTGTGATCTGTGCAGTGCCGTTAAAGCAAATAGCGAAGAATAGTAGGGTGATCGCATATTTCATTAGGTGGACTGGTTGGTGTTGCCTTAGGAAAAGTAGGATTAATTTGGTTGATAGAGCCATTGGAACAAAGAAACCTTCGTAGCGCGCAATTATTCCTGCTTTAGAGGTCGGTCCGTCGCCAAGGTGTCAATTCCTATCCCAGTAGTCCTTGCCAAGGTTGGTTCGCAGCTCACGAGATCCCATACCAGCTCCCGCGCCCTTGGCCGTGCGGGTGCAAATGGCCAGCTGCCACCAAAGCTCGGAAGTGCATCTTTAACGTGTTTCGGCTCTTACTGGTCAACTTTATAATGCCTGCCATTGGTACTCGTCTTGACGGTGATGAATTTGGAAATGTTGGCGGGCCGGAGGCCCTATGATGAAAAGCACTCGGCAAAAAGCCGAGCGCTTGCGGCAGGATTTTATATCGACCTCCCACAAAGCGCAGAAACCTGCGTCAATCCTGACAACTGACAACCCGCCGTCGCCAGAGCGCTTTGATTTGGGAACCTGACGACTAACCCCGGTTTTTAACCGAAATAACCTCCGCCGCAATACTCACCGCGATCTCCTCCGGGGTCTTGCTGTTGATCGGTAGACCGATCGGGGTTTTGATCCGCGCTATTTCCTCCTCTGTGAAGCCGTCCTTCCGCATGTCGGCGAGGAGCTTTTTGATCTTCTCCGCACTGCCCATCATGCCGAGGTATTTGAAACGCTTTTTCACCAATTGGCGCACAAGAATATCGTCTGTGCGATATCCGAAGGAGACAAGCACTACAAAGAGTTCGGGATCCGCTGCAATCACATCACCGATCTTTTCATAAGCCACCACACGGCTTTCGTGCGCCCATTTGTTTGCCTCCATTGTGTTCAAGCCGGGGCGGTCGTCCATCAGGTGAACTTGAAAACCGAGCTGGTTCATGGTGCGGCTGAGGGCCAGCCCCACATGGCCTGCGCCGAGGATAACGATGCGTGGCGCGGAGCCGAGCCGCTCGCGGTATTGCCAATTTTCTGGGCTTTCCCTGTGCAGCACTTTATCATCTTTCGCCTGCGGAAGATTGCCGGTGCGGATGCCTTCGTTACTGAGCAAAATCCCGACGGCGCGGCGTTGTTGCAGGCCATCAGCGATCTCGCGAATGAATTTCACTTGATCTTTTCCGAGCAGGAAGAAGGCCACGGTCTGTTCACCGGAACAGATCATGCCGGAACGGTCGGCGGGTTCTTCGGCGCGATGGATCTGGCGTTTGAGCGAAATATCTCCCGCAGGGTCTCCGCCTCGGGACCCTGCGACCAGCCGAGCTCTTGACATCTCCACCAACTTGTGCTCCATGCTTCCGCCGCCGATGGAGCCGTGCAGTTCTCCGCCGCCCGTCACCAGCGCCTTGAAGCCCGCACGTCCCGGACTGCTGCCGATGCTTTCCACCACCACGAGCAGCGTGCAGCGCTCCCCGCGTTCGAGGGCTGCCAACGCATTCAGCCAAAGTTCCAGTTCCTTGTTCACGATAGGGCGTTGAAAGTACAGTGTTCCTGCATTGTGGCGAAAGAAGCAAGAATGTCCCATCTTCGCCGATTATGGCCAGCTTGCCGAAATACGCCTTTGCTGCTGCTGCCCTGTTCGGCACTGCGCAAGCCTTTGCGCAGGTTGTGGCGGATAGTACCGCTGCGGATACGCTCGCAACTGCCGCTGCCGTTGCTTCGGCTGAAGCGGCAGAACATGTGCCCACCTACATGGAAAAGCTGATGGCCGCCCCGTACACCGGCATCATGTCCGGGCTGGTGCTGCTGCTTTTCGTGCTCTTTATCTGGTTCCGCAGCTTGGCGAAAAAGCTGGACCAGCAACTCGCTGATCCATCCATTTCCGCGGGCACCCGCTTCGATCTGGAGCAAGCGCGTTCCACCGCGATCGCGTCGCGGCAAACGGCCAAGTTCAGCGGCTGGCTCTTCCTTGTGGGGTACTTGGTGTACGTGGCCGTGCAGGGCAGCGAAATGGAAGGCTACGTGATGCAGTGGCTCAACCTGTCCGTCCGCTGGATCCACGTGATCGCCGGAATTATGTGGATCGGGGCTTCGTTCTACTTCATCTTTTTAGAGAACAACCTTAACCGCACCGAAGGTTTGCGCGATGAACTGGCCGGCAACCTCTGGGCCATACACGGTGGCGGTTTCTACTACGTGGAGAAATACCAAGTGGCCCCGAAGGTGATCCCCAAGCACCTGCACTGGTTCAAGTACGAGGCGTATTTCACTTGGCTCAGCGGCTTCTCGCTTATGTTCATCGTGTATTACGCCGATGCGAAAGCGTTCATGATCGACCCGTCGGTTATGGCGCTCACTCCGGCGGAAGCAATCGGCGTTGGCATTGTGTCGATGCTGCTCGGCTGGGGGATTTACGACATGATGAGCAAGTCCAAGCTGGTGCTGCGGCAGGACCTTTTTGCGCTGGTCGGCATCCTCGTGTTGGGCGCGCTCACTTACATCCTCACGCACCTGCTCAGCGGTCGCGCGGCCTACATACACGTGGGCGCGTTGCTCGGAACGATCATGGTGGGCAACGTCTTCTTCACCATCATCCCCAGCCAGAAAGCCTTGGTGCGTGCCGCGAAAACCGGCCAACCGTTGGATGCTTCGCTCGGCAAAAAGGCCGGACAGCGCAGCCTGCACAACAATTACATCACGTTGCCCGTGGTGTTCATCATGCTCAGCAACCACTTCCCGAGCACCTTCGGGCACAGCGGCAACTGGATCATCCTGATGGTGATCACCGTGGCCAGCATGGGCATCAAGCATTACTGGAACCTGCTGGACCGCGGCGTGAAACGCACTTGGGTGCTGGTGGCAAGCATCGGGGCATTGGTGGTGTTAAGCGCCGCGATCTCGCCCGCCATGGAAGACACCGTGGATGCCACCATTCCTGTGAGTTTCTCGGATGCAAACGCTGTGATACAGCGCCGCTGCGTGCAGTGCCACAGCGCCAACCCCACCGACGATGTGAACCACGTTGCTCCCAACGGCGTGAAGTATGATACGCCCGAAGAGATCAAAGCCATGGCACCGAAGATCATGGAACGCGCCGTGCGCACCCACACCATGCCCCAAGGCAATAAGACCGGCATGACGGATGACGAGCGGACTGTACTGAAGCGATGGATCTTGCAAGGAGCACAAATACAATGAACCGCAACGACGCTATGACGCAACGGGAACGCCACGTTCTTTTGATTTCGCATTGGCGTTGCGCATTCGTCGCGCCGTTGCGCCGTTGCGGTTAAATTTCAGGATGGATATTACCGCACTCCATAGCACCCGCGTTATCACCCCAACCGGTGTGATCGAAGCCACGCTCATCATCGCCGATGGCACGATCTCGGATGTACTCCCCGGGAAGATTGAAAAGGAAGGCATCTCCTTTGAAAGCGTCGGCAACAAGGTGATCATGCCCGGTGTGATCGACGCGCACGTCCACATCAACGAGCCGGGACGCACGGAGTGGGAAGGTTTTGAGACCGCCACGAAAGCCGCGGCAGCGGGAGGCACCACCACGCTGATCGAGATGCCGCTCAACGCCAGCCCCGTCACCACCACGGCCGCTGCGCTGAAGCTGAAGCTGGAAGCCGCCAAGGGCAAGCTGCACGTCAACTGCGGTTTCTACGGTGGCGTGATCCCCACCAACATCGACGACCTCGACGAGCTGCTCCGTTCCGGCGTCTTCGGTATCAAGGCCTTCCTCACGCACTCGGGCATCGACGAGTTCCCGAACGTCACGGAGGCGGATCTACGCAAGGCGCTGCCGATCCTGAAAAAACACGATGCCACCCTGCTGGTACACTGCGAGCTGGAGGGGGCTGTAAGGACGATGCATGCATCGTCCATACCCACCCCCGACAACGCGCGCAGCTACGCGCACTACCTAGCATCAAGGCCTCCGAGCTGGGAGACCGATGCCGTCGCCCTAATGATCCGCCTCAGCGAGGAGTTCGATGTCCACGTCCACATCGTACACGTCTCCGCTGCGGAAGCGCTGCCGTTGATCCGCGAAGCGAAGAATAAGGGCCTGCGCATCACCGCCGAGACCTGTCCGCACTACCTCGTCTTCTGCGCGGAAGAGATCCCCGACGGCGCCACCGAATACAAATGCGCGCCACCGATCCGTGAGCGGGCCAACAACGAACTGCTTTGGGAAGCCCTGAAGGACGGCACCCTCGACTTCGTCGCCACCGACCACAGCCCCGCACCGCCGGACATCAAGGAGCAGCAAAGCGGCGACTTCATGAAGGCCTGGGGCGGCATCGCGGGTTTACAGTTTCTGCTGCCAGCCTTCTGGACCGGCGCAAAGGAGCACGGCTTTTCGCTGGAAGATGTAGCGCGCTTGTTATGCGAGCATCCAGCGGATTTCCTTGGGCTGAAGAAGAAGGGACGCATCGCCTCCGGCTGCGATGCCGACCTGGTGATCTGGGACCCGGAGGCGAACTTTGTGGTGAAGAAGGAGGATGTGCAACACCGGCACAAGCTCACGCCGTATGTGGGGCGGAAGTTGTTTGGGGTGGTGGAGCGGACGGTTGTTGGAGGGCGGAAGGTCTTTGGAAATGGAAATTTCAGCGACTCGATAGCAACATTGATCATATGCAAGCCAAGATCATAGCGCGGAGAAGGAACACACCCATGTTTGTGGGTGATGTCGCGAGCGTCACTTATGATGCTGTGTCAGACAACGAAATCTTATTTGTCTTCACGCTGAGGAAAGGGGAAGAGATGCACATCAGTGAAGTTATAGAACTAGACCCCAGAAGCGTTCTTGTCGGGAGATCGTCCTTGGCGCCGGGTCAACGGCCTCCGTTTATTTCCGACTGCCTGAAAGTCTTGAACGTTACTTCGAGGAGGCACTTCGACATTGAACTTCATTCTGACGATATTCATGATCTTCGACTCGTCGGTGGGCATGGTAAATGGCGCACACCCTCATTGGAAAGGCTTAATGCTCACTGAGGCCTAACTGATGTATTCGACAACCACATTTTCTGCATGACGAAAGACGAACAAGCCCCCGCCTTCACCCACCTCATCAACCTCGCTGCTGAGCGCTTCGGGGCCAAGGTGCTGTGGTGTACCGATGATTTCTTCGCCGAGAAGGAGAACCTGATCAAGCCGGAGAAGGCCATCTTCATCCCGGAGAAATTCACCGAGCGCGGCAAGTGGATGGACGGCTGGGAAAGCCGCCGCAAACGCACCGAAGGTCATGATGAGGCCGTGATCCAACTCGGCGCCGCCGGAGTGATCAAAGGCTTCGATGTGGACACGTCCCACTTCTTGGGCAACCAACCGCAGTACTGCACCATCGAGGCATGCTACGCCCCAGACGGGGACTGGGAAAAAGCCACGTGGGTTGAGGTGCTTGGCAAGACCATGCTCAACCCGGGGAGCCAGCACTTCGTGGAGGCCAACATAGGTGTACGGGCGGGAAACTTCCCGCCCCAACTGTTCACCCACGTGAAACTCCACATTTTCCCAGACGGCGGTGTGGCAAGGCTCCGCGTCTACGGCGAAGTGAAGCGCGACTGGAACGCAATAGCATCCACGGAGGTCATGGACTTAGCATCAGCCCAGAACGGCGCACTTTCAATCCAGTGCAACGACATGTTCTTCAGCCACATGAACAACCTGCTGATGCCCGGACGTGGCGTCAATATGGGCGACGGTTGGGAGACCAAACGCAACCGCACACCGAACAACCGTGATTGGGTGATCGTACGCCTCGCGCACAAAGGCATCCTGAAAAAAGCGCTGATCGACACCTGCCACTTCAAAGGCAACTACCCGGACAGCTTCACGCTGGAAGGCTGCATGAGCGAAACCGATGATCTTTCCAGCGCCAAGTGGAGCACCCTCATCGAGCGCACCAAGCTGCAGGCCCACCACGAACACGCGTACGAAAAGGAACTTGTTTGCAAGGAACCCGTGTCGCACGTACGTTTGAACATCTTTCCCGACGGTGGCGTTAGCCGGATGCGGCTGTGGGGGAGTATCGTTTGAATGTAAATGCAATTGAACCGCAACGACGCTACGACGCAACGGGAAGGCCACGAAATGCGAATGCCAATACGTTTGTACCACGTCGTAGCGGTTGAACCCTTTTCTACGTTGCGCCAACGTTGCGTCGCCGCGCCGTTGCGGTTAGCCTTTTTTCAATGAACATCGACCAACTAAACCGTCTCTCCGAAGCTGATGCCACGTCGGCCTTCGAGCAATGCTGTGGCGCTGCTGAATGGGTGGAGCGCATGGTGTACTCCCGTCCGTTCGAAAGCCTCGGCGAAGTGCTGGAGACCAGCGAAACCATCTGGGAAGAATGCGACGTGGACGACTACGAGGAAGCCTTCACGCACCACCCGAAGATCGGGGATGTGGAAAGTCTCGCCAAGAAGTACGCCAATACGAAAACGTGGGCGACTGGCGAGCAAAAAGGCATGGAAAGCGCCGACCGCGCAGTAATCGAAAAACTCGCAGAGGGCAACACTGCTTACGAAGAGAAGTTCGGACACATCTTCATCGTGAACGCCACGGGCAAAAGCGCAGCCGAAATGCTGGCGATGTTGGAAGTGCGCATGAAGAACGATCCGAAAGACGAGATCCTCATCGCGGCGGGGGAGCAGAACAAGATCACGAAGCTGCGGTTGAAGAAACTGCTTGCGTGAGACTCCCCACAGAGGCACAAAGAGCACAGAGAAACGCGAATGCAAACCGCTGATGGACGCTGATGAACGCAGATAAATTCTACTCTGTGTCCTCCGTGCCTCTGTGGTGAACCTTGACTCCTATGTCCACGATATCCACACACGTCCTCGATACCGCCCGCGGCATGCCTGCCCGAGGTATCCGCATCACGCTACAACGCTACGCCGGTCCGGATAAATGGGAAGACCTTGCCATGGGCAGCACCAACGCCGATGGCCGCGTACCGGACTTCCTGCCCAAAGACACCAAACTCGCCGAAGGCCAGTACCGCATGCGCTTCGACGTTTCGGCCTACTTCAGCGAGCACAAGACGAAGAGCTTCTATCCCTACATCGAAGTGGTCTTCGAACTCGGCGCGGATGGGCACTACCATGTGCCGCTGTTGTTGAGCCCTTGGGGGTATTCGACGTATCGGGGGAGTTGAATCTCGCCTCACATTCTTTTCAATCACCTCCTCATTTGCATTCAATGCCCTCCAGCATCCCAACCAAAGACAAGTCCCGCATCCTCGCCACACTCGGTAAGGCAAACAAAGCCTTCCAGCAGATCTACCCCGGCGACAAGCCCGATCGCCAGCCCGTGCATACCGTCTATGGTGGTGCCGATCTTTTCACTGCCGAGACCGCGCAGAAGATGGCCAACGCCGCACTCAAGACCTTCACGGAGAATGCCGCCAACTTCACCGAGTTCGCCCGCGCCATAGAGTTGCCTGGTTATGACAAGCTGCCGAAGAAACCGGCCGACATCGCCAAGCTCGAAAAGCGTTTCGCGAAACTGACGCCCGCCAAGCGCAAGGACGAAACGGGCTGGCTCGCCTACGCCACCTACAACAAGGTGATCCACAAGCTACGCACCGAAGCGCTGGAGGATTTCCGCATCGACTTCGAGGACGGCTTCGGCAACCGCAGCTGGGAGGAGGAAGACGCTACCGCCGCGCAGGCCGCCGTGGAAGTAGCGAAGGGCATGAAAGCGAAGTCCCTGCCGCCCTTCATCGGCATACGCATCAAGCCTTTCACAGAAGACCTGAAGGAACGCGGCGCACGCACGCTCGACATCTTCCTCACCACGCTCGCCAGCAAGACCGGTGGCAAGCTCCCGAACAACTTCGTGGTGATGCTGCCCAAAGTGTCCATCCCCGAGCAGATCACCGCGCTGGTGCAGCTCTTCGAAGCAATCGAGGGCAACACCAAGATCGCCAAGGGCGCACTGAAGATGGAGATGATGGTGGAGACCACGCAGGCCACCATCGGCTCCGACGGCAGCAACCCGCTGCGCCGCTTCGTGCTCGCCAGCAAGGGCCGCATGATCGCCACGGCATTCGGCACCTACGACTACACCGCCGCCAACAACATCACCGCGAAGTACCAGGACATGGGCCACGCCGTCTGCGATTTCGCGCACATGATGATGAAGGTCGCGCTCGGCGCCACCGGCATCTGGCTCAGCGATGGCGCCACCAACGTCATGCCCATCGGTCCACATCGCGGCGCGAAGCTCACACCGAAGCAACGCGCCGAGAACAAGGCCGTGATCCACCGCAACTGGAAAAAGGCCTACGACCACACGCGCCACTCGCTCTGGAAGGGCCTCTACCAAGGCTGGGACCTCAACCCCGCGCAATTCCCCATGCGCTACGCCGCCGTCTACAGCTTCTTCCTGGAGAGCTACGACGATGCCGCCGCGCGCCTCAAAGCCTTCGTGGAACGCGCCGCCCGCGCCACGCTCACCAGCGATGTCTTCGACGATGCCGCCACCGGTCAGGGCCTGCTCAACTATTTCTTGCGCGGCCTTAACTGCGGTGCGATCAGCGAGGAAGAGGCGTTGGCCACAGGGCTCTCGCTGGCGGAGATCCGGACGCGGTCTTTCCTGAAGATCTTGGAGGGGCGGAGGAAAAAGTAGGTCGTTTGGGCGTGCCCCGGCTCAAATGCAGCCGGGTCGGGCTATCCGCTATAAGTCCGCACTCGTCGTTCCTCCTCGCTTGCGGGCTTTCTGCTTCTATCCCTCACGCGAAATGCCGACTCGCGAAATGAACTCGTGGTAGTCGTTCAAGGCGTCGAGGCTTCTATCAATCGTTCGCGCTGTGTACTTCGTTTTGCTGGCGAGTTCGGCTAGTAATTGAACCATGTTGTCCCTGTTATCACACCTCAGCGCGTTCCGCTCTCTCAATGGGCCAGGTAGCTGCGTGAACTCCACATCCGGGGTAAGCAACGGAACGATCCAATGGGCACTACCCCATGCCGCACCAAGTTCAAACAGTACCCAGTCCGACTTAAGACTATGCGGAGTAATCAATCCGATTACGACCCCAGCATTTGACAAGTCTGTACGCAATGCTTCGCTAGTGAGTACGCCGGACTCCAAGCTGTACCCTGGGAGCGATGTACAACGAACAGGGGTTGGCGCAGGTAAGTTAAACGAACCCTCAATGAGCCGGACGACTCCCTTGGCAAAGTCCCTATCGACCGCTGAATGGCTCACGAAGATGCCCGCACGTTGGTCTTTCGACGTTACGACCCGTGGAGGATTTGACTGAGCTGACAAGAGTGCCTCGCCAGCTCGTAGCAACCCTCCGATACGGGATGACTCGCGTGAGAATTGTTCGACCTGAGCATTCCTTGCCCAATCGCTGAGGCGGCCAGCGCTGGCCAAAATGTCCTTCACGATTACATGGTCGCTGCCTAATGTTTTGCTCAATTCAGCAGCACCTGAGTATGTGAGTTCGGAGACGTGATCCATTTCCTTAGCCTCGGCATACTGGCGAACGATGTCGCTGTATGCTGGTGTGTGGTTGGCTTTGGCTACTGGAACTTCGTCGAGGAACGTCAAGTCTGCACTTTCTTTCAAGGGTGCTGCCGGTAAGGCAAGCCAATCATCTGGTAGTCTGAACCCTGCATCAGGAATGAGGCGAACGAACTCTTGGTTCTCTTGGATGAAGTTGTCGAAGTAGTAGCTGGGCCTTGCCCCAATCATCCCGGTGAATACATCTAACAGTTCTTGCATAGCCTCGGTACCCGTCTTCTCCGTGTGAGAGACCAGCGCGACTATCCGCGAACGCTTGTTTCCTGCGGTGTCAACTGGTGGGCTGCCCAGTGTTAGGTAAAGGGTCGCTATATCCGAGTGCGTTAGAGACTTCTCTAACACATCCACGAGGACTCGAAGTGTCGGGCCTTTCATTTATTCTGCGAAGTTCGTGATCGTAAAAACAGTGCATGGCCTCGAAAGTCTCAGGCATACAACCCCATCAACACCTTCTCCGGCGTGAACGGCGCATTATGCTTCGCCACATACTTCGGGTTGAACGCCCGCACCGCATTCTCTATCGCGAAATACACGCCGATACCATACATCAACGGCGGCTCGCCCGTTGCCTTGCCGCGACGGATCGCCATCGGGTGCCCGTCCGTCGGCAATGCCTCGATGATCAACTCTTTCGGTACGCTATGGATGTCCGGGATCTTGTAGGTGCTTAGCGCGTTGCTCAACAATCTGCCTTTGTCGTTGTAAACGATCTCCTCCATCGTCATCCAGCCGAGGCCTTGCACAACACCGCCTTCTATCTGGCCAATGTCCACCGCGTCGTTCATGCGCTTGCCGAAGTCGTGGACGAGCTTCACCGCATCCACCACGTACGTGCCGCGAATGCAATCCACAGTGACCATCACCGCTGCGGTGCCATAGACGTGGTACGCGAACGGATGACCTTTCTCTTTCGCCTTGTCATAGTGGATGTTCGGTGTGGCGTAGTGGCCGCTTTCGCTGAGGTTCACGCGATCCCAGTGGCATTGGTGTATCAACTGCTTCCAGTCGAGGTCCGTGGGGTTGCCGTTGTTGAGCACCGCTTCGTTTTCGATGGTGATGGCTTCCGGCTTGCTCTTGAGGATCCGTGATGCTTTCTCTCTGATGCGCTCGAGGATCGCGTTGCAGCCGATCTCCAGCGCCTTTCCGTTGAGGTCCGCAGTTGCGCTTGCGGCGCTGGGACTTGTGTTCGCAACGCGTGTGGTGTTGGTGCTCTCCAGCTTGATGCGTTCCACTCCGATGCCGAAAACTGCCGCCGCCACTTGCACCATCTTGGTGTTGAGGCCCTGGCCCATTTCCACACCGCCAGTGCTCACACCTACGCTGCCGTCCTGGTAAACATGCACCAATGCGCGCGCATGGTTCATCGGTGTGTTGGTGAAGGAGATCCCGAAACAGATCGGCATGATGGCCATGCCTTTCTTGTGCGTCTCGCTTTTCGCGTTGAAGGCGTCGATCTCCCCTTGCTGCTTATCGAAATCGAAGCTCGTTTCCGCCAAGTCCCATGCATCTTTCGCCAAGACATGGTCGGCGATTTGGCCATAGCTGAACTCACTGCCCTCCTTGATCAAATTGCGCTTCTGGATCTCGCGTGCGCTAACACCGAGTTCCTGTGCGGCCTTCGCGATGGCGGCTTCCATCACGAACATTCCCTGTGGGCCACCGAAGCCTCGGAAAGCCGTGTTGGGCGGCAGGTTCGTGCGACAGCAATAGGCTGTTACATCCACATTGGGCACATGATAAGCGTTGGTGGCGTGGAAGAGTGTCCGCTCCATAACAGCAGGGGAGAGGTCCGCTGAAGCACCGGCGTTCTGGTGGAAGGTGGCTTCGTAGGCCACGATCTTCAGGTCCTTATCGAAACCGATCTTGAAATCGCTGCTGTACGGATGCCGCTTGCCGGTCATGCGCATGTCGTCCATGCGGTGCATGCTGAATTTTACCGGTTTCTTCAATACGAATGCGGCCACCGCGACCAATGCCGCCCATGCCGAAGCTTGATCCTCCTTTCCGCCGAAGCCGCCGCCCAAGCGGGTCACATCCACTTCCACCTTGTGCATGGGAACGCCCAATACACGCGCAACGGTTTTCTGCACCGCAGTTGGGCCTTGCGTGCTACTGCTGATGCGAATGCTGCCATGCTCTGTCGGATAGGCGTAAGCACCTTGTGTCTCGATGTAGAGGTGCTCTTGTCCGTTGGTATCAGCGCGGCCTTCGAAGACGTGCGCACATTTCTCCCAGGACTTCTTTGTATCACCGAGCTGGAACCGGCGCGGCGGAATGATGAGCTCGCCTTTTTCACGAGCCAAGCGCGGATCGGTGATCACAGGCAACTCTTCCAGTTCAATGCTGATGAGCTTTCGTGCTTGCCGCGCCACATCTTCCGAAGTCGCGATGATGAGCGCAACCGGCATGCCCCAGAAATGGATCTCTTTTTCAACGAAAAGTGGCTCATCCGGAATGATGCCCCCGATCTGATTTTCGCCGGGAACATCCTTGTAGGTGAGAATTCGCACTACGCCCGGAACGGCTAACGCCTTAGATAAGTCGAGCTTTTTTACATGCGCATGGGCCGAGGGCGCATCATAAGGCAGCGCGTAAAGCGTGCCTTGTTGCACGGGGATATCGTCCAAGTAGATCGATCGTCCGGTAACGTGGAACGCGCTGTCCACGTTCTTCATGCTTGCCGTTGAAGCTCCAATTGCAGAGCCGTTCTCGCCGGGTTTTGTTGTTGCTTCCATATCCGGAATGGTGCGTTGTGCTCCCTTCTTGCCGCTCGTCTTCATACCAGTTCCTTCAATTTGATCCGCTCTGGGAACAGCTCCATGAAATGCGCGAAGAACAGCTGGCGTAATAACAACCGTTTGTAATCCGCGGTGCCGCGCGCATCGCTGATCGGCGCGATCTCTTCGTTCATCACGGCCACCGCCTTGCGCACGGTTTCTGTTGTGGTCTCTTTCCCAATGAGGAAGGCTGCGGTGTTCGCGAGGAATTTTGGAACGGGTGCAACTCCACCGGCACTGATGAATGCTTGACGGATCGTGTGCCCTTCCTTCTCCAACCGGATCGCGGTGTTCACGCTGGCAATGTCCAAGTAGGTCCGCTTGCTCACTTTCTCGAAGTTGAAGCGCGTGTGCTGCGTGGGTAGTTTGAAACGAACGGATGTGAGGATCTCGTCCGGAGATTTGTCCAGGTCCTTGTAGCCTTTGTAGAGGTCTTTGAGTTTCAACTGGCGCTCGTTCCCGGATGCTGCGCGAAGTGTGATCGAGCTATCCAGCGCGATGAAGAACGCCGTAAGATCCCCAATGGGCGAGGCGTTCACGAAATTCCCCGCTAGCGTGCCCATGTTCCTAATGGGCGTAGAGCTCACGAGCAGTACGTGCTTTTCCAAATTCGGAAAACGCTTGCGCAATTCTTGCGAAGCGATCAAGTCGTTCGCCACGGCCGCTCCGCCAATGATGCATTCATCGCCTGCGATGCGGATGCCCTTCAAGCCTTCGTCGTTGAACACCGAACGGATCGGCGAGTGATGCATCGTGTCGTGCTTCTGCACGTAGAGGTCGGTGCCGCCCGACAGGGGCTGGAAATTTCCCGCCCCTTCGGGTGGCAAAACGGGTTTAATGGTTTTCAACCTTTCCACAATATCAGCGAAATACCCCGGCACAAAACCATTCTTCACGCTCCACGCAACTGGGTCTTTTACGTCCTTCTTCGCCAGTTGCTTCGCGACATCCGCAGCAGCGCGTTCAATGCTTTTGTAGCCCGTACACCGGCAGATATTTCCGTCGATGGAACGCACGGCGAGCTCCGGAGTAACAGCTTCCTGCGAAAGACAGCAACCGCTTAACGACACCACGAAACCCGGAGTGCAAATACCGCATTGTGTAGCCGCTTGATCCACCATGGCCTGTTGCACGTGGCTCAACTTTCCAGCGCCATGCTCCAAGGGTTCGGTTAGACCTTCCACCGTTACGATGTGCTTACCCTGCACGTTCGCCAAGGCCAGCAGGCAGGAGGTCATCGAGCGGTATTCGACATTCGGCTTCTCGGCTTCGCTCGCGGACCTAATGTCGATCGAAGACCGAAGGGTGCCGACCAACACCGTACACGCTCCGCAATCGCCTTCGCGGCAGCCGATCTTGGTGCCCGGTAAATGCTCGTGGTAGCGGATCACATCCAACAGCGTGGTGCCGGGTTCGGCCTCGCTGCGTATTGTGCGGTCGTTCAGTATGAACTCGATCATCAAGGGTTCCTGCGTTTTTGCGGAGCCGCAATTTAGGGCGTTGAAACAGAAAGGCCCGCCGTCGTTGCGCGAATTGATGAAGTGAAGATCACTTCAGGAGCGTTACATGCCCCGTCGCCTCGTAGGGCTCGATGGTGTTGAAGAAGGTCGCTGTGACCTTCCACACGTACACGTCGCTCTTTACCACGGAACCGTTCAGTTTGCCATCCCAAGCGGCGGAGGGATCCGTAGTATCGAAGATTTTCGCACCCCAGCGGTTGAAGATCATGAAGTGAAAGTCGTGGGCCGTAATCCCGAAACCGGATACACGGAAGACATCATTCAGGCCATCACCGTCCGGGGTGAACGCGTTGGGAAGGAAGATGGCCGGGAGGTCGAGGATCGGTAGCGGCACGCAATAGGTGTCAGGGCAATTGGCCGCTGTCATCGCTGTTAAGCAGATTTCGTAGACCTCCGCGATGCCCGCAGGGAAAACGTGTACGGGGTTAGCCTCGGTACTGGTTTCGCCGTCACCGAAATCCCAGAGGAATTCAGTGGCGTTCCCGCTGGATACATTGGTGAATGCGGCGGAAGTGGCGTTAACAAAGAGCGTGTCCGGATGCAAGGAGAAGCCCGCTACGACCGGCTCTGCGCTGCCGACGATGGCCGTGCCCGTCGCGCTGCAGCCGTTGGCGTTGAGCATGATCACCGAATATCCTCCCGGACAAATTCCGCTGAAAGAAACCGCGCTCTGGAAGGTGGTCCCGTTGTCGATGCTGAAATCGGTTCCTTCAGGATCAGTGATCAAAATTGTTCCGTCGCAACTGCCGGGGCACAAAGCATCCGTGGAGGTGATCGTGTCGATGGCGAGCGGCTCGGGCTCGGTGATGGTGAAGTCGATGGAGCCCGCGCAGCCGTTGGTGTCCAATGCGGTAGCGGTGTAGTTGCCAGCGCAGAAGCCCGCGCCTGTGGATGCGTTGCCTCCCGTTCCGCCAGACCATTGGAATACGTATGCGCTACTGTCCAAATTTCCGCCAACCGCAGTGGCCATTGCGGTGCCGTCGCATGTGCCGTTGCAAAGCGTTTCCAGGGTTTCCACGGAAGGGGTGATCGTATCGGTGAAGGTGATCCGCACGGTGTCCGAACTGGCGCAACCTTGGGCACTTTCGGTGCTCCAAATGAAGTTGTATGCCCCGCCAGTATTGGCGGAAACCGTTGTGGATGCTGAATCGCTGTGCATGATGGAAGTCCCTGAAGGCCCGCTCCAATGTCCGCTGATCCAAGTTCCAGTAGCGTTCAATAAGCCATCGAAAGTGCAGCTGACCGCGTCATTCCCGGCGTTCGGTGCGGGCACGAAGTAGATGTTCACCGTGGCGGTGGAATTGTCGTTCAGGCAGGGTGCCGTTCCAGAAACCGTGTACGTGTATGCGCCAGTTGGATCGAGTGCCGGATCGAACATGTTGCCATGTGGAATTCCGCCCGGCGTAGTCCACGTTCCGCCGAGGTCCGGGTTGCCGCCAAGGGATGCGAACATGTTTGCTGGCGCGGCTTCGGGGCAGAGCGAAAGGGTGCCGTCGGTGCCGGCGTTCGGCATAGGGTTTACTGCAATAGTGACCGTGGCCGTGGCGTTGGGACAGGGCGCTGTTCCTTGCACGGTGAACGTATAAGCGCCTGGCGCGCTGTAGGAAGGGTTGAAGGATGAGCTGCTCGGTCCGCCGGGGCCGCTCCATGTGCCGCTTTCATCTGGCGATCCTCCCAATTGGGCCAATAGGTCGATCGGCGGATTGCTTGAACACAGCGTGATGCTACTGTCGATACCAGCATCGACCGCCAAGGTCACGCCCACCTGCACTTGGGCCGTGTCGTTCACGCAAGGTGAAGGCACAACCACTACGTATGTGTAAGTTCCGGCCATCTCAGACTGTGCATTGAGTGTTCCGCTGAACGCGGTGCCATCTGGCGCAAGCCAATCGCCGCCTGCATCCGGGGTGCCCTGCAACAACGTGAATAAGGAGATCGCGTTCGCTGAAGAACAGAGCGAGATGGAACCGTTTCCGCCCGCATCCGCATTGCTCACCACATTCACAGCGATGACGGCACTTACCGATGGGCATGGTGCGATCCCCGGAATGGTGTAGGTGTAGTTGCCCGTGGCGGAGGTACCGGGTATGAAGGTGCCGCCAAAGGAACCATTGGAAGGATTGGTCCAACTTCCGCCAAGGTCCGCACCGTTGAGCGCCTGAAAAAGATCTACCGGATCACCAGAAGCACAGAGGTTGAGGATGTCATCATCGCCGGGATCCGGTGCGGTTGAAACTGCAACGGAGACGGTCGCAACATCCGCTGGACAGGGTGAAGTACCTTCCACGGTGTAGACGTAATCGCCCGCGCTCATTGTTGCTGGGTCGAAGGATCCACCCGTAATTAGGCTTGGTCCGCTCCACGTTCCACCGGCATCGGGGCTTCCGTCCAAGGCCGTGAAGAGATCGCTCGTAGGGCTGCTGATGCAGAGTGTTAGCGAGCCATCGCTTCCCGCAAACGGCGGCGCTTGCACGGCGACTGTGACAGTGCTGGACACGTTCACGCAGGGTGGAGGCACAGTGATGGTGTATGTGTAAACACCCGCCGTCATCGAAGCGGGATCGAACTGCCCGCCAACAACGACGCTGGGTCCTGTCCACGCGCCACCGGCATCGGGAGATCCGCCGAGCTGCGCGAAAAGGTTGATCGCTGCATCGGAACTACAAAGCGAAATGTTGCCCGGCGAACCCGCATAGGGCGTTGCCAAAACCGCAACGGAGACTGTCGCAACATCCGCCGGACAGGGTGCGATGCCTGCAACTGTGTAAACATAATCGCCCGCGCTCATCGTAGAGGGATCGAAGGATCCACCGGTGATGGCGCTCGGCCCGCTCCACGATCCAGCGGCATCCGGAGTTCCGCCAAGGGCAGCAAACAAATCGCTCGCCGGACTGCTGATGCAGAGTGTTAGCGCGCCATCGCTGCCCGCGTTCGGCGGTGCCTGCACGGCAACGGTGACGGAGCTGGACACGTTCACGCAAGGCGGCGGAACAGTGATGGTGTACATGTAAACTCCAGCAGTCATCGAAGCCGGATCGAAGGACCCGCCGGTCACTGCGCTGGGTCCTGTCCACGCGCCACCGGCATCGGGAGTTCCGCCAAGCTGCGCGAAAAG
>Ga0209480_10001486_pt1 | contig 17044 bp, 18 predicted proteins | sample JI61114C2DNA_FD_187501 | JGI IMG/M metagenome (GOLD analysis project Ga0209480, IMG submission 187501) | Wastewater effluent complex algal communities from Wisconsin, to seasonally profile nutrient transformation and Carbon sequestration -... | ecosystem: Engineered > WWTP > Effluent > Algae... | reverse complement strand
ATCAGCGCGTGTGGCGGCGCAGCGCTCAGGATTACGGCCCTGGGTGATGACAGTGGCGCCCTTGGCCCGCATCTGCCGGATCAAATGCGCACCGATCCCGTCCGTCCCGCCGGTAACCAGCGCGGTCTTGCCTTGCAGCTGCATGGCCTATCTCCCCTTGTGTTGTTTCGGGGAGCCTAGCAATTTGGTTGCGGAATGCAACTTAGCGCATCAACACCAGTTCTTCGGCCATGCTGGGGTGCAGCGCGGTGGTATCGTCAAACTGCGCCTTGGTCAGGCCAGCCTTCACGGCAATCGCCGCTGCCTGAAGGATTTCCGCGCTGTCAGGGCCGATCAGGTGGAGCGCCACCACCCGGTCGGTCGCGCCATCGACCAGCATCTTGTAGAGCGCGCGTTCGGGGCGGCCTGCCAGCACGTTCTTCATCGCCCGGAAATCGCTGCGATAGACCTGAAGCTGCGGGTACAGCGCCCGCGCTTCGTCTTCGGTTGGGCCGACCCCAGCGATCGGAGGATTGCTGAACACGGCGGTCGGGATTGCGGAATAGTCGATCGTGCGCGGCTTTCCGCCAAACACGGTATCGGCAAAGGCATGCCCCTCGCGGATCGCCACCGGGGTCAGCTGGACTCGGTTGGTAACATCGCCCACGGCATAGATGCTGGGCACATTGCTGTGACTGTAGTCATTGACCACCACCGCGCCGTCCTTGTCGAGCGTTACCCCGGCATTTTCCAGCCCGAGCGCCATGGTGTTGGGCACCCGCCCAATCGCCCACAGCACCAGATCGGTCTCGATCTGTCCGGCCTCTCCGCCATCGACCAGCAGGCTGCCATCGGCCTGTTTGCTGACCCCCAGGAACGGGAAGTTCAGCCGCACGTCGATACCCTTGTGGCGACTGATATCGAGCAGTTTTCCGACCACTTCCTGGTCATAGGACCGCAGCATCTTGTCGCCGCGCGTCGCCAGCGTAACTTCAACGCCAAGCTCGTTGAAGATCCCGGCGAACTCGTTGGCGATGTAGCCAGCCCCTGCAATCACCGCGCGCTTGGGCAGATGATCCAGATGGAACACTTCGTTCGAGGTGATCCCCAATTCAGCGCCAGGGATCGGCGGAACCGCTGGCCATGCCCCGGTCGCGATCAGGATATGCCCTGCGGTAATTTCGCGCCCACTGGCAAGGCGGACGGTGTTTGGCCCCGCCACAGTGGCGCGCTCGCGGATCACTTCGACCCCGGCATTGCTGAAGGTCTGGCCGTAAAGCCCCTCCAGCCGGTCAACCTCGGCAGCGACATTGTCGCGCAGGGTCGGCCAGTCGAAAGTCGCGCCGGTCGTATCCCAGCCAAACCGGCGGGCATCGGCCAGGTCTTCCGCAAAGTGCGATCCGTAAACCAGCAGTTTCTTGGGCACGCAGCCCCGGATCACGCAGGTCCCGCCAACCCGAAATTCCTCGGCAACGGCCACCTTGGCACCATGCGAAGCGGCGATCCGTGATGCACGAACGCCGCCGGAACCGGCGCCGATTACGAACAGGTCATAGTCATAGTCTGTCATGGAGCGCGATATGGGGGGCGCTGGGCCAGTTTGCCAAACGGTTTTCTTAGCTGGAGCAAAAGCCTGGGTTTATCGGAGCGCCAACCGGGCGCTCACGCGATCACGATTTCGGTTCGGTGATGATATAGACACCGGTGGTCGGCCCGATGTTGACGGCTTCATGCCATTCCACCCCGTCACTCCACCAACTGGCCCCGGCCTTCAGTTCGCGCACCGCTGTCCCCTTCGGATCGGTAATCCGCATGGTAGAACCCGACACGATGTAGCCCCAATGCGGGCGGTGGAAATGGCGTTCGTGGCCCTCACCGGGGGCAAAGGTGCAGCGCAGGCTGCGGATATTCTCGTTCTCGAACAAAAGCTCGCATACCGGCTTGCCCTTCCAGCCCGCCTCCAGCGGACCCGGCAAGGCACCTTTGGGCTTGGGCGGCGCGTTGCTGGATACTGTGTTGGAGCCGATCAGGCAAAGCGCCGCTGCGATCAATCCAGCGCGTGATGCAAAGGTGTTCATACCCCCGCCTCCGTCAAAAGTGCTTCGGTGCTCGGGTCAAACTTGGCCCCGCCGCCAAGGATTGATTTGGCGATATCCTTGCCCAGCTCTACTCCGAACTGATCAAAGGCGTTGATTTCCATCAGCACCGCGGCGGAAAATGTCCGGTGTTCGTGGAATGCAATCAGTGCGCCCAGCGTGGCCGGGTTCAGATCCTCGCACAGGATCGTCGCGCTGGGTCGGTCACCCGGATAGACCCGCGCGGGGTCCTTCGCGTCCTTGCCCGCCATCAGCGCCGCGCCTTGGGCAAAGCAATTGGCGAGTAGGTTGCGGTGGTGCGCCGGATCAAGGCTATCGCCCGGGATGATCGCCGCGATGAAATCAACCGGTACCAGATTGGTGCCCTGATGCAGCAACTGGAATACCGCGTGCTGGGCGTCCGTCCCCACCCCGCCCCAGGTGATCGGCGCAGTCGGGCCATCAACCGGGCTGCCGTCCGCCTTCACGCTCTTGCCGTTGCTCTCCATCTCCAGCTGCTGAAGGTAGCTTGGCAAGAGCCGCAGCCGCTCGTCATAGGCGAAGCAGGCGCGGGTCTGGCAGCCACGCAAGCGGGTGTAATAGAGATCGCCGAACGCGGCGCGCAGCGGCAGGTTGGCAAGGCCATCAGCCTCCAGAAAATGCCGGTCCATTGCCGCGGCACCGTCCAGAAATTCGGCAAATTCATCCCAGCCCAGCGCCAGTGCGACCGGGAACCCGATTGATGACCAGAGCGAATAGCGCCCGCCGACACTCTCGTTGAACGGCAGCACCCGGGTTTCATCGACGCCCCATTCGACCGCCTTGTCGGGATAAGCGGTCAGCGCCACGACCCGTCCGAACGGATCGGCCACCCCGCCCTGCTCCAGCCAATCCAGCGCCGAGCGGGCGTTGGTCATGGTTTCGGTGGTGGTGAAGGTCTTGCTGGCGACTGCCACCATCGTGGTCGCGGGATCGCAGGCGCGGAAGGCTGCTTCCAAAGCGCAGCCATCGATGTTGGAGACGACATGGACGTCAACCTTGGCCCCATCGCGAGTCAAGGCATCGAGCGCCAGCGCCGGACCCAGCGCCGATCCGCCGATGCCGATGTGGATCAGGTGCTTGACCGGCCCCAACAGACCGGCGTGGATCGCCTCAACCAAGCCCTTGGTGCGCAAATGCAACGCCGCCGCCTCTTCAACCGAGGTATCGCGGCCGACCCCGCGCTGGGCGGTATGCTCAACCGCGCGGCCCTCGGTGACGTTGATCGCCTCGCCCGCAAACATCGCGCCGCGCTTTTGCTTGAAGCCAACCGCATCGGCCAAGGCGACAAAGGCTGCGCCGTGAGCGACATCAAGGTGCGTTTTGGACCAATCGAACCGCACCGCCCCGCCCGGCAGATCGAGCTTGGCCGACCATAAGTCCAGCCGGGCCGGATCGGCAAACAGGGCCTGCAGCGTGGGCTTCTCCAGCGCGCCAAGCGCCTGCCATGCTGCGGTTACCGCTTCGCTCATCGTATTGCTCCTGCCTTTGGTCGAAAGTGCCTATGCCCGCGCGCGAAGCCTAGGCCAAGCGCGTAAAAACGTATTCAGACCCCCCGTCTAAACACTTGACGTTGCGGCGGCGGGTCAACATGGACAGACAGATGACTGACACCGCCACCATGCCGCCCGTGACGCCCGCGAAAAAGGAGAAGAAGGAGGATTCGTTCCCGGTCTTCCTGCTCAAGCTGGCGGTGATCGTGATCGTGTTCCGCAGCTTCATCTTTGCGCCGTTCTATATCCCCAGCGAATCGATGCTGCCGCGGCTGCTCAACGGGGACTATTTGCTGCTCGCCAAGTGGCCCTATGGCTATTCCAGCCGCTCGCTGCCGCTGGGCGTTGGCTTACTGCCCGAAAAGCGTGTGCTCGCCTCAACGCCTGCGCGCGGCGATGTGGTGGTGTTCAAGGCCCCGCCGCTGGGCCAGGATGACTGGATCAAGCGGGTCATCGGCCTGCCCGGCGATACCGTGCAGATGAAGGGCGGTCAGGTCTGGCTGAATGGCAAACCTATTCCGAAGGAGCCGATGGCACCGTTTGATGTTGCGGTCAGCCCCAACACCAACTGCCTTTCAACCCAGTTCGAAGCCAAGAATGACGAAGGCGCTGACGTCTGCCGCTATCCGCGCTTCAAGGAAACCCTGCCTGAGGGCAAGAGCTACGAAGTGCTCGACCTGTTCAACAAGCCGTCGGACGATACCCAGCCCTTCGTGGTCCCGGCTGATCACCTGTTCCTGATGGGCGATAACCGCGACAATTCCGAAGACAGCCGTTTCCCGGCCGAAGTCGGCGGCGGGATCGGGTTTGTGCCGGTCGACAACGTGATTGGCCGCGCCACCGTGATGATGTGGTCAACCGATGGCGGGGCCGAATGGATCAAGCCGTGGACCTGGTTCACCGCTGCCCGCTGGAACCGCTTGGGCGGCACGTTTTGACGGGCAAGCTGGGCAACCTCACTTCTCCCCTCCCCGACGGGGAGGGGCCGGGGGTGGGGGCTCGACGGTGGTGTAGAACCCCCACCCCAACCCCTCCCCAGCGGGGAGGGGCTAAGTGTTAGGAACCGAAACCCACGCATTTCTGACCGAAATCGCCGGCCGCCCCCCGGCTGACGAGGCTTTGTGGCTCGAGGCGCTGACCCATGGCAGCACCGGGGCGGCGCGCGATTATCAGCGGCTGGAATTTCTGGGCGACCGCGCGCTGGGCATGGTGATTGCCGACTGGCTGTTCAAACTCGACACCGGCGATGAGGGCAAACTGTCGCAACGCCTCAACGCGCTGGTCAGCCGGACCACTTGCGCCAAGGTCGCTCGCCAGATCGGCCTCGGCCCGCATATGCGGCTGGGCAAGCAAGCCCGCGACGATGGCGGTCAGGATAGCGACAACATCCTGGGTGATGTGATGGAGGCGCTGATCGGCGCCTGTTTCGTCACCCACGGGTTCGAAGCCTGCGCCGATATGGTCCGCCGCCTGTGGGCCGACATGGTCATGGGACACGCGGGTAAGTCCAAGCACCCCAAATCGGCGCTGCAGGAATGGGCCGCCGGCAACCGCCGCAAGGTTCCCGAATACCGGCTGGTCGAACGCAGCGGGCCCGATCACGCCGCGCGGTTCACTGTGGCGGTTAGTGTAAACGGCGTGGGCGAAGCTGAGGCAACCGGATCAAGCATGCGCGATGCCGAGACTTTGGCAGCAGAAGCGTTTATGAAGCGGTTTGGATAAACCGATGGCCCCGCGACAAAGTCGGGGCAGACGGAATTGGACACTGAAAATTGAATAGCATCACCCCTCCCCACTGCGGCCTCGTCGCCGTTCTCGGCGCGCCCAATGCGGGCAAGTCCACCTTGGTCAATGCGCTGGTCGGCCAGAAGGTCGCGATCGTCAGCGCCAAGGCCCAGACCACCCGCGCCCGGCTAATGGGGATTGCGCTCGAAGGTCCGGCCCAAATCATGCTGGCCGATACCCCCGGCCTGTTCGAACCCAAACGACGCCTAGACCGCGCGATGGTCAGTGCCGCCTGGGACGGCGCGGCCGAGGCCGATGCGATCCTGCTGGTGGTCGATGGCCGCAAGAAGAAGCTCGACTACCTCGAGCCGATCCTGAACAGCCTGAAGGACCGCACCGAACGCAAGATCCTGGTGCTCAACAAGGTTGATGAAGTGGCCAAGGAGCCCCTGTTGGTGAGCGCGCAGGCGCTGGCGGGTGAAGGCCAGTTTGACGAAGTGTTCTTCATCTCGGCCTTGACCGGAGACGGCGTAGCGGAACTCAAAACGCGGTTGGCGGCACTGATGCCGGAAAGCCCGTGGCACTACCCCGAAGACCAGGTTTCGGACGCCAGCGAACGCCTGTTGGCCTGCGAAATCACCCGCGAGCAGCTCTACCGCCAGCTGCATGATGAGCTGCCGTACGACAGCACCGTCCGCCCCGAAAGCTATGCCGCGCGGCGGGACGGCTCGGTTGAAATCCACCAGCAGATCGTGATCGCCAAGGACAGCCAGAAGGGCATTGTGCTAGGCAAAGGCGGCTCAAAGCTGAAGTCGATCGGCGAGGCCGCGCGCAAGGAACTGACCGAACTGCTCGGCACGAAGGTCCACCTGTTCCTCCACGTCAAAGTCGACGAAAAGTGGAGCGACGACAAGGAGATCTACGAGGAGCTGGGGCTGGAGTGGGTTAAGTAGGGCGACCTATCTACCACGAGCAATCGCCCGCTCGACGAGCGGTGTTGGATCAGCCATTGGGTTTCTCCAATCAACTCGGCTTGGATGCGTGACGGTGACTACTTGCAAACCGTCGGAGTTGCGATGGGACTTGCTCGACCAACCACGCTTATTGGTCTCTTGAAAAGAATCGACAAGCGCGTCGGATCCTAGTTTCTCGCATACCCATCTGCCAGCAGTTCCCCCGAAGCACAGGATTGTGCGGACCCCCAATTCAGTTATCACGGCGTTGTGGAGCGGCCAGCACGCCTCAAGAAGTTCGGCCTTTTCATGCTCTAGGTGTTGTTCGTTTCGGCTCTGAACAAACACGACATTGCTGGTCGGCACCATGCGCGGATCAAGCCCTAGCCGAACTAACATGTGAAGAATCCGAGGTTGAAGGCCCCATTGGCCTGGCGGTGCATCTTCCCAGCTTTCGTCGGCATATTCTGACCAAGCTGTTTTCCGCTGTTTGAACTTCTCAATCGAGCTAGCGACTGTCACTGTCGGACTCTCGGAGGGAATGCCACCAGGATTCAAACCCAAAATGTAAAGTGGCGCTTGATCGACATAGGCTTCCTTGCCCGAATAGAAAATCGAACCCGAGCGTCCAAGAATGTTTGGTGGCAAATCAGCAACTGCTTTCCTGACTGCATTCGGAATTGCATCATAAGGCGTCATCATCGCTCTCCGCTTGCGAGCTAATAAGTTCAGTCAAAACCCCTCATATGTCACGGAATTTATTTTTTCACCTAAACGGCCCTCAAGCCTGTGCGGCTGCGTGTCCGTCTGGGCATGGTGAAAATCGCCTCGGAGAGGAGACTGAAATGCACAGCGACCAAATCCTCAACTTTCGTCACGAGTTGGCCATCTTGGGTCAGCATTTGATCGACGCTGCACTTGATGACAGCAATGAATTCAGTGTGGCTGACATCGTCAACATGGCCGAGGCATCGTTGTACAGTTTGGCGGAAGAGTGTCATCTCACCAAAGAGGCCATAGTTTTTCGCGAAGCCAGTCGAGCTGTCATCAACGCGATTGAGCAAAACTTCGATGCCGCTTAGCGCAACTTTGCAATCCCGATCCCGTCGTCCTTGGCCCGTTCCTTGGTCGATTCCTCGCTGCGGTTCAGCGCTTTGGCGATTTCCTTGAGGCCCTTGCCCTTGCCGGCGAGCAGCCGCAGCTTGGCGACCTCGTCGCTTTTCCAGGGCTGGCGGTGGCGTGTGAAGTTTTCGGCCATGGGTAGTGGGATAGCGGAGGTTTGAGCAGGATGCCAGTAATCCCCGTGTTCGCAGGGTGACGTTCCCCGCATCGTCGTCCCCGGCTCGACCGGGGACCGCTGGCCGCCTCGACGAGGGGTTACTTAAACCGCCAGCGTTCCCCGGTCGAGCCGGGGACGACGTTAGGGTTGATACTGTGCGAGGTCTTCCCATTCGGGGTTCGCAGCTTCGATCAGTTCGATCTTCCAAGCTCGCTCCCAGTGCTTGAGCTGCTTCTCGCGGACTATTGCCTCTTCAATGGTCGGGTACTCTTCGACCAAAATCAATCGATCGATGCCGTATCGCTGGCAGAATTTGGAGCCCATGCCATTGCGATGAAGCCAAACTCGTTCGGAGATGTCGGCTGTGACCCCGATGTAAAGCACCCCATGCGCGCGGTTCGTCATGATGTAGGTGTAGCCGCCCTTCACCATTTACTCCTCGTCGTCCCCGGCTCGACCGGGGACCGCTGGCCGCCTCGGCGAGAGGTTGCTTAAACCGCCAGCGGTCCCCGGTCGAGCCGGGGACGACGCATTACTCTGCCTTCTTTTTCACCGCGGCCTTCTTCTTCGGCGCAGCCTTCTTCTTGGCCGGAGCCTTCTTGCGGCCCTTGCCCTTGGCCGGGCCCTTGGCGGCGCGTTCGGTGATCAGGACGATGGCTTCTTCCATCGTCAGATCCTCGGGCGCCTTGTCACGCGGCAGGGTGGCGTTGGTGGTGCCGTCGGTGACGTAGGGGCCATAGCGGCCCGCCATCAGCTTCATCTCGCCGCCCGATTCCGGGTGCGGGCCGAAGGTGTTGAGCGGTTCCGCCGCCGCGCGCGCGCCCCGTCCCCCGCCAGCAGCAGCCTCGGCCAGTTTGGTAACGGCGCTGTTCATGCCGGTCTCGAACACGTCAGCGGTTGAGCGCAGCTTGGCATATTTGCCATTGTGCGCGAGGTATGGACCGTAACGTCCGATAGAAGCTGTAATAACTTCACCCGTTTCGGGATGCGCGCCAATCTCGCGCGGCAGGCTCAGCAGCTTGACCGCCCAGTCCAGATCGAGCTCTGGAATGTCCTTCGGGATCGAACTGCGCGCGGCTTCCTTGCCGCTGCCCATTTCGATGTAGGGCCCGAACCGGCCAACCTTGCGCATGATTGGCTCGCCCGTTTCAGGGTGCTTGCCAATTTCGCCGCTCTCACCGCCCTCAGCCGCGCCGCCTTGCGCGAATTTGCGGGTGTATTTGCATTCGGGATAGTTGGCGCAGGCGACGAAGGCCCCGAACCGCCCGCCACGCAGTGCGAGGCGGCCATCGGCGCGGCCTTCGGTATCGCACAGCGGGCATTTGCGCGGATCTGATCCGTCTTCCTTGGGCGGGAAGAGGAAGTCGGAGAGATACTCGTCCAGCGCTTCGGTCACTTCCGAAGGCTTGCGCTCCATCACCTCGTCGCTCTTGGGCTTGAAATCCTTCCAGAACTTGGCGAGCAGCACCTTCCAGTTCTCACGCCCGTCCGACACGATGTCGAGCTCGTCTTCCATTCCTGCGGTGAAATCATAGGCAACGTAGCGTTCGAAGAAGCGCTCGAGGAACGCGGTCAAAAGGCGGCCCGATTCCTCGGCAAAGAAGCGGTTCTTCTCGGTGCGAACGTAATTGCGGTCCTTCAGCACCTGCAGGGTCGAGGCATAGGTCGAAGGCCGCCCGATCCCGAGCTCTTCCAGCCGCTTGACCAGCGTTGCTTCGCTGTAGCGCGGCGGCGGCTGGGTGAAGTGCTGGCTGGCCTCAACGCCGCGCTTGGCCGGGGTATCGCCCTTGGCCATGGCGGGAAGCAGCCCGCTCTCATCCTCATCCTCGCCCGGTTTCTGATCGAGGCTTTCGTCATAGACCGCGAGGAAGCCGGGGAACTTGATCACCTGGCCGGTGGCGCGCAGCTCGTGCTTGCCGGTGCCATCGCGCAGCGTCACGGTGGTGCGTTCGATATTGGCGCTGGCCATCTGGCTGGCGATTGCGCGCTTCCAGATCAGCTCATAGAGCTTTGCCTCGTCACCGCTGCCATAGTGGTCCTTGGCGAAATCGGTCGGCCGGATCGCCTCGTGCGCTTCTTGCGCGTTTTTGGCCTTGGTTTCATAATGGCGCGGTTTTTCAGGTAGGTAGTGCCCGTTGTTATAGCGATTGCTGATCGCCAGCCGCGCCGCTGAAATCGCGCTTGGATCCATCTGCACACCGTCGGTCCGCATATAGGTGATCGCACCAGCCTCATAGAGGTTCTGCGCCACCCGCATCGTGTGCGCGGCGGCAAAGCCGAGCTTGCGCGCGGCCTCCATTTGCAGGGTCGAGGTGGTGAACGGCGGCCAGGGATTGCGGCGGGTGGGTTTGGTTTCGACCTCTTCCACGCGGAAGGTTCCGGCCTCGACCACGGCCTTGGCCCGGTCAGCACTGCCCTTGTCGCCCAGGCTCAGCTTCTCAAGCTTCTCGCCATCGAACCGGACCAGCCGCGCGGTGAACTCGGTGCCGAGCTGCTCCAGCTTGGCCAGCACCGACCAGTATTCCTGCGGGCGGAACAGTTCGATCTCATGCTCGCGCTGGCAGATCAGCCGCAGCGCAACCGACTGCACCCGGCCCGCGCTTTTGGCACCGGGCAGCTTGCGCCACAGCACAGGCGAAAGCGTAAAGCCGAACAGGTAATCGAGCGCACGGCGGGCCAGATAAGCGTCGATCAGATCCTGATCGAGCGCGCGCGGGTTGGCCATTGCGGTGGTAACGGCTTCCTTGGTGATCGCGTTGAAGGTGACCCGTTGAACGTCCTTTGGCAGCAGCTTGCGCTTGGCCAGCAATTCCTGAACGTGCCACGAAATCGCCTCGCCCTCACGATCAGGGTCAGTCGCGAGGATCAGTCGGTCGGCGCCCTTCACCGCATCGGTGATCGCCTTTACCCGCGAACCCTTGTCGCCATAAAGCTCCCAATCCATCGCGAAGTCTTCATCGGGCCGCACCGATCCGTCCTTTGGCGGCAGATCGCGGATATGGCCATAGGAGGCCAGAACCTTGTAGTCCTTGCCGAGATATTTCTCGATGGTTTTGGCCTTGGCGGGGGATTCGACGATGACAAGTTGCATGGTTTGGAATTGGGCCTTCTACGCGTATGTGTACACGCGCGAGGGTGGCGGGTTCGAATAGGCCCCGTCAAGCGCCGTGCTGATAAGGATCGTTTGAATGCGTAAATCAGTCCAATTCGCAGTAGCCGCGCTGCTACTGACGGCCGCGCCAGTGCTGGCCAACGCCGATGGCAGGCTGAGCCCGGCAGCCCTGCCCGACTTCGTGCTGGGCTATGAAACGAACGATGGCGCGCTGGAATTCGCCGAATGGGTCCCAAAAGGTGAAACCGTTTTGGCCTGGACCCGGATGGTCACCACAATGCGCTTCGAAAGTCTGCGGGTAACGCCGCAGCAATTTAACCAGATGATGAAGGATCGGCTGATCAAGTCCTGCCCCAGCACCACGATCAGCGACGAGATCGTCACCGAGATCGACGGCCGCCCCGCCGCCCGGTTCCGCGGCGATTGCCCGCGCAACCCGGCCACCGGCAAACCCGAAGTGCTGTTCCATCTGGCGATTGCCGGATCGAACGATCTCCATATCCGGCAGGTCGCGTTCCGCTATCAGCCAGGCCCCGACGATGTGCGCTGGGCTGATGGGGTCATTGGCTCGACCCGGTGGTGCGCGGTGGGGAGCAAGCAGAAAGGTTGCTAGGCGTCTGGCATCCTCCGCCACGCCAACAGGAACCCCAAACCCAGCGCTAGGTCAATCGCCGCGAAAACCGCAACCGGCGGGGCAATCGGATAGCCCTGTGCGTAAAGCATCAGTGCGGGCCCGCCAAACACCAGCTTTTCCGCAACCGCCAGCGGCATCAGCGCGCGATACTTCACCGGATCGCCGCCGATTACCCAGAACACGCCCTGAAACACCAGCGCGAGGCCAACGAAGCCGAGCAGCACCTCTGCGCCCAGTTCAGGCAGCGGGGTGAAATACATCGGGGTCAGCACGATCACGCCATAGATCGCGGCCCAGCGGAACATGCGGGATGGGAATTTGCCCAAGGCCAGCCTCCTGCCAAATTGCAGGAGGCTGATTGCCTCAGCCGCTATTGCTGCTGCAAGCCGCCACGCGGGATTATGCACCGGCCGTTATCGTACTGGCCGACCTCACGGATGATCTCCTGCGCTTCGGGTTCGATCCGGCGGCCGGACAGCTGGCTGTCGATTACCCTGCGCAGCAGCGCGTCGAGCCGGGTCACCAGATAGCAATCGATCGCCGGCGCAGCGTGCGGATTGCCGATGCCGCTGTCATCGGTGAGGAAGGTGTAACGGCTCTGCGTCAGCGCAGCCATCGCCCGCATGGCGTATTCGGCCTTGTCGGCTACGCCTGAGGCCGCGACCGGGACGATCTGGACCCGATTGGCGCGCAGATGCCGCGCGGCCAGCCAGGTGGTGCCAAAGTTTTCGTCATGCGGCGGGGCATCGGCAACTAGCAGCATGGTCTTGACCGCATCGGGCCGCCATTGCTGGTTGGCGCCGCGGATCAGCGCCTGTTCCATCGCTTCGGGATAGTCCCCGCCGCCACCGGCCGATTGCTGGCGCAGCGATCCTTGCGCTGCGTTGAAATCACCGGTCAGCGGGACAGTCGCGGTGACATAGTCATCGCCGACATCCTTGTAGAACACGAACCCGATCCGCAGATCGAGCCCCGGATGGCGCGCCCGCAGCGAACTGAGGATCGCGGCAAGTTCGCCTTGCAAATAGCGGATTTCATCACCCATCGAACCGGTGGTGTCGATCACCAGCATCAGGTCGAGCTTCTTCACGACCGGCGCGGCGCGATCGACCGTGAAATCGATCCGCTGTCCGCCCCGGCCCTGCCCGATCGCGACCGAACGCCAATCCTCACCGGCAGCACGAACCCGCACGGTCTGGCTCAGCCGGTCAACCTGCGGGAAAAACGCGGCGGTGCCATCGGCAAGGGTATTGAGCACCAGCGAACGGCCATTGGCGCAGGCCACCTCGACCCGCGCGAACGGCACCGGGCGCCCGGCCCCGTCCTTGACCGCGACGGTCAGCACGCGGGCGGTATCGAGCGCGGGTAGTGCCGGGATCGCCTGACCCAGGTTCGATTGGCGAACATAATTGGCGTAGAGTTCCGGGTTGAGCAGATCGTCGTGCTCACCAGCCGTCAGCAGTCCCGACTGCGGGCGCGGCGGAGGACGGCGTGGACGGCCGGGATAGGGCGCCACGCTGCTGCGGGCATCACCTTCTGCGGCAGCGGGCGCGCGCTTGGCGCCAGTCGTGACAACATCCGTTGCGCCATCTGCAGGGGCTTCTGCTGCTTCGATCCGGACATCAGCCGACATCGGCTCGGGCATTGATGCTGGGGGCGGCGGAGGCGGCGGCGGTGGAACTGACGAAGCTTTGACCCGGCCCATCGGCATCGGGCGGCCCGGCTCGTCGTAATTCTGGCCCTGGTTCGGCTGCTGTTCAGCCCCCAGTCGGGGCAAAGGCGCTAGCGGCGCGCACTGGGTGTTGTTCCAGGCCGGTCCAGGCACCCGCTTGGTTTGCTCGGCAGTGGCCATCGACGGCCCTTGAATCAGGATGGCGGCAATCGCGAGTGCTGAAACGAGCTTGCGCATGTGGGGTCCCCTCCCATGACTGAACTGGGGCAAGAGGTGCGCTGCTGTCGATGAACCGAATGTGAATGTTACAAAGTATCATTGAGTCATGAGTCTAGCCAGCCAGACTGACCCGCCCACCCGCATGGCGCACCAGCCGCCCGGCCAATTCCAGCTCCAGCAGCGCCAGTTGCACCGCGGCCGGGCTTTCGCCGCTTTGCCGGATCAGTTCATCGACCGCGACCGGGGCCATGGTTAGCAGACCGGCAACGTCAGCCGGTTCATCGCCCAGATCGTCGGGCATCGCTTCAAACCCGCCCACGCTCTCACGAAAGCTGGAACGCGGGGCTCCGTCAAACCCCGATAGCAATTCGATCACGTCCGCCGCCGACTGAACCAGTATCGCCCCTTCCCGGATCAACTGGTTGCAGCCCTGCGAGCGCGGTTCGAGCGGTGATCCGGGCACAGCCATCACCTCACGCCCTGCTTCGCCCGCCAGCCGCGCGGTAATCAGCGAGCCGGATTTCGGCGCGGCTTCGACCACCAGAGTTCCCGCAGCCAGTCCCGCAATGATACGGTTGCGTGAAGGGAAATGGCGGGCCAGCGGCTCGGTCTGCGGCGGCTGTTCGGCCAGCAATAGGCCTTGACTGGCGACCGCTTCCTGCAGTTCGGCATGTTCGGGCGGATAGGCGATGTCGATCCCGCTGGCGATCACGCCGATGGTGCCGCCGCCCAGTGCCGCACGGTGGGCCGCGCCGTCGATGCCGCGCGCCAGCCCCGAAGCGACCACGAACCCTGCCTCCGCCAGTTCTCCGGCGAACTGCCGCGCCAACTTGACCGCCGCCGCCGAAGCATTGCGCGCGCCGACAATCGCCACGCAAGGCCGCGCCGCCAGCGCCAGATCGCCCCGTGCAGTCATGATCGGCGGGGCGCTGTCCAGCTCAGCCAGCAAGGCCGGATAGTCCGCCCCGTCGTGGAACAGATACCGCGCACCGGCGGCCCGAACAGCATTGATCTCAGCCGATACACGCGCCTCAGCAGCAATCCGGTACCCGCCGCCACCGCGCGCGGCCAGATCGGGCAAAGCCCCAAGCGCGGCCTGCGCCGTGCCGAACCGGCGGAGCAATTGGCGATAGGATACCGGACCGATGTTGGGCGAGCGCAGCAGGCGGATCCGCGCGAAGGCTTCCTCCTGCGACAGCGCGCTCATCAGCCCTTGCTACCCACACGCGGTTCGGTTCCGGCGCGCAGCCGGGCGATGTTGGCGCGGTGCTGGACCAGCACGATCGCCGCCACCGCCGCCATCACCGGCACAATCGCCGAAAGCCCCAGCAGCCAGGCCGCGATCGGTGCGGTAATCACCGAGAGCATCGAGGAGACCGACGAAATCCGGCTGATCGCCAAGGCCAAGGCCCAGACGCCAGCACAGATCAGCATCACCGGCCAGCTGAGCGCGAGGCAAACTCCTGCAGCAGTGGCAAAGCCCTTGCCGCCGTTGAACCGCAGCCACACCGGAAAGCAATGGCCCAGAATGGCGCCTACGGCAGCAAAGCCCTCAAACCCCGGCCAAACCTGCGCCGCGATCCAGACTGCCAACACGCCCTTGCCAGCATCAAGCAGCACGGTTGCTGCCGCCAGACCTTTGCGCCCGGTGCGCAGCACGTTGGTGGCGCCGATGCTGCCCGAACCGATGCTGCGCAGGTCCCCCGCCTTGAACAGCCGGGTCAGGATCAAGCCGAATGGCACCGACCCCAACAGGTAGCCCAGTCCACTCGCCAACAACCATTCCATCGCCGCACCTTCCCTTGTCCCCTTAACCGTAGCTACAAGGCGGCGCTGTTCACAAGCCTGCTTTGGGGGAATGCCACGGAAATGGATGCAAGCGCTCCGATCCTGCTGTTCGATTCGGGCGTCGGCGGACTGTCGGTGCTGGCCGAACTGCGCCGTGCCCTGCCCCAGGCCCCGTTAATCTATGCTGCAGACAACGGTGGGCTGCCCTATGGCACCAAGACCGAGGCCGAGGTTGCGGCGCGGGTCTGTGGCCTGCTGGGGCGGATGAGCGAGCGCTATCGCCCCCGCCTGATCTGTATCGCCTGCAACACCGCCTCGACGATTGCGCTCGCCATGGTCCGCGATGTGCTGGCCGTGCCAATTGTCGGAACCGTTCCCGCGATCAAGCCCGCCGCCGAACAGACCCGCAGCGGCGTGATCGGCCTGCTCGGCACCGCAGCGACGATCCGCCAGCCCTATGTTGACCGGCTGGCCGCCGAACACGCTGCCGACAAGCGGCTCTTGCGTTTCGCGGCCAGTGAACTGGTCGGAGCGGCGGAAGCAAAGCTGCGCGGTGAAGCGGTCGATCCGGCAGTCTACACCCGCGCCGCCACCGGCCTGCGCGATCAACCGGGCGGCGCGGAGATCGACACCGTGGTGCTGGCCTGCACCCATTTCCCGCTGGTCCAGGATGAACTGGCCGCAGCGTTTGGCCCTGGTGTGCAATTCGTCCATGGCGCGGCCGGGATTGCCCGGCGGATCGCCCACCTGACCAAGGATCAGCGGTTCGCGCGAACCCAGCCAGACTTTGCGCTATTCACCAAGCACGAACCCAGCCTTGCTGCACTGGCGCCCGCGCTTGCCGGATATGGACTTTGCGCGCTAGAGGTGCTGGCATGACCCGGCGGCTCAACTGGTTTCTGCTTGCAATGCTCGTGCTGTTTGGCGGGCCCTATTATTGGCTGCTGATCGACAACCGCCCCGGCGACGCCGCCGCCAAGCCAGTGTCGATACCGCAGTTGCGCAGCTTGGCAGCCTCGATTCCGGGGAACGCTCCGACCGAAGTTGAAGTCGAACTTGTCACCTTTCGGCGCCTGCCGGGAACGCTGTTTATGGCGGGTACCGGGCTCAAGCGGCGGCTGATCGGGGTGATGGCCTGGCGCCTGCCGGTGCCCGGCAAAGGGCCAATCCTGATCGACAGTGCGATGGACGGCGCGGCGGCCAAGCAAATGGGGATGGAGGAATTCAATCCAGACGCCTGGGCTCGGGTAGAACAAGCGCTGGCCTCAGCGTCACAAATCGTCATCACCCACGAACACCCCGATCATCTGGGCGGCGTGGTCGGCCCGAACAAGCGCGCGCTGCTCGACAAGGTTGTGTTCAATCCCCAGCAGCTCCCCGGCAACCGTTGGACCAACCTACTGCCCTGGCCAGAACCACCTTTGCCCAAGCCCGCCATCACCGGCACCGCTCCGGTTGCGATTGCGCCTGGCGTTGTGGTGATCCCGGCGGCCAGCCATACTGAAGGTTCGCAAATGGTCTTCGTCCGGCTCGCCGATGGCCGCGAATACCTGTTTGCGGGCGATATCGCCAGCGCGACCCGGAACTGGGTGGAGCTGCGCGCCCGTTCGCGCTTGATCGGAGATTACCTTGCCCCCGAAAATCGCGGCGAGGTATTCGCCTGGCTCAAAACCATCCGGGCTTTGAAAAAGCAGGCGCCGGCACTGGTTGTCCTGCCCGGCCATGACTTTGAATGGCTGATCGAGCCAGACAATCGCGGCTATGTGAAGTTCGGCTTTGGTCCTGTCCCTGATTGATCCAGCGCAACGCCTTTACGCTGGCATTCGGCCAAGGCATGGCGTAGAGCGCGCAAAACGTGGCGCGGCAGCGAGGGCATTTCGCACGTGAATTACGAGCATATCTTTGATCAGGCACTGGACCGGCTTCATTCCGAAGGGCGTTACCGGGTGTTCATCGACATCCTGCGCAACAAGGGTGCCTACCCCAATGCGCGCTGCTTTGCGGGCCATAATGGCCCCAAGGACATCACGGTGTGGTGCTCCAACGATTACCTTGCGATGGGCCAGCACCCCAAGG
>Ga0209480_10001484_pt1 | contig 17052 bp, 5 predicted proteins | sample JI61114C2DNA_FD_187501 | JGI IMG/M metagenome (GOLD analysis project Ga0209480, IMG submission 187501) | Wastewater effluent complex algal communities from Wisconsin, to seasonally profile nutrient transformation and Carbon sequestration -... | ecosystem: Engineered > WWTP > Effluent > Algae... | reverse complement strand
TCCCACAGCCGCAGTGAAGCGTCGCCCGTCCCGTTGACGGCACCCGACCAGGAGAGAATCTGCCCGTCGGGCAGCGACAGCACGCCCTGAACCGCATCCGTTTGCCTCTCCAGAACCGCATGGCAGTTTCTGGACGCGGCGTCCCACAATCGCAGAGTCTTGTCCGACGACCAGGAGAGAATTCGGCCGTCCTTTAGTGACTGCGCCCCCCAGATCGAATCCGTGTGCCTTTCCAGGACTTCGAGGCAGGCCCCGGTCGAGGCGTCCCACAGCCGCATTGCCTTGTCCATGATCGACCAAGAGAGAATCCGGCCGTGCGGTAGCGACAGCGCGCTCGTGACCCCATGGGTGTGCCCATCCAGGATGGCGAGGCAGACCCCGCTGGTGGCGTCCCACAGCCTCAGCGTATGGTCCCACGCCCAAGAGAGGATTCGATCGTCCGGCAACGGCATCGCACCCTCAACCCTTTCGGTGTGTCCCTCCAGCACGGCGACGCAGACCCCGGTCGAGGCGTCCCACACCCGCAGCGTCCTATCCTGCGAAAATCTGTCCCCCGACCAGGAGAGAATCCGGCCGTCTGGCAGCGGCAGCGCATCCGTGACGACACGCGTGTGCCCCTTCAGGACGGCGAGGCAGGCCCCGGTGGGGGCGTCCCATAGCCGCAGCGTACTGTCCCACGACCATGAGAGTATCCGGTCGTCCGGCAGAGGCACCGCGTCCCGAACCCATTCGGTGTGCCCCTCAAGGACGGCGAGGTAGGCCCCGGTGGCGGCGTCCCACAGCCGCAGAGTGTTGTCCATCGACCATGAGAGAATCCGCTCGTTCGGCAGCTGCAGCGCACCATTAACCCTCTCCGTGTGCCCCTCCAGGACGGCGAGGCAGACCCCGCTGGTCGCGTCCCACAGCCGCAACGTCTGGTCCCCCGACCAGGAAAGAATCCGTCCGTCTTGCAGCGGCAGCGCACCCTCAACCCCTTTCGTGTGACCTTCGAGGACGGTGAGGCAGGTTCCGTTAGTGGCGTCCCATATCAATGGCGTATTATCCTCCGCCCACGAGAGAATCCGGTCGTCCGGCAGTGGCAGCACGTGCCGAACTGTAGTCGTGTGCCCCTGCAGGACGGCGAGGCAGGCCCCGGTGGCGGCGTCCCACACCCTCAGCGTGTTGTCCTCCGCCCTGGAGAGAATCCGATCGTTTGGCAGCGGCAGCGCCTCCCTAACACATCCCGTGTGCCCCTGTAGGACGGCGAGGCAGGCCCCGGTAGCGGCGTCCCACAGCCGCAACGTCTGGTCACCCGACCAGGAAAGAATCCGATCGCCTGGCAGCGGCATCGCGCCCAAGACCGATTTCGTGTGTCCCTCCAGAACTGCGCGGCAGGAGCTAGGCGTCAGGTGCTGCGAACGCGGCACACGCTGGAGGTGCAGCCGGTCGTATCGTCCGGTGGAGAACCACTGTTCCGCAGCAGTCGTCACCGGGCTGTCGTCGGCATGTTCCAGCGCCAGTTGAAGCAAGATAATATGGACCGACTGATCTTCTACTCCGCGTCGTAGTAGGTGGGCCTGCTCGCGGAAGAAGTTCAGCCAGAGGGCGAGTGAGGCTGGGAGGTCGTCCGGGCCCTCCTTAACGAGGCGGGTGTAGTCGTCGGGAATCGATTCCAGCAGTCCGACCTCTGCCTTCCGCATTGGAAAAGAAAAATTGGTAAGCCGGTCATAGAGCCGCTGGTGGTCCTGGAGCCCGAGGAGCAGGTCCGGCAGTTCCATTAAAGCATGGGCATCGGGCTGGTCCCAGCGGCCGTCGAAGTAATCAGCGAGAAGACGCCGTCGCTCCGTGCGGGTAGCTTCGTCGGCCAGGAACAGGGTGCGCACGGCCTGCTCGACCTGCCGGTGGTAGCAGGATAGAACCGTGGTGCCGGGGGCAGCGCGCTCCGACAGGTAGGCACGCAGATCGGACCTCAGGCGTGCCCAAGGGGCAATCGGGTAATGATCCGCTTCCGGCGGAAGGCGATGGCCGTAGGCTTTTCCAGAGGCTTCAAGCTGGGACTGCATCTCCGAGTCGCGGAACAGGACTTCTAAAAGTTCGCCCTCCGACAGGCCGTAGCGGGCGCTGACGAGATAGCCGAGGGCGATCCGGGGAAGCGGGCCGTGCTGGTTCGGCTGACAGAGTCGCTCCAGTGTTTCCTGAATCAGCAACGGGAGCGATACGGGGAGGGGCGTTGGATCATCGAACTCGCGCCAGCCGCGAAGCTGTTCGTGGAGCACTTGGAGGTAGAGTGGATGACGGCAGGCTGAGGAAGCGGAAACCGCTGTGTGCACAGATTGCCACTGGGTTTCTGTCAGGCCACGTTCCAGATCGGCGAGCCAGCGGCGCAGGAGTTCGCAGGCGGAGGCTTCGCTGAGTGCTCCCAGTTCGTCGTCCGCAAGCAGCCCCCGGGATTGGAGCCTGCGGAACGGCTCGCAGGCTTCGGACTCCGATGGGAACTCGGGCGAGGGCGAAAGGCAGGAGGCGATGATGCGCGCGTGGCACGGCGACTCTCCGGCCTGCGGAAGGATTTGGGAGCGCAGCCAAAAGCACTCACGCGCTTGATCGGCGACCTCGAGTTGGTCGAGGGCGTCGAGGATGACGAAGATGGGCTGCTCGGCGGTCGCGTGACTGAGTTGAGCGTAGAACTCCTCGATCAGCTTTTGCAGCGTGTCGGGCAGCGGTTCTGCTGTTGGGAAATGATTCCGCAGTTCTCGGCAGAGGCTGGTCATCAGGCCGCGCAGTGTGGACGACTCGGGATGCGCGCCGATGAAGCGGGTCAGGATCAGGGGCGTGACGCCACCGGCCTCCGTGACGGGCGGGAAGGGCTGCTGGGCGACGTAGGCGAGGAGCGCTGTCTTGCCGCTGCCGGAGGGGCCGTGGACGATGAGCGGGCGGTTGGTGGTGGCTCGCAGGTAGTCGCGGAGGGTGCTGACCTGCTCATCGCGTCCGACGAAGCGGTCCACGGGTCCGCGCTCTTGGGCAAAGCGGCGGTGATCGCGGAGTTCGATGTCGAGCGCGTGCGCGGAGGCTTGCGCGGCGGTGGCGGTGGCATCTTCGGCGGAGAGGTCGGCCTGCCAGTAGTCGTTGATCTGCCGGAGGATGAGCGCCCTCAGGCGGGTGAGGATGACCTCGCACATCGGGGCGAGGTGATCGGTGGTCACCTCGCCGGTGATGGCACCGCTGGCATCGGTCGCCCAACGGCACTGGGCATGAAGGATCGGCTCCGGCGCGAGTTTTTGCTCCACCTGATTTTTCAAGGCGGCGAGCGCGGCGGCGGCATCGGTGTCAGGAGACTGATCGGGGCGCAGATCGAGAAAGTGTTTGAGCTGAGAGGGCTGCGGTTTGCCACCGGTTTGGTCAATCTCGCGAAACCACGCCACGACATGCTCGCGGGCGTTCTCGACCTGCAACGCGCCGTGCCAGATTTCCTGCTCGGTCGCGGAGCCTTGGAAGCGCACACTCGAGGGGATGTCGTCCGTGTCTCCAGCGAACCGCCAGGTCAGCAGCGAGCCGGGATAGGCGCGATTGACGATGGCCCATAGCGTCTCCTGCACGGCGAGCCAGGCGTCGGTGTCGTTCAGTCGGCCATCGGCATCGGCCACTCGCGTGTAATCTTGGCCGTCGGGGCTGTCGGTCCGGGCGCGGAGGATGTGATGCGGCGGAATGGCATTGGCATCGCGGCGATACCAGTCTTCGAGCGTGCGCTGTTCCTCAGGCGACTGCGTGTGGTCGCGGAGGCGCTCGTATTCCGCTTCAGAGATCGTTTCCGGCAGTGGTCGCCAGCCATACTTGTCGCCCAGCAGGATGAGGAAGTTCGGCTCGGGGGAGGTTTCCTGGGCGCGGTTCAGCTCTTCGAAGCAAATCTGCATCGTGCGGTGGTCCAGCCCCGCTTCGCTGGGAACACCCCAGCGCAGATCAATCGCCTGAAACGTGAACCCGCGCTGGCGGCAATACCGTTCCAGCTCAGGCCACACATTTTCTGCCAGCGCATTCCGCTCGGCCACGAGGTCGGAGAACGTGGAACTGACAAAGACACGGATGACGGGGAAATGGCGGGCGGGAGATGGAGGCTTAACTACCATAGGGTGGACTGAAGAGACACGGAGTCACCTGTTTGCAGGCTTGTGCACCTTAGTGGCTCAGCTCATTTTCCAAAAAACGAGCGATCAGTAATTGGGTATATCAATCGCCCAATGCACGTTGTTGATCGCTCAATGGGCCTGTTCGGGTTGTTCCGTTCGATAAGGCAAGTCCGCTCCGCATGTCGAGCCAAGCCGATGACCGTGCTGACGTATTCTGTAATGGGTTCATGCGATTTGGGTGTCCGATTCTACATGGTCAAAGCTTTTCTTCGAGGCTGACAAACACCTCTAACATAAACGGCAAATAGGTGTAATGCTCCATGTAAGGCTGTTGGCCGGGATCCCGATCATCAAGAACGACAAGGTAGCGTCCGCCTGTGGGCAGGTCGCCAACCGCAGCCACGAAACATGCATTCTTCGAAGAGAGGTAGATCAAGTATCCTCCAAAACCATTCTCTGCCAGAGAGAACGTAGGGTCGGCCTTGGCTAGATCAGCACGAGCTCTGGATGCATCAAAGCAGCGTTCCAACGCCATACTCAACAAGGTCTTAACCATGGGGCCATTGGAATCTAACTTCCAAACTTCAATGGTGCAGTGTATCCTAGTATGTGAGCGCCACACGCTGTGATCAAGATTGAGGACAGGTTTAGGCGCGTCGAAGAACTCACTTGGCAATCGCAGATGCAACCGTCCGCCACAAGCCTCTCTCATAGTCATTGCAGCAAGCTCTAGGCGTGTGAACCTCAGGAAGTTCTCAAAGCTTTTTTCTGCGGCGGCAGCCAATCGCGGATCATTAAGACGCAACTGGAAGCCAAATTCGGTTCCGTGAAAAGGCACTGTGACTCGGTGTCCATATGTGCGCGGCCCTCGATCTACGAATTCATGCACATCCAAGCCCCATCGTTGGGTGATGTGGTTAGACACCAGTTCAACGCCCCGTTTTTGGGCAAACTCTTTCGCGAAGTTAAGATAGTCTGGGAGCGTGCGGACCTCAGTCTGGTGCAAGTAGGTTAGCTCAACGACGATAGCTGCCTGATGCCCGCACTCCGCGACGGTTAGCATATGTACTCCTACGCCCATTTTTTTGTACTTCCATGTGGTGGGCATCATCATGTGGAATGCACGAAGCGGAAGGGGATGAACCTGATGAAAGGCACGATCAATTTCTTCGTCACTCGGAATCGGTGAGGTTAATGAAATTCTCCGTATCGCCAGGATAGTGGCAGCAATCACCACCGGAGCAAAAACGACCCACCAGGAATGCTGACCACCAAACCAATGATTGTGGGCGAAGATACAAAAGGCAGCTAGCCAAGCAAGGCAGCCAAGGGGACCCGCAGCCGAATCAGGTGGGTCAGTATTTGATATTTGATTCATTTTGGCGAGGGGTTGTAAATTATTGCTTTGGATTAGATAGAAACGAAGTGTCGTGATTTGATGTCTGTTGTCAGAACTCCACAGCTATCACCCAGCCCTGACCTCCTGCTACTAATTCATGATTGTGGGCGATGGCAATGAAAGAAGGGCGAGAACGAAGCAGCAAGGTCGTTATAGGCATAAGGCGGCCGCCCTCCAGATTAAAGAGTCGGACAGCATTGTCTGGAAGCAGCAAAGCTGCGGAACTAGCACATGGAGAGAGTGCGCAAGCGATCGCATGCACTTCTAGCGCATGTGCTTGGGGCCTAATGTCTGGCTTGGCGGGATCAAACTTGAACAGCCAGGCTGCGCCTTTGTCGTCGAGCGCAAGAATGTTTCTTCCATGTGCATCCATCACCTGGTGGCAGAGCCAAGTTAGGCCACGTTCAGTTTCGCTCGTGTGGCTCGTTAGGCTCTTCATCAAGTCGTAGCTATGTCCGCGGCAACAAAGACGCAACCACGGGGAAGATTTTTCGCACTCAGCCAGGCAAGCCCATGTGCATCCATCGTCAGCCACAGACAGGTATCCAACGTTTCTTGGCATGGTTGCCCAATGAAAATTAAGTGACCTGACTTTGAAGCGCCCCAGGCCCAACACAGAGGCCCCCGGCAACGACTGTGTAGCCACAAGAGCATGACCTCCGGGAGAAATCGCCGCATCATGCAGGAATAGTGGTTGTTGCCGCAACCAACCCGCACCACCCGACCATAGACTTATATTGGTCAGACTACTGTCGGGTACTTGCTTGAAACGAGAGATCACACTGCGATCAGATTCGCGCATTAGCGCGATGATCTCGCCATCGGGCATCTGCCAAGCGTCGGTTAAACTGGCTGGCAAGCTAGGTTCTTGCTTCAATCTCCAGTCAACGCACGCACCTGACGGGGCTGTATGCAAAGGGGGGTGCCGCTCAATTGAAACACGTTCACCAATGCTAGTGATGATATCCAGACAACCGCATTGAGCAGACCATCGTGCAGTCAGCACGGGGTGAGCACTGGGCCATCTACGGAACAGATTTCTATCGTCCGAGGCTATGTCTCTCCAGCGCATCAGGGAATAGCGTCTGTTGGCGTCAGACACCAGAACGATACCTGTCGAATCCCGCCATTGAATGGAGGTAACTGCCGAACTGCCAACCTTCACGCGCAATCGTTCTGAACCGTCACTCGCATTGAGGGCCAGTAACTCACCGCCAGAGAGCCCTGCGAGAATGACCCCCTCGGTAATTGCCTCTGCAAGACAAGTGATCTCGCATGATACCTTTACACGCCAGAGTTCGTGCGTTGCTTCATCCACACACACCAGTTCGCCCTTGCTAGTGGCTAGACACGCACCACCACCAACTCCACAAGCGGTGCGACAGGGCCTGCAATCAGAAACAAATTGAACTCTCCAATCAGCAGCGGCTTCGTCTCCTTGCCCAGTCCACTGCTGGCAGTGCAACTGGCCCCATTCATCGACTACCATCGCCGTTTCTTCCGCGAACCACAAGGCAACGATACGGGCATCAATCTGCCACCCAGGTGGTTTCATTGGGCCATCTACACTCAACGTTGTGACCAGCCCATTACTGGATGAGACTAGGATTCTCTGCCCCGAGCTGGATATCGCAAGCTTTTCGATGGCTTGTCTGGATTCAGTAACACTGTGGCGATGGAATAGTGAGCCATGATACGCACCTGTAGCCATACGCCGAGGTACAAGTGCTTGGTTGGGCCAATGGCACCATCCGAACAAGACGCCTCCAACACCCAGTACAAGCGCCGAACTCTCGCTGGCTGCTGCCGTAATGCTCGCAGCGCCCATGAATCCTTCCGATAGGAGTTGGAGGTCATAGTTCAACTCAAGCCAAGAGCCACCCTCTCGCCGGATGAAGACTCCTCGCTCCGTTAGAAGACAGACATCAATAGCGGCTTCATCGAGCATGGGCAGGATACGCATATCAGACATTGAATGTTCGGGCACCAGTGGGCGAACAGCGGGATCAACTCCGGGAAGCGAAAGTTGCCCACAACATAATGCCTGCGCTGCGGTGGCCAGAGTTTTCACGGGACCATTCAATGCAGCCACGCCTAACACGAACTGCGAGACCGCCGCAGATGGATGTCGATGTAGGCCCGAAGCTTCGCGCCCGGCTATGTGCGAAATCTGAGCCACAGCGTCGGGCATTGGCTTGGAGTCCGAGCGTGCGATTGTCGTGCGTTCATGATAGTCGTTCAGCAGGTCAAACGCGCCGCCACGTGCTGCTTTCGCTGCGGCGAAAACCAGATCGCCAAGCAAAGAGTCGAGAGCGTCGATTTGACCTGCTCGGTTGAGTTGAAACGAGAGTTCAGCGAAGTATCGGAGATGACCGCCTATCCAGGAGCCATTGGCTTCGGGATCAGCCAGCGTATCAAAGTAGTGAGCAATGTCGAGGCGGGCCGTCATGGAGTCCTCGCTCCAATACTGGATCACCGCCTGCCGGAGCTGGCCGTGGAAGAAGTCCCACTGCTCGCCGCGGCGCTGGAGGTAGCGGCGGAGGGCGCGTTCGATGCGTTGGGCGGTGGCGGCGGAGTCGGGGCCGAGTTTGCGGATCAGGAGGTCGGAGAGTTCGCGGCTGGACATGCCGACGCGGCCGAGGGCGAGGTAGAGACACCAGCAGCGGACGGCTGCCTCGCCGAAGCCCTCGGCTTGTTCCAGGCGCTCCAGCACCCAATGGAAGAGGCTGACGGTGTCGGGATGCTGCCTGCCCATGTCCGCGATGAGGGCGGGCACGTGCTGGTTCATGTCGTTGCCCCCGAGGGTGCGCAGCTCGGCGAGCAAAACGAGGAGGTAGAGGGGATTGCGCGCCTGCGGGAGCTTCGTCTCGTCGCAAATGGCGTCCACATGCAGGGCGTCGAGTTCCTTGCAGTATTCCTTCAGGTAGCTGGTGACGATGGTGCGGATGTCGTCGGGGTTGAGCGGGCCGAGGGGGATGCGTTTGGGTTTCGGGTGGCGGGAGTCGAGGGCGGTGAGGACTTTGGTGGCTGGGGAAGCCTCAGCATTGCTGGCAGAAAAATGGGTGGCAGAAAGATTTCCTGAATTGTTTTTGCCCTCCATCTTTTTGCCAGCCTCCTCAATGCAACTCACTACGACACGCACGGACGGCCCGAGGCGATAGGGGAGCCAGCCGAGGTCGTGGCCGTCGTCGATCTGGTTGAGCGCATCCAAGAGAATGACGATGCGCTTCTCGCCTGCGTAGTCGCCGAGGCGGTCCCAGAGGCGCTGGCAGAGGCTTTGGAAATCGAGCTTGGGTTCTTCCTTGGGCTGGCCCTCGGGAGTGGGACGCACTGGAAAGGTGATGCCGCTGTTGTCGAGTTCGTCGTTGAGGCGTTTGACGAGGTGGTAGGCGGTGGAAGATTTCTCGGTGGCCCCGACGAAGTGGCAGATGACAAACAGACTTGGAGACTCGGAGATGGGGAGACGGGGAGAGTCAGAATCTTTTGCCTTCTCCGCATCTTCTTGCGGCTGAATATTTTCCCACAGCTTCGCCATGAGAGCGGATTTTCCCTGGCCGGGCTGGGCGGCGATGAGCGCGAGGCGCGGGGTGTCGTGGGCTTCGGCGGGTGCGGCGATGAATTGGAGCAGTTCCTTCAACTCCTGCTCGCGGCCTTGGAACCCTTTCAGGCGGCTTTCGGCGAAGCGCTGCATCTGCTCACGCTCGGTCTTTGGCGGTGGTTTGGCGAGGGTGATGAGCTTTTCCGCGAGGTCATCGGGCACATGCTGCGATTCATCCGTGCAGCGTAGGTCTTTGGCGGGATCCGTGCCGAGCACCTGCTGCCACGCTTCCTGGCTGACGTAGCGCGAATCGCGCAGGATGCCGGACCAGAGGTCTTCGAGCACTTTCTTCCCGAAGGCTTCCATGTCGGTGAAGCCGGAGCCAGACCAGCGGCAGGGATAGTGCCAGACGGGGCGTCCGCATGTCTCCACCCGCGCTTTCAGAGCATCGAGTTTCACGAGCAGTGGCGGCGGGTCCACGAACTCCGTGGCAGTGGCGGGAGCCTGCGCCTGACGAAGGTAAAAGTAGCAACGGCGGCTGTGCGCGTCATTCTCCAGCGCGTGATGCACTTCCATGTCAGTGATGGAGCGTCGGCTGGCGGCTTGCGCCTGCTGATCAGTTTCTTCCTTGAGCTGATGCGGCTCCGGCTCCCAGCCGTAGCGCTGGCCGAGCAGGCAGATGAAGAAGGGCTTGGCCTCGTTGATCCACTTCCGGCAATACTCCCAGGAGTTCGCCGACTCGCCGTCCACGTTCTTGTCGGGCACACCCCAGCGCAGATCGACATCGAAGAACTCCAGCCCGAGGCGCTCGCAGCGCTCGCGCAATTCCGGGAACACGACGGTGACGAGGTGATCCCGCTCCGCATGCATGTCGCGGAACGTGCTGCTGATAAAGACGCGGACTTTGTGATCGGGAGAAGCCATCGCGAAACGAAGCCTGTCAAAAACCAGGGGAAACCGCAATCAGATTCATCGAGCTGGCTCAAAGATCCCCTTGATGGTTTCAAAGCGGAGCAAATCGGGCCGGAAGAGAAGCTGCGTGATCGCCGGGGCGCAGGCATCGGTTAGTTTGAGCGAATGCAGCGTGGCCGCAGCGACGTGGTCGGCGGGATCATGGGAACGTGTCTTGAGAAACAGCACCGTGTCAGCTTCCGCAACGAGAGGAGAGAACGATTCTGGGAGTCCGTCGAGGCTGAGTGGCTCGCACGCGGCTGCGGACTCGGCAGGGGTGCCGGCGAAGCAGACAACAAGCACATCGAGCTCGTCCGCGAGACGGCGCAGGGCGTTCGTGATGTCCTTGCTTGCTTTCGATGAGCTGCCCCAGAGATTGCCTTGGTGGTCCATCAAGGCTTCAACCGGATCGATCAGGATCAGGCGCTGGCTTGAAACCTCCTCCCAGTCCAGGAAACGCGATCGCAGTGCCAGCACGGACTGCGGTGATGCGTCATCAATGAACACAGGCTGCTTCTCCAGACCTGTGATGGCCTCGGACAGTTGCTGGAGATCACGCCTTGTGGAGACAGCTCCTGCCATGATTCGCTCCAGCGGCAAGCATGCGGCATGGCTGAGCAGGCGCAGCGCGCAGCGGGGGGAAGACTCCTGCAGACTGAACCACGCCACCCCCTGGCTGCTGTCCTCCCCGATCAAGCGCGATACCAAAGTCGCCGCCAGTGCCGTTTTTCCAGCACGCGCCGGCCCCAGAATGACGCGCAACTCACCGCCACAACTACGATCGGTCACGAACGAAAGATCCAGACCGTGTCCGCCCGCCCATGAAGAACTCGATCTCCCGTGAGCCATCTCCTGTTCGATCAATCTGATCGCCTCTGACAGATGAGCGCGAAGCGCGTGCGGATCTGGCAATAGTGGAGAGGCGTCAGACATGAGGGTCGAAGACGAAGATTCGATGAACTGGGGGCACTCATCAAGCGCTCAGCGCGAGCCGCTCGCCGGGCACTTCCAGGAGCACGTTGACTGAATCTGCTCGGCGAAGTGGTGCAGGGGTGTCGGGAGCGCCTCCTCAGGCCACAACGCTCCGCACAATGCATCGCCCGCTTAGCTTCATCAGGTGCGGGATGTTCCGCACGGCCTCGCGGTCGTATTCGCGGATCTCTTCGGGCAGCGCGTCCCAGCCGATGAGCCAGGGACTGGTTTTGTTTTCGACGCTCTTCTTTCCAGGCGCGTAAATCCAGCCGGCGAGGAAGCGGTCGGCGTTCCAGCGGTCGTGCTCCATGCGGGCAAGTATCTCGACTTCCTCCGGCGTGAAGGTGGTGACGGATGGACCGGCCTTCTTGTCGGCGGTGATGGCGAGGCCGAGGGCGCGGAGCTTGATCTCGATGTGGTCTGCCTGCTGGCGGCAGGAGTCCTTGAGGTCTTCATCGAGTTGGTCCCAATCGTTCAATGAGGGATCGCTGGCATCGTGCCCGTCCTGGCGGCGTTTGGCGCGGTAATCCTCATGCACGGCGATGGCACCAGCGTCCATCTCCCGGTGTAGCAAGACTTCACCCTCCGAGGAGAAGCCGATGACCGGGAAGGGCTTCACCAATCCGGCGAGCGACTTGGAGGCGATGTCCGCATCCAGTAGCGTGGTTAGGCCGCCATCCGATGACATGCGAAGAAGGACCGGCACGAGTAGTGGTTTTATTTTGGGCAGGAGAGCCAGTGAGAAGGAGAGGCTGCGCGTGTCATCGTCAAAACAGACTGCTGTCGTTGTCAGCATGTCCGTTTTGGCGCAGAAGGCGGTAATCTCGGCGAGTGTTGCAGGATCATCGGCTTCACGAGCAAGAAAAGTGACATCACACACGGCGTCGAGTTTTGGGAAGCGGCGCAGCAGGCAGCGCTGATGATGCAAGGGGTCGCGATCGACCACAGTCACCTGCAAACGCTGTCCGTTGGCAAAGTGGCTGCCACGTGCGGCCTGCAGAAGGAGGCTTTCCCCCATGAATCCGAATCCGATGATGATCAGGTGCACCGTGCGTGGATCGTCAGGGCCGATCCGCTCGCGGTCCAGCGGGTGCCTGCGAAGCAGAAGGCGCGAGCTTGAATCGTAAATGTTGAAGAGTGCCACGCGAAGACGGTCACCAGTGTCGGTGAAGACGCGGTGCTCTTTGAAGAGCGCCCGCAGATCCGGTTCAACGATGTGGACTTGACACTCCAGAACGGGTCCTGAACCTGCGTTGCGCTTCAACTCGTAAGATCGAATGGCCACCTCCACATTGACGCCATCGTTGCCACACACAACGACGAGGAGTCGCGCCAGCCCGACGCGTGCCTGGCTGAGGACGTGTGCATCTGTTGCGTCGCCAATGAGGATCGTGGCCCCCAGTCCCTCACACATGGCTGTCCAGTCGTTTTCTCGATCCTCTTCGATGACGACCACCCTTTCGCCGTGCCTCAGCAAGTCCGCCACCACCTTGTAACCCGTTCTGCCGAGGCCGCATACCACGACATGCCCCATGGTGAAGCGCAAGCGCAGGAGTTTGAGCTGCTCGCGGAACAACACCAGCAGCGCCTGCGTAGCTGTGTAGGCCATCACGCCAGGTGCCAGAAACCGCGCGACTTCGAGCTGCCAGTTCAATGGGCCGGTAAAGCTGACATTGAGAACGAACAGTTGCAGCGTGCTGTAAACATCGTCAGCCAACGACATGGGCGCCCTTGCTGGCAGGTGTGCAAAACCGTTGACGCCAAGAACAAAGGCTGTCACGGCCAGCGCCCAGATCAGTGGCCATTGGATGAAACGCCAGCGGCGTCTGATGGAGGAGGTTCCGACTTCGTGCATCTGTGAACGTAGCGAGCAGCGAGTCCTGGCAAGTTCCCAAGCGGCCCGAGTCTTCGTCAGGACAAAAAGGGCGCCTTCACATGCGCCTCATGCCATGATTCGATGGTTCATACTTTCACGATTTCATACTGCGCCGCTGCGAGATAGCGGGGCATGGCCCTGACGGCATCCAAATCCTTGGCCCGTTCTTCACTCGGGAATGCAGGGTTATCCCAGCGAAGAATGCACGGATGGGTATGAGGAGCCGTCGATCCGCCCGGACCGTGGATGATGCCTTTGGCACGCTCGGCGGCCACCCAGCGATCATGCTCTTCACGGGCGAGTTTCTCGATTTCATCATCCGACAGGGGCAAGGCCGACACCACCGCTGACGCCCCTCCTAATTGCTTCCGAAACCAGAGCCCGGCTCGGCGGAGCTTGCGCGGAATGTCGTCTGCCTGGGCTTCGTTGGATGCGACAAAACGCGCCTCCAACTTCTCCCACGCCTGATGCGAAGCCTTGTCCGGCTTGTATTCATCTTTGGCCTTCCGTTGCTCCACGTAGTGCTCGTGAATCGCCCGTGCGATCTTTGTCCGGTCCTCTGGACTGAAGGGTTGTTCGGTGGCGACCAACTGGCTGAGATGGCAGGAGTTCGCATGGAGGCTTGTGTGTCCGCTGGCCGGCAGCAGAGACGGCGTGAACTGGCTGAAGCCCGATACATGACTCATGTCGAGCAGTGCCTCAAACGAGCGGTTGCCATGCTCGAAATGCGGCAGGTGAAGCAGTGCGCGGACGACACCAGGAGTGATGCGGAAGGCCCTGGTGGCGTCCCGAAGGTGGGGAAACTTGTCTCCCAGTTGGAACGCCAGAATTCCTGCGCGGCGCAGGAGGATCGCCGCCTCGCAAGGAAAGGCTTCCGTGGGGCCATAGGCGTCGAAGGTCGGGTTGAGATCGAGACCTGGGATGTCGAGCGTTCCACGCAGGCGCGACAGGAAATCCGGCCCCTTGGCCTTCTTGAAAGCGTCGTCCTTGGCGTGGAAAGGCTTCGCAAACTCCGCGTAGCTGCCACATGTGCCTCCGGCGAACACGAAGATGCTCTGACCGATGGGGTGCGGTGCTCCACGGTCCATGAACTCTGCGTCCTGCATGGGGCTCAGGAAGTAGCGCAGCCAGCCGAGTGGCGTGCCGTCGAGCGCCGAGTCGAATTCATCAAAGAACACCAGCGGAATCTTTCCCCGCAGCACGACATCGCGCACCAGATGAAACGCCGCGGCGAGTTCATCGGCTGACTGATACTGCGAGAGATTGAAGGTCAGCGTTTCCATGGGGCGCGAGCCGCCCGTGTCTGCGAGCGCCTTGGCCACCATCTTCACCCCGAACGACTTCCCCGCTCCCGGCGGCCCAAAAACAGCCACGTTTAACGGACGCAGGGGCGCGGTCTGCCGTGTGTAGTCATACATCAGGCTGTAGAGAGCCCGGTAGCTTTCCATCTCATGGCGGTCGTAGGTGCGCAGCGCTTTGGCAAACACGGCGATGGGCGCCTGCGCGAGCAACCCGGCTGCTTGGGCATCGTCCGCGTCGGCTGGCTTGGCGTTTCGCGCCGTCAGGGCCACCGCTCGGTGGAGCAGTCCCGTCTTGTCGGCATAAATGGATTCCAAAAGCCGCCAGTAGCCACGATCTGGAACAGCAGCCCCACGAATGATAGGAACGGGCTGACAGGCAAAGAAGATCTCCTTGTCGTTTCGTGGAGCGAACAGTTTCTGTCCCGGATAGTCCGGCTTTCCAGCAACACTTCCGAAGCCCGTTTGCAGCAGCCGATACGATGCCAGCAGCCCGGCTTGAATGCCTTCGACCACTCCCTTGTCTGCACACTTCTCACCATCCGCAGCAGCGGGGTACCCCAGCGAGTGGGTGGAGTCTGCCGACACAAGATGCGAAACCAAGGCGGCTGTGAAGGCAGATCCGTAGGCTACCATCTTGCCATCGCAGGAATTCTCGCCGGTGCCCTCGATGCCAGCGGGGTTGTAGATGAGCCATGCGCGGAAGTCATCGCCACTCGGTGCATTCGTGTGCCGCCAGTACAGCGCTCCGTCCAGTCCGAGCCGAACGACGAGATGCGAACAGTTCCGCAGCGGCTCGAAACGCTCCTCGTTGAGAAGATGCCACACGAGATCGAGCGCCGTGCGCTCCCAGGACAAACCGCGACTGATGGGAACCTCGCACTCACGCAGATCCTCCACAGTGATCACTACGATCCGCTGCCCGGCGTGATGCTGCGAGAGAGCGTTCCAAAGAGGCGAAGGATTGCCCCCGCCCGACGAAGCTTGCTCGTTGAGGGCGGGTTTCGTCGGAAGAGGTCGGTGCAACTTGTGCACAATCAACGGTTGGCGGCCCTCTTCGGGATGTGTGATGACCGCCGGCCATTGTTCGGTCGTCCGGCGGAAGAGGTTCCCCGTGTCATCCAGCACCACCACATCGGCGGGTCCGGTGGCGGCAGGCGGCAGTATCTTGAGGCTCGGCTCGCCATCCTCCAGCGTTGGTCCGGCAAACCCGTTCGTGCTTTGGATGCGCAGCGTGTCAGCCTCCTTGTCCCCTGGCTTCGCTGGGAAGCGATTCAGATGAATCAGCGAGTGCACCACCTCCTTGCGGGTCAGGCGCTCCGCCACTTGAAGGAACTCCGTGGCGGAAAGTGGCTGGTCAGACGTTTTTCCGCAGGACAAAGCAGCCGGAAGACAGGGCAGGGGGCCATTCACGCCAGTGTCTTCCCCCACGCATGCTTTCACAAACTGAGCCAGCAGCAACGCTCCTCCAAGTCGGAGATGCGTCCGCGTTTCCCCTGTCTGCCGCCAGTTGTCCGGCTTGCCATCTTTCGGCGCGGGCGCGGGCATGGAGATGCCCAAAACATCGAGACACACATCACCGGCAACGAGGATTTGCTTTTTCATAAGATCGCCATGCATCGTCGGAAGCGCCAGGCGGCCTGTCGAGCAGTTTTATGGATGTCTGGCGGCAAGCTTGTGCTCCGTCTACTTTAAATCGCCAAAGAGAATTCCCGTCTGGTAGTGGCGTGTTCGCCACCACTACCGACAGACGCGGTGGAGGCATCACCCACGTTTGCCATTCCATTTTTCGGTATTATCAATTTTACACCCCGCACGGCACTGCTGTCGCATAGAATAAAAAAACGTTCGGGCTTTGATTTCATCAAGAATGAGTTAGGGCAGACATGCGCCGTCTGCTTTCAGGCACTTGCAAAAACGAGAGCAGGTGGAGCCTGCATAGATCGAGAGTTTATTGCAAATTCGGCGGACCTTCTCCAAGTTCACCGATACATAACGCGTCACCTGTGCCGACTTCGGGTTGGTCGGCATCAGCTCATCTCTAGACTGATCTGAACTAATGCCCGCATTCGGTGCGCAGGGAACCAACATACTGGTCCATAATCGCCGCGTGGCTCAAGAATTCCTGCCAATCTGCCCCCTTACAACCGCCAGTGAAAATGAACTCATAGTCGCTCCCACCAGCAGGATCGGCGATATGGACACAATATTTTCGAGTCCATCCGAGTGCCCTCGACCAGTAGGTGATGGCGAACTGATCCAACCCCTGATGATGGAAGAGATGTATCCCGTATGCTTCCCTGCCAAGGAGCCACCTCACCACCGTGAAACTGAGCTGCCGAGCGTAGGCTTTGAGCTTTTGCGCAGTAGAGAAGCCGCCAATTGCCTTTTTAATGCCCGGCGTGAACCGCGAGTATCCCTTGAAGGAGCTTTGGGCGAGTCCAATTGCCATCTCGTAGCCTCTCCAGCGCGAATCTCCTGTCTCCTCTGTGAACCGTTTCTCCAGTTCGGCACGCCTGAAGCCCGTCTTTCCACAGACCACGTTGATGTCTATCTCGCATGAACCGAAGCACTTCATTACACTGGGGCCGGACCTGTCCTCCGGGTGCCCTGGTGCCGCAGGCCGCCTGAATTCCCAGCCAATATCATCAAGGAAAAACTTTGTTGGGCCGATCATCCAGATTACCGGTTCCTTAGCTACTTTGAATGTCCTCGACTCACATGCCAAGGTTGCGCGCAGCCTCCTCCCGAAGAAGCGCTCGAGCAGTGGAAGACACTCGCCGAGATTTGAAACATTTTCTGGTGGAGGTAAGTGGGGCGGCAGAACCTCAGTCAACCGTGCTGTCGTGTCATCTTCGGCGGGTAATCCCAAATTGAGCACTGGAATGGAGGGATTCCTACCAAGTAAAGTTGCTGCC
>Ga0209480_10001482_pt1 | contig 17074 bp, 17 predicted proteins | sample JI61114C2DNA_FD_187501 | JGI IMG/M metagenome (GOLD analysis project Ga0209480, IMG submission 187501) | Wastewater effluent complex algal communities from Wisconsin, to seasonally profile nutrient transformation and Carbon sequestration -... | ecosystem: Engineered > WWTP > Effluent > Algae... | reverse complement strand
TGCGCTCTCGTCAATGTGCAGCGAAATGTTGCGCAGCTTTTCAATGGCTTCGGTCAGGCGGGGCCACTCTTCGTCGGTCAGCTTGCCGGTGCGCAGGTGACCCTGGTCAATGCGGCCAATCGAGCCCACGATACGCACCGCCAGCTGGGCGGCTCCCATTTCCATGGAAAACACCGCCACCGGCAGGCCTTCATTGAGTGCCACATGTTCGGCAATGTTGATAGCCAGCGCGGTTTTACCCATGGAGGGGCGAGCCGCCAGCACGATCAGGTCGCCCGCCTGAAAACCAGCCGTCATGCGGTCCAGGTCATAAAAGCCGGTGGGCACACCCGTCACATCGTTCGGGTTGTCGGCCATTTCCTGAACGCGGTCAAGCAGCTGAACCACCAGCGTGTCCATGGCCTGGAAGCCCTGCTTGTTGCGCGACCCCTGCTCCCCAATGTTGAAGATTTTCTGCTCAGCCTCATCCACGATGGTCGAAACCGGGCGACCTTGCGGGTTGAAAGCGTTGGTGGCAATTTCGTCGCTGGCCGCGACCAGCTTGCGCAGTACAGAACGCTCGCGCACGATCTCTGCATACCGGCGGATGTTGCCTGCACTGGGCACATACTGGGCCAGCGAGTTCAGGTAGGCCAGGCCACCCACCTCTTCCGCCTTGCCCATGTTTTGAAGGTGCTCAAACACGGTAATGACGTCCGCCGGTTTGGATCCGTTGATCAGGGTGCCAACAGCGGCAAACACCAGTTTGTGTTCGTAGCGGTAGAAGTCACTCTCAGTCAGCAAATCGCCCACGCGGTCCCAGGCGGCGTTGTCCAGCAGCAGACCGCCCAGCACGCTGGATTCCGACTCAATGGAGTGTGGCGGGATGCGCAGTAGAGCTAGTTGCTCATCCCTATCAACATTCATGATTGCTCCGCAAGCGTAGCATCGAGAAGCATGGCGTCCTCAGGCTCAACATTCCAATCTGGGCCATATTTCTCAACTGCAAAGGCGCTCGTCATGTTGTGAAGCAATGGCCCCGCGCTCCAATCACCAGCGGCTACCTTCCGAATGAATTGAGGTGTAGCTAACCCAGTGTTCCTGAAATTCTCTAAAACAAGGTCAGCATACTTTTGCTGCTCTTTTTTAGTCAGTTTAAAGAACTCGAATTTGAGGTCTTCGGTTCTCTTCGCAAGCCACGAACCCGCAGATTTTTCATCTCGTTTACCCACCGTCTCGGCGACGCGCACCTCGACAGTTTCTCTGCGGATAAACCCGCCAGACTCTGCAATCAGTGCTTTCAAATACGCAAGTTTGTTTTCGACTAAAGCGAGTTCAGGATGCGCCAAACGAGTCTCAAGCTTTGTCAAACCAACTTTGATCTCCCCTTCACTCACTCCTGACTTGATGAGCTTGACCAAATCTGATATTTGCACGTCTAGTCTCGCAGCATGTTCTGCGAGGTCCGCACCTATAGTTACTTGGGGGGCCAGCTGTTCGACGCGCTTTTTCTGAACTGAGAATTGCACCTCTTTAACTGCCTTACCCTCCTTAATTTCATGAAGCTCAACAACCAAATCTGTTTTTTCGTTGATTTCTTCAATTGCCTTCCCAATGCTCTCACTCTTCAATTTCCGCCACTCTCTACGCTTCACATTTCCTGTCGATAAATCAATGGACGGCGGTGCATTTGTTAACGCGTCTACCCACCAGTCGGGTGAGTTTTTGCTTGTTACACCAGTCGGGTTATTTTTGTAACGGCTACAAATCTCATACAAAGCGATAGCCGTGTAATTTCTAAGCTTTGCCATTTGAGAGAGATCAAGCGGCGTGTACCGTTCTGGGTCTGAAACTGCACTAAGCAGCGTAGGAGGCAACGCCCAGTGCACCCAGGTTACGCCGTCCTTTATTTCAATGTCAGCCTCAGATAGCAACCCCATAGACCGCCAAATTACCCCTGTGGATGCATCTGGAGCCTCCCAATCGACCTCGGTCCTCCTCATTTCACGAAGATACTGTTTCGCGAGAGTCCTAGTATCCGAACCGGTCACTGAGATGGACTCGGTCAACTCACTCAAAGGGGCGGAGAAGAGATGCTTTGCGTCGATCACCCTTCCCTCTTTTACAAATTCTCCAATTTGCCTCTGAGTTCGATGAAGCATTACGTTGTACATCTTCCGTGACACAGGCGTAAGCCTCCCAATCTTGGGAACCATCACCAACGCCGAGTTGGGCTTTCGCAGTGTCTGAATCTTGTTATCCATTGCCAGTTTTGACTAGTATGACTCTTTCTGTCCGTCTTTATACGCAATTTGGACAGAAAAAGCAAAGGTCCTGTTTCCAGCAAAAGTAAGAACCGGACAGATAGTGGCGTTGAGATCAAAGGCTGCAGCTTATGCCGGAGTAAGAATCGGACACTTGGTGCGGTCAGACGCTCGTTGCGTCCTTTTATTCCTGCACTCCTTGGCGAATTTACCTTTCTAGGGTGCCAAAGCCGCGCATCTAAGTCTCGAATGACCGAGGGAGTAAGGAACGGACGGGATTGAGTACGGCCCGGACAAGACCGAGTAAGAAGCGGACAGTACGGAGTAATGTCCGGACACTTGCAATCTCTAAGTCTCTGATTTGTATCAGCTAAAGGTGGTTACACACAGGGTTAAATTGTATTAAAGACTTTCTTAGAGATTTCTATTAGAAGACAACGAGTAAGGAAGAATGGCAAAGAAGAGGAGTCCAGGCTGTATTCCATTGCACTTGAATTCCAGAATTTCTCCTTTATCGAAGAGTTTCTCTTTTCAACTGCACTTTGTGTATTCGGAGAAATTTCTGGAAATCCCATCAGTTGCATTAAAATTACAAAATCCTAAAGGCATACTCATGAAAAACATTCAGCCACTTCGCCCCCTTATCGATTTTGGTCAACTTGAGGAAGTCGCGGAACACGCTGCCAACATAGTTCAGCAGGTGCGGACGAACATGCTGGCGCCTGAGGCAAGAAAGTCACCGCCAACCTTTAATTCGGCTCAATTGGCAGAATTGTGTGGAATTGATAAATCGAAGGTCGGCTACGCAGCGAAGAAAGGCAATCTGCCCTCTGGGAGCAAAGATGGATCCAGGCTTGAGTGGACTTTGGTTGAGTCGCGACAGTGGGTGCGCGAATATAAAGCCGAAAATCTTCGTGATCCAAAACTTTCAGCTGGCGTGGTCGTTACCGTGGCCAACTTCAAAGGTGGCGTATCGAAAACGACAACTGCAGCCGCCCTCGCCCAGGGTTTGAGCCTTCGGGGTCATCGAGTCCTGGTGATTGATACCGATCCGCAAGGCTCGCTAACAACTCTGTTTGGCGTGCTGCCAGATACCGAGGTCGAAGAAGATCAAACAATTCTTCCGCTTTGTGCAGGGTTAACCAATTCGATCATGGGTGCGATTCGCCCTACCTATTGGGACGGGATTGACCTAGTTGCGGCAGCACCTTTGCTTTTCAATGCTGAGTTTTTATTGCCGTCCCGTCAAAAAACCGAAAAGGGATTTGAGTTCTGGCGTGTGTTGGATGTTGGTTTGGAACCGGCCAGGGAAGAGTACGACGTCATCATTATCGATACGCCGCCTTCTTTAAGCTACACAACGATTAATGCATTGATCGCTGCGCAGGGGGTGTTAATGCCCCTTCCCCCAAATGCACTTGACTTCGCAAGTTCCGCACAATTTTGGAATCTATTTACCGAGGTTTGCGGAGGATTGTTTCGAACGCATGGCGAGGATAAGAAATTCTATTTTGTAGACGTCGTGCTGTCGCGCGTCGATCGTTCTGACGTAGTAAGCCAGGCTGTTCGACAGTGGATCATGAACGCGTATAGGGGGATGGTTATACCAGTGGAAATTCCCAAGACTTCGATTGCTGCAACGGCCTCAGCTGAATTTGGTACTGTCTACGACATGGATCAGTCTTCCGCTCAAGCCAAGACTTTAAAGCGAGCCAGAGACGCATATGACCAACTTGTGGACTATATCGAAATGCAAGTTGCCGGAATTTGGGCCTCAGATGCCGAGTCGATGCAGACAAGGAAAGAGCCAGCTGAAGGAGTGGAACTATGAGTACTAAAAAGCCTAGCATTCGTGATCGCGCAATGCTTGCGATGACGAATGTAACAACCCCAAATTCAACCCCGGCATTTCTTCCGCTATCTCAAAAACCAAAGACCGGACCGGGTGCGTTGGTGGCGCATCTAGCTATGGAGTCTGGCGTGATTCGAGAGAATCAGCAACTAAAAGAAGAACTGAAAAGCTGGGGAGACGCTTCGCCAACAAAGAAACTGAATCCTTCTGATATTGCCCCAAGTCGATGGGCAAATCGGCATGAAGACAGCTTTGTCGGCGCTGAGTTTGATTTGCTGAAAGCTGAAATTGCCAGTTCTGGCGGGAATATTCAGCCAATAAAAGTTCGTCCTGTACCAAACACAGATCCACAGAAGTTCGAAATTGTTTTCGGACACCGTCGGCATCGGGCGTGCCTGGACTTAGGTCTTGATGTTGTTGCAATGGTCGAGTCAATCACTGATGCAGCGCTCTTTGAAGAAATGGACCGTGAAAATCGTCAACGGGCTGATCTTCGCCCATATGAGCAGGGTGAAATGTATCGACGGGCTCTAGACGAGGGCTTGTACCCATCATTGCGAAAGATGGCAGAAGCCATCGGTGTGCAGGCGGGCAACGTTTCCACTGCAGTTAAGCTGGCTAGACTTCCGAGCATTGTTTTAGATGCATTTCCCTCGCGCCTCGACATTCAATATCGGTGGTCGATACCGCTAGCTGATGCCGCGGAGAAATCCCCAGAGCTGCTAAGTGACCGCATAAAAGGAATCCAGGAGGAGCGAAAGAACGGCAGCAAATTTACCGCCCAAGAGGTTTTCCAGCGACTGATAGCTACCCAAGCCAGCTCACCGAAGGCGACTGTTAGAAATGTAAGGGTCGCCGGAAAGGCGGTTCTAAAGGTGCGAGAGGCTAAGGATACCGTGACCTTTGAGATGGCGTTGGTTCCCAAGAACGTGATCAGGAAGATCGAGGCCTACATTGTTGAAGTGTTGAGCGGGGAGGGCGTTCTACCGTAGAACACCCCCTTTTTGCATTTGATTCTTTATCAGGGTGAGGCAAGTATTGGGTGAGTTAATTCGAGCTCTTGGCCCGGGCAGCCGCTCTCATGTGTGGGCTGGGCTGCCCTGGTGAATGGGGTGTTCTACCGTAGAACATCCAGAAAAAGGCTGAATAGCCCGCCGTTCGGGTGCGCCCAAGGTGAACCTATCTGACTGGCCTATCTGAAGGCTTTGCCCAGCTCATCCACCCGCCGCTTAATGGGTGCCCGACCATACAGGTCCATCGTCGTTTGGATGGTTGCATGCCCCAACTGGGCCTGGATCACGTCCACTGGCACCTCACGTGCAACGGCCCTGGTACCAAAGGTGTGCCGTAGCCAATGCGTCGAAGCGCCAGCCAGTTTCAGCCGTTCATTGGAGGGCAGGGCGGAGGCGGTCACCGCTTTGTTCAGCCAGCCCTTTACATGTTCGTACAGGGCTTGGTACCCAATCGGCTCCATGGGATCCCGCGTGCTGGCCAATAAGGGCGCCCCGGGTGGGGCGGTCTCAATACCGCCCAAGCCACGAATCTCCAGATAGTCCTGCAGCGCCTCAAACGCCTGACCGGGGATCGTCACCAGCCGGTTGCGGGCGCCTTTACCAAATACCTGCATCACCCAGCCTTCAGGCTCCAGGGTGAAGTCCCCCAGTTTGGCGCCCAGCAGTTCGGCAGAGCGCAAGCCTACGGCCTCCAGGAACATCACAATGAAGCGGAATCGGGCCCGAGCCGGGGAGGGCGGTTGCTTCTCCACGAACTCCAGCACCTGGCCCATGGCTGACTCACTTAAAGCCTTGGAGTCCAGCAGACTGCGGGTCCGGTCGTCACCGGTTTTCTGATTAATGAGGGGCCAGGGATTGGCATTCAAGTACTGGGCGTTTTGCAGAAAGGTGAACAGGGCGGCCACGATGATCACCGCCTGTTTGTGACTGGTGTGGCTCAGGGGGCCCCGAAACGGTGCCCAGCCTGGGGCGCCGGGTTTGGCCCGGGTGCGCGATATCCACTTGGTCGGCAGGTTCTGCAGGAAGGCCATGAAGTCCCCGCAATCCCCGACGTCCATCTGGGCCAGGGTCTTGCCGGAACGTTCGTACTGAAGCCACAGCAGCAACCGGGTGGCTTCGCGCCGGTAAGCGGTGGCGGTGAAGGTGGAGCCAGCCCGGGCCTTGATCCAGGCTTCCACGGCCTCGGCATCGTTGCGGGCCGCCAGCAGGCGAGGGGGCAGGGCAGGGGAGTAAGAACCGGACAGTTGCTCCGACAGCGTGGTCAACAAGCCCACAGGCAGGGTGGGCATGCCCCCTAGGGGATTGACGGGTCCGGTCGGTGCGGGTGACGGGCTGGCGCCAAAGAGCGACGGGGTCGTGACCAGCGCAAACACCGGTTTCTCGACCCGGGTTTCCCGCGGGAGCAGGGTGGCCAGGTGGGCGGCGATGCGCTGGGCCTTGGCCTGACCAATGGCGGGCAGGGCGCTGAACCATCGGCCGCCGGTGGCGATTTTGCGGTTCAGATCGCCCAGGGTCAGCATGCCGGCCGAGATCAGCTTCTTGGACGTGACGTCGTCAAACCAGCCCGACACCATGTCGGTGGCCAGTGGTTGCTCGGCCGCCAGGTTCTGGATGGTCCGGATCAGCGCCAGCTGGCGTTCACGCAGGCGCTGACGGCGCTGGGATTTCGAATCGGTCGGGTACGCCTCGGCGTACATCTCGGCCACGTCGGACTCGCTCCAGCCGTCCAGGTCCCGCTCGGCAATGAAATCATCCAGCGAGGGTTGGCTGGCGTCCAGCCGCAAGGCAATGGTCAGGCCAATCAGGCGCCAGGCGCTCTCCCCGCGCCGCCGCGCAATGGCGCGCACGGAGGCCACAGTCTGCAAGTGGGCGGTGCGGGCCTCGTGGCCGTGGCCAATGCCCAAGTAGCGCCGCGCGCTGTCGGTGATGTCCAGACCCTCGGCCACGGCCCGCAGGTGGGCAAAGTGGTGCGCACCCAGTCGACTGACGAAGCGCGTCGCGGCATTGTGCGACGTGTCGTAAGTGCTTGACGGGCTTGGGGTTTCAGGCACGGCCGTAGAAATCAGGGGTTTTGATTCGTGGATTTTAACCTTAGATAATGAGACTAATCTTAGGTCTATGTCATGAAAGAATACTAAAGCGAGTCGTCGGGAGAGACCTGATGGTCGGGTCTAACAGTACCTAGCTGGGCTCTCGCTTCCAGTTCCGGCCGAATCCAGTGGACAGGTTGAACTTCCGATTTGCGCCCAGAAGCGGTAAACGACTGAACTGTCGCGAATGTCCGGCACGGGCCTAAGCCGCATTGCGACCCATAGCGGACCAAGTGCCTCTCTGAATCATCGATAGAAAGCCGACATTCCAGTCCCAATTGATACAGCACCGAAGACCCAATCGTCGATGCAGGCATCCACTTGGCCAATACTTCAGGGAAATTAATATGATCTACCCTTCATTGCAGGTTGAAACATGGTGGACTTCTTAAAAATTACTTTGCTCTTTGCAGCCACTGCCATTGCTGAAATCGTGGGGTGCTACTTGCCATGGCTCGTTCTCAAGCAGGACAAAACAGCGTGGCTGTTGATTCCTGCAGCTTTATCACTTGGACTATTCGCATGGTTGTTGACGCTCCACCCAAGCGCGGCTGGCAGAACATATGCTGCCTACGGAGGCGTCTACATTGCCGTAGCCTTGGCGTGGCTCTATCTTGTAGATGGTATGGCGCTGACGCGATGGGACATCGCTGGAGCAGGCATCGCACTGGCAGGCATGGCGGTTATTGTTTTGCAACCCGCAAATCACTGAAGACCGGATCGACTCGGCTGAACTGAGTAGCGACTCAGCAACAGCCCTTGGCTACCACTTGTTGAGGGCTACTTGAGCCAATGTCTTCCAGGATGTTGCATTGGGGGGCGGGCCCGCCAATGCAGGTGTCTGAGCACGATTGAATGAATTTGGTCAAACTCCTCTCCAACTGGTGGAGTTCCGCGAGTTTCACTTTGACAGAGTTGAGGTGAGTCTGGGCAATCGCGCGGGTCTCGTCACAAGGGAGTTGCGCGTTTGTGGAGAGCAAAACGAGTTCTTTCACTTGCTCGATGGAAAATCCGAATTCCCGGCAACTGCGTATAACCGCCAGCGCCTCGCGTGTTTCCGGCCCGTACACCCGGTGTCCACTTGGCCGTCGGTGGGCCTTTGAAATCAGGCCGACTTCTTCGTAATACCGGATAGCGGAAACGCTCACACCAGTGCTCTGTGCCAACACACCAATCGTTATTTGCCCAGTCGTAAGAAGGTCTTTCACCGAAACTCCTTGCATCTCAAGTTACTTGAGGTTTTACATTGCAGTTTAAGGGAATTGCCCCGAAACTTCTTGTAAGGATGAACCATGAAAAAAGCAGGACTGACCGCGTTGGGTGTGGCTGGTGCATGCGCGGCCTGTTGCGCGATTCCACTGGCGATACCTATCATTGGCACGTTGTCGATTTCCGGGTTGTCGCTTCTGGCCGTTGATCAATTTCTTCTGGGACCCGCCGGAACTGCCATTGCAGTGGTCGTCAGCCTAGGCGGCCTTGTTTGGGCTGGCTCATGGTACATATGGCAGCGCCGTAAGCGCTCGGCAATAGCCCAAAGCGGCGCAGCTTGCTCCGTCCCAGACAGCAATGGCACTGGTGGCTGCGCCTGTTCCAAAGGCGTGTCATGAAACGCCGAGAAACTTTGTTGGCAATGAGCATCCTGGCTGCCATAAGTCTGCCTCACCTTGCCAATGCAACCCCAGCGGCTCAGGAGACGACTGCACCTCCTTTTGCTGTAGACGACGCCACTGGCAAACGTCGAACCCTGGATGAATTCAAAGGAAAAATAGTGGTTCTGGAGTGGACGAGCCCGTCGTGCCCGTTTGTGCGCGCCCAGTACGCCAGTGGAAAGATGCAGGAATTGCAGGGGTGGGCCAAGGAGCGAGGCGTTGTCTGGCTTTCCGTTCTCTCAACCCATCCTGCACGGGGTGACTACCTTACGCCTCAAAAGGCGTTGGCGTTCAATCGAGAGCGCAAGGCACAGCCGACTGCCTTGTTGATGGATTCGACAGGCCATATGGGCCAAGCCTACGGAGCGCGCAACACCCCCCACATGTTTGTCATCAACAGCGCAGGACTGATTGCCTACGCAGGGGCCATCGACACACAGCCAACGGTCGATGAATCAGTCGTTCTTAAATCACAGAACTTGGTGCGTGCTGCGCTGGAAGACCTACTGTCAGGTAAAGGGGTCGCGAAACCGAGAACAGCACCCTACGGCTGTCTCGTGGGATATTCCGCGTAGTTGATACCGATGTAAGGCTCCGATCTCTTGCCGTGAGGTTTTCACGGAGCCACAAGTTCGATTGGTAATGGTTTCAAAGAGCATTTTGAGTGCCTCACTCCGGACATTGGGGAGAGATAGGAATTGGCCCTAGATGTAGATCGACCCAAATCGGCCTTTGCAATTTCCAAGATCAATGTCTAGAAGCTGACATTCCGCACTAGCAAAATAAAGGCGGTCAATGCCGGAGAGTGGTGCACTCTTAATTGTCCATGTTGAAGATCCAAAGGCATCCACGTGACGTGGCGATGTCAGTCGCTTCGTATTGCAAGCGATCCTAGATCCTATCGAAGCTCAATGATCCCAGCGCAGCCAAGGCGGCACGATGCAGTGTCTTCATGGGTCTGATCGTTCCTTAACCCAGGTGGGTATGGCGTTCAGGCTTGGCTTCGGTCTCCATAGCCGCCAGCCCATGCAAGATGCCGCAGGCGTCAACCGCCTGTTCGATCTGGCATCGCTCACGCAGGGCCCCCAATTGCTGCTTGAGGTGCAGCAATTCCTGGATGCGTGCTTCCACATGGGCAATGTGCTGATCGAAGACCGCATTGATGGCGCCGCAGCCGTCGGCGGGCTGGTCGGCCAGGCCGAGCAGGGTGTGAATTTCTTCGTGGCTCATGTCCAGCGCGCGGCAGTTGCGAATAAAGCGCAAACGCTCCAGATGCCGAGGTCCGTACACCCGGAAATTGCCCGGCGTGCGTGCGGGCTCTGGAAGCAAGCCTTCCTTCTCGTAATAGCGCACCGTCTCGACCGTGCACTGCGCCACGTTCGCCAATTCACCTATTTTCATGATGGGTTCCGGAAATGCCTTGACTCTATAGTAACTTCAGGTTGTGTAATTGGGCCAACTTATCTGGAAATACCTGATGTCAGCCCACCACGCACACGACGCTCATGGTCACGACAATGACCATGACCATGACCATGACCATGACCATGACCGCGATCGTCAAGGTCCGCACGCACACGCCCATGACGGAGATGCCTGCTGTACGGCCCCTATGCTTACCGCGCCAGTAGCAAGTTGTGCCACGGCATGCTGCGGCGACGGCGCAGCCCAGCCACGGGTTCAATTGGGCAGCCTCAAGGTGCTCAAAGGCGACATTCAAACGTCCATCCGCATCATGCAGATGGACTGCCCTACGGAAGAAGCGCTGTTGCGCAAGAAACTGGGTGGCATGGCGGGTTTGGCGGGCATGGAGTTCAATTTGATGCAACGCGTGCTGACCGTGACGCATGACCCCAAAATCATAGAGCCCATTCTGGAGGCCGTGCGTTCGTTGGGCTTCACGCCCGAGATAGCTGGCGGAGCAGCCTCTACTGCTGAACCATCATCCGACCCCGCCAAGCCTTGGTGGCCGCTGGCACTTGCAGGCGTGTCGGCTATCGGGTCTGAGGCCGCGCACTGGGTTGGCATGCCCACATGGGTCGCTGCTGTGCTGGCCGTCGCGGCGGTCCTTCTCTGCGGCATTACCACTTACAAGAAGGGCTGGATTGCGATTCGCAACGGCAATCTGAACATCAACGCCCTGATGAGCATTGCGGTGACAGGCGCGTTCTTGCTGGGCCAGTGGCCGGAAGCGGCCATGGTGATGGTGCTGTTCACGATTGCGGAGCTTATCGAGGCCAAGTCGCTTGACCGGGCGCGCAACGCCATCAAAGGCCTGATGCAGTTGACCCCGGAACGGGCGACCGTCTTGCAGGACAACGGTACCTGGCAGGAGGTGGCGGCAAAGTCGGTTGCTGTTAACGCGCGTGTGCGCATCAAGCCGGGTGAGCGTATTGCGCTGGACGGCACCATCGTCAGAGGGCGGTCCACCATCAACCAGGCCCCGATCACGGGCGAGAGCCTGCCGGTGGAAAAAACCGAAGGTGATGCCGTGTTTGCCGGCACGATCAACGAATCGGGCTCGTTTGAATACACGGTAACAGCAGCAGCGGGCGACAGCACCCTGGCACGCATCATCCACGCGGTGGAGGAGGCACAGGGTGCCAGGGCACCGACGCAACGGTTCGTCGATCAGTTTGCACGCGTCTACACCCCTGTGGTCTTTGCCATTGCGCTGGCGGTGGCTGTCCTGCCGCCGTTGCTGCTGGGTGGCGACTGGTTCACCTGGATCTACAAGGCCTTGGTTCTTCTGGTGATTGCTTGCCCGTGTGCATTGGTAATTTCTACCCCGGTCACCATCGTGAGCGGCCTTGCGGCGGCGGCACGCCAAGGTATCCTGGTCAAGGGCGGCGTCTATCTGGAAGAAGGCCGAAAGCTGAAATGGCTGGCGTTAGACAAAACCGGCACCATAACGCACGGCAAGCCTGCACAAACGGATTTCGTGGTGTTGAATGGCTGGAGTGAGTCCGATGTTCGCAGTTTGGCTGCCAGTCTGGCGGCGCGCTCGGATCACCCGGTTTCGCGCGCATTGGCCGACGCTGCTAAGCGTGATGGCATTCCCCTGCAAGACGTGCAGGGTTTTGAAGCATTGCCCGGGCGAGGCACAAAAGGAATGATGGGCGGCAAGGCGTACCACTTAGGTAACCACCGCCTGATTCATGAGCAAGGTCGCTGCTCCAATGAATTGGAAGCCCGGTTGTCGGCGCTGGAAGAACAGGGCAAGACGGTCATTCTTTTGACCGACGACCAGAGCGTCCATGGCTTGTTCGCAGTAGCGGATACGGTTAAGGACAGCAGCCGCCAAGCGATTGGTGAACTCCACGCATTAGGCATCAAGACCGTCATGCTGACGGGTGACAACGCGCATACTGCCAGAGCCATCGCTGCGCAAGTTGGCATTGACGAAGCTTTGGGCGATTTGCTGCCCGAAGACAAGCTCAAAGCCATCGAGGCCAAGATCGGTAAAGGCGGCAGAGACAGCGAGAACGGAAAAGTCGGCATGGTGGGCGACGGCATCAACGATGCGCCTGCGCTGGCGCGCTCGGACATTGGTTTCGCCATGGGTGCTGCGGGTACGGGTACGGCCATCGAGACGGCTGATGTGGCCTTGATGGATGACGACCTGCGCAAGCTGCCACGGTTCGTTCGGCTGTCCCGTCAAACGCATACCCTGCTGATTCAGAACATCGTGCTGGCGCTGGGTATCAAGGCGGTGTTTCTGGTGTTGACGTTGACAGGTGCAGGAACTATGTGGATGGCTGTGTTTGCAGATGTAGGGGCCAGCCTTCTGGTCGTGGCCAACGGCCTGCGGTTAGTCCGGTTTCGGGGGTGAGGTATGAGCGGTGATTTGGGGTTGGGATTGGATGCGCGCCCTATTTTTGATGCATTGCTGCGGCAGTTTCATGCGTCACCGCAAATGGATACGGAAGCCGCGTGGGACTTACTTTCCGCAGCCCATATCGTGGGCCAAACCGATTTCCGGATGCATTGCCGGGTTCACTGGGCCATGCTTGCGTTCGCAGCCAAGACCCGTGACGGTGGCGAAGTCTTGGGCCAGCTATTCCGGTTGGGGTTGGTGCCGATGGGTCATTTGTTTCAACGGCTTCCGCTGGGCAATATTGGCCGGGCCAACGTTAGTGCGTTCGAGAGCATGCACGTTGCACCCAGATTGGCTGAACTACTCAAAACCGCTAAAAATATGAGCCAACTTGACCTCTAGCCCACGTCGAATATGCGAAAGCAGCTCCCAATTTAATAGCAACTTGTCAATACTCATACACACATAACTATCTGAAAGTTTTGAATGAAAACACTGCGAATATCGCTGCTCTGTCTGGGATTGATCTTTGAAACCACCGCCTGGGCACAAATCAAGGTGGAAAACGCGTGGGTGCGGGCCATCGTTCCCAAGCAACAGGCTACCGGTGCGTTCATGAAAATCACGTCCGTTGAGGCGGTCAAACTCGTCGCAGTCACCACGGTTTTGGCTAAAACCAACGAGATTCACGAGATGAAGATGGAGGGAGACGTGATGAAAATGCGCGCCCATCTGAACGGTCTGGATATTCCAGCCAACACCACGGTAGAACTCAAATCAGGGGGCTACCACGTGATGATGATGGAGCTTGAGCAAACCATCAAGGCTGGCGACACGGTGCCGCTGCAACTGCAGTTCATCAACGCAAAAGGCAACAAGCAGGTGTTGACCGTAAACGCCAAAGCAAGCTTCAAAGACCCGTACAAGCCATGACGGTTACTCCATTGCGCCAGCGCGGCGCTCTGGGCAGCAGTATCACGAGCCTTTATATAAAGTCACCTTTACAATCTGGGTATGCGATTTTGGATAGTCACTTTTCTGATGGTGTTGATGCCGTTGCAGTTCTCATGGGCTGCAACAGGTCAGTATTGCCAGCATGGGAATGATCTCTCCTCAAATCACTTAGGACATCACGTGCATCAGCACCCGACCCCGGATCGCACGGATCTAAATAGTGATCCGGCCAAGGTTCTGGCGACGGATGCGGATTGCGGAACCTGCCACGCGGGATGCTCTATAGCTCTCCCGAAGTCAGAAGATGTCCGAAGCATCCAATCCACGTGGTTTTTCACCGCTCACCCAAGAACCCTATCAAATCCTGCGCCTTTGGATCTTCCCGAACGGCCTCAGTGGACGGCTCTGGCTTGACCAGGGCGTCGGTTTTCGCGTAACACGCGTACTCGAAGGCATCGATCCCTGTGTATTGCGTCAGCACTGGCGGCTGATATGAGCAACGCATTTTCGGGATGTACTTCATGCATTTTTCTTTGTGGCGACGACGCCCACGAATCCTCTGGGTGACTGCTATTTGCGTTTTGGTGGCTTTTGACCAAATCACCAAGGCGTACTTTGCAAACACGATTGCTTTAGGTGGTGGGGTCCAGGTAACTGATTGGTTTAATTTGGTGCATTTAATCAACAAAGGAGCGGCCTTTTCAATGTTTGCTGACGCCAGCGGCTGGCAACGACCCTTCTTGATTGGCGTGAGTCTGCTGGTGATTCTTCCCGTAACAGTGGTCTGTATGACGCGGCAGGTTGATCCCGTGGAGCGTGGTGTTGGCGGCTTGGTTGTCGCCGGCGGTATGGGTAACCTGATAGACCGGATTCAGACGGGTGGGGTGGTGGACTTTCTTGATCTCCATTGGCGTAGTCTCCACTGGCCAGCATTTAATCTGGCTGACATCTATGTCGTTTCTGCTTTGCTCCTCTGGATTGCGCTGTCATTGAAGGGCACCGCTTTCACAAGTCCATCTGAACTGAAAGCCAAGGTGAAGTCATGAAACGCAGCTGGGGCCTCCTGTTAATTGCCTGGGTGATCGCAGTGGCTGCGACAGCGGGCGCCTTATTCATAGGCGAAGTCATGGGTATGACGCCGTGTTTGCTGTGCTGGTACCAGCGCATTTGCATGTTCCCACTGGCCATCGTACTGGGGATTGCTTGTTATAGCGAAGACCGGCGTGGGGCGATTTATGCACTGCCGCTGGCGATGGGTGGTATTGCCCTCGCGGGCTACCACACGTTGTTGGTGGCAGGTCTCATCCCCAGGGCATGGATCCCTTGCACTGCAGGTGTGTCCTGCGCCGACCAAAAACTCGACATCTTCAATGGCATCCAGATCCCCTGGCTCTCGTTGGCTGCTTTTTCCCTGATTCTCAGCCTTCTAACTATTTACCTGCGAAAGACCGCCAAATGAACTCAAAAAAGCTGACAGTCGCGATCCTGTTGGGAATCGTCCTTATTGCCTTTCTTTTTGGCATGTACAACTACCAGCGGCGCGTGCAAAGCTCGCAGGAGCAAAGAGTCACGCTGCAAAAGGGGTTATTGGTACGTATGCACTCACCCGTGTTTGGTCCTACTAATGCGCCAGTAACTATCGTGGAATTCTTTGACCCCGCCTGCGAGACGTGCCGGGCCTTTTACCCGATTGTTAAAGATTTACTAAGAAAGTATCCCAACGATGTTCGGCTGGTACTTCGGTATGCACCGTTTCATCCGGGTTCGGACCAAGTCGCAAAGCTGCTTGAGGCCGCCAAACGTCAGGACAAGTACTGGCCTGTATTGGAGATGGTGTTAGCCGAGCAGCCCAATTGGGCTGACCATGGCACACCGAACCTCGAACTGGCCTACAAGGCGGCTGAGAAAGCGGGTCTGAACCTTAAGCAGGCCTTGGTGGATGCCGCAACGCTGGCAGTCGATGCCGTGCTGAAACAGGACATAGAGGATTTAACTTCATTTGAAGTCACCAAGACGCCGACATTTTTTGTCAACGGAAGAGGTCTTCCCAGTTTCGGCCCTGATCAGTTGGCGACGCTTGTGGCTGAAGAAGTTGCCAAAGCCAAGAAGTGACATGAACCAGCGTTTTTCATGCACCCCGGTCCAGCCGCCCATAGACCGTCGGCGTTTCGTGCAGATGGCGCTCGCCAGTGCAGCCGGTGTTCCTGTGCTGATAGCCTGTTCACCCGAGGTCATCCCTTTCAAAAACACCGACGTGACAGGAGGCTCTTTTGCAAAAGATCTAAGACTCAAGGATCACTACGGTAATCTGAGGACGATGGCGAACTTCAAGGGCAAGATCGTTGTGGTCTTCTTCGGGTTCACACAGTGTCCAGACGTCTGCCCCACCTCCATGACTACCTTGGCAGAGGTCAAGCGCTTGCTGGGTGCCCAGCGCGATCTGCTGCAAGTGCTTTTCATCACGGTGGACCCCGAGCGGGACACACAAGCCTTACTCAAAGAGTACATGGCGAGCTTCGACCCGGGTTTCATCGCCCTGCGGCCCGAGCCCGACGAACTCAAGGGCGTCGCGTCTGACTTCAAGATCTACTTCAAGAAGGTCCCTGGATCGACCCCGACCTCCTACACCATGGACCACTCGGCAGGGAAGTACATCTTCGACACTGAAGGCCGGGTTCGTCTGTTTTCCGCCAACGGAACCGATGCGGCCACGATCGCGTCGGACATCAAGATTCTTTTGTCCGCCGCTTGAGGCGCTCCAAGCCGTGCTGAAGCCATCGACTGCCCTGACATGATTCCAGCCGACCTGCTCCGTTTGACAACACTGATCCAACACCACCGGCGACCTGTGCTGCTGGCTGTGGGCACCTTGATGCTGGGCACGGGGGTCGTGGCCTTTGGCGTCTCACCGGCATTGCCCGATGCGGCCCAATGGCCGGTTCGTCAAGTGGTGGAGACCGTGGATGCGTCTCTTGCGATGTCTGAACCGGCGGCGTCGAACCCCGAGTTTCTGATCTACCAATCACAACTCACCCGTCGCGATGACTCCCTCCAGGCCCTGCTCACGCGACTGGGCGTCGATGATCGCGATGCTCAATCCTTTCTCGCCAATGACGCCACATCGCGCTCGTTGCTGACGGGCGCGCCCGGCAAGCTCGCGTCTGTCACCAGAACCCCGGAAGGACGCCTGAAAACCTTGTCGGTGCGCTGGGCGGACGCGAACAGCCAGCGTGTCAGCCGACTGGTGGTGGAGGTGCGGGACGGCGGGCAGGACGGCGGATACACCTCCCGGCTCGAACAGCCGACGCCACGGCGCCTCGTGCAGTTCGGCTCACTCACGATTCGCTCGTCGTTCTACGCGGCCACCGATCTGGCCGGCATTCCGGACGCAGTCGCGTCCCGGGGTCGATTTGTTTTCGCTGCAATTTGTCCCGGTTTGGATTCGAGCACTGGCGT
>Ga0209480_10001481_pt1 | contig 17079 bp, 16 predicted proteins | sample JI61114C2DNA_FD_187501 | JGI IMG/M metagenome (GOLD analysis project Ga0209480, IMG submission 187501) | Wastewater effluent complex algal communities from Wisconsin, to seasonally profile nutrient transformation and Carbon sequestration -... | ecosystem: Engineered > WWTP > Effluent > Algae... | reverse complement strand
CCGACGGCGAAGAAGCGGGCGATGACGACCTCCTGCTTCGGCGCGATTTCGATGGTGTCCGTGAGCTTCTCGATGCCTGTGAGGCTGAGGATGGCGATGGCGTAGCCGCATTTGTGAGCGGGATTGATGGCGTCCGCCCAGCGGATGTCGTCAGAGGTCTCGCCGGTGCTGTCAAAGCGGGTGAAATCGTCCTTGGTGCTGACCTTCTGCGCGCTGGCGGATTCGTTGCGGAAGATGGTGGTGATGAAGATGCCCTGCACTCCATCTTTGACGCGGTATTCGTTCCGCTTGAAGACGCCGCCATTCTTCGCTGCCGTCTTCACGGACTCCACAGCGGCCTCGCTTTCGCTCTTCGTGGCGACGGTTTTCACATAAGAGACCTCGCCATGACCGGCGGGACCGTAACAAACAAGCTGATCATTGGCGGCACCCCGCAGTGTGAGATCGTAAAGGCAGCCCGGCGAGACGCCATCGGGGCCGTAGAAGGTGCTCATGTTCGCGCGGCGGAGGGGCGCATTGTGAGAGATGGTGGCCTCCACCTTGTCACTGCGCAGCACGAAGTCCCCGCGGATGCCGTCCGCCTCCTTACCGCCAGGGAGTTCTTTTTCACGGCCGAGCGCGGCCTCGAAAACCTCGGCGGCATGGATGGTGACGACAGATGACAGAAGAAGGACCAGAAGTGTGCGCATGGGCGGGGATGGGTTGGCGGGCCGCAATAAACGCTCTTTGGCGGGCAACTCTTCAGAACAGTCTCTTCGCCACGCGTTCCCCGTTGCTATTTCAGCGCTGGCGGACATCATCGTGGCCCTGTTTTCACTGATCATGTCCCGTTTTACCTCATCTCTGCTGCCCCTGCTGGCAGTCACGCTCGGCGTCAGCGCCTGCGCGACGATCAAGCGCTTCACGCCTGATCTGAGCAAGCTGCCGAAGCCTCCGATGCCGAGCTTTGCCTCGCTCAAGAAGATCACCAACATCATCCCAGGGATGCCTGAGACAGACAAGGCTGCGGAGGATGATCCGGTGATGCCCTTCAATGCACGCGGCACGCTGGGGTATGGCCACAGCCTGCGCATTCATGTCTATGAAGGCGCTCGCTCGCCGAAACGCATCTTCAATGAAGTCGTGATGGTGGACTCCAAAGGGGTGCTCGACCTGGGGCAGGCAGGCTCTGCGAAAGTGGGCGGCGCGACTCTGCCGAAGGCTGCGGAGACCATCGCAGCGACCTTCCGCGTCGGACTGCAGCTCGGACGCACGGTCTCGGTGCAGATCCTTTCTGTCGAGGACACGCCCGTCGTTTCGGTGCGTGGTGATGTGATCACGGATGAATTCATTCCCGCCTGGGAAGGCATGACCATCGAGCAGGCGGTGCGTGTCTCGGGTGGGAGGAAGCTCGGCTCCACGGCGCATGGCGTGTACCTGATCCGCGAGGGCGAGCGCCGCTACTTCTCCAACCTCGCCGACGCGAACGAACTCGAACCCGAGCCCGGCGACATCATCGAACTCTCCCCCGACATCTAACATCTCATGCTCGACTATGTGGGCGGTAATCCCGCCGCGAATCAAAACCCCTGGAGCAGTCTTTTCAAAACGATCGCCGTGCTACGCATCGGCACCGGCGTGCTGCTGCTGACGAGTCATGCCTGGCTGGCCGCGGTGGGCGCGTATGAGTTTCTCTGGAAGGAGCAGCCCTGGGACTGGGTGAAGGCCTTTGTGGATGCAGGCCTGCCGTATCCTCCGTTCACAGCCCCTGCGGCTGCGATCATTCTTTCGGCGGTGGCGGTGAGTTTCACGCTGGGATTCCTGACACGGCTTTTCGCCATCGTCTTCATCCCCCTGCTGGTGCTCTTTTTGATCTATGCCCCGAAGGTGGGCACGGCGCAGGTGGAGACAGCCTGGCTGTATCTGCTGATCTCCTTCACGCTGCTGCTCTTCGGATCAGGAGCCATCTCGCTCGACAAGCTTTTCCACATTGGTGAAAGCTGGGCCAGCCGACCCAAAAAGAAGAAGCGCTGGTAATCCATCATGGCACGAGTCACGGCGGCAGATCTGAAGCGCGTTCTTGCCAACGCGGCGAAGTCAGGTCGTAAGGTCACGGATCGTTCTGCTGCTGCGAATGTGCCTGTCATCCACGCCCTTGCGGGCGCAGCTGCTGGGCCGGAGCGCGTCATCGCCATTGATCCGGCTTTGCGCAATACCGGTTGGGCCGTCATGGAGAAGTCGGGGCGTGATCTGAAAGCCATCGCCTGGGGCGTGATCTCCAATTCGCCGAAGCTCCTGCACTCCGGCTGCCTCATCGCCATCCGTGAGCAGCTCAGCGATGTCATCCGCCAGCATCAGGCCACTGTCTGCGCCATCGAGTCCACGATCTATGTGCAGAGCTACAAGACCGCCATCGTGCTCGGCACGGCGCGTGCCGCCTGCCTCATCGCGGCGGCGGAGCATGGCCTGGCCATCTATGAATATGCCCCGCGCGAGGTGAAGCAGGCTGCTGTGGGCCGTGGTGCGGCGCAGAAGGACCAGGTGGCCTTCATGATCCGCTCCATGCTGAAGCTGAAGGAAACACCGCCTTCTGATGCTGCGGATGCTCTCGCCGTGGGCATCACGCACTTTCAAAATACCGAAGCTGGTGCTGCCCTTGGTCGCGAGGCCAGGCGTGTGTAATCAAGAGGCACCAAGCCCACGCAGCACGGCGGGCAGGGTCTGCACGAGGATCTTCATGTCGAGCCAGAGGGACCAGTTGTCGATGTACTTCAGGTCCAGGGCCACCCACTCTTCGAAGTTCTTGATGCCATTGCGTCCAGTCACTTGCCAGAGGCAGGTGAGGCCCGGCTTTACACTCAGGCGGCGGCGCTGAGCGTGCTTCTCGATACGCTCGATCTCATACACGGGCAGAGGCCGTGGACCGACGAGGCTCATCTCCCCCCAGAGCACGTTCAGCAGTTGTGGCAGCTCATCGATGCTCGTCTTCCGCAGCCATCGTCCGAGGCCGAAGATGCGCGGATCGTCTTTGATCTTGAAGACGGGGCCGTCCATCTCGTTCAGCGATTCCAACTCGGCACGCTTAGATTCAGCATCCAGGTGCATGGTGCGGAACTTCCACATCTGGAAAGGCTTCCCGTAGTGGCCGGAGCGTTCCTGACGGAAGAAAACCGGTCCTTTGGACGCCAGCTTGATTCCCACAGCGGCAGCGATCCACAGCGGCAGCGTGAGGGTCAAAATCACCAGTGCGCCGATGCGATCAAAGATGTCTTTGAAGACGAGCGACCACGATACCTGAGGTGTGCTGTGGAAGACGAGCATCAGCTTTCCGCCGAGCACATCAAAGGTTGGGCGCGCGATGGCTGTCTGGAAAAAGTCCGCCGCGATCCATGCCTCCACGCCTTCCGTTTCACAGGCCTGCACCGCCTCCTCGATCCTGCCGAAATGCACATGCTGTGCGGCAAAGATGACGCGTGATGCCGCCGTTTCGTGCATCGCCTTCACCAGATCACTCACAGGTTGCTGAGTGATGTCGATCCTCGCCGCCACATCCATGCTCGCGCGCTGTTCGGGCGGCATTTGATCTTCAAAGTTCGCCAAGTCCTGTGCGGCTCCAGCCACGATCACCCGCTCGCGGCCTCTGCCAGTGGCGATCTGTCGGCGCAGTGTCTCGCGCTGCCAGGCTTCACGCAGCAGCAGCGCCGTTCCTGCCAGAGTGACTGCCAGGATGACGACGGAGCGGCTAGGCACGTTCCATTTTAAAAACACCACCATTGCGCCGATCACCGTGCCCATGACCACCAACGTCTCACCGAGCTGGCGAAGACTCTTCGCAGGCGTCTTGTGATACAGGTTCGAGTAAAAGCCGCGATACTCGAGAACGATGGGGGTGAAGGGCACCACAACGGCGATCACCCAATAAAGCTCCTCGATCGGCGGGATCTCCACCAGGTCCGGCCAGAAGTAGGTGGCAAAGGCAGACCTCAGGAAATGAGCAAACCACAGGCAGAAACCCAGCAACGCGCTGTCGAACAACTCTGTGAGCTGCAAATTGATTTCTTGTCGGCGACCTAGCATACTGCGAGATATTGCTTCTAATTTAGTTCGTATCTATTAAAATTATAACATTCCTAGCGAATGGCACAACTCGTTTCCTCCCAAAATCCTCTCAGTTCCACCCGGCCTCTGACCGTCGGAGTGATTCCTGATGCTTCCGCTCTCACGGCTTGGGCTGCCATGTCTCCCTCCCAGCGCATGGCCACCTGTGATGTCATCGAGCTGCGACTCGACACTCTCAAGATGCCCGCCGCCGATCTGCGCGCTGTTTTGACCCAGGCTGGAAATGCCACGCCGATCCTGCTCACCGCCCGCCATCCCGCCGAAGGAGGGCAGGGGAGTCTCGTCGCCTCCGAACGCATGGAGATGATCGAGCCGCTGCTCGACCTCGCCGTGCTCGTCGATATCGAAATCCGCAGCGCCATGGAGATGATGCCGCTCATCAAAAAAGCCCACGCCGCCGGAGTAAAGGTCATGGGCTCCTTCCATGACTTCCAGACCACGCCGGGTGAAGAAGTACTGCGTGGTGCCATCAGCTTCGCCCAACCCGCCGGACTCGATGCCGTGAAGATCGCCACCTTCCTGAATTCGCCCGGCGACCTCACCCGCCTGCTCACGATCACCGCTGAATCCCATCGCCTGCGTCTTTCCACCATGGGCATGGGCTCCTGGGGCCGCGTGTCCCGCTTGGTGCTTGCAAAGGCGGGCAGCCTGCTGAACTACGGCTTCATTGGCGAATCGAATGCTCCTGGTCAGTGGCCTGCCGCACGCCTGAAGGAACTCCTCTCCGAACTCTAAATCCCCCTAGTGACATGAAGCCCGCCGTGAACGTCTTCAAAACCACCCTCCTCATTCTGGTCGCCTCGCTCATCTGCACGAGCTGCGGTGATCCCGAAAAAGAAGCCAAGCTCAAGTGGCGCGAGGAGGAGGTGAACGCCAAGGAAGCCGACATTCTCCGCCGTGAGTCCGAGGTCACCAAGCAGAAGCAGATCATCGAAGGCCAGAGGCTCGATCTTCTGGCGCGTGAGCAGTCGGTGGAGATGATCAAAAAGCAGCTCGCCGATGAACTTGAAAAGACCAAGCGCGTGCGCCGCGAGATCGAGATCAAGCAGCTCCGTGGTCCCATCCCTCTCGTCAGTGCCGAGCGCGTCATCATCATTGATCCCGGCTCCGATGAAGTGCTCTGGGAAAAGAACGCGGACAAAAAAGGCGCCATCGCCAGCACCACGAAGCTCCTCACCGGCCTGCTAATCGTCGAGGCGGGTGATCTCGACAAAGTCGTGACTGTCGAGCAAAGCGACACGCAATGCGCACCCGTGCGTCTCGGTCTCAAAGCCGGAGAGCAATACACCCGCCGCCAGTTGCTGACCGCCGTGCTCGTGAAAAGCTCCAACGACATCGCCCAGGTGCTCGCGCGTGACAACGCGGGCAGCGTCGAAGCCTTCGTCGCCAAGATGAATGCCAAGTGCAAGGAACTCGGCCTCGAGAACAGTCACTATGTCAATCCTCACGGTCTGCCCTCCACCAATGGCGACGATCCATTCTCCACCGCCCGAGAGCTTGGCGTCATTGCCAAAGCCTGCGACAAGATGCCCGAGATCCGCGAGATCGTGAAGCTCCAGAGCTACAAGTTCAAATGGCCCAGCGGCAAAGTCACCGAACTCGCCAACACCAACCGCGTCCTGCGCAATGCCAGCTACTGTGACGGCATGAAAACCGGCTACACCAACGCCGCCGGTTACTGCCTTGTCGCCAGCGGCGAACGCAACGGCAAGCGCCGCATCGTCGTCGTCCTCAACGACACCGAAGCCGGTGTCTGGCGCGACGCGCAGGCCCTGCTCGACTGGGCTTTGAAGGCATGATTCCAACTGAGTCACGACATGAAACGCTGGCGCATCGCAGGCATCAATTTTGACCACTTCCACATGGGCGATCTGCTTCGGCAGACCTCTGAGCATCCGAACGCGGAGATCGTCGCCATCTGCGATGAGCAACCTGCTCGATTGGTGGAGGCCACTCGCAACTTCAGCCTGCGGCCCGACCAGGTCTTCACCGACCACCGAGCCTGCCTGGAGGAGACAAAGCCAGACATCGTCGTGCTCTGTCCGGCGGCTTCAAAGCACGGCGAGTGGGTGGAAAAGGTCGCACCTTATGGCTCGCACATCCTCATGGAGAAACCCTTCGCCGGCAGCGTGGCGGAGGCAGATGCCATGGTCGTCGCCATGAAGCCCACCGGCAAAGTTCTGGCCATCAATTGGCCGCTAGTTTGGGATGCCGCCCAACAAACAGCGCATCGTTTGATTCAGGAAGGTCTCATTGGCGAGCCACTGGAGTTCCAGCACTGCGGCGGCAATCGTGGCCCGCTTTATCACGGAGCCGACAAGATCGAAAAAGAACCCAGCGCCGAGGAAAAAGCCGCGAGCTGGTTTTACAGCAAGGCCCAGGGCGGCGGATCACTGCTCGACTACATGGGCTACGGCACCACGCTCGGCACCTGGCATCTCGGGGCCAAAATGCCCGAGGAGGTCACCTGCACCTGGCATGGCACACCGGGCCTCGAAGTCGATGAACACGCCATCGCCGTTATTCGTTACGCGCATGGCCTCAGCCGCAGCGAGACCCGCTGGGGCACCTTCACCGACCCCTGGACGCATCAACCACAGCCCAAGTGTGGCTTCGTCATCCGTGGCAGCGCAGGCACGATCAGTTGCTACGACTACGACGGCTACGTCCGCGTCCAAACCCATGCCTGCCCCGAAGGTTACGAAATCCCCGCCGACCCCGTGCTCGTCCCGAATCGGAACCCCATCGAGCACCTCATCCACCACCTGGAAACCGGTGCGCCGCTGATCGGCCCGCTCACCCTCGAAATCAGCCGCATCGGCCAGCAGATCGTCGATACCGCCTTCCTCAGCGCCCAGCAGAAGAAGACCCTGCCGCTGGTGAAGTGACATCCTTTGCCTGTCACCTGGGAGGTGATGAAAGTGGCCCACGCTCATGAAGTGAAGGATCGGCATGAAGACCACAACTCCTGTAGTGATGAGATCTTGAATCGGCTGCTGGTGCGTGTGATCCAGACCGCGCGCGATGTGCCAGTCTGAGCCAGTTAGGCGGTTCTTGGTTTTTCGTTCCCGTGAGTTTGCCACTGGGAGTTGGCGGGTCAGTGGCGGACTTTTTCCAGAAACCTTTCGCCGAAATCGGCGCGTGAAAGTTATGGGGTTGGCGGACTGTTGACGGGTTATGCCCACCCGACGCACTTTTCTCACCACCACTGCCATGACGGCTGCCACTCATGCTTTTGCTGCGCCTTCGGAGGGTGACATCAAGATCGCCCTGATCGGCTGCGGTGGGCGTGGGACCGGGGCCTGCAATCAGGCACTGAGTGCGGGCTCGATGGTGAAGCTGGTGGCTGTTGTCGATCCGCTCGAAGGCAAGGCGCAGGCGGCGCTGGACATCCTCAAGGCGAAGCATGAGGGGCAGGTGGATGTGCCGCCGGATCAGGTGTTCACGAACTTCGAGGACTATGCGAAGGCCTTTGCGCTGGCAGATGTGGTGCTGATCACGACGCCGCCGGGGCCGAGGCCGTTCCTCTTTGAGCAGGCGATCAAGGCCGGGAAGCATGTCTTCATGGAGAAGCCTGTGGCAGTGGATGCAGCGGGTGTGCGGCGTGTGCTGGCGGCATCCGCCGAGGCGAAGCAAAAGAAGCTAAATGTGTGTGTAGGCTTCCAGCGGCGCTATGCCCCGAGCTACATCGACGTGGTAGATCGAATCCATGCAGGCGAGATCGGTGACTTGATCTACGGGCGTGTGTATTGGAATGGCACGTCGCGGCCCGGCTTTCCGCGTGAGGCGAGCGAGAGCGAGCTGCATTACCAGATTCGTAACTGGTATTTCTTCACCTGGATGAGTGGGGATCACATCCTGGAGCAGCACTGCCATAATCTGGATGTGGCGAACTGGGTGATGAAGGGAGCGATGCCGATCAAAGCCGTGGGCCAGGGCGGACGCCAGGTGCGGCGGGCGAAGGAGAATGGGACGATCTTTGATCACCACACCGTCGAGTTTGAATACGAGAGCGGCTTCCGCCTGCTGAGCCAGTGCTGCCAGATCGGCGGCAAGTGCGCCCGTGATGTGAGCGAGCATTTCCACGGCGTGAAGGGCATGGCGAATCTGGCGGCGAACGGGCGATTCCTGATCAACGGCCAGCCGCCGGGCGGGAAGCGCGCGCGTAACAAAGAAGATGCCTATCAACTGGAGCATGACGCGTTCTTTGAAAACATCCGCACGGGCAAGGTGCGCAATGATGCGGACTATGCGGCGCACAGTACGATGATGGGCGTGATGGGCCGCATGGCAACATACACGGGACAAGTCATCACCTGGGAGCAGGCGATGAACTCGCAGGAAGTGCTCGTGCCTGACAACATCACCTGGGCCACGGAGCCGCCAGTGAAGCCTGACGCAGAAGGGTGGTATCCGGTGGCGATTCCTGGGACGACTCTGCCAATCTAAATCACACCGCAGCGCGACTGCGATGCTCGCTGGGCCGCCAGCCGATCCACTTCTTGAAGGTGTTGCTGAAGACGAACGCGTTTTGATAACCCACCGTGTGGGACACGGTCTCGATCTTCAGATTCGTGGTGGAGAGCAGTTCGCAGGCCTTTCTCATCCGCAGCCAGGTGACATGATGCATGGGCGTGCGGCCCAGTGCGCGGCGGCAGAGGCGGCGCAGATGCTCGGCACTGACGTGCGCCTGATGCGCGAGTTCATCGAGCGTCCAGTCGCGGCCCACATCGGCGGCGACCATCTCCCAGAGGCGCCAGAGGCGGTCGTCCTGCTGCCAGGGCTGGGCAAAGCGCTCGATGTAGTTTTGGATCAACTCCACCCAGTGAAACATGGCGGAGGGTTTTGACTCATGCGCCGCCTCCTCGATCAGCCCCTCAATGGCACTGAAGAGCGGCGCTCCGGCAAACGCGGCCATGAGTGGTGAACTGCTGCTGAGAATGGGTTGCTGTCCGGGTTGCTGCTCGTAGCGCACCCAGCAACAGCGCCAGGGTTTGCCCTTCACGGCTTCAAAGGCATTCACCATGAAAGGCGGCAGCGCTACCGCCATGCCTGCGCTGCATTTCTGCCAGCGTCCATCCACAAGCACGCGCCCCTCGCCACTCACGCAGGCCAGGAAATACAACCCGCTCTGGTGCATCCGCACGATGCGATACGGAGCCTGCGCCGTCATGGTGCCCGCGTGGCAGATGCGGTGCGTTTTCAGCGTGGTGCAGACAGGCGCACCGCGAATCCAGGGGCGGTTATCCTCCGCACTGACCCGCACCACGCGATACTCCGTGCCCGCGCCGAGGGTGTGCGTTTCGGATAGTTCGTGGATGGCAGTCTCTGGATGCACTCGGAGAAGTTTGCGGTTGTTTACGGTCGTTGACGATGGTTTCCCGACCACAGTAAACAATCGTCAGCCATCGTAAACCACCGTCAACTATCCTCAACCAACACCACGCCATGCCCAACATCTGGACCGGAATCGGAAATCCCTACACGAAGCAGGAAGTCGTCGATCGTCTCAAAGCCACCCTGGCGCGGGGTGAACCCATCATCGCCGCTGGAGCGGGCACGGGCATCAGCGCGAAGTTCATCGAGAAGGGCGGCGCGGACCTGATCATCATTTATAACAGCGGCCGCTTCCGCATGATGGGCCATGGCAGCACCTGCGGCCTCATGGCTTATGGGGATGCGAACGCCATCGCCATGGAGATCGGCGAGTATGAGGTGCTGCCTGTGGTGAAAGAGATCCCGGTCGTGTGTGGCGTGCATGCCACGGACCCACGCCGCCGCATGTGGCACTGGCTGGGCCGCGTGAAGGAGATGGGCTTCTCCGGCGTGAACAACTTCCCCACCCATACCATCGTGGATGGTCACTTCCGTGGCGTGCTGGAAGAGACCGGCATGAGCGTGGAAAAGGAATTTGAAATGGTCGGTCTGGCTACTCGCATGGACCTCTTCAGCATCGTCTATGTGGCGACACCTGAGGAAGCCATCAAGATGGCGAAGAACGGCGCGGATGCCGTGATCGCCCACGTCGGCACGACTGTCGGCGGCAGCATCGGTGTGGTGAATGCCGTGGTGGATTGGGATCACACCGTGAAGGTCTCGCAGGACATCATCGATGCCGCGAAGAGCGTGAACCCGAACATCTTCACCCTCACCCACGGTGGTCCGATCAACACGCCGAAGGATGTCGAATACATCCTCAGCAAGACCACGGCAGATGGCTTTGTCGGCGCGAGCAGCCTGGAGCGCATGGGTGTGGAGGACTCCCTCACCACTCTGACCCGCGAATTCAAGAAGGTGCCGAAGCCTTGATTTGATTGCCCGGACATGCACGCATCGTTATGCTGCGTGCATGTCTGATCTCCTGCCCCTTGCACAAACCTTGGCCAAACGGGCCTACGCGCCCTATTCATCCTATCAGGTAGGCTGCGCGCTGGAGACGAGCGCAGGCAAGATCTACACCGGCTGCAATGTCGAGAACGCCAGCTACGGCCTGACGATCTGCGCCGAACGGAATGCCATCTTTCGTGCCGTGGCGGAAGAAGGGCCCGGCATGAAGATCGTGCGACTCAGTGTCGTATGCCTTGGGCATGAGTTTCCACCTTGTGGGGCGTGCCGACAGGTGATCGCGGAGTTCTCCCTGCCCCACGGTGCCACCGAGATCACTTTCCTCCGCGATGGTGAACCTGTGACGATGACCATCGCTGAACTGCTGCCTGCCACTTTTGCTTTGAAATGAAACTGCTACTTTCCCTTCTTCTCGCCACCAGTGCTTTCGCTACCGACCTCGTGCAACATGCGCAGATGCATCCAGGAGGTGATGTGGCCTACAGCTTCGATGTCGAAGCTTTGAAAAAGGACACGCGTGATCTGCCCATCGGCGTCTTCGACTCGGGCATCGGAGGATTGACCGTGCTGGAGGCGATCCTGACGCTGGATGCTTTTCACAACGACACGCTCCAGCCAGGCAGTGATGGCAAACCCGACTTTGCCGATGAACGCTTCCAATACTTCGGCGACCAGGCCAATATGCCCTATGGGAACTACTCCAGCGCCGGGCGCACGGATTATCTCCGCGAGCTGATCGTCAAAGACGCCATCTTCCTGCTCGGCAAGCGCTGGTTTGATCCGCAGACAAAGTCATTCCGAAACGACAAGCCACCCGTGAAGGCCCTCGTCATCGCCTGCAACACGGCCACGGCTTATGGCATCGACGACATCCGTGCCGCGCTGAAGTCCTGGGGACTTCCCGTGTTCGTCGTCGGAGTCGTCGAGGCAGGTGCGCGTGGCGTGCAGGCTGCACATCGTGATGGCGCTGTGGGCGTGCTGGCCACCGTGGGCACCTGTGCCAGCGGTGCCTATCCGCGAGTGATCAGCCAGACACTCGGTCTCGCGGGGCGTAGCATGCCCGTCATCACCCAGCAGGGCAGTGCCAACCTCGCAGGTGTGATCGAGGGTGATCCTGCTTTTAAAGAAAGCGTGAGCGAGCGATGCGCAGCCGATGTGCGGGACCTCATGCTCGCCCACCAAAAGAGTGGATCGGTAGCACCGCTGAGCACTGTCGTGCTTGGCTGTACTCACTTCCCGCTCGTGCAGGCGGAGATAGACAGCGCCTTTGCCGTGCTTCGTCGTGAGTCAGCTTTCGAGAAACACATCGCTCCGAAGGTCGAGTATGTGAATCCTGCGGAGTGGACGGCGCGCGAGCTTTTCCGTGAACTAGCCACAGCCAAGATCCGAGCACGCGAGAGCAAAGGCAGCGATGCCTTCTACCTCTCTATCCCGAACCCGCAGCGCGGTGATCTCAAGCTCACCGCCGATGGAGGTTTGGAGAAGGACTTCAAATACTCACGCCTGCCCGGCGAACTAGATCGTGAAGACACGGTGAATGTGCCGATGACGCGCAGCCGCATCCCCATCACGACACGGAAGCTCATCGAAACGAAGCTGCCTGAAGTCTGGAAGCGGCTCGCAAAGTGATCAGTGCGAAACCTCTGCCGGAGCATCGAGTTCCTTCGGCGGATAGAAGGCGATGAGAAGCAGCACGGCAGCAGCGAGGGAAAGACCGGTGGGCCAGAGGAAGAGTTCTTTGTAGTTCACCACGCCATCGACAGTGAGCTTGCCCTGAAGCGGGATGAAGAACCACTTCGCCGCGAGATCGCCAAGACCCAGCACGAGAAGATTGAAGAGCCCCTGGGCACTGGAGCGCACATCTTTCGGGAAAGCTGCATCAATGAAGATGTAGAGCGTGGCAAAGAAGAAGGCGTAGCAGATACCGTGCAGCACCTGCACGAGGATGATCATGCTCTGATTCTGCGGCATGAAAGCGAAGACCGCGAAGCGTGCGGCATGGCCGAGGATGCCGAGGATCATGGTGGTCTTCCAACCCATCTTGGAGAGGAACCAGCCGAGGATGGCCATCGTCGCGATCTCGGCGATCTGGCCGATGCTCATCACGGGCATGATCCACTCAGGCGAGATGCCCACTGTCTTACTGCCAAGGAAACCGCCGGCCATAAGGAAGTAGCCGTTGTGGATCGTGGAATCGATAAAGGTGACGATGAAGAGCACGAGCAGGAAGGGCTTGCTCAGGAACTTCGCCGCTTTGACCCAGGCGAATCCACCTTCGCCAGCAGCGGCAGGTTTAGCAGGTGTGTGCGGCAGGCTGAGGCTGAAGACGGCGAGCACAAGGGAGGCGACGCCGGAAATGAGGAAGATGTTCCGGCTGGCGGTCACGGCATCAACACCGGTCTTGCCCTGAAGGATGAAGTAAAGGGGCCATGCTGCCAAAATCCAGCCGATGGTGCCGCCCATGCGAACAAGGCCGAATTCTTTTTGAGCATCCTTCAAATGAGTGAAGGCAATGGAGTTCGAAACGGAAATCGTCGGCACATAGAGCAATGAGTGGATCAGCATGAGGCCGAAGAAGGTGTTAAAGTCCTTCACGAAGTACATGCCCAGGATGGCCAGACCACCAACGAGATGACTGAAGGCCATGAATTTCTCCGCCGCAAAATTGCGATCCGCGAACTGGTTGCTGAAGAAGATGCCGACGACTGATGCGATGGCAAAGGCGCTGCCAACCCAGGTGATTTGCATGTCCGTGAACTTCAAGCCATCGGCCCCCATGTAACCCCAGATGAGTGGCAGCCAAGCCCCCCAGATGAAGAACTCGAGGACCATCATGACGAACAGTTTCTTGGCGGCGGGTGATTTCATAAAAGAGCGCGGAGGCTAGGGATGTACGTCAGCCGAGGCAAGGTTTTCCTCGCATTCAAAGATGACTCTGGCTGGTGCGGCGATGATCTCGCCGTGTTGGGCGAGGTTCGATGATTACTTGGCCTTCCTTTTGGGCCCCTTGCCTTTGGCTTGAGGTGACCCCGCACTGCGTCCATTGGGCTTGGCGGCATCGTAGGCCGGATTTTTTGCCGGCATGAGTGCGCCGACTTCCTTTTGCCAGGCTTGAAGCTCGGCGAGCAGGGCTTTGACCCGCTCAGGCTGCTGAGTGGCGAGATCGTTCTTCTCGCCGAGATCTTCACGGAGGTTGTAGAGCTCGGGGGCACCTTTCTCGAACCACTGGATGAGCTTCCAGTCGCCACGGCGGATGGCAGCGCCGGGAGCACCACCTTGATTGCCATAGTGCGGATAGTGCCAGGCGAGGAGACGCTCGGGCAGGTCACCCTTGCCTTCGAGCAGCGGACGAAGGCTAACGCCGTCGATGTTTGCGGTGGTCTTGCCGCCCGCCACATCCATGAGGGTGGCGAAGTAATCCGGGCTGCACACGGGGGTGTCGATGGTCTGACCAGCTTTTAGCACGGCGGGCCAGCGGATGAGCAGAGGCTCGCGGATGCCGCCTTCGTAGAGCCAGCCTTTGCCGCCACGGAGAGGGAGATTGCTGGTGGGTGAGCCTTCGCTGGTGCTGAGTCCGCCGTTGTCGGAGGTGAAGATGATGAGCGTGTTCTTCGCAAGGTCGAGTTCATCGAGCTTCGCGAGGATCTTGCCGACAGCGAGGTCCATGGCCTCGACCATCGCGGCATAAACGGCGTGCTCCTGGACGAGGCGCACATCTCGTGGTTCCTCACGACCAAACTTCGGCTCCAGACCGAGCTTCTTTCGTTTCGCCTCATACTTGGCGGTGAGATCTGCACGAGCATTCAGCGGCGTGTGCACATCGTAAAAGGCATAGCAGGCGAAGAAGGGCTTATCTTTGTTGGCCTCGATGAACTTGCAGGTCTCCGTGGCAAGACGATCTGGCAGATGCTCGCCGGGCGGGCCATCGGGCAGGCGGGGATTCGCATAAGGCGTGAAGTATTTGCCCGGTCCATACGGACCTCCGCGATCCACACCACCCATGTTGATGTCGTAGCCTTGATCCTCCGGCCAGTGGCCTTCGGGGCCGAGATGCCACTTGCCCGCAAAGAAGGTGGCGTAGCCCGCACTCTTCATCATCTCGCCCATCGTCACCTCGCTATGTGCCAGCCGATCCTGATAAGGAGCGGGCAGCAGCCGCGTGTTGCGCTTCCACTCAGCAGGCGTCTTTGCCGCACCGATGTAGTCCGTCACGCCCGTGCGCTGCGGCCAGCGTCCCGTCTGTACGGCGGCGCGCGTCGGCGAGCACACAGGGCACGCCGCATAACCATTCGTGAAAAGCGCCCCTTCCTTGGCGAGGCGGTCCAGATTCGGCGTCTCATAAAAGGTGCTGCCGTAGCAGCCGAGGTCGCGCTGGCCGAGATCATCCGCCATGAGAAAGATGACATTGGGCTGCGCTGAGAAAGCCGAGGCGAGAAGGGCGAATGAAGTGATAAAAAGGGCTGAGCGAAACATGACACAAGGTAACGACGAACATCACGTCAGCTTGCCCGGAGTTGAGTCTTTGATTGCCAAAGCGGAGAGGCCCTGCTTCATCGCTTCACATCATGTCGAAACCTGCCAACGAACAACCCCACCCGCTCACTGACCTCCTCCTCACGGTCATCCTGCCCTCGGTGGTGCTAGAATCGATGAGCAAGCCGGAGCGGCTCGGGCCAGCCTGGGCACTCGTGGTGGCGCTCATCATGCCGATTGGGTTTGGCATCTACTGCTTCGTGAAGAAGCGCGGACTGAACTTCTTCTCCATCCTCGGCTTCGTGGCGGTTGTCGTCACCGGCGGGCTCGGCCTTCTGAATCTCAGCTCGGGCTGGTTCGCCGCGAAGGAGGCTGCCTTCCCCGTCTTCCTCGGGCTGGCTTTTCCGCTGAGCTTCTATTGGAAGAAGCCGCTGGTGAATGAGCTGCTCCTCAATCCCCAGGTGATCAATCATCCAGTGCTGAATGCCGCGCTCGACTCCAGTGAGAAGCAGAGCGCCTTTCTCGCCCTGCTCAAACGAGCCTCCTGGGCGCTCGCAGGCACCATGTTTCTGTCGGCCATTGCGAATGCCTGGATGATCCTCGTCTTCCTTGATGGCAAGACACCCGGCACGGAGGAATACATCAAGGCCATCGGTCGGCAGAACTGGGTCGGCTTTCTCGTCATCGGTGTGCCGATGATGGCCGCGCTGATGACCCTGCTCTTCTGGATGCTGCGCAGGATTCAGCGCCTCACCGGCCTGGAGCGGGAGGACCTCATGAATCCAGGGCAGACCGTGCGGCGGAAGGTCGGATAGAGCATCCAGCTCATCCCGAGATGGCATCACGACGATGCTGAAACAGTATTTCAGACATGGGAGATGCGCGTGTTTGGATCGCGCCCATGAAATTGATCAGCACCACCTTTCTCTGCGGCGCGCTCTGGCTGGCTTTGATCACGGTCATGCATGGGTCGCTGAACTTGAAATGGTTCGCGTTCAAAGCGCCCGGCGCGGCGGCGGAGACCGAGAAGTTTCGCATCGGCTTCCTACCGGTGACGTGCCATCTGACCTGCCCGGTGACGGATTTCATCAATCAGCAGGTCGAGGGGCAGAGCAGCTTCGAGCCGGTGCGCTTCAGCGGCTGGCCGGAGTTGAAGGAGGCGTTTCTCTCCGGCTACACGCCCGCCACCTTCATCCTCGCGCCGATGGCGATGGCGCTGCGGGAGCAGGGTGTGCCGCTGAAGGTGGTCTATCTCGGACATCGCGACGGCACGGCGATGATGGTTCACAAGGACTCCAAGATCTTCCGCTTTGAAGACCTGCGCGGGAAGCGCATCGCGGTGCCAAACCGCTACTCAAACCAGCGCCTGCTCATCTTCCGCGCTCTCAAGCAGGCGGGCATGACGATCAACGATGTGGAGCTGGTGGAGATGCCGCCGCCGGACATGCCGGCCGCGCTTTACTCGAAGGCAGTGGACGCCGTGACGAGCGGGGAGCCTTTCATGGGCCAGACGGAGATCGACGGCTACGGCCGCGTGCTTTACCTGACGAAGGATGTGTGGCCGAACTTCATCTCCTGCGTGCTGGCGGTGCATGAGGACTTCATCAAAAACGACCGCGAGACCGTGCAGCGGCTCGTCGATGGCATCGCCAGCAGCGGCAAGTGGCTGGACCAGACGATGGAGCACCGCATGGACGCGGCGAAGTTTGTGTCGAAGAACTACTACAACCAGCATCCGCGCCTGCTGGAGTTCGTGCTGAGCAAGCCGCCGGACCGGGTGAAGTACACGAATCTCGCGCTGCGAAAGGCGGACTTCGAGGAGATCGAGGCGCTGGCCATCGAGGCGGGTGTCATCGAGAAAGATGTCATCTTTGAAGACTACACCGACGCGTCATTCGTGCCGGATGACTCGCTGGTGCAAGCCTCCAGCTACGAAGGGCTGAAAGGCGGCGAGGTGCCTCCAAGAAAATAGACCTGCTGCACTGTGAACCGTTTCTCATCCATCTATCTGCCTCTCGCGACAGCGGCGATCTTTCTCGCCATCTGGCACAGCCTCGTGCGCCTGTCCGGCAGCGATCTCTTTCCCACGCCGATGGAAGTCGTGCATGGCATCCGCGAATTGATCGAAAAAGGTCTGCTGCTGAAATACATCGTCGCCTCGCT
>Ga0209480_10001480_pt1 | contig 17091 bp, 17 predicted proteins | sample JI61114C2DNA_FD_187501 | JGI IMG/M metagenome (GOLD analysis project Ga0209480, IMG submission 187501) | Wastewater effluent complex algal communities from Wisconsin, to seasonally profile nutrient transformation and Carbon sequestration -... | ecosystem: Engineered > WWTP > Effluent > Algae... | reverse complement strand
TACCTGACCAGAACCTCCACAAGTAGAACAAGACTGAGAACTATTTTTATCCTTTGCACCACTGCCAGTACAAGTAGTACAAACAACATGTTTTTTTACTTTAACATTCTTCGTAACGCCCTTGGCAATTTCTTCATAGTTCAACTTAAGCTTGATGCGCAAGTTAGAACCTCTTGTTCCTCTTTGTCTACCTCCACCACCACGTTGTCTACCTCCACCACCAAAAAAGCTTCCAAACATATCATCGCCAAAAATATCACCGAACTGACTGAATATATCATCCATATTCATGCCTGCTCCACCACCATAGTTTCCTCCTCCAGTTCCTGGACCAAATGCAGCATGACCATATCGATCGTACTTAGCTTTCTTATCGGCATCACTCAATATTTCATAAGCTTCTGCCGCTTCCTTAAACTTTTCTTCTGCTGCTTTATCACCAGGATTTCTATCAGGGTGAAATTGCATAGCCGTTTTGCGGTATGCTTTTTTTATTTCATCAGCCGAAGCAGATTTAGATACACCTAGTATTTCGTAAAAATCTCTTTTTGACATAAATTTTGAATTGGATTATTTTCCTACTACCACTTTAGCAAAGCGAATCAATTTGTCGTTTAAAAAATAACCCTTGGTTACTTCATCAATTACTTTACCCTTCATCTCTTCTGAAGGAGCTGGAATTTCAGTGATGGCTTCGTGCTTTTCTACATCAAAGTCGGTTTGAATACTTTCCATCACTTTAACCCCCTTCTGCTGCAGGTTGCTGCGCAATTTATTAAAGACCAATAAAATTCCTTCTTTTTGAACCGCAATATCTTCATTGCCATTCAATTGCTTCTCTGCCCTATCACAATCATCCAAAACATCTAATAAAGAGACAATTACGTCTTTTCCAGCCGTTTGTATCAATTCCAATCTTTCCTTAGCCGTTCTTCTCCTAAAATTGTCGAATTCGGCCATTAAGCGTAGGTATTTATCCTTTTGTTCTGCCAATTCTTCCTCCAATTTAGCCATTGCAGTCTCTTCGGCAACTGGTTCATTTAAATGGGCAGTTCCAGCTGCAGTTTCGTCAGCATTAATGTCCATATCTGCTGTTTTTTCGGTTGTTTCGCTATTATTCGGTAATTCTTGCTCTTCCATAGTATAAAATATTTAATAGCCTATATAGGCAATAATTTTGCCACGCAAAGAAAAGGGAAAAAATGACAGTTCTAGCCTACTTATATTTGCCGAATGATTAAGCTATACCTTAGAAAAAAAATAGCCCCAAGAATAGCAAACGGACACCCCTGGATTTATGGTAACGAAGTAGACCGAATTGCTGGTAATCCAGAGCTAGGCGAAATTGTGGAAGTTCGATTTGCGGATGGTAAATTGGCTGGTGTTGGATACTATAATCCCCAATCACAAATAGTAGTCCGTTTACTCAGCAGAAAAGTAGAAGAAATTAACGAAGCTTTTTTTTATCAACGAATTTTACAAGCTTGGCAGTATCGCCAAAAAACAGGTTATACAGAGAATTGCAGATTGGTATTTGGAGAAGCAGATCAACTACCTGCCTTAATCATTGATAAATTCAACGATTATTTTGTTATTCAAACATTGGCATTGGGAATTGATATCTGGAAACCAGCCATTATCAAAGCCTTGGAAACCATATTCAAGCCCAAAGGGATTTATGAACGCAATGATGTACCCGTTAGAACGCTGGAAGGATTAGAACAACAAAAAGGTTTTTTATCAGCTCCTTTTGATACCAATATTATCATCAACGAAAATGGACTACAATTTTATGTAGACATTGAGAATGGCCAAAAAACTGGCTATTTTTTAGACCAACAAGATAACAGAAGAGCCATTCAACATATTGTAAAGGGAGCAGAAGTAATGGGAGCATTTACTTACACTGGAACTTTTGAAATTCATGCCGCACACTATGGTGCTAAATCTGTTTTAGGCATTGATATTTCTGAGCAAGCAGTTGCACAAGCCAATAAAAATGCCGCTTTAAATGGATTAGAAAAAATTGTGGAGTTTAAAGCAATGAATGCATTTGATGTGCTAAAAGATTGGGGCAAAGATGGACCATTGTATGATGTGGTGATGTTAGATCCTCCCGCTTTTACTAAGAGCAGAGAGAACATTCAAAAAGCAGTTACTGGTTATAAAGAAATTAATTTAAGGGGAATGAAACTGATCCGCAACGGAGGCTTCCTTGTCACTTCTAGCTGTACTAATTTGGTCAATCCAGAACTGTTCCTGCATACGATTAATGCAGCTGCTAAAGATGCTCGCAAACGAATTAAGCAAGTTACTTTTCAAGCACAAGCCAGCGACCATCCAATCATTTGGGGAATGGAAAATACCAACTATTTGAAATTTCTAATTGTGGAGGTTACAGATAAGTAAAGAGTAGATACTTACCTGGCTACCTGAAACTTGCCCGACTCAATGATTCTGCCAGAGCGATCTTTTAATTGATAGATATATAAACCCCTGTAATAATTGTCATCAAAATAAATGGTGAGCTTAGACGCATTCACTCTTTGTGAACTCATTTTTCTTCCCATGAAATTGAACACTTCTAGGGTATAAGACTTGTCTACAGAAGGATCCATTTGAAAATGGATGTATTGGGTTGCAGGGTTGGGATAGAATCGTTGGATTTTATTATCGGATTTTACAGATGCAGCAAAGTCTACAGGATTACCATTCACTACAAAACAACTGCAGCCAATAGCAAAGAATACCCATAAAATTGATCTGTAAAAAATCTTCATTCAACTTATTGTCTAATGAAGTTAAATAGTATTTGGGGAAATACCAAAAATACCCACGGCATTGCCCTTCAATAATATGAAAAACAATGCCGTAGATATACAATTAAATTACAATGCAGCTAATACCGCTTGAATTGCACTAAAATCAGGCAAATCGCCTGGTGTAGGGCAAACTTCTGCATATTGTACCAATCCGTCTTTATCTACAACAAATGCTGCACGCTTGCTTACGCCCAACATTTCAAAAGCAGGAAAAGTTTCATACAATACCCCAAAAGCAGTTGCCGCTTCCTTGTTAAAATCACTTAATAAAGGGAAGTTAAGGTTCTGTTCTTTACTGAATTTATCTAATGTAAAAAGAGAATCAACAGAAATACCAAATACTTGAGCATTGGTATTGTTGTATAAAGCAATATTGTCTCTTACATTACAAAGTTCAGCAGTACATACACCGGTAAAAGCTAAAGGGAAAAACAATAATACAACTGGCTTTCCTTGTTGCTCTTCTAAACTTACTTTTTGTTTTTCTGTATTAAACAGGGTAAACGCTGGAGCCTTTTGGCCAACTTGAATACTCATTATGATTTGTTTTTATGGTTTATAATAATGTCTATTTTAACAGCGGATTCATCAAATAGTTTGGAATCGCTACTGTTATTAAATGTCCATTTCTGGAACAAATTCAGGAACAATTAGTTTGCCTGCAGTTTTAGCAATGATTTCTTCCACTGTAACACCCGGAGCACGTTCTAGCAATTGAAATCCATTGGGTGTTATGGATAATACCGCCAATTCTGTAACTACCCTTTTTACACATCCCACTCCAGTTAATGGCAAACTGCACTGAGGCAATAGTTTGCTTTCTCCCTTTGGATTGGTATGCATCATTGCAACAATAATATTTTTGGCACTAGCTACTAAATCCATAGCTCCTCCCATTCCTTTTACCATTTTGCCAGGAATCTTCCAATTGGCAATATCACCTTGCTCGCTCACTTCCATTGCGCCTAGTACGGTCAAATCAATTTTACCAGCCCTAATCATTCCAAAACTTTCAGCACTATCAAAAAAAGCGCCACCAGGTATAACGGTTACTGTTTCTTTTCCAGCATTAATTAAATCTGCATCAATTGCAGCTTCTTCTGGGTAAGGCCCCATACCTAAAATACCGTTCTCACTTTGGAAAACCACGGTAATATCTTGAGGAATGTAATTGGCTACTAAGGTTGGAATTCCAATACCCAGATTCACATACATGCCATCTTTTAACTCTTTAGCAATCCGTTTTGCAATTCCAAATTTGTCTAATGCCATAAAATTGACTTAACTAAATAATTGTAATGAATTAGATTTTAGTGGTTCTTCGCTCAATCCTTTTTTGGTAATTCCCGCCTTGAAAAATACGATGTACATACACACCAGCTACATCTACTTCATCAGGATCAATTGCACCCGGTTCTAATAAATGCTCTACTTCTACTATGGTTATATTTCCAGCTTTAGCCATGGAAGTTGAAAAATTTCTTGTCGCTTTTCTAAATACCAAATTACCTGCCTTATCCCCTTTCCAAGCTTTGACAATAGCAAAATCGGCATGAATGGCTTTTTCCATTAAATACATTTTACCATCAAATTCTCTTACTTCTTTTCCTATGGCAATTTCTGTACCAACCCCAGCAGGTGTAAAATAAGCGGGAATGCCCATTGCAGCCATTTGAATGCTGGTAGCCAATGTGCCTTGAGGCACTAGGTCTACTTCCAATTCTCCACTGAGTAATTGCTTCTCAAATAAAGCATTCTCGCCTACATAGCTACTAATCATTTTTTTGATTTGTTTGGTTTGAAGCAATAAGCCCAAACCAAAATCGTCTACTCCAGCGTTATTAGAAATACAAGTTAAATCTAGAACATTGTGTTTAACTAAAGCTGCTATACAATTTTCAGGGATTCCATTTAAACCAAATCCCCCTAGCATAATTGTTGCGCCATTTTTAATATCTGCTGTAGCTTCTATTGCATTGTTAAAAACCTTATTCATTATTTAGTAGGTTGTGTTTTTTGTATAAGCAAAGCCCTTTGTCTGGTAGAAATGGCCTCCATAGAATCAATTAATTCCTTGTACTGTTGAGGGTGAGCTGTGTAATAAGCATAGCTATCATAAAACTTTTTCCTTTCAATACCATAACTACGAAATACTTGATCGTATAAACGAATATTTTCTTTTGCCAATTTATTCAATGAATCTTTTGAAGTAATTCTAATAAAATACTCATCCACTTTCATTAAGTCCCACATGATTTTAGACATATCATTAACGGGAACTACTTGCTTAGGAATTTTTTCACCTGCACAAGCAATGGCTAACACAAATAAAAATAATCCAATACTTTTTCTCACTTTATTTCTTCTTTATACTTATTTGCATTGGGTATGTCTAAGAAAGATAAAATTTCAACTGCTTTCAACTTTTCCTCAGCTGTGCCTTTCTTAAATACCCCAATCAATTCATTTGATTTCCCTTGCATGAAAAACTGAAGTATCATGGTATTTGGATTCTCTTTATTAAATGCGCTTAGTTGAATTAAGGCTTGTAGCATATTTGCTCTGGCTTCATTTTCGTTCTCGATCAATTTATCTAAACCAGATCTGTAATAAGTATGTATTACATCATGAATGATATTGAATTTAGTATTGATTAAATTCTCATTTAACCAATATCTATTTCTCAAACCATCAAACATTCTCCAACCTGCAATCCTTTGTCCTTCCGGAGCATTATTCACAATATTCTGTGCTTTTCTAAAATAGGGCTCGCCAGTTTTTGGAGAAAATGAGTCATAATCCAATCCAATAATCATGTATGCATAGTACGCTAAAACAGCTGTTAAATTAGCGGCTGCTGCATCAGTACCTTGTACTCGATTTTCATTAAACTCTACTGGTTGAAATTCAACATATTTAAACAATAATTCAGGATCAATAAAATTGACCAATGCAGCTTGGTACGAAGCATTAAACACGGGTCTAGCTGCTTGCACTGTTAATGAAGCTTTATAAATATTGGGCTCTACTGCAGATTCAATATTTACAATAAAACTGCATTCAATTTTTTCGTTCTCTCTAAATACATCCGCAGTCCATTTGCGGTTATTCATGAAATTATTCAACTGGGTTTGCAATGTGGTAAAAATTTTTCTATCTACAGTTGTTGCAACCCGTCCGGCCATTACGGTAACTTTTGCTTTTAATTCTTGGGCATTTACAGCAGTATTCAATAAAGAAACAACTGAAATAATCAATAAAAAAAAGTGCTTACGCATAATCAAAGTTGATTTGAATGGAAACTAAAAGTAACAAAAAACGACAGTATTATACTGTCGTTAAAATCATTTTAGAAAGAATTAGCTTATCTAAATAAGTCGGTATCAATATTTCTTCTATGGTACACTTTACCTTCCATGAACTCTGTTGTTGCCAGAATTGCTGGGTTAGGCATTTTCTCGTACGCACGGGAAATTTCAATTTGCTCCTTATTTTCATGAATTTCTTCTAAGCTATCAGTATGGCTTGCAAACTCTTCTAGCTTATTATGCAATTCTTCACGTAGAGAAATGTTGATCTGGTTGGCTCTTCTTGCTATAATAGCAATTGATTCATACAGATTACCTGTTTTCTCTTTTATGGAGATTAGGCTTTTGGTTTCTACCACACTAGCGGTGTTGGCACTCATTTGCCTTCTTAATTTACTCATTTTTTCCCGTTTTTTTAAGTATGTTAAGGGTTTGGGTTTTATACTTTGTAACTTCTTCTAAAAATTTACTATCAGTGAAACGATCAGCAAATTCATTGCATTCAGAAATCACTTTTTCGTACCGTTCTTTTTGTTTTTCCTCGTAACTCATTTCAGCATACTTAAAGTATGACTTGATCATGAGGGCTTTATATTCATCGGACTTTTTAGAGTCAGGAAAATTATCCGCTACATTACTAAATGCAATTGCAGCTGCTTTATAAAATCCTAGATTATAATACAACTCAGCGCTTAAAAATTCTTTCCGCTCTAATTTCTCTCTGCACAAATCAATGATATCGGTTGCTTCTTTAACTCTATTAGATGTGGGGTGCGTACTAATAAACGCCTGCATTAATCCCATTGTTTTGGTTGTGTTGGTTTGATCCAATTCAACCTTAGGAGACTGTTTGAAATAGCAGTATGCCCGCATATATTCGCAGTCTTGACTTTTAGTGCTTGCAGGAAAATTCTCTACAAAGCTTTTAAACATATTTTCCGCGTTCAGGTAATCCTTGATGTAGTAATATGAATAAGCGTATTTATAATACAGATCTTCATATCGCTGACTACCTTTTAAATACGGAAATATATCTTCAAAGAGCCTTAATGCTTCTTGGTATTTTTTATTCGCATAGTACTGTTCGGCCATTTTGTACTTATACTCATAATCCTTGCTCTTCATTATTTTTGCAAACTTTGTAGTGCAAGAAGAAGCCAAGAAAACGGTCAACAATAAAATAGTTACAATTCTACCCATAGAAGTTGGCGAAATTACGTATAAAATAGCAATTTAAGAAGGGTTTTTCTCAAGTTGATGGAACAGGGCGTTAATTAATAGCTAAAAAGGCCGTCCAGCGTTTTACAACCGGACAGCCTTTTCTATTACAACTTCAGGTGATATTACTTAGTATCACCCTCTCCTTCCTGCAATTTAGCCTTGATTTCAGCAAGCGCACCTAAATCTCCAAGGGTAGCTTTTTCAACTTTAGCTTGGATATTTTTAACTGCTTTCTTGGTGTTATCAGATTCAGCTTTCGCTTCTTTCTTCGCTGCTTCTTTTTCTTCAGCAATATGCTGCTCCCAAATACGAGCGTGGCTTAAAACAATACGCTTCTCGTTGCGGTCAAATTCAATTACAACAAATTGTGCAGTTTCATCAGCTTTAACCTGAGTACCATCTTCTTTGTTTAAGTGACGGTTAGGGGCAAAGCCTTCTAAACCATACTGTAATTGAACCAATGCACCTTTATCGTCCTTGCGGGTAACAGTACCTTCATGGATAGATCCGATAGCAAATGTTTCTTCTAAAGAATTCCAAGGATCTTCTTCTAATTGTTTGTGACCTAACTGAAGCTTGCGATTTTCTTTATCAATACTTAAAATGATAATATCAATTTGATCAGCAACTTTAGTGTAGTCAGTTGGGTGATTGAAACGCTTCAACCAGCTTAAATCGCTGATATGAATCATTCCACCAATTCCTGGCTCAAGCTCAACAAATACACCGTAAGGAGTAATGTTTTTAACCAAACCTTTGTGCTTGCTGTTTTCAGGGAATTTATTTTCAATGGTATTCCAAGGATCCTGAGTCATTTGTTTAATGCTCAAGCTCATTTTACGAGCGTCCTTGTCTAGGGTAACCACTTTAGCTTCATGCTCATCTCCTAACTTGAAGAATTCTTTTGCATTAATTGGTGTGTTAGCCCAAGTAATTTCAGATACGTGCACTAAACCTTCAACACCTGGTTGAATTTCTAAGAAAGCACCATAATCTTCAATATTAACTACTTTACCTTTTACTACAGATCCTTCAGCCAATCCTTCAGGTAATACATCCCATGGGTGTGGAGTCAATTGTTTTAGACCAAGGCTGATACGCTTTTTATCGTCATCAAAGTCTAATACAACCACTTGTAATTTCTGATCCATCTTAACCACTTCACTTGGGTGAGAAATTCTACCCCAAGAAATATCGGTGATGTATAATAAACCATCTAAACCACCTAAGTCCATGAATGCACCAAAGTCGGTAATGTTTTTCACAATACCTTCTAGTACTTGACCCTTCTCTAACTTACTCATGATTTCTGCACGTTGTGCTTCAATATCACTTTCAATTAAGGCTTTATGAGAAACAACAGCGTTCTTAATAGTCTCGTTAATCTTCACTACTTTAAACTCCATTGTTTTACCAACAAACTGATCATAATCAGTTACAGGCTTCACATCAATTTGAGATCCTGGTAAGAATGTTTCCATACCAAACACATCTACAATCAATCCACCTTTGGTTTTGCTGGTAACAGTTCCTGTTACTACTTCACCAGTTTTGTGAACTTCCACAATTCTTTCCCAAGCACGGTAAATGCGAGCAGACTTGCGGCTTAAGTGAAGATTACCAGAACGGTCTTCTTTTTCTACTACCATTACTTCTACTTCATCACCAACTGCCAAACCTGGCAAATCACGGAATTCGTTTAAAGAAACCAAACCATCGCTCTTAAATCCAATGTTTACTACAACATCAGTTTTAGTTAAAGCAACAACGCTACCGTTGATGATTTCGCCATCTTCAATTTGAATAAAAGTGTTGTCATACACTTTGTCATACTTTACACGCTCTGATTCTGCATAGTGACTAACATTTCTTTTGTCAATACTCCAATCGAAATCGTCGTGAGCGGTAACTACTTCAGGTGCATTTGTTGTCGCAGTAGGAACAGTAACGGCTTCTTCTGAAGCGGCAACGTTCTCCTGAGCATCTGCGTTTAGTTGTTTGTTAAATAAAATCATACAATAACCCGATGGTTTTAATCGGGGTGCAAAGCTAATCAATCTTCTGAAAATTCACCCTATTAAAGCCTTAAAATACTTGCCAGTTATTGCATTTTTATCAATTTTTCAGTACATTAGTAGTCCAATGACCATTTTCTTATGAAAATTAGACCGCTATTCCTTTTATTAGGGTGTATAATCGGAGTTTCATCTTATGCACAATCTTACGACCCAAGGGTTGAAAAAGCCATGCGTGCACAAAAAAAAGCAATGGAAGCCCAAATTATGGCAAATAAGGCCGAAAGAGCCAAGGCAATGTCAATGGGTAAAAAAACAAAAAATACTGGTCCTGTTTTAACCGACGCAGAAAAAGCCAAAAGAAATAAAGAAAATATGGACCGTATTCGAAAGCGAATGCAGTTTCTTCAAAACAATGCCAATAATACCAACCCAGAAGCCAAATACAGGGCAGGACCTGGAGGCGCTGCAATCAGAGAAGGTGCCCCTGGATACAAATCTCCCTCTAATAATGTTGAAAGAAAAGAAGCAAGGGTTGCTCAAACTTATCCCAAGAGATATTAAAAGCATATTGTATTTTAGGTGACAAATTAAACCACCTATGTATCGAATTTGCCTCCTCCTATTGCTAGTGTCCGCTTATTTTTTGCCCGTACAAGCACAGCAAAAAAGTCAACGACCAGAAGATGTCCAAAAAATTCAATCGCTCCAAAAGGGGATTCAACCAAATGGAAAAAACGCCCCTGTTGTGCATCCCACCAAATCAGATGGAACGATGGACATGCGATACAAAGCCAATAAAGCAAAAATGAATGCGATTGCGCCTGGACCAAGAAAAGCAGATGGCACACCAGATATGCGGTATAAAAAAAATAAGCAACTGGTAAAAGCCCCGTTGAAGAAATCAAAGCGGTCTTAATGGTTCAACAGCATTGATCAACCTATAAATCAACAATAAAAAATCCCGTTCAACTTTACTGTTTGAACGGGATTTTTATTAGAAGACAATAGTTGATTAATCTACTTTCAACGCTTTATCAATCAAGAACAACAAATGTGTTCTATGTGCTTTTGTATCTTCATTAGGAGATACTGCAGCAGCCAATTTTGTTCTTAATTTTTTTAAGGTATACAAAGCAGCAGATTTTGATATATCATCCAATGGTGAAGTTGGTGCAAGTAAACCAGCAGCACCTTTTACAAAACTTATTTGTACATATCTGCGATACACGTTTACATTGGTATTCATATCGGCATCAAAAATTCCTTTCACCAAATCGTTCATTACATCTACTACGCTGTATTCATTTCCATATAAACGAGTATTGTTCACTCTTTGTAAAGTGATTGGATTTAAGATATGCGCCAATGCACCATTCACTTGTAATCCTAAGAAAGTACTAGACACTTTAAAATCTTCTCCGTTTCCAGGTTGATTAAAGCCTCTACGTTGCATTTGCAGGTACGGAAATAGTTGCGTGTCTGCTTCAAATGCATTGGGTGCAAAAACATATTTATTCAACACATCCATTGCTTTTTTCTGAGTGGCAAATGGGGTTGGCGTGTAAGGCTTATTGGTTGAATTTTGTTCAGGGAAACTTCTATCAATGTATACACCACCAATGTATCGGCTCACTGCATTTATTTGACCACTTCTTTGACCTTGTAGTGTTAGGTACCTATTGCGAAGTTCAGCATAAGACTGACCAGGCTTAGTATATTTTTGAATCAATTTGCCCATTACATTATTCACCAACTTAAACCTTTCTTCGGCATAAGCAATTGCATCGCTACTCATATCGTTCACATTAATACGAGGATCAATTGCTTTTCCTGGCGCACGCATATCATCTCCATCATTACCAAAGGCCAATTTAGGATCAGTGCTGCGTGCTAAAATTTTATTAAGCATTGCTTCTTCTTCTGACTCATTAAAAGGAGTATATCCAAATTCTATAGCCCAGATATCATAAGGACCCGCTTTGGTTGTGTAATAATCTCCTTGCTTAGATCTATCCAAAGAAATATTGACTGCAGGATAATCCATCACCGAACCAATCAATCCAATCTTACGAGTAATTCCAGTATTGTGTACTTCAGCCGGAGACAACATTTGACTACTCTTCATATTATGATTTAATCCCAACGTATGACCCATTTCATGCATGATCAAATAAATAAGGAATTGCTGGTGCATTTCTTTTATTTCTGTGGCACTTGCATCCATGGTTTCCAATGTTGCTAAACCTGCGGTGTATTGCATTTTTAATTCAGCACCAATATTGCAATTGTAAAGGTGTTGGTGTTCCATACCGGGGAATACCAATTGAGGCATTGAAGGTCCATTAAACAATTCATCAGTGATAGGAGTTGCACTTCCAGAATACCACTCAACAGTAATATCAGAGCCCAATATTTGACCAGTTCTTGGATTCACAAAACTTGGCCCAATAGCACCATATGAAGGTTGAGCAGAAGATACCCATCTGATTACATTGTATCGAATATCGGCAGGATCCCACTTTGCATCATCTGGCATTACTTTCATTTGAACCGCATTTTTAAATCCTGCTTTTTCAAATGCCTCATTCCATTTTAAACCTGCATCTACAATGGTTTGTCTGTATTCTAGTGGTGTAGTATTTTCTACCCAAAAAACAATCGGCTCAACTGGCTCACTCATAGCAGCTGTTGGATCTTTCTTTTTCAAAAACCAACGGTTAATCATGTCTTTATAAGGGGTCACACCAATACTAGTCATATCAGTGCGTTGTTGCATAAAATAACCCACTCTTGGATCATCTCTTCTTGCTCTAAAATCATTTTTAGGCATTTCTAAAAAACTATGCTGCATTCTAACACGAACGTACCTAGGATCAACTACATCTGGACCTCCTGATGCCATCGTAGACGGATTATCATAAGATAAGTCCACCACTATATCCGTATTGTTTGGATAAGATCGAATGTCTACATACTTAGATTTAGTAGGATTTAATCCTCCTAAATTAAACATGAACATTGCCAATGGGCTTGGTGCCATTTGTGGCTTCACTGGATCCATTTTTTCACTTAGAAATAAACCATCCACGCTAACTAAATATCCATTCTCGTCTTCAATACTAAACTTATCATTAAAGAATACTGCTTCTGGTTTGTCAACATTGGCCGATTTGCTTACAGGATTGTTTTGATCGTAATAAAAGTTGGTATTAACTTCTGAGAATTCTAATTTATCAAATGCCTTTTTAATTTTATAAACCGCCGTATTTCTATGCATACTTTGATTTAAAAATAAAGTGGTAGGACCACTGATTGAAAAACTCTGGTAAATAAATTCTTTGTCTAATTGATCCTTACGAATATACATTTGCAAGCTTCCAGTTACCGTATCTTGGTAAATGGTAAATAAGCCTTCCACTTTTTTATTCCCTTTTGTTTTATCCGCAACAGTTTGTTTTTTTGGAGCAGCTGGTTTTGCTGAATCAGTAGCAGGCTTTGCTGCAGGGGTTGGGGGTTGTTGTGCAATCGCTAAAGTAGAAAATCCTACTAATACCAAAGCAGTGCCCAAGAAATATCTTTTCATATTGTTAGTTTAGGTAATACAAAATATGCATTCTATTTAAAACATAGAATGAATTAACAGATTGTTTGATAATTGGTAAAAAACAAGACGTTGAAGCGAATTTGCAAGTACAAATGGAAATGCTAAGACTGTAAATAATTCTCTAATTGAGTAATGGTCTCCTTCTGGCTTAAAATGGTTTCTGTTACCACATCATTCATACTAACAATACCCATCAGTTTATTTTCAACCATAACTGGTAGATACCGAATACGTCTGGCACTCATTAACTGCATACAATGCTCAATAGAGTCAGTCATTGACACAGCCGGAAAATCGGCACTCATGATTTCACTAACGGGTGTTTTAGTAGAGTTTCTACCCATGAGAATAACTTTTCGAGAATAGTCTCTTTCAGTAAGGATGCCTAAAAATTGCTCGTTCTCAGCTACAACAACAGAGCCAATATTTTTCTCTGCCATCATTTTTAATGCATCAATAACGGAAGTATCTGGGCTAACTATGGCAACCTGATTGCCTTTTCGTGCGAGGATATTACTTACTTTACTCATAGTCTTATTTTCTAGCTATAAGTTAAGACTTTTAAATATAATATGCAATACTTGCTTTGAAAAAAGGGGACTTCCCAAGAAATTATTGAGCCGATTGAGCAATGGCAGTAGCTGCATTGAATCCACTACTCCAAGCATGTTGAAAATTAAATCCGCCAGTAATGCCATCCACATCCATTACTTCACCTGCAAAATATAAGTGTGGAACCAATTTACTTTCCATGGTTTGAGGATGAATAGTAGACAGCTGTACTCCACCACAAGTAACAAATTCCTCTTTAAATGTAGTTTTGCCATTAATCTCAAAAACTTGACTCGTTAGTAGTTGAATCAATTTATTTTGGTTCACTGCTTTAAGTTCAGCCCATCTAGTATCTATAGAAATGGCTGCTTCATTTAATAAAAAATGCCATAACCTGGTAGGCAATGTAAATGGAGATTTGCTGCCCATTTTATTGGCTGAAAATTGCTCTCGATAGAATGTCCAATCCAATCTTAGCATAGCATCAGTAGTTTCTCCTAACCAATTCACTTGAATAGAGAACTGATAATTCATATCAGCCAGTTGTCTTGCACCCCATGCAGACAGTTTTAATACAACAGGGCCACTTAGTCCCCAATGTGTAATCAATAACGCCCCTTGTTCTTTTAATTTGGTGCCACTAATTTTTATTACTGCATTGTTAACAGATAAACCCATTAATGCTGTAATGGGATGTTTGGGCATATTAAAAGTAAAAAGAGAAGGTACAGGAGATTGTATGGGATGCCCCATTTTGCTTATCCAATTAAACATGTCTAGTTTAGGTAAGCCTCCGCATGCAATACAAATATAATCTGCCTGAATAACCCCGAATTTATTGGTTTCAATCTGAAATTGGGTTTCGAGCTTAGTAATTTTTTTCACTTCAGTTTGCATCTCAATCTTGACATGATATTGATCCGCCTCTTTTAATAAACATTCAATAATAGTTGAAGAATTATTACTGATCGGGAACATTCTACCATCCGCTTCAGCATGCAATTCAACGCCTCTTTCAGCAAACCACTCAATGGTATCTTGTGTATTAAACTGGTAAAAAGCTTTTTTTAAAAACTGTTCACCCCTAGGATACTTCTTTACTAACGCAGGTATTTCAAAAAGTTGATTTGTGGTATTACATCTTCCTCCCCCACTTATTTTAACCTTAGACAATAACTTATTGGATTTTTCTAGAATAGTTACTTTAACATGCGGATTAAGCCTTGCCGCATTTACCGCACAAAAAAAACCTGCAGCACCTCCCCCAATCACAATAAGGTTTTTCATGTACTAAGAATAATAACTGGTATTCAAATTTGGATTGGCTTTTTCTGCAGCTTCAATAATACTGTAATCAGATAAAATAAGGGCTTTGTTTCGCTTCACACAAACATCGTGTTCAAAATGAACAGAAGGCTTACCGTCCCTTGTACGAACAGTCCAACCATCTTCATCGGTAAACACTTCGCGAGAACCTAAATTAATCATTGGCTCAATAGCCAACACCAAGTTCTCTTTTAATTTAGGTCCAGACCCTCTTTTACCATAATTAGGCATTTGAGGATCTTCATGCAAACTTCTTCCCAATCCATGTCCAACCAATTCTCTTACAACACCATACTTATTTTTAATTTCAGTATGTTCTTGAATGGCAAAAGCAATATCGCCAATGCGATTGTTCACAATTGCTTTTTCAATTCCTTTATACAATGACTCTTTGGTAATTTTTACTAATTGAATTGCTGCAGGATCCGCATCACCCAAAATAAAGGTATATGCATGATCTCCATGCCAACCATTCAATATTACGCCCATATCAATAGAAACAATATCACCATTTTGTAATGGAACATCATTGGGAAAACCATGCACTACTACATCATTTACCGAAGCGCAAATAGTAAATGGATATCCTCTGTAATTCAAAAAAGAGGAAATAGCATTGTGTTGTTTAATAAAGTCTGCACATAGCTTGTCTATTTGCAAAGTAGTCATACCCGGTTTAAGCACTTTAGCAACTTCAGTAAGTGTTTTACTCACCAACATGGCTGCCTCTTTCATTAGCGCAATTTCCGATTCCGTTTTATAGATGATCATATCTTTATTCCTTCTGGTCATTTGTTATAAAAAGTAAACCTGTTTAGCATAGCCAAACAGGTTTACAAAGTTCGTTGTTTTATTTGATATTAGATGGTAGTACTAGTTACCCCTTGTCTTCCTTGAACTCTTCCACTATTCATTAAGCCATCGTACTGACGCATTAATAAGTAGGTTTCAATTTGTTGTAAAGTATCTAAAACTACACCCACCATAATTAAAAGCGAAGTTCCACCAAAGAAAGTACTGAATCCTTGAGTAACGCCTAATCTTTGAGCAAAACCAGGTAGGATACCTACCAATGCTAAGAAAATAGCACCAGGTAAAGTAATCTTATCCATGATTGCACCAATATAATCTGCAGTTGGTTGACCAGGTTTTACACCAGGTACAAATCCATTATTGCGTTTTAAATCTTCAGCAATTTGTTTAGGGTTGAAAATAAGTGCGGTGTAAAGGAAAGTAAATCCAATTACCATCACAGAGTAAATCAACATATACCATGCATTGCTGTGATCGTTGAAGATTTTTACAATACCTGAAGCAGAATCCAAATTAGTAAATGATACCAATGTAGGTAAGAACATAATGGCTTGCGCAAAAATGATTGGCATAACCCCAGCGCTGTTTACTTTAACAGGCAAGAATTGACGTGCCCCACCAAATTGTCTGCTACCGATAATTTGCTTAGCATAATTCACTGGTATTTTTCTAACCCCTTGAACCAAGATAATTAGCCCCATTATGATAGAAACCAAAACAGCAATCTCGATCAAGAATATTAACAAACCACCACCACCACTAACACCTTTCGCACCAAACTCTTGGATAATGCTTTGTGGTAGACGAGCTAAGATACCCACCATAATGATGATAGAAGTACCGTTACCCAATCCTTTATCTTGAATTCTTTCACCCAACCACATTACAAATAGTGTACCTGCAGTTAAAGTAACAACAGTAGAAAACCAGAAGAATGGCTTGTAAGCAGGTAAGATGGCTTCTGCATAACCTGGACTATTTAAATAAGCAACATAAGCACCTGCTTGGAACAAGGTTACGATAACAGTTAAATAACGAGTCCATTGATTGATTTTTTTACGACCACTCTCTCCTTCTTTTTGAACCTTTTGTAATTGAGGAACCAAGATGGTCATCAATTGCATAAAGATAGAAGCAGAGATATAAGGCATGATACCTAATGCAAGAATAGACGCTTGAGAAAAAGCACCACCCGCAAACATATCAAATATGCCTAGCAATCCATTGCTTTTTGCAGAATTGGCAGCAGCTTCTATTTTATTAGGATCAATACCTGGTAAAACGATGTGCGTACCAAAACGATAAGTTAACACCAAAGCAAGGGTTACGATAATTTTATTTCGTAATTCTTCAATGGTCCAAATATTCCTAAAAGTTTGAACTAATTTTTTCACTTCACTAAATTAAATGGCGTTATAACTTAAAAC
>Ga0209480_10001479_pt1 | contig 17096 bp, 16 predicted proteins | sample JI61114C2DNA_FD_187501 | JGI IMG/M metagenome (GOLD analysis project Ga0209480, IMG submission 187501) | Wastewater effluent complex algal communities from Wisconsin, to seasonally profile nutrient transformation and Carbon sequestration -... | ecosystem: Engineered > WWTP > Effluent > Algae... | reverse complement strand
ATGTGGATTGCCATTGGCGGTGCGAATGGTTTGCAATGTTTCGTCCCGTGTATGATCAAAATCGGCTTCACTTTCTTTTCCTTCTACCGAATAATCGAGAATGGTTCCGATGTGAAATTGATCAAGAATTTTAGTTGCTCGCGCGCATTCCGAAATGGACTCTCCTCCGCAAAATTGTTTGAAAATATTTCCTTTGATCGCCCAGCCAATAGGTATGCGCATACCAAGGGCAAGATTGGTTGCGTACTTTCCAAATTTTACAAATGAAGGATTGCCTATTAGTTTGAAGAGATAATACGATTTCTTCAATTCACTATTGCTTTTGCTGCTAAAAGCTACTTCTGTATTCTCAAAGGAGATGGTGGGTTGAGGTTGCATATCGGGCGCAATTTCCAATATGCGGGTTGATTGCACAAACAAATTATTTGTAGGCTACTTTCGCCTTCCAAAAATTTTAGATAAAAATGGAAAAAGCTGTTCAATACATCCAAGAAAATAAACAACGTTTTCTTGATGAACTTTTCGAATTACTCCGAATTCCGAGCGTAAGTGCCGATCCGAAATACAAGGAGGATGTGGCAAGATGCGCGGAATCTGTAGCTGATCATTTGAGAAAAGCGGGCGCCGACAATGTGGAGGTTTGCCAAACTAAAGGACACCCGATTGTGTATGGTGATAAAATGGTTGATCCTTCAAAACCAACGGTGTTGGTGTATGGTCATTACGATGTGCAGCCGGCAGATCCTTTTGAATTGTGGGACACTCCTCCGTTTGAACCAACTATTCGCAAAACGGGTACGCATCCGGATGGTGCCATTTTCGCAAGAGGTTCTTGCGATGATAAAGGACAAATGTTTTCGCATGTGAAAGCGTTTGAAGCAATGATGAAAACCAATTCACTTCCTTGCAATGTGAAGTTTATGATTGAAGGGGAGGAAGAATGCGGAAGCAATAACCTCGGTCCTTTTGTCAAGGAAAATAAAGCACGTTTAAAAAGTGATGTGATTTTAATTAGCGATACTTCCATTATTGCGAATGATACTCCTTCTATCGACTGCGGCCTGCGTGGCTTGAGTTATGTAGAAGTGGAAGTAACGGCAGCCAATCGCGATCTTCACAGCGGAGTATATGGCGGCGCCGTGTGCAATCCAATCAATATTCTAGCGAAGATGATTACGAGCATGCACGATGAAAACAACCACATTACCATTCCTGGTTTTTATGATGCCGTTCAGGAATTGACTGCTGCCGAAAGGACTGACCTCAACAAAGCTCCATTCGATTTGGAAGCATACAAAAAGGATCTTGGTATTGATGATGTTTGGGGTGAAAAAGGATATACTACCATTGAACGCACTGGTATTCGTCCAACGCTGGATTGCAACGGAATTTGGGGTGGTTACATTGGAGAAGGTGCTAAAACTGTTTTGCCATCGAAAGCGTTCGCAAAAATTTCTATGCGTTTGGTGCCAAACCAAAGCAGCGATAAAATCACTGAGTTATTTAAAAAACATTTTGAGAGCATTGCACCTAAAGGTGTGAAAGTGGAAGTGCGTCCTCATCATGGTGGTGAGCCTGTAGTGACTCCAACAGATTCAAAGGCGTACAAAGCAGCGAGTGCGGCGATGGTGAAAACCTATGGCAAAGAACCAATTCCAACCCGCGGTGGTGGCTCTATTCCTATCGTGGCTTTATTTGAAAAAGAACTTGCAGTAAAGACGGTGTTAATGGGATTTGGATTGGATAGCGATGCGTTGCATTCACCGAATGAACATTATGGAATTTTCAATTACTTCAAAGGAATTGAAACCATTCCATATTTCCATCATTACTTCGCTCAATAAAGAATAGATTATGATAAGATCCGGCCGTAACATTTTTTGTTTAGGCCGGATCTTTGTTTTACGTAATCAATGGCACATGAATTTCCATCAATTCATGTGTGCTCGAATCTAATTTTTTGATCATGAAATTTTCAATCATTATTGGTTTTGTTTTTTTATTACTTCAAGGTTGTAGCGTTTATAAAGAAGTTGAAGTCAAAGAGGTTTTGGACGTGAAAATATTGGAGTTCACCAATGAAGGGGCCGACTGCGAAGTCTTCGTGACTGTCTACAATCCAAATGGCTATAAAATCACCTTAACCGATTCATATGTGGATTTATTCTTTGAAGGAAAGCCACTTGGTCATGTGCAATTGACGGATAATATTGTCATTCCAAAATTGTCTCAAACGACCGTTAAAATGAAGTGTATTGCGGATTCTGAAAATCTGCAAGCAATATTGGGCAACGTGCTTGCACTGCTATTCAAAACCGAATTTGTTTTGGAAGGCAAGGGTTATATCAAAGGAAAGGCAATGTTTATTTCCAAAAAAGTGCCGATTGATTTCAGTGAGAAGTTGAGCAAAAAGGATATTGGGTTTTAGTTCTGAAAAATCCAAATCCAGTGTTTAGATTCTATGCTTTTTCAAAGATGGTTCGCAGTAATGCGAGGGCATTCTTTTTTCCACGGTAGACCATTCCAATTTTTCTGCAGCGTTCTTGAAGTTGAGTTTTGTCTTCAAGAAGGAGTGATTGCAATTGAGTCCATTTTTCATCAAGCCCTTTTTTGTCGAACGTATTAAGCACGATTCCAACATTGTTTTGTTCTGCTACAACATCATCTTCAGATGTACCTCTCTGCACGATATAAGGTAAACCGCAGAGAAGGTACTCTCCGGTTTTTACCGGTGAACAGTATTTACGTACGTCGAAATCTTCATAGGCAACAAGGCCAATATCCGCTGCGCTCAAGTAGGCTGGAAGATCAATCAACGGAACTGGAGGAAGCAGTGTTATTTTGTTTCTGTCGAGTTTGTGGTTTTTTATCCATGATTCAATTGTAGCAAGAGAAAAGTCGGTAATGATTATGGCATGTCCATTTTCCATTCTTTCTAAATAAGAGTGAATGAATTGGATCGTGCTTTCTGACCGGTACATTCCTCCAAATTTCCCAGGATAAATCAAAACACATTTATTTTCGAGGTGAAGGCTTTCGCGGATCCGTTTTCTATTGGAGTCGCTGAATCGATTCATGCTTTCATCTACGCTTGTGGGCAAGCGATACAATTTTCCTTTGGCCCCGAGTTTTTTCAAATCATCTAACATGTGCTGCGAAGTGCACACCACATGTTCGGCTTCTGTGCCAATTTTCATTTCAAGCCAATGTGCTATCTTATACTTAAAAGATGACGCGGATATTCTTCCGCTTTGCATCATGATTTGCGCATGAGGTTCAAATGTGAATTGGCACATAGGCACCTTGAAAATTTTCGAGGCGATGAAAACATAACTTCCAACAGGCGTCGCCATGGCGCACACCAACCGGAGATTGAATGCACGTTTAACTTTACGTGTATAGTAGATTGCCTTAAATGCAGATTGAATTTTTTTCAGCATAAAAAAGCGACCGCTGAGATATGAAATCGGATGCCACGTGATTCCCAAGTCGAAGAGTTCCTTCTTGGTTTTAATTACATCTGATGTTGTCATTTTATACTTGTCTTGTTCATACGTGACAAGATGAAAATGAATATTCGAAAGTTTTAGGGTTTTGAGATAGCTCAACATCAATCCTTCACACAGCGGATCACGTAAGCTGTAGTACAAATAAATAATGATGTGTTTTTTTTCCTGCATGGGCCTTGTTCACATCATGGTTTTTCTGCTTCAACATAAAGTGATTCTGATCGGCGCGATTCAGTGTCGATCAACAGTGCTTGTAATTTTCCGACTTGAAACGTTTGTTTGACGATGTTTTTAAATCCAACCTCTTCAAGCAGAATACGAAAGGTATCGAAATCATAAATGAATAGATGGCCATGATTGCGGAAAACACCATTGATGCGATGCATCGGAGAGATGTAGCCATCTTCATAAGGCATCGCCACTTTCTCTCCTTTTTTTCTGCGTTCATAAATGTCCAGATACAACTCCCCATCAGGTACTACAATTCGAAGCACACCGCCTGATTTAAGTACCCGAAAAAATTCGAACAGATTTTTTTTGCAATCTTCAAAAGAAATATGTTCCAGACAATGTTCAGTGAAGATGCCTTCGAACCTGTTGTTTGGAAATGGGTATTTTTTCGTGGTAATATCCCAGCACACATCAACGTTGGGCGTCCAGTGATAATCCATATTCACGAAGTTTTCATGGCTGTTCAAGCCGCATCCAACATCTAAGTACAATTTGGATGAAAGAGAATTGGAAATCTGAGAAATTCTATTTCGTTTGATGTTGCCGATGATGTTCTGCACCTTTCCGAAATCTGTGAATGATCTTTTGGTTTTATTGTTAGACATAAGATGCAATTTTTAGATAAGCATTTTTAGGAGGTGAATACATGCTTTGCGAATTCTCATTTTTTTTTAAGTAGGTTTTAAAAAATCGAAAAGCATCTTCTTTCAAATAAAGTCCACCAAGTTTACTTACGCATACACAAACAAATTTTCCTGTTAATCCAAGTTTTTTTTTGGTGAGGGCCTTGTCAAATTTTTTAGGATCGAATTTATTGAAGTCGATCCATGCTGGTCTATATAAAACCGAAACAGGTGTGGGTCCGAATTTTTTCTGCGCATAGTCTTTCATTCCAAGAGAAGCTGCCAGAGGATAATGCGATTTGAAAGTGAGGCGTTTTTCTGCATAACTCATGATAAAATAGGCGAGACTTTTCCGTCGCCATGTGTTTGTTTCGACCAAGGAATCTGCGTGTGGCTCCCAGCTATCCATCACGATTTTTGATTTTGTGAATGCTTGAATAAACAACGCTAATGTTCCCGCTCCTGGTGCATGCGGATGTAAATATTCGATGTTGTTTTTTCGAACGAATGCTATGAGCTTCAATACTTGAATCAATTTTCCGAAAATGGCTTTTAGTCCGAAACTTTTGTGGTTATATGCGAGCCATTGAACGCCTAGAGCTATGAATTGCTGACGTTTGTTTTCTTTTTCTTCAATGGTCCAATTTTGTTTTTCGTCGGTTTGAAGGTATATCTGACTGGCATCACCCGGCAATAGTTCTTTTATTATTTCAACGTTGGGCAACAGATAGCTTGCAACAAGTGGTTCATCGGATGCCCATGAAGAAAGAATCAGGATTTTGCAAGGGTTACTCATGAAGAAATTCTTAGCCAATTCAAGGCGATCCAATGTTTTATAGCACGAAATAAATGTAGGTTTTTTACATATGTTCGAAAAAAAACTTTATGAAAGTACTTCTTTTCATTCACTGTTTCTTCCTGACTGAGCAGTCTTAAGTCGGCGATGTATTCTATAAAACGTTTATAGGATTTTTCGAATGGTTGATTTTGTGTCATGAGTGATTTTGGACGACGCCTGATATTATAAATACAAACAGGAATCGATAAATAGTTCCCACTCTTGGATAGTTGGTGAAAGAATATTCTGTCTTCAAGATGAGACCAGGTTATATCAAAACGGAGATTGCCGATACTTTCTTTTCGAATCAACCAAGTTACGGCACTGAAGCAACGTGGATTTAATAAGGACATTTCTAAGTATGGATTACCGATAAAATTCGGATGCCATTCTCGTAATAATTTTTTCATGTCTTTATCAAATGTGCGCACAATCCCATCCACAAAGGAAATTTCTAAGTTTCTTTCAAGAATAGATGCTCGTGCCTGAATGCTGTCAGGTGGCAGCTCATCGTCTGCATCCAGAAAGCAAACGAATTCGCCAGAAGCTTTTTCAAGTCCGACATTGCGCGCCGAACTAATGCCTTTCGTTTTTGAAACAAGCACTATTATTCTGGAATCGCTGTATCTGCGAATAACATCCAATGTCTTGTCTGTGGAAGCATTTTCAATGATAATAAGCTCCCAGTTTTTCCACGATTGATTGAGCACAGAATCAATGGCGGCGGCAATGTAGGATTCCACATTGTACGCGGGCATAACAATTGAAACAAGAACTTCATTCATGGATTATTTTTGAAATCAAACTTTCAATGCGTTGAATTTGCTTTTCATATGTATTGTCTAAGGCCCATGCTTTTCGCTTTTGTGTGACTAAGTCGTTTGTGTACTGAGTGAGATTTGATTTCACATTATCGAACATGCGGAGATATTCCTCAAGGGTCCTGACCATGTAAATGAGGGATTCTGTTTTTTCATAAGCTCGGATATTGTGCGAAATGATTGGCTTGCCTGAACCTAAATAGGCCATGATTTTATGAGAGTTGGACAGTATTTCAGGGAACTCTTCCGAGCGATAGGCGAAAAATAAGATGTCAGCATCCTGCAGATATCCATGAATGTCGGATGAGCTTATTTCTCCCAACAGAGTTACGTTTTTATTCTTGGCAATTCTATCTACTTCCTGTCGCGTGTTTTTGTTTAACTGAGGATTCAGATTTCCAACATCATAACTGCCCGCAAAATAAAAATGGGTGTCTGGATTTTTTTTCACCAATGCGTGAAGCCAAATCCAATTTACATATATCATCAATAAATTACCTACATAAAGTGCTTTGTATTTTTCAGGGCGAACAGGAAGTGGCTTGCGCTCGGATGTATATTCTGAATACCCATGCTGAATGGTAAACGAATTCCTGTTGTATTTCAATAATTTTTTTGTAATGTCATCTGATACCCCCAAACAAATATCTGCAGATTCACTTGCGAGTTTGCAATTGTAATCAACGTGATAGTCCATCATGTGGTGAATTTTTATCGCATGTTCGAAGCAACTCAGATCGAAAAATCTGGAATTGTCAAAACTCCAGACGATGTCGAAAGTGACATGATGATCCTTTGCAAGTTTGCGCGTCATCTTTAGGAACATCTTCTTTCTTAGCCAGGAAGGATAATATCGAATTCCCTTTATGGCGTAAACATCCTTTATCAGCGTTATTCCTTCAACATCAAGGCTGTTTGCGGCGAAGATATTTTGTTGTGGTGGTTCCAGAAAAAATACCCGGTTGCCCAATGCTGCCAATTCTAGGGCGTAATGATGCTTGGATATGGAGGATTTCCCCCAGGCTTCAGGGCTTATGAGCAGAATGTTTTTGTTTTTTAATATTTTGAGCATATAAAATCTATTGCAGATTCATAAAGATAAGTTGTATTTCTAGTGTTAAACAACTCGTGCGCTTCTTTTGCAATTATTTCTCTTTCATCAGGGGTTAATTCGGGTAGTCTTCTGATGCCACTAATCCAGCTTTCATCACTTTTACGTATTACGCTGTTTTTTGGAGTTAGAATATCTCTTAAAGCATCTAAGTTATTGGTGACTACAGGAAGGCCGCAGTATAACGCTTCAATTGTAATTACGGAGAATGTTTCATACTCTGATGGCAGCAGAAGAGCGGTTGCATGATTCATTTCTAATGCCATTTGAGTAGGATCTAAGTTTCCTAAGAGTTTAATCTTACCTTCCAATTGATTTTCTTCGACAAATCGGACCATTTTATTCCAAAGAGGACCTTCCCCGGCAATATGCAGGTTTGGCAAAGCTTCCTTGTGCTTGTAATCCCGCCATTCTTCAAGTAGTTCAAATGGTTTTTTCGGAAACGCCCATAGGGCGGCCATAAAGATGAAGTTGTCACGCTTTATTTTTAAATGATTAAATGTTTTATGATCTATGTGATTAGGGACGATAAATGCTTGCTGTTGGACACCAGAGAATTTAATGATGTCTTGTTTTAGCGTGTTTGAAACACAAATGATTGGTATGCCTTTTTGAAAAATGCGTTTTATCCTATCTAAATTGGCATGGCTGTGAAAATTGTAATGATAAGCGCTCCAATGTTCGGTTATTAGTTGTTTAGCGGGAAGGTACTTCTTTAGCTTATCAATGTAAATTAAGGCTGGATATGCAATGTGAAAATTGACGACGTCAAATTTCTGTTTTTTCTTAAGATAATTGAGTTCACTTTTTAAGAGTCTGTAAAAGATAAACTCTTTTATTCGCCAAATTTCTGAAGGTATACTATATGAAATCTGACTCTTATGTTGAGTGCGAATGATTGTTCGAGCTAGTTTACCTGTATTTACGGAAATATGAATGACGTAATTTTCAAATTTTTCTTCTAGCAGGCTTATTTGACGTTTTATCCAAATGCCGTTAGCGGGAGCATTCGAAGTCGGAAACCATGGCGTTACGTGTAGTATACTTATTTTTTTTTTTGAATGTAGCAATGAACACATTTCGTTGAATCGCAATTATAGGTCATATTTGTTCAGAACGTGTGAATGATTAACCATTAATGGAATTTTTGAGAACGGAGATCTTATTGCAATGTGGATTTCAAATTATTTTCGCCCGACTATTTGTTCAAAGTGAAAGAACGGCTATATTTGCGCCCCTTTTCGAAGGAATTGTATTGAATCGTTTAAAATCAAAGAGTTATGCCAAAACGTACTTACCAGCCATCAAACACCAAGCGCAGAAACAAACATGGTTTCCGCAAACGTATGTCAACGACTAAAGGCCGTGCTGTGCTGGCATCTCGTCGTGCAAAAGGTAGAAAAAAACTGACAACGTCTGATGAAAGACGCCACAAAGGAATTGTGCGCCTGTAATCGAATTGATATTCAGAAATGATACTGCGCCGCCCGGGTTTTCCCGGGCGGCTTTATTTTGCACCGCCCAACAGAATCTCAACAAATGAAAATTGCCGTCAATACACGATTATTGCTGAAAGGCAGATTGGACGGTATAGGCTGGTTTATCCTTGAACATTTTAGCCGCATTTGCAAAGCGCATCCTGAACATGAATTTCATTTTATTTTCGATCGGCCTTTTGATCAGGAATTCATATTTGCTCAAAATGTCATTCCTCATGTGATTGGTCCGCCTGCGCGCCATCCATTTTTATTTAAAATCTGGTATGACTTCAGCGTTCCCAGACTGCTAAAAAAAATCGGGGCGGACATCTTCATCTCGCCCGATATGATGTGCTCTCTCCGAACGGAAATCCCGCAAATTGTGGTCTTACACGACCTGAATTTTGAACATTTTCCAAAGGATCTTCCGTGGTTGGTCTCCAAGTATCTTCGACACTATACTCCTTTATTCGCAAGAAGGGCTGCCACTGTTGTTACGGTCAGCGACTTCAGTAAAAGGGATATTGTTTCATGTTATGGTATATCGCCTTCGCGTGTTGAAGTGGTGCACAACGGCTGTCATTTGGGGTTTCGTAGCTTTTCTTTTGAAGAGCAAGAAGCAACGAGGTTGTCTATCTCAGCAGGACAGCCTTATTTCGTTTTCGTAAGCAGCATTCATCCTCGAAAAAATTTGCAAAGGCTCTTGCCGGCTTTTGATCTGTTTAAAAAAAGAACAAGCTCTGCTGCAAAATTGGTTGTGGTTGGAAGGAAGTTTTGGAAATTTCCAGAATTGGACGCTGTGTATGATTCCATGGAATACAGAGAAGATGTCATCTTTACTGGCCGACTCGAACCTGAGATGCTTAACAGAGTGACTTCTGGTGCACTGGCTTCTGTTTATATTAGCTATTATGAAGGTTTTGGATTGCCCATATTGGAGGCTTTTCGATGTGGTGTGCCTGTTATCACCTCCTCAGTTACTGCCATGCCGGAAGTTGCTGCGGATGCGGCATTGTTGGTTGATCCTTTTTCCGTGCAACAAATTTCTGAGGCACTCTGCCGTATTTGGCATGAACCGGAAACACGTAAAATTTTGATTGCAAAAGGATTTGATCGTGCGAATGATTTTTCTTGGGACAAAGCGGCCAACGAGTTCTGGGCGGTCATCGCAAAAAATCTACCCAAATGGCAGGATTGAAATCATATCATACCAAAGGAATTGTTGAAGCAGGCTGCGACGAAGCAGGTAGAGGTTGTCTTGCTGGTCCGGTTGTGGCTGCTGCAGTTATTTTGCCTGCGAAACTAAAATTGCCGCATTTGGATGATTCGAAAAAACTCACTGAATCACAACGCGAAAAGTTGCGACCTGTTATCGAATCAAAGGCTATCGCCTGGGCTGTGGGGATAGTTTCTGTTGAAGAAATTGACGAAATAAACATTCTCAATGCCTCCTTTTTGGCGATGCACCGGGCGCTGGACCAACTTGTAGTTCGTCCTGAAGCTCTTTTGATTGATGGAAACAGATTCAATAAGTACGCAGACATCGCTCATTCATGCATCATCAAGGGTGATGGTATTTATCGTTCTATCGCCGCGGCTTCGATTTTAGCTAAGACACACCGTGATCATATTATGCAGGAGTTGCATCGGGATTTTACGCATTACAATTGGATACAGAACAAAGGTTATCCAACTGTTGCGCATCGAAATGCTATCCGGGAATATGGTGCGTGTCGACATCACAGAGTCTCATTCGCATTGTTACCCAAACAATTGGAGTTTTCGTTCAGTTAACAAGGTTTTGAAGAACAGTAAGGGCCGCATATTTCATGCAGCCCTTGCCAACTATTTTATGTAAAAAAAGGAGTTACTGAAAAAATCAGATTTATTCTCCGCGTAAAAAGACACGTTCTGAAATAAAAGCACCGTCGCTTTGAATTGCAATGATGTAAACACCTTGTGGCAACAAACCAGAAGTTGTAATCTCAAGATAGGATTGGTTCTCCAAGCCATACACGTTTTCTGTCATTACAAGTTGGCCATTCATGTTGAAGATTTTCATCACTCCATCTCCAACCAGGCCTGCATCCATGGTGTTCAGCACTACACCATTTTCCATTACGCTCATGACAATATTTGGCTGCTCGTCAACTACGAAATCAACGACTTCATATTCTGTTATATCGCGGTATAGATCATCCAATAGTTCGACATCTTCCATTTCCATTCCAGGTAAACAATAACAGCCCAGTGCAGTGCCAACAGCGGGACTAGACGATGATCGTATGCCAATTAAACAGACGGGGCCCCAGTCTGATTGTTGCGCTGGCACTGATACCGTGGTTCCTGTACATTCCGTTATTGTAGAAGCTTCTACGAGTCCCTGGGCCTGTACACTATACACCTGACCCAGGGCCAGAGGCGCTGGACTGGTGAAAAAATTGCCACTCCATGCCGTTGTAATTGCAGGTCCTTGAGGTGTCAATGGATTTGTAAGACATGGGTTGATGCTAATTGGGGTGAATCGGAATCGGTATTTATCCATTCCGGTAAATGGGACAGCGAAAATATTTCCTCCACCAGATTTATTGCGCCATCGACAGCAACCGGATGGATTCATGCTGATGTAAGGCATATTGCACGTATTAAAAATACAAGGTCCACACCAAACTGGATCTTGCGTGCATTTGCGCGCACGAACATATACTTGATAGATTTTGTTGAATCGGAAATAGGTATCGTAAGGCGCCTGGCTCGTTGAAAAGATTGGTGTTGATGTCCAAGCGGAGCAAAATTCTGTTTGGCCGTTGTCAGTGACAAACTTGAATTGATACTCTACTCCAGTGCCCATGTAAGTAGCCTGGAAGTCAGTGTTGAAAATTTCGCAAAATGTGCTTCCGCATAATCCTGTACCGGAGTTGTATGTTAATGCTGGACAAGTAACTGCACAGGTGACAATATTTCTAGGTGTAGAATAGCCCCACCATAAAGTGCCGCATTCGGCGTCCGTTGCTTGAACTTCACATGTAACGGAATAGGTGTGGCCTTCACAAATACCGGGACATTGGGATAGTGTGATAGCATAAGTCAAAGTATACGGGCCAAATACAGTTCCCAATTCGTCTACAAATCGCCAACGTGTTGCGCCTACTCCATAGGATATCAGCGAACGTTGCATGGATGTAGTAAAGTCATAACATGTTGCTGCTCCCGGTGGATCGGGGTAATAACCCGTTCTCAATTCTACTCCAAGGTGTTCGTAGGAAATTGAAAATGTTCCGGCGCCTGTGCCTGAAACACGGCCAACCCTCACTTTATATGTGGTGCCAACTGTAAGACCAGTTACACAAACGTATTCTTTGGCGCCACTTCCACCAACATTGGAAGATGCAATTGCAGCTCCAGTTGCGGCGTTATTCCAAACTTCAATAGCAGCATCGAACGTGGTAGGTGAGCACACCTTGATTTTCGCGACTTGAGCTACCGCCACAAAATGAAACCAACAATCATTCGCCATTGTCCAGGCACCCGCCGGAGTTTGTGATGATGTTGTAGAGCCAAGATTTCTAATAGTCGCTTCGCAGCCTGAGGCTGAAAGCGAAGCAGCAGCGTTCAGGGCAATTGGACTTAATAAAATTGATCCTGCAGCGTCATCATTCTGAGCCCACATACCAAATCCAAGATTTGATAGCAGCACAAGAAGTAATATTCTTTTCATTCTGAGTTGTTTGTACACAAATATAAAGACAATTCAATTCAACATTGGTTGTCTCAAACATCGTTTCCACAAAGCAGTCTGCAAAAAGATTTTATCGCGAAATGGCTTGTCGGATCACATTTTCATCGAATGGAGCATAGACGTCTGCCCGAGGCAGCGGACTGTAATCCGCTTTTTTCATTGCATGAAATTTTTCAATCGGGTCTTCTTCCGCTCGCAGTGGTGCTGCAACTCCTTCGCTGATCATGTCTGATGCATAATCGCTCATCGTTCCAAAATCTTGCAAGGAAAAATTGATCACATCGAACCCAAAGGCATCATAGAAAGTGGTGGAATAGATACTGATTTGAATTTTGGATTTACTCAGGAGCGTATCAAGCGGAGTTTCGATATCAACGATTTCCATTCCGAATGTCTTCAATTCTTCGTATGCCGTTTTGTTTTTTTCCAAAGGATGTAACTTGACAATACCACGCCAATCGGTGTGTTTTTTTAAATGGGCAGCAAGTTGTTTTGCATAAATCACGTAGTCTTCATGCAAGTTTTTCTGAGCGCAGATCAAAACAATGTTTTCCTTGTCATGTTTAACATTGCTAACGCCGCTGGAACGATACAAATAGTCTCCAGCAATATTTATTTGATGAGATCGAAATTCACAGCCCATTTCCAGAATGCGTTTCCAATATGGCCCGTACACCAATATTTTATCAGGAAAAAAGGCTTTCCCAACAACACTTGCGAATTGTTCGTGGTAGACATAATACAAATCATTACTGGCTATCAAGCCATGTTGCACTTCAACGCAGAGTATGTCAAGTATTTTGAGTGCAGCAATCAGTCCTTCATTGTGATAATGGCAAATGAATAATAAACACTTGGTTGGTTGTCCTTTGAAGAGGTTATAATAGAAGCGGAAGTCTTCATAAAAAATATGCATCGATGATCGCACTTGAAGCCATTCTTCATCTGTGAATTGTTTACTATTTTTTGATGTTTTCAAAACATCTAAAATCTCCTTCAGCATTTCTCTTTCTTTGGTATCCAGCATTGGAAGTGGATTATTGAAAGCAGAAATTTCATAATCGCAGGGAATGCTTGCACCATCTTTCATGTTGATGTGTGTTACGTTTTCTCCGCCAATGATTTTGCCTATTTTATCAAAGTAGATCGAATGCCATTGTCCGTCATTGCCCATCACTACACGCGCTGGATCAAGGATTACATACTCTCGTAGCGTTGGAGTTTGGTTCTTCTTTTTAGGCTTTAAACTTTTTAAGTAGTAAACAAAAAGTTGAAAAACGTATGGGTAGCCCAAATAATTTTTGATCAGTTTTTGTTTCTGCTTCGTCAATGCGAAGGATAATCCATGTTGAAATATTTTCAGAAATGAAAATCGACTTCCAGTGAAGCGCGAAGGATGGACAAGCCGTTCCTTGTGGTATTGATTGATGACAGAAAAAGGTACTAGTTCCATGCGCTTGGCTTACTGTTTTTTTATCAAAAAAATTTAGATGAGTCCTGCTTTTTTACAATCAGCGATAATGGATGCGTATTTCAAAGCATGATCGTTTCTTCTGTCTGCAATTTCTATCAAATCCATATTCCCATCTGCAAAGCTTAGGAAGTGAAGCAGACGATGAGTTGCATCACGATCAAAGATCGGGTTGATACTTGATGGGTACAATCCTCGTTTTCCCAATTGTGGTTCGCAATGAGAAATCGCGTTTGTGTACTTATCATTCAGTTCGATCAGTTTTACAATGTCGGCGTATGTTTCTACGATGTTCTCCAATGCCGCAAAACTGATAAAACTTTTGTCGTCTTTTGATGTGTGGTATTCTTTGTATCGCTGATAAGGCGTTCGCATCAATGAACCAACGGGAAGGTTAAAGCCCGGTGAACAATACTGGCGCTCATCACTTCCACCTACAGCAAACTCAATGATTGAATGCGGTGCGCCTGAAGATTTCAGCACATGTTCGGCTGCGCGATCTGCAAGACTTGTGCGATGTTTGGATCTTTTATACGTGAGGTCACCGGCATCACCGCAGCATGTCAATACATAACCGGCTCTTAGTTTGTTTTTTAAGTGTTCTCCATTTTTTGCGAGAAAGGCAATAACACCAATGGTTTCAGGAGCAAACAAAAAACGGTAGGTGTAGCGACGATTTGGGATCGCTGCTATTTTTTGATATAAAAACGCCGTGGCAAGTGGTCCACTCAATTCATTGTTTGCCATCGAAGGATGACATAAATATGTACTGAAAAGGACTTCTTCATCTGTCGTGCCTTGCAACACACATTGCGCATAGGTGAGATGTCCTTCTTCTAATGTGCTGTCAATGACAACACGATAGGTGCCGCTCTGCGGAAGACTAATCCATTCGTTGTGTGAAAGACAAAATCCCCAATTCTCTCGGTAATAACTTGTGATGTAGGGAATCGCATCCGGAATTTCGGGAATGGTGTGAATGTGTTTTTGCAATTCATCAAAACTGATTTCTTGATTTACTGCAATGGAGTAATTCACTACATGAAGATTGTGTTGCGCAAAGTCTGCGATGCGACGGCCGTCCGGTGTAATGATATACGCTTCTCGAATGTTCCACTCTTTCGGTATAGTCCAATCAAAGACTTCTGTACCGGTTGGAATTTCGATTAACTCCAACGGAATAATTTCGTTGAGAATATGCATTGACTCACGCAATCCATTGCCGGTGATGCTCCGACAAATCGGCCAAAGCCGATCGAAGTAATTTTCTAAATCTTGCTTCATAAAAATCCAAACAGGTGCGCGAATTTAACGCTTTCTTAGTGCGGAAATGTCAGGTAGAAGGAAGCGCCTTTGTCTTTTTTGCTCCAGAAAAACACACTTCCACCACTTTGAATCACAATGTTTTTTACCATCGCAAGTCCCAGACCTGTGCCTGTGGATTTGGTTGTAAAGCTTGGAATGAAAATCTTATGTCGTTGTTCTTCACTGATTCCAGTTCCATTGTCCGAAACGCGAAGTAATATTCCTTTTTTGGTGCCGCGAATTGCAATGTCAATCTTTCCTGAATGCTCGTTGGGTATGGCTTGGATTGCATTCGTGATGAGATTGTTCAAAACCCGAATCGTCTGGTCTTGATCAAGCATTAGAATTGAATTTGTGATGGCGTAACTCCGAAAGGTAATTTCTATTCCATCTTTTTCTTTGTAAATCACTAAAACACTTGCGGTCAATTTGACGATATCCAGGGGAGCCAAATTCGGTTTCGGCATTTTAGCAAAGTGGGAAAACTCATTGGCAATGCGTGTGAGTGCATCTATTTGTTCAATCATACTTTGACTGAATGTTTTGATTCTGCTGTCAAAGGTTTTGTCTCCATCTTCCCACGACTTTACCAATTGTTGCATCCTCAGTTTCATCGGCGTGAGAGGGTTTTTAATTTCATGCGCCACTTGTTGTGCCATTTCTCTCCAGGCACTTTCACGCTCCGTTTGTGCTAGTTTTTCTGCACTGCGCTCCAATTCTCCAAGCATACGATTGTATTCAAAAACCAATGCGCCAATTTCATCGGTGCCTTGCCATATGATCGGTTCATTGTGTTTGCCTAACTCTATATTGCGAATGCGTTTGGTAATGGTTTGAAGTGATTTGGTGATGTATCTCGATAGGAAGTAAGCTACCAATGCAGCAAGAATAAATAGAAGTATATACAACTGACTTATTTCTTTGAGGAAGGTCTTGAGCTCGCTGATTCGGTCGTATGATTTTTCGTAAACAACATTGGTAACCAGGATGGGCTTGTTTGAAGCATCATAAAAATACCAGTAAGCAAGTGCGTATTGATCACTGCTAAAGTCTTTGTCAATTACAGCGCGTGAATTGCCAGTAGACAATTGTTTTAGTATTGAATAGTTGACTTGCTCAGGTATTGCAAGCGAATCCATTTCTATGAAGTTGGATGAAAGCAAATAACGACCTCGAAGATCAAAGAGGGCGATGAATACATCGTGCACGTCGCTCAACTCACACACTTTATCCGAAAAGTGCGCAACGACTGAATCGCTTTTCATGAAGCCGCCTTTTTGTTGCAGAAAATAATCCATGGATGCTTTAATGGACTCTTCTTTTCGAAAAAAACGTTGTTCGTTGTAAATGTCGTTTTGTTCGTAGTGATCATACATAGACACCAGAAACGTGGCAACAAAAGAAACCAGAATCATGGCCAGCATGGTCAGGTAAATTTTGGTGCGGAGTGATGTCTGAAATTGCATGGATCGTGATTCTACTCAAGGCGCGCAAAAATGCAGCCAACAAAAGCGTGAATAACGGAAATTTTCATGTTTATCTGAAATTAGAATTGTGATGAAGTGAGAAATGTCAGTTGTTACCTCTTCTTTTTTTTCGTTATTCGGGAAAATAAATCTTAATTAGAACGATGAGTCAGCACAATATCCCGGATGGCCTTTCGCATGAAATATGGCAATTGTACGCAGGCGGACATACTACTGACGAGATCAAAGCGCGATTGTATAAACGCGAACTCGATACGGGTATGATCGATGAAGTGGTTGGAGTTGTGCGTGAAATGAGATTGAAACGCCAACGTGGTCGCGGTCTGATTACCGCTGGTATTGGCGCTTTTGTCCTGGTGTCAGCTTTTATTGTCACATACATTTTAAGCATCAATGGAATGCCAACCGCGTTGTCATTGTATGGTCTCACAAGTGTTGGTATCGGCCTATTATTTACAGGGATGGTGCTTTATTTTGGTTGAA
>Ga0209480_10001478_pt1 | contig 17100 bp, 14 predicted proteins | sample JI61114C2DNA_FD_187501 | JGI IMG/M metagenome (GOLD analysis project Ga0209480, IMG submission 187501) | Wastewater effluent complex algal communities from Wisconsin, to seasonally profile nutrient transformation and Carbon sequestration -... | ecosystem: Engineered > WWTP > Effluent > Algae... | reverse complement strand
GTGCTCGACGAGCACGCGGGCGAACTCGCGGCGGTCCTGCGCGGTCTTTTGGCGGTCGCGGATGTGGACCGACTCGCGGCGCAGCAGCTCGAGCACGATGCTGCGGGCGCTCTGGGGGCGCAGGTTAGGGTCGGGGCTCAGCATGCGCCCGACGAGCTCGGCGACGACGGGGCCGCAGGGCTGGAGGAGGGCGCCGGCGAGCTCGGGTCGCCAGTCGAGCTGGTTGCGCAGGGCCTCCTTGAAGGTGCGCGAGGGGAAGGGTCGGGCGCCGCGGACGGCGGTGTAGATCGTGGCGGCGAGCGAGTAGATGTCGCTGCGAGAGTCGGTGGGTTCGCCCTTGAGCTTCTCCGGGGCGGAGAAGCCCGGGGTCCCGAGGACCTTGATGGCCTCGGGGTCCTCGAGCAGCTCGGCGGAGATCTTGGGGCGACGAAACAGGCGGGCGAGGCCGAAGTCGATCAGCTTCGCCTGCGGCTGGCCGCCCTCGGCCTCGGCCTGGCAGACGATCACGTTGCTCGGCTTGATGTCCTCGTGGACAAAGCCGAGGGTGTGGATGTAGTCGAGGGCTCGCGCGATCTGGACGAAGATCTCGACGATGGTCTCGCGGGCCGCGCCGCGCAGGTAGTCCGCCAGCGACTGCCCCGCCAGCAGCTCCTGCGTGAAGTACACGACGTCGCCCTCGCAGCGGCCGAAGTCGAAGACCGAGGCGAGGTTCGGGTGGTGCAGCTGCGTCAGCAGGCGAAACTCGGACTTGAAGGCCTCGGTGACGTCGTCGCCGGGCGGGCCCTGGGTGTTGCCGAAGCTGCGCGTCACCTGGGTCTTGCGCAGGCCGTCGAAGGAGCGGCCGCTGCTGGTCGCCGCGTGGGACAGCGGGGCCACCACGCCCGAGGGCAGCTCGCTCGAGCGCGAGACCGGCGGGTCGAGGCTGGCGTCGCGACGGATGACCTTGAGCGCGACCGGGCGCTCCTCGAGCTCGTCGTAGGCCTCATAGACGGCGCCGAAGCCCCCGCGCCCGAGCAGACCGCGGATCTGGTAGCGCCCGGCGATGCGCTCCGGCATCGCCGGCTCGTCCGCCGCGTCCCCCGCCGTGGGCTTATTCTGTGCGTCGAGGAGGGTCATGATTCAGTGGACGCGGTAGACGCGGTAGACGCGGTAGATGCGGTAGACGCGGTAGACGCGGAGGGCGGCGGACTGTAACGGCGAACGCACGCAGCGACAACGGGCCCCACCGGCCCATTGTCCGCGAACGCCGAGTATTCCACAGCGATAGCCGGCGCGAGGACGAAAAAACGTAAGAGGCGCTGGCGTTCGGGCTCAAATGTTGGGCGCTCGCCCGGACATCGTGCGCTGGAGCGCGCCCTCGTCTTCAATGTGAGGTGTTACAGGCGCCGTGGTCCCCAGGGCGGCGCCTCGCCCGGAGCGCGCCTTGCGCTGAACGCTGCACGACCGATCGCGGCCTCGCCGGTGGTGATGCAATGTTCGTACGCCGCGCGCTCGATGGCGAGGCGCTCCTCACCGGGGCGACCGAGGGCGGCGAGCAGGCCGCGCTTGTAGGCTGCGACCGCGGTGGGGGAGCGGGTGAGGAGGCGGGCGGCGAGCGCATGGACGCGCGCGAGGCCGGCGTCGAGGTCGGCAACGACCTCGTGAACGAGGCCGATGCGGAGGGCCTCGCTGGCGTCGAGCTCCTCGCCGGTGCAGCCGAGGCGGAGCGCCTGGGCCGGGCCGATCTGGAGGGCCAGCTCGGCGGTGCCGCGGGCCCCGGGGAGGATGCCGAGGCCGGTCTCCGGGAGGCCGAAGCGGGCGCCAGGGGTCGCCAGGCAGTAGTCGGCCGTCAACACGAATTCCGCGCCCCATCCGAGGGTCACGCCGTGACACAGCGTCGTGGTGAAGAGCGGCAGGTGACGCAGGCGGTGCATGAGGGCCCGCTGCCGACCGACGTGTTCCATGACGCGCTCGTCGGACCAGCCGACGCGCTCGCTCACATTGGCGCCGGAGATGAAGATCGGTGTCCCGCGGGCGCTGACGCGGCGGCTGGTGGTGCACAGGCACCGGACCTCGTCGTGGGCCTCGAGCAGGTCGCACAGGGCCGCGAAGGCGTCGAGCTCGGCGCTGCCGATCTCGTTGGCCTTGCCGTGCTCGAGCTCGAGCAGCAGCAAGCCGCGCGCGGGGTCGAAGGTCGGGTGGAGGGCGGCGAGCGGCTGCAGGTCCATCGGCCGCGCAGGGTAGCCGAGCTCAGGGCAAGCGGGCGAGGTCTTCCGGGCGGTCGAGGTTCTCGAGCACCGCCGGGTCGTCGACCGGGAGGCCGCGTCGCAGGGCCGCGTGCGCGGCGACCAGCGCCCGCGGGCTGGCCGTCGGCGGCAGCGCGGCGAGGGCCGCCAGCAGCGCAGCGGGGTAGATCACCGGGTGGCCGCGGCGGCCGTGCAGCTCGGGCTGCCACAGCGCGCCGGGCTCCGCGCGAGCCGCCGCGACCAGCGCGATGACGGTGTCGGCGCGCAGGTGCGGGCGGTCGACCGTCAGGACCAAGACGCCGGGTGAGCGCGGGCGACGCTCGAGCACCGCCGCGAGGCCGCGCTGCAGCGAGCTCAGCTGTCCCATCGGCCAGTCGGCGTTGTGGACCAGCACGGCCGGCTGCAGCGGCTCCTCGCCGAGCTCGACCGCGCCGCTGACGACGACGATCGGCGCGCAGCCGGCCGCGAGCGCGAGCTCGACCGCGCAGCCGACGAAGCTGCGGCCGCGGTGGCGCAGCAGCTGCTTCGGTCGGCCCATCCGCGTCGAGGCCCCGGCCGCGAGGACCACCGCCGCCGGGCTCACGCGGGCGCCCCCGGGCTGTTACATGTCTCCAGGGACATGTCGAAAGGTCAACAGGTCGACGACCCGGCCGGTCACGCGCCGGACTTCATGATGCCCGCCGAGCCGCTCAGCGGCTTGTCCTCGACGACGGTGGATTGCGGGGCGACGATGATGTCGAGGAGCTTGCCGACGGCGGCCGCGTCGGCCGGCGCGAGCACCAGCAGGCTCTTCTTGAGGGCGCCGGCGAGGGCGCCGTGTTTGGGCTCGAGCTTGAGGCCGAAGCCGAGGGCGCCGCCGATGCGGGTGACGACGGCGGCGGCGGCCTCGAGGTCCTTGAGTCGGGCCTTGTCGGCGCGCAGCTCGGGGTTGCTGTGGAACGCGAGGCGAGCGAGGCCGACGGGGTCGAGGCCGACGCAGAAGTGACAGCCTTTGCTGGCGGCGCGGGCGAGGAGGAGGCCGCCGTCGTCGGCGAGGCTGGTCTTGCGGGCGCCCTTGCCGATGTCGGCGGCGAGGTTTTGGGCGTTGGCGCCGAAGGCCAGGGTGGCGCTGCCGCCCGCGACCAGGGTGACGAGCTCGAGCTGCTGTTTGCCGTCGAGGAGGGTCTTGAGGTCCTCGGCCTCCTTGGCCATGTTCTTGGGCAGGCCGAGGCTGAGGACATCGCCGCTGCCGGAGGCGGTCCGGAGGCCGCCGGACCTGAGGCTGACGGAGATGCTGGCGTCCTTCTTGTCGCCGCCGAGGGTGTTGAAGGCGGTGAGGGCGGCCTTGATCGCGGAGAACATCGTGAAGGTGGCCTTGCGCGCGGCGACCTCATCCTTGACATCGCCGGAGATCAGGACGGTGAACTCACCGCGGGTCCCGACGTAGACCGCAAGGACCACGTCGTTTTGGACCAGATCGAGCAGGGCGTGGCTGGCGAGGATCATCTCCTTGCCCTGGGCAGCGAAGGCGCCCGCGCCGAGCTGGTCGACGGCCTTCTGGGCGCCGTCGAGGAACTTGTGCAGCAGCGCCGGCGAACCCCACGGGATCGCCACCACCAGGGCCGGACCCGCCGGCAGCCGCCCCTCGAGCGCGCTCGGCTGGACCCGCGCCGCCCCGAGCGGGCTGAGGCCCAGACGCTCGAAGGGCGCGTCGGCGGCCAGCTCGAGCACGAGGTCGCGGTCGGTCCCCGCGTCGAGCTCCAGGGCCGCGCTGCTCGCCTCCCGCAGCACCCCCGAGACCTGCCGCCGCAGCCCCGAGGGCAGCGGGAAGGCGTCGGCCGAGAGCATCCCCGGCGGCAGCTCGGCCGCGTGCACCTTGAGGCGCCGACCGCCGCTCGCCGCGCTCGCAACCCCCGCCGCGCGCTCGAGGTCCGCCGCCGTCAACGCGAACTCGAGCGCCTTCGGCCGCTCGCGCAGCAGCACCCGCAGCTCGCCCTGGACCAGCTCCCACATGCCGTTGCCGAGCGGCTGCGGGCGCTGCGACGACGGCATGCCGTCCATCACGCCCTTGGCGCTGAGCGCCGCGAGGCTGCCGCTCAGGCGCAAGTCGGTGGTCGGCGCGTCGAGGTAGAAATTGGTGTCGACCGCCATCACGCCGGCCAGGTCGAGGCTGTTCCACAGACCCGGGCCGTAGCCCAGCTGCAGCAGCGCGGCCTGAACCCACGCCGAGGCGTCGATCGGGTTCTTCGGGTTCCAGGTCTGGGTGGCCTGCTTGACCAGCTGCAGCAGGTCGCCGAGCCCGGTGACGCTGGCCTTCAGGTGCAGCGGCTTGCCCTGGGGGCGCGGCTGAGGGCTCGCGGCCGCGGCGCCGGGGGCGCTGTCCAGGTCGTTGGCGGGCGTCGAGGCCGGCTCATCCTCGACGACGGTCACGGTCGCCGGCGGAGTCTTCTTGGCGCAGGCCGAGGCAGGGAGCAGCACGGCCAGGAGGGCCAAGATCTTCGCGGAGGGCAGGCGAGGCATCGGCCGGGAGTGTAATCGACGCGGCGCGGACATGTCGCTGCCGAGTGCCGCGTCCCCCTCGTCGACCGCGATCGGAGGCCGCGCGACGCAGGACGCGCACGGACGCGCGCTAGCCGGCGGTCTCGCCGGGCTCGGGATCCTGGTCGAGGCGCTCCAGAGCCTGCGAAACGACGCTCATGGGCGCCCCGTGACCGCCGTGGCGGTCGGCGAGCAGCTCGGCGAGCACCGAGACCGCGATCTCGGCGGGGGTGCGGCCGCCGAGGGCGAGGCCAACGGGGGCGCGCAGGCGGGAGAGGTCGGGGGCCGGTCGGCCCATCTGCTGCTCGCGACGAAGGATCCGGGCCAGGATGGCGTGGACCTTGCGGCGGCTGCCGATCATCCCGATGTAGCGATGGGGGCGGCGCAACGCCTGGGCCAGCGCCTGCTCGTCGCGGGCATGGTCGCGGGTGGCGATCACCAGATAATCACCGGGCTCGGGGTCGGGGATCGCCGCGTCGAGCTCGTCGACGTCGGCGAGCTGGTGCTCGTCCCCCGCGAAGGCCGGATGCGCGAGCAGCTCCTCGCGGTCGTCGAGCACGACCACACGAAAGCCGACCCCGCGCGCGAGCGGGGCGATCGCCTGCGCGACATGACCTGCGCCGATGAGGATCAACCGCGCCTCGGCGCTCAGATACTCCACGAACACCTCCATCGAACCGCCGCAGCACATGCCCAGGTCGCGCACGAGGTGGGCCTTGACCCGCTGCGGGCTGCCGTCACGCAGCGCCGTCCGGCAGGCCTCCAGCACCTGGGCCTCGATCGCGCCGCCGCCGACGGTGCCGACCATCGAGCCGTCGGCGCGCAGCAGCAGCCGGGCGCCGACCACCTGCGGGGCCGAGCCCGAGCGGCCGATCACCGTCGCCAGCGCAGCCGGCCCGCCGCGCCCGCAGAGGACCTCGGCGGTGGCCCGCAGGACCTCCAACATGGCGGCGGCGCTCGACATCGCGGGCGCAGTGTAGCAGCGCGGGCCCTTGCCTCACGGCGCCATGGGCCGTAAAAAGCGGGCCCCGCCATGCGTGGCTCCTCGACCCTCGCGCTGCTCCTCGTCGCCTGCGCCTGCGGCGAAGCAGCGCGACCCGCCGCGCCGGCACGGCCTCGCCAGCAGCCGCCCGTCGCCGCGCCGATGACCCCGGAGGAGCTCGCCGAGGCCCGCCGCAAGGCCGGCTTCAAGGATGACGACCTCGCCGCCGACAAGGCCCGGGCCCGCGAGCAAGGCGGCCGCCAGTACGTCAAACAGCACCTCGCCGGCTATCGCGGCCTGGTCCGGGCGCTGCGCAGGAGCGTCGATGACATCGACCGCTCCGCCCAGCACTGGGCCCGCGCCAGCGACCCGCAGCGGGCCTATCGTCGCTGGCGTGAGGGCCGGACCCGCGTGGTCGAGGACCTGGCCCGGCGCTACCGCGAGCTGCGACGCGAGGGGGTCGACGCTGGCAGCACGCAGGCGCTGGTCGAGCGCATCTATCGGCAGTGGGAGGATCTGGGCAACGACCTCGGCGGCGACGTGGCCGGGGAGCGGCGCTTCGCGGCACTGCTGGCCGAGCTGCGTGAAGGGCTGGACGCGGCCGAGCTCGCGCTCGACGAGATCGAGCGCGACGACGACCTCTGACGGCGCCGAGGTCTACAGCCCCCCCACCATGCGCGGTGATGGGAGCTCGGAGCCCCAACCTCGATCCCCCTGGACCCGCGCGCGTAGAATGCTGGCAATTGCCGCCGAAACACGGTATCCGCAGAGGACACTTCGTCCGTCACACTGACGGGGCCCCTTTTTCGGGGTATTCCAGGAGCATGCTCATGAAGAAGACCACCATCGCGTTTGTGTTCGCTGCGCTCTCCATCGGCACCATGGGCTGCAACAAGTCCAAGGCCGACACCGCCACGCCCGATGTCCCGGCCGCTGACGCCCCCGCCGCCCCGGCCGCTGACGTCCCCGCCGCTGACGTCCCCGCCGCTGACGCCCCGGCCGCTGACGCCCCGGCCGCTGACGCCCCGGCTCCGTGAGCCCTGTCTGCGTCGCTCGCAACGCGACGAACGCAGAGAGAGTGCAGTTCAAGGGCCAAGCTGGCGATACGCCGGCTTGGCCCGATTAGTTTTTAATCGCAACGCGTCGGCGGTTCGCAGTATGGTCCGCCCCCGAACGCCCTGTGAACCTCGTCCTGCGATTCTTCCGCCGCTACGTGCGGCGTAACTGGCCGCAGTACGTGCTCGGCGTGGTGATGTTGTTCGCCACCAACTACGCGGTGGTGCGGATCCCGACGCTGATCGGCGCGGCCCTCGATGCCCTGGGCCCGACCGGCGCGGGCCTGGCCGTCGGCCGCTCGATCGCCCTCGAGCTGATGCTGTGGGCCTGCGCGGTCGTGGTCGTGCGCACCCTCTCGCGCGTGCTGTTCTTCAACCCGGGCCGTGACGTCGAGTTTCGCCTCGGGGTCGACCTCTTCGGCCACCTGCTGGCGATGCAGCGCCCGTTCTACCTGCACCGCAAGGTCGGCGAGCTGGTCAGCATGGCCACCAACGACACGATGTCGGTGCGCCTGCTGGTCGGCTTCGTCGGCCTGCAGGTGATCAACGTCGCGGTGGCGATCCCGATGCACCTCGCGCAGATGCTGGCGACCGACGCGGTGCTGACCCTGTGGGTGCTCGGCCCGATCGCGCTCGGCGGCTTCTACACCCAGCTGGTCGTGCGGCGCTTCTTCGCGATGATCCGCGGCTCGATGGAGCAGCTCGCGCAGCTGTCCGACCGCGTGCTCGAGAGCTACGCGGGCATCGGCACCGTCCGCGCCCACGCAGCCGAGGAGGCGCTGATGCGCCGCTTCGACGCGCTGAACCAGCCCTACCTCGACCTCCAGCTGCGCCTCTCCTCGCAGCGGGCCTTCGCCATGCCGGTGCTCTGGCTCTCGGGTCTGGTGGCCACCGCGCTGGTCCTGTGGATCGGCGGCGACCGGGTGATCGCCGGTCAGATGCCGGTCGGCGCCATCGCCACCTTCAGCACCCTGCTCGCCAGCCTCGTCGCCCTGCTGATGGCGCTCGCCTGGGTGCTCGCCGCGGTCTCTCGCGGCTTCGTGGCGATCTCTCGCATCGACAAGGTCATCTCCACCCCGGACGATCTCCCCACCCCCTCCGCCTCGCTCACCCTCACCCGACCGCCCGCGCTCACCCTCCGACACCTGAGCTTCACCTATCCCGGCGCCGCCGAGCCGGCGCTGCGCGACATCGAGGTCGCCCTCCAGCCCGGGCAGACCCTCGGGATCTTCGGCCGCACCGGCGCCGGCAAGTCCACCCTCATCAACCTGCTCGCCCGCGTCTACACCCCGCCGCCAGGCGCCGTCTTCGTCGCCGACACCGACATCACCGCCCTGCCCCTCGAGCAGCTGCGCGCCGGCCTCGCGGTCGTCCCGCAAGACCCCTTCCTGTTCTCGACCACCCTGCGCGACAACATCCGCCTGCGAGGCGAGCGCAGCGGTCACACCCGCGGTGAAGACGGCGAGTCCGAGCCCGCCGCGAGCGTCGCCGCGCCGCCCGAGCGCGACGCGCTGCTCGACGCGGTGCTCGCCGCGGCCTGTCTGGAGGACGACTTGAAGGCGCTGCCGGAGGGCCTGGACACCGTCGTCGGCGAGCGCGGGGTGACGCTGTCGGGCGGTCAGCGCCAGCGGGCCGCGCTGGCGCGGGCGCTGTACCGCCGGCCGGCCTTGCTGCTGCTGGACGACGTGCTGAGCGCGGTCGACCAGGGCACGGAGCTGAAGCTGGTCGCGGCGATCCGTCAGCTGCACGAGGCACCCTTGCCCGTGGGACAGGTCCAAAGCGACAGGTCCCTTGGGCCAGGTACCCCGCCGACGACGGTGATCGTGTCGCACCGGACCAGCGTGCTCGAGCACGCGGACGTGATCCTCGTGCTCGCCGAGGGCAGGGTCGTCGAGCGCGGCACCCACGCCGGCCTGCTCGCGCAGAACGGCCTCTACGCCGAGACCCACCGCCACCAGGAGGCCGCCCGTGACTGAGTCCACGCCCGGCCGACCGAGCGCCGCCGCGACCGAGCAGCCCGCGCCGCGTCAGGCCCCGACCCGGGGGACCGGACCGGCGCTGCGGCGCTTCTGGCCCTACGTGCGCCCGCACAGGCGCTGGCTGTGGATCGGCCTGCTGATGATCCCGGTGGTCGCCGGCGTGTCCGCGCTGCGACCGCTGCTGGTCAAGCACGCGATCGACGGCGACATCGCCACCGGCGACGCGCTCGGCCTGCGGATCACCGCGCTGCTGTTCCTGGTCGCGGTCATGGCCGAGTTCTTCGCCTCGGCGGTGCAGATGTACACGCTGCAGCGGGTCGGCTACCTGACGATCTCCGACCTGCGGCGCTCGATCTTCCGCCACGTGGTCCGCCTGCCGGCCCGCTTCTACGACCGCACGCCGATCGGCAGCCTGCTGTCGCGCAGCACCAGCGACGTCGAGGCCCTGAGCGAGACCCTGGCCTTCGGGGTGTTCACGATCCTGACCGACATCGCGGTGATCGTGTCGATCGTGGCCGCCATGTTCGTGCTCGACCCGCGCCTGACCCTGATCAGCCTCGCCGTCGCGCCGCTGCTGTTCGTCACCGTCCGCTGGTTCTCCGCCCGCCTGCGCGCGCTGCAGCTCGAGATCCGCAAGGCCCAGAGCGTGCAGAGCGGCTACCTCGCCGAGCAGCTCGCCGGCGTCACCGTCGTCCAGCTCTACGGCCGCGAGGCCGCGACCGCCAAGGAGTTCGAGCGCCTCGGCGGGCGCTACCTGCGGGCCACCAAGACCGCCAACTGGTACGACGCCAGCCTCTACTCGCTGATGGACGGCATCAGCGCGATGTGCGTCGCCCTGCTGATCTACTTCGCCGCGCCGCAGCTGTTCCCGGGCACCGCGGCCGCGACCGGCGTCACGATCGGCCTGCTCTTCGCGTTCATCGACTACCTCCAGCGGGTCTTCGTCCCCATCCGCGAGTTCTCGGCCAAGCTGGCGACGACCCAGCGCGCGGTCGCCTCGCTCGAGCGCATCTACTCGCTGCTCGACGAGCCCGCCGAGGCCCGCGCCGTCGGTGCCACCGCCGCGGACGACCCGCTGCGCGACTTCAAGGGCGGCGTCGCCGTCCGCGACCTGCGCTTCCGCTACCGCCCCGACGCCTCCGAGGTGCTGCGCGGCGTGTCCTTCGACATCGCCCCGGGAGAGATCGTCGCCGTCGTCGGCCGCACCGGTTCGGGCAAGACCAGCCTCGGCCGCATCCTCACCCGCACCTACGACGACTACAGCGGCAGCGTCCAGTTCCTGACCCCGAGCGGCGGCGTCGAGGCCCGCGAGCTCGTCCCCGACGTCCTGCGCTCCCGGGTCCTGATGGTCCAGCAGGACGTGTTCCTGTTCAACGACGACGTCGCCTTCAACGTCAGCCTCGGCGAGCCCGAGCTCGCCGGCGACCCCGCGCGCATCGAGGCCGCGCTGCGGACGGTCCAGGCCGCTGACTTCGTCGCGGCGCGCGGCGGCCTCGGCTTCGTGGTCGGCGAGCGCGGCCGCAACCTCTCGTCGGGCGAGGCGCAGCTGCTGGCCTTCGCCCGGGTCGCCGCCCGCGCGCCGGCCCTGCTGATCCTCGACGAGGCGACCGCCAGCGTCGACAGCATGACGGAGCACCGCGTGCAGGCGGCGATCGAGGAGCTGCTGCGCGGCCGCAGCGTCCTGGTGATCGCGCACCGCCTGAGCACCGTCCGCCGCGCCGACAAGATCCTCGTCATGCACGGCGGCGAGGTCGTCGAGCAGGGCAAGCATGACGCGCTGCTCGCTCGCGGTGGCGTCTACGCCGAGCTCTACCGCATGGGCTTCAAGGAGCCCGAGCCCGCCGCCTGAGCGCCGCCCCGGGCACGCGAACGCGCCCGGGCCCGCCGCGGACGAGGCTCCCGTCGGCTCGCCGCGAGTCGACGCACGCTGTCCGTGACGGCCCGAAGTCGCGCATATGCGCGACCGATCGTGACCGTTCATCGCCCGTTTGTGGCCGTCGACGCGGCGGCCACGGACAATTTCTGTGTACTTGCGCGCATGGTCCGTCGCCGCCCTCGTGGAAGCTTGTTGACCGGACCTCGCTGTTTCATACAATGGCCTGCAATGGGCGTGCGGCGGGCAAAGCATGGGGTGAGTGAGGTTGCAGAGCGCATCTGGGGCGAGTGCACTGCGTACCGCCTCCGCGTGATGAACCGAGCCGTCAGTCGGATCTACGACGATGCGTTGCGGCCGTATCGCCTGCGGATCGCCCAGCTGAACACGCTGGTCGTGGTCATGCAGACCGGCGGCCTGACGCCCAACGACCTGTCGCAGCGGATGCACATGGACGCGTCGACGGTCAGCCGCAACGTCGAGCGCATGTGCAAGAGCGGCTGGCTCGAGCTCGCCGACATCGACGACGCCCGCTCGCACGAGATCCGGATCACCGCCAAGGGCATGAAGCTGATCGGTGACGTCGCCCCGGCATGGGAGGCCGCCCAGGCCGCGGCCGAGACCCTGCTCGGCGCGCAGATCAGCCGGGCGATCGCCCGCGGCGCGGACCGCATCGGCAACGACTCCGAGTAGGCCTCCGGGCTCGCGGCGGATGCGCTCGGTACGCCCCGGACTCCGCCCAGCCTGACCCGCACATCGCGCAGGCCCTCCTGACCGCCGTTCGGCCGAAACGAGGGCGTCGCCGGCCCTCGCCGTTCGGCCACGTTAAGGACGTCGCCTCGCCGGTCATGGCCGGGTCCGATCGCGGTCCGGACCGCTGCCGGCCGGATGGGTTGTCAGAGGACCCCAACTTCTGCATGCTGAGGGCCTCGTGCCCGCGCCCTGCCTGCCCGTCTTGCTCGCGCTCGTCGCGTCTGCACCCGACCCGGGCGCGGCCCCGCCCACGGCCGTCGACGCCGGCCCAGCCCCGGCAGAGGCCCTACCCCTCCCCGCTCCCGCCGACGTCTCCACCGCACCGGCACAACCCGCCGACGCGCCCGCACCCAGCGACGCCGCACCGCCCGGGCCGGACGCGGCGGTGGTCGTGGCGCCGGCGAATGACATGTCTTTTGGGACAGCACCCGGGCCAGCGCCGAGCGCCGCCCGCAAGCCGCCGCCCGAGCACGGGCCCTTCTTCGCCGGCGAACCGGCCTCCGACACGGCCTTCCCGAACGGCCCGCGCCCCGCCGACCCGCCCCGCTTTTCACTCGGACGCGGGGCGTTTTGCTTCCTGGACGACAGCCACTGCAAGAGCGCGCTGGTGCTGACCGCGGACGTGGGGATCGGCGTCAACATCGTCTCGGCGGTGACCCGCCTCGACGTCCCCTACGCGCAGTACAACTTCCGCGGCGGCGTGGTGTTCAAGCCGATGCTGCAGCGCCGCCCGGGCGGATGGCACCCCTGGGGCGTCGGCGTGGTCGGCAGCTGGTCGCGCGGGACCGCGGCGCCGACCTCGAAGAGCGCGCTGACCTCCGAGCACACGGACGCCTGGCGCGTCATCCTCGTCAATCAGCTGTGGCTCTCGAAGAAGCGCAACGGCTTCCACCTCGACCTCGACCTCGGCATCGTGCGGTCCAACGTGCTCGGCAGCACCGGCAAGTACTTCGGCAGCCACGCCGCCCTGTCCGCCAACTGGGGCGGCCTCGGCGGTCTGTTCCTGGCCACCGACCTGCTCGACAGCGACAGCAGGATCGTGTTCGGCTTCCGCGGCAATGGCGCCGCCGCCGCGCCCATCATCGGGCTCGTCCTGCTCGGTCTGCTCGCTGGAGGTGCGCTGTGAGCCTGCTTGCGCCTGTCCTCGCGGCCCTGCTCGCCCAGCAGCCGGCCCCCGCTCCGGTGGCCGAGCCGGCTCCGCCGATCCAGCGGCCCACCCAGCCGGCTCCGCCGATCCAGCAGCCCGAGCCAGCTCCGCCGATCCAGCAGCCCACCGGGCGGCCCGCGATCGGGCCGCTCGCGCCCGAGCCCGTGCCAGAGCCGGAGCCGGTCGCACCTGTCCCTGAGGCCAGCGAGGTCGCGGCGCCGGCCCCCGTCGAGCCGGTCGGTCCGCCGTTTCACAGCGCCGCCGACATGGAGACCCTGCGCCGTCGCCACGGCCTCGACCCGTCCCCGCCGACCAGCGAGCGTCGACCGGTGTTTCGCTGCTGGATCGCCGACCCGACCTGCGGCCTCGTCGTCGAGATCAACGCCACCAGCGCCTACGCCTTCCGCGCGCGCCAGGGCGTGGTCACCGACAAGAACGACATCCTCAAGTGGAACTCGGCCCGCGTTCAATACGACATCTGGGTCAGCATCCCGACGATGACCGAGTCGCGCGGGAAGTTCCGTTACACCCGCCTCAGCCTCGGACCCAAGGGCGGCGTCATCGCCAGCGACTCCAAGGACATCTGGGGTAACGTCGGCATCGCCGGCCGCTACTGGTTCAGCCGCAAGCGCTTCGCCCCCAGCCTCGAGTTCACCAGCGCGCTCGTGTTCAAGGTCGCCGGCATCAACCGCAACGGCAACTTCGACAGCGCCCGCGGCCCGCTCGGCTTCACCGCGGATGTCGGCATCGGCATCGGCGGCTTCGGCTCGATCATCGTCGGCGGCCAGTTCGACAGCCCGCTGGCCCGCGAGGACATCCCCGACGTCGAGCGCACCCAGGGCAGCGGCATGTTCTACATCGGCTTTCGCGGCAACATCCTGTGGGGCTTGCCGGCCGCGGCCGCCGTCGGCACCCACGCCGCGGCCACTCGCCAGATCAAGGCGCCCTGAGCCCGGCCCTCCACGGCCGGCCGGGGGGCCCGAAAAAATCTCTGGATCGGCTGTAATCTGGGGGCCGCTCGCGCGGCTCACCGATCACCCCGTATGGTCCTGCCCGGCTCTCACTTGCGCTCCGTCCCCGCCGGCGCGACCAACCTCTCCACTGCGCCCTCCACCGCGCCCTCCACCGCGAGCGCGGGCCCGCGCGCCGTCGAGCAGCTGGTCGAGCGCGCCCAGGCCGGCGAGATGGCGGCCTGGTCGCGGCTCTACCAGGACAACTTCGAGCGGATCTACCGCCACGTGCGGACCCTGACCGGCGACCCCCACCTCAGCGAGGAGCTGGTCCAGGAGACCTTCGTCCAGGCGCTGCTGAAGATCGGCAACTTCGACGGCCGCTCGCTGTTTAGCACCTGGCTGCACGGCGTCGCCATCAACGTCGTGCGCAACCACTGGCGCTCGTGCAAGAGCACCGAGCGCGCCCACGCCAAGCTCGAGCTGACCCACGCGCTCCCGGGCGAGGCCGACGAGCCCGGCGCCGCGGTCCATCGCAAGCAGCGGGTCAAGGCCCTGTATGCGGCGATGGAGGCGCTGCCCGACCAGCTGCGCGTCGCCTTCGTGCTCCGCGACCTCGAGGGCCTGAGCCCCGAAGAAGCCGCGCTGCGCCTCGACATCACCCCCGGCAACCTGGCCGTCCGCGCGACCCGGGCCCGCCAGCGGATCCGCAAGCAGCTCATCGCGTGGGGCATCCTCCCCGGCGAGCAGGAGCAGAGCCAGTGACCGCCCTCGACCCCCGCATCGACGCCCTCGACGTCCTCCGCGACGAGGCCCGCGCCATGCTCGACGAGGCGATCGCCCGCGAGCTGCGCGACGTGAGCCCAGACTTCGCCGCCGTGATCGAGGCCGCCCACGCCCGCGACCCGCAGCGCGTACCCCGGGCCATGCTCGACGAGGCCCTCGCGCTCGCGCCGATCGTGCCCTTCAGCGGCGAGAGCTCGCAGCGCCTCTCGATGCGCGACCACGCCGAGCTCGGCGCCCTGCTGGCCGAGGTCCGCGGCGAGGTCGACGCGGAGATCGCCGCGCTGCGGCGCAGCGGCTTCCCGCCCGTACCTGTCCCTTCGGTCAGCGAGGTCGTCGCCCTCGCTCCGCGCCGCCGCTGGCTGTGGGGCGCCGTCGCGGCGGCCGCCGCCATCCTTTTCGCCGTCGCCTCGCCGATGCTCGCCACCCGCCTCGCCACCTCCCAGGGCGACCCGAACCAGGCCCCCTGGGGCGAGCGCGCCGCGGACAGCTCGCACGCCGCCGAGCGCGAGGAGCCGGCCCCGATCTTGCGACGCACACGCCCGCCCGCGCCCGAGGCCGCGCCCGAGGTGGTGGTCACGCCGGAGCCCGCTCTCGCTCCCGTCGAAGTCGAAGTCGAAGTCGCAGTCGACACCGAGCCCGGCCTCGACACCGCCGCCGAGCAACCTGTCCCCAAGACCAGGAGGTCACCGCGCCCGGTCGCGGCCAGCCTGAGCGAGCAGCTGCGCAGCCTCGACGCCGAGGCCGAGTCCGCGTGGCACTCGGGCGACTACGCCGGCGCCGAGCGCCGCTACCGGCAGATCGTCGCGCTCGCCCCGGGCAGCCGGGCCGCCGACCTCAGCTACGGCGACCTCTTCACCCTCGCCCGCCAGCGCTCCGGCCCCGAGCAGGAGAAGGCGCTGTGGCGCGAGTACCTGGCCGCGTTCCCCCGCGGCCGCTACGCCGACGACGCCCGCGCCGGCCTGTGCCGCCGCGGCGAGCCCGACGAGCGCCCCGCCTGCTGGCAGCAGTACCTGAGCGACTTCCCGGCCGGCGTCCACCGCTCGCAGGCCGCTCGCGCCCTGGAGCAGCAGGTCGAAGCGTCGCCATGACCCGCCTGCGCACGCTGCTGATCGCCTGGTCCTTGAGCCAGGTCAACTGCGCGCCGATCGTCTACGAGCTCGACGATGAGGCCACCACCGCGGACCCGCCCGCGAGCACCGATCCGCCGACCACCGGCCCGGAGACCATGGACCCGTCCATGTCCTGCTTCGACGGCGCGTGGAACGAGGGCGAGAGCGACCTCGACTGCGGCGGCCCCTGTCCGCCCTGCGAGCCAGGGCTGCGCTGCACGCAGCCGGATGACTGCGCCGACGGGATGTGCCACGACGGCGTGTGCGGCCCCCTGGATTGCCAGGGCACCGGGGAGTGTCCGGCGCCGGGCCCGTGCCTGCGCTGGGACTGCGACCCGAGGACCGGCTGCACACCGACGCCGGACGCCGAGGGTGAGCCCTGCGACGCCGCCGACCTGTGCGTGCTCGCGGGCCAGTGCGTGCAGGGCGAGTGCATCGGCCCGACGCGCGACTGCAGCGGCTTCGCGGGTCCGTGCCGGGCGAGCGCCTGCAACCCGGCCACCGGCAACTGCGAGATCGAGGCGATCGCGGAGGGCCAGCCCTGCGACGACGGCCTCGCCTGCACCTTCGGCGAGCAGTGCGTACAGGGCGAGTGCAGCGGCAAGCCGCCGCTGCCGCTGCTGACGACCGACTTCAGCGCCCCCGACGGCTGGTTAATGGATCCGCTGTGGAAGATCGGCCCGGCGCAGCCCTCCAAGTGCGCCGAGAAGGGCGATGACCCGCCCCAGGACCACTCCCCCGGCCCCGACGAGCAGCTCGCCGGCGCGGTGATCGGCGGATGCCTCCCGAACATCGGCTTCCCGCTGAGCTGCCTCACGAGCCCGCCGATCGACGTCAAGGACCCGCCCGGCGGGCTCTGGCTGCGCTACTGGAGCGTCCTCAACACCGCGGGCGCGCCGATGGAGAGCCGCATCGACGTCTTCGACGCCAAGTCCCAGGCCTGGAACCCGCTCGCCAAGTTCCCCGAGTTCACCGCCGAGCCGGGCTGGACCGAGCACGTCCTCGACCTCAGCCCCTTCGTCGGCCCCGATCTGCGCGTCCGCTTCTGTCACTCCGCGCCCGGCCCGATCCCCCAGGTCGGCGGCTGGAGCCTCGACGACATCAGCATCGGCCCGCCGATGTGCGACTGAAAATTTCTTCACAGCGCCTGTAATTCCGGGCCCGCTCGCGGCACTCACCCTCGAACCCCACCGAACCTTCGAGGAGCGACCCCCGTGCAAAAGACCACCCTGCAGCGTCTCCACCGCCTTGCCCTCGGAGCAGCCTTCACTGGCCTGCTCCTGCCCGCCTGCGACCCCAACATCAACATCGAGAACAAGAACGAGCAGGGCGACGACTGCGGCTGTGACGACGACGACGACGATCACCCCCACCACCCGAAGGACGAGGGCGGCGAGGACGAGGGCTGCGACGGCGGCGACGGTCCCGGCCACCCGCCGGGCGACGAGTGTCAGCACGCGTTCCATCAGTGCCTCGAGCAGGGCGGCACCAAGGAGAAGTGCGCACCGATCCTCGACCAATGCATGCCGCCGCCTCCGCCCGACGACTGCGGCTACGCCTACAAGCAGTGCCTCGAGCAGGGTCAGCCCGAGGAGCAGTGCGCCCCGCTCCTCGACAAGTGCATGCAGCCTCCGCCGCCCCCGCCCGACGACTGTGAGCAGGCCTTCCACCAGTGCCTCGACCAGGGCGGCACCAAGGACAAGTGCGCCCCGCTCCTCGACAAG
>Ga0209480_10001476_pt1 | contig 17128 bp, 12 predicted proteins | sample JI61114C2DNA_FD_187501 | JGI IMG/M metagenome (GOLD analysis project Ga0209480, IMG submission 187501) | Wastewater effluent complex algal communities from Wisconsin, to seasonally profile nutrient transformation and Carbon sequestration -... | ecosystem: Engineered > WWTP > Effluent > Algae... | reverse complement strand
GTCTTTGACCTTTTCTCCAGCGGCAAGGCCGGTGACATCCACAAGCTGCTTCTTGGTCGCATCGGTGTAGGGGCTCACGACCATGCCTGGGCGTCCAGCCACAGGTGTTCCATAGGGCAGGACTTCTTCGGCTTTGCTTGCAGCCTCAGGGCTGGCTGGTGCGGTGGTTTTTGGCGCTGCCGCGACAGGCTTATCAGGCGCGGATTCTGTCGGCCTTGATGTCACCAATGGTTTGGGGGTGGGCGATGGCGTGACGTCATCGTAGTCGCGATAGCTCCGCGTGCGGCTGGGTGCGGAGGAACTCACCACCTTCTTTGGGCGATAAGGCACTTGGTTGTAATCAGCCTTCAGATGGCGGTTTGAGTGATAGGTGGAGCGGTAAGGAATCTGGTTCACCGGCCGTGGCTGCGCATAGGGCCGCTGAAGCTGGAAAGGCGCTGCCGAGGCATAATAACGAGGAGAAACCGAGCTATAGTCGGTGCTCAAGTAATTGAAGAGCCCCTTGCTCTGAATCTCGCGCATGGCATAGCGCGGCGGCAGTTGGCAACTGCTCAGGGCACCGATCATCAAGATCATCGACAGCAGGCGCAGGAGATGAGTGGGTTGCGTTTTCATAAAGGTTTGGCTGAGGGTTTGTTGGGAGCACGCCTTCCGCAAGGTTGACGAGAACGGCGCAAATATAAGGAAAATTGGGCAGTTCAGGCAAGGCCAATATCGCAAGCTTTTTGTCAGCGTGTCCTAACCAATGGATCATCCGTGAGAAGAGACGGCGCGCTCGGTGCAGCTGCTTGGGCACGAAAAAGCCCCGGCTTTTGAAGCAGCGGGGCCTGATCGTTTATGAGACCTGAAAACTATTTCTTCTTGGTTTCTTCACCACCACCAGCATTGGCCAGAGCCTGCTCTTCGGGTGGCAGGAAGGCTTTGAAGCGGCCTTTGTCGATGGCTTTCATGTAGGCTTCCATTGGCGTGACATAACCGTCGCGCAGCTTTTGCCAGATGGCCTCGTCCATGAACTGCATGCCTTGGGCTTTGCCGCCGATGATGACGTCGTAGAGCTTCTGGGTGGCACCTTCACGGATGATGGCAGCCACGGCGGGAGTGGACACCATGATCTCGTTCACGGCAGCGCGGCCTTTGCCGTCCGCCTTTTTCATGAGGAGCTGGGCGACGACGCCTTTCAGCGAGGCGGCAAGCATGGTGCGGACCTGGCTCTGCTGATCGGCGGGGAAAACGTCAATGATACGGTCAACGGTTTTGCGGGCGTTGTTCGTATGCAGGGTGCCGAAGACAAGGAGACCCGTTTCCGCTGCCGTGAGGGCGAGGGAGATGGTTTCAAGGTCACGCATTTCCCCCACGAGCACGATGTCAGCATCCTGACGAAGGGCGGCGCGCAGACCGTCCGCGAAACTCGGTGTCTGGATGGGCACCTCACGCTGGGTGATGATGCTCTTCTTATTGCGATGCACGAACTCGATCGGCTCCTCCACCGTGATGATGTGGCGGCGGAAGTTGGTGTTGATGTAGTCCAGCAGGGCGGCCAGCGTCGTTGACTTGCCGGAACCCGTGGGACCGGTGACGAGCACGAGACCGCTGCGCAGATGCCCGAATTCTTTGACCACCTGCGGGATGCCGAGCTGCTCAAGGCTGGCGATCTTCGTGGGGATGATACGGAAGACACAAGCGTAGCCGTTTTGCTGCTTGAGGTAGTTGCAGCGGAAGCGGTGCTCCTGATCCATTTCATAGGCAAAGTCGAGGTCGCCTTTGTCGATGTAGCGATCCCAACTGCGCGGGTCACAGATCTCGCGCATCATGGTCTCCATCGTCTCGGTGGTGAGGATCTCCTCGGAGATGGGCTTGATGCTGCCGTGGACACGCACTTTGGCGGGTTGACCCTGGCTCAGGTGAAGGTCGGAGCCTCCGAGTTCGATGAGGGTGTGGAAGAGTTGGTCGATGACTGGCATGGACGGGGAAGTGCTGAGGGACTAGACTCGAAAAGGTGGGTGAGAGGCGGGATCAGGCTTCAAAGAAGAGCTTCATCTGCTGCTTGTCTTCGGCGCGGGACTCGCACTCCTCGCGGGAGATGAGTCCTTTCGTGTAAAGGGCGCGCAGGGAGTCATCCATCGTGATCATGCCGACGTTCTTGCCGGTTTGCATGACGCCATTGAGCATGAAGGTTTTGCCATCGCGGATACAGGCCGCCACGGCGGGCGTGTTGACCAAGACTTCGATGGCCATCTCTCGGCCATTGCCATCGATCTTCGGCACGAGCTGTTGTGAAATGATGCCGCGCAGTGACTCGGACACCATGATGCGGATTTGATCGCGCTGATCCGGCGGGAAGACGTCGAGCACACGATCCAATGTTCGCGCGGCATTGCCGGTATGAAGTGTGCCGAGCACCAAGTGACCCGTTTCAGCCGCAGTGATGGCGAGCGAGATGGTCTCCAGGTCGCGCATTTCACCGACCATGATGATGTCAGGGTCTTCACGGAGAGCGCCACGGAGAGCGGCGGCAAAGGATTGCGTGTGGGTGCCGACCTCGCGCTGGTTCACATGGCAGCCCTTCGGCTCGATGACGTACTCGATAGGTTCTTCCAGGGTGATGATGTGATCTTCACGCTCCAAATTCACGCCATCCACGAGTGCCGCCAGCGTGGTGGATTTTCCGCAGCCCACGGGACCAGTGACGAGAATGAGGCCGTTGTGGTAGCGGATGAGTGTTTTGACCGTGTCAGGAAGTTTGAGTTCCTCGATCGTGCGCACCGTCGTGCTGATGATACGGAAGGTGATGTCGATGCCGAGACGCTGCTGCACCACGGAGGCACGGAAGCGCCCGAAGTCCGTCGAGTAGGCGAAGTCCACGTCACCACGCTCTTCGAGGCGCTTGATCTTTTCTTCCGTCAGGAAGCCATAGGCGAGGCGACGCGTGTCCTCAGAGGTCAAACTTGCTCCATTATGCCAGATCGGGCCGAGCGTGCCAAAGCGGCGCCAGATGGGCTGGCAGGCGGTGGCCAGATGCAGATCGGACGCATCATACTGCATGCAGAAGCGGAGGTAATCATCCACAGAGCCCAGCACGGGCACGAGATCTTCTTGAGGGGCGGCTTGGTCAGACATGGGCGGGAGGTTCGTCAGTCACTGGGGCCGTAGGGCCTGCGTGTTTGGAGAATTGGTTGGTCAGGTAGGATTGGAGGAACTGGGTGCCGTATTTCAGCGCCGCCACCCGCGCCATGCCGAGCATGGGCTGCAGGAGAGAGGCGATAAATCCATTTTTTCTATCGGAACCACCTGAGATGTCACGATCAAATTTCCCGCGTTTCGCAGGCATCAGCACTCTCCAGAGCACGAGCCCGCCCACACCAGCCGCCGCCGCCCAGGCCCAGAGATGGTTTTGTACAGACTGCCGCAGCAGCTCACGGGGATTCCAGGCCTCGCTGGCGAGGTGGACATGAGTGCCCAGCAGCGTGCGTGCTTCGTCGAGGTCGCGGAGCGCCTGCTGCTTCGGCGTTAGTTTGATGGGGTGCCGCTGAGCCATTCGCGATCGCGTTGAAATTGTTTGAAGGTTTCCTCAAAGACATGCAGGCGACGCAGCAGGGTGCGCAGACGCAGCAGGAAGATCAGGCCGAAAAACAAATGCACGCCCGCCGCGCCGAGCGCCACCTTCCACCAGGGCCAGCCCTGCGTGTGAGACACGATCCACACCAGCGCCGGCACCGCCAGCAGCCAGCCGCAGAGCAGAAAGCCAGACGCGATCGCCGCCAGCACCAGCATCGTCGTGAACTGCACACCCGCCTCCTGCGCCTCGATCTGCAACAGCCGCCCGCGCGCCTCGCCATACAGCGCCAGGGCGCGCAGCAGAGACTTTAGGCGTGAAACCTCCAGGTCCATCATGTGGGTGTTTGGATAAAGGATGATCGCTTAGCGGCGCAGGATGAGTCCCACGACCAAGCCCACACCGAAAGCGGTAAGCAGAGCCTGACGTGGCTTCTCGCGCGCCAGATTCTCAGCTTCCGCCATCAGGCTTTCGTAGCGCTCCTTCGCCTGGCCGAGAGCCTCATCCGCATAGGCACGCAGGTCTTCGGTCTTATCGTGCAGTTCCGTTTTGATCTCCGCCGCCCTCTGGCCAGCGCTGGCTTTGATCTGATTCGCGCGGGATTCAGCGGCGCTGCGCAGCTCATGGGCCTTTTGGGTGGCGGCCGTGCGTAGTTCTTCAGCGGCTTTCAGCGCGCTGGCTTTCGCCGCTTGGAATGGATCACTCGTCGTGGCTGCGCCGAAGCCAATGTCTGGAAGGGAGGATGAGTCGTTCATGGGAAAAGAATAATGACTGCTGGATTTAAGGCTAGGTGCCCACGATGGCGAGGGAAAAAACTTCACCGTGAAGAGGATGCGTGCTTGGCAAACCACCCCCCTTCCGGCGAAACTCGATAAATCCAGGGCCAGCCGCCCGTCTTCATTTCACCTTCACCTCTTTAATTACCATGGCACGCAAACTCAGTCACATCGCCCCCGATTGGTGGGATTACACCACCCTCGACTCCTCCCTCATCAACGACGCCGCCCGCCTCACCGAGCGCGATCTCCGCCAGCTCTCGCGCCCCGGGTTCAAAGTCGTCATGTATGACACCCTCGAAGAATTCTACCTCGCCGAGGCCCTCGAATACATCCACGCCTGGAAGCAGGCCACCCCGGACAACCCCGCCGGCATCTGCGGCCCCATCGGCCCCACCGAGCAGCTCCCCCTCGTCGCCCGCCTCGTCAACGACCTCGGCATCTCCATCAAAGACGGCCACTTCTGGGGCATGGACGAATGGTATGACCCCGAGACCAAAAAAGAGGTCAGCATGGATCACCCCCTCTCCTTTGAAAAAGCCGACCGCGAGCTCTGCTTCGACCGCATCCAAAAGAAGCTCGTCATGCCCGATACCCAGCTTCACTTCCCGAAAGCCGACACCGCTCCCTATATTAAAAGCTGGAGTTCCGGCGTCCGCTGCATCGTCATGCAGGGCGGCCAGGGCGACATCAAGCACTGGGCCTTCAACGACCCCCTCAAGCGCACCGGCAAATGGAAGAACGAGCCACCGCCAGCCGCCGAGTATCGCAAACTCGCCACCCGCATTGTCGATCTCCATCCCATCACTCTCGCGCAAAACGCCCGCACCTCCGGCGGCGGCAACATCACCATGGTCCCCCAGATGGCCATCACCGTCGGGCCAAAAGAGACCTGGATGGCCGAAAAAGTCAGCATCTGGCATGCCGGAGCCCATGACAACCCCCTCGGACAGCGCCTCTCCGCCCTCATGATCTCGAAGCGCCTCGTCGATAGCAGCGTCCCCATGTCCCTGCTCGCCGATCACCAAAACGTCCAGTTCAACTACTACCGTGGTGGTCTGGGAGAGGTCGCCGTCGAGATGCATTGAGAATACCCCGCCAGCACCGCTGGTGGAAGTTTCAGAGCGGTATTTTTGTCTTCAAACCAAAGTCGTGAGTGGCCCAAGCTGCTCACGACTTCTTGTTTTCTGAGACGAATTCCCAACAACGACTCCCCCACGTCATCGAAACGACCTGGAATTCTGACGATGGCCTTCTACACAGATAAAAGGTCACTGGAATTCTGACGATGGCCTTCCACACAGATAAAAGGTCACTGGAATCCTGACGATGGCCTTCCACACAGATAAAAGGTCACTGGAATCCTGACGATGGCCTTCCACACAGATAAAAGGTCACTGGAATCCTGACGATGGCCTTCCGAACGTTCGGAAGGCCACCCTGAAAATATCGAACACTGTTCAAAAACGACTTTTGCCCACCTCGCGGAGCCCTTTCTGTGAAAAAACGGCCGGATTCCCTCATTGCGCCGCTGTCCCTGAGTGCCTGATTCCGATCATGCTCCGCTCCCTCCTCTACCTCGGACTCGCCTTCTCCACCCTCGCCGCCGAGCCCGACTTCCCCCTCACGGCGGATTCCCAGCCACAGGCCAGCGTGCCAAAGGGCGAGATCATCAAAGGCAGCTACACCGCCCGCGACGGCAGCGTCTTTCCCGGCACCGTGCGGGATTACCAGATCTACCTGCCCGCCGGGCTCGATCAGACCCAGCCCGCCGCCTTCATGGTCTTTCAGGACGGCGTCATCTACCAGGCCCCCGTCGTCTTTGACAATCTCATCGCCAAAAAGGACATCCCGCCACTCGTCGGCATCTTCATCAAGCCCGGCATCGTCCCCGCCGCGAATGACAACGCCCTCCCGCGCTTCAATCGCAGCTACGAGTACGACGGCATCACGCCCACCTACTCCGACTTCCTGATCGGCGAATTCCTGCCCGCCATCGAGTCCCGGCACAGCCTCAAACTCAGCACCGACCCGAATCACGCCGCCATCTCCGGGAACAGCAGCGGCGGCATCTGCGCCTTCATGGTCGCCTGGCATCGGCCAGACCGCTTCCGCCGCGTCTTCACTGGCGTCGGCACCTACGTCGGCATCCACGGCGCCGATCAGCTCCCCGTCCTCGTCCGCAAGTTCGAGCCCAAGCCCCTGCGCATCTTCCTGCAAAGTGGCACCGGCGATAACAACCTCTACTGCGGCGACTGGTGGATGGCCAACCAGATGATGGAACGCAGCCTCACCTGGGCCGGCTACGACGTACACCACGCCTGGGGCGAAGGCGGCCACAACGCCAAACACGCCACCCAGATTTTCCCCGACGTCCTCCGCTGGCTCTGGCGCGATTGGCAAACCACGATGGAGATCAAAGCCAACCCCAAAGGAGAATCGAAGTGGAAAGGGTATGAGATCGTGGGGGCTGGGGAGTGGGATGACACTCGGAATAGCAAAGGCAACCAGTGTAACGCCATTGCATCGAATTTAGATGGTGACGTAGCCGTCGGCGGAATCTCTGGAATCATTGAAATGATCTCACCCGACGGTAGCATTCATCAGCTCGGAAAAATCAAAGCATCAGTGAACAGCATGGCTTTCGTCAAAGGTGGTTCTTTGATTGTGAATGCTAGGGCTGGGCAACTCCAAACAGAATCTGAAGTTTATCTGTGCCGTTTTGGTAAAGGGGTAAAGAAGTTGGCATTTTCAACTCCATACAGTGACTCTGTTACAGCCGACTTTGAAGGAAGTGTCTATTTCGGAGCAGGTATGGGCTTGAATCATCCGTTGGCTAGATCTGTCAACCAAGTAGAAGGATTGACTCTTCATGAATTGAACTGGCCAAGGGTCATGTGTCTGTCCCCAGACCAAACTCAAATCTATGGAGTTGAATACGGTTATCTGACCGCAGGATTTCCCACCCGAAACAACGAACTGAAGAACCAACAAAAATTCTACCTTCTTCAAGCGTCAGAAACGCAGGCGTATGCTCGCGGACCATTATTCGGAAGAATGTGCGTGGACACCATCGGCTGGCTCTACGTCGCCACCTCACTCGGCATCCAGGTGCTCGACCAAGCGGGCCGTGTGAACTTCATCCTCTCGACCCCGAAGCCCGCGCTGGATGTCTGCTTCGGCGGCAAAGACCTCAGCGAGCTCTTCATCGCCTGTGGCGACACCATTTACAAACGCCCCACGAAGGCCAAAGGCATCGTCAGCGGCCAGCAGCCCCCCATCAAGCCCCCTGCCCCGAAGCTCTGAGGAGCGCGGAGTTCCAACTCCGCAGCAGGTCGAGAACACGCAGCATCCCGAATGACCAAGAAGTCGATGGAGGTCGTGGATGATCCGCAAACTCTCCCATCGCTCCATCCGCTGCGGATTAAAATCCGCGCTCCAACAAGCCGCACTCCCATGATAGCTTGGCACGGCTGACGCTGTTTGATAGGCAGCGCCTATGTCCGACTCCACCGACACCCCACCTCCCGCCGCAGAATTGTCAGATCAGGAGGTCGTCGAGATGGTGGCCGGGATACGCGAGAGGCTCTTCGCCGAGGTCGGCAAGGTCATCGTCGGCCAGCAGGAGGTCGTGGATCAGATGCTCATCGCCCTCATCGCGGGCGGGCATTGCCTCATCACCGGCGCGCCCGGTTTGGCGAAGACACTGCTGGTGAAAACTGTGGCCGATGTCTTCGATCTCAGCTTCAATCGCATCCAGTTCACGCCCGATCTCATGCCCTCCGACATCACCGGCACGGAGATCCTCGAAGACACTGAGCAGGGCCGCCGCATGGTCTTCAACAAAGGCCCCGTCTTTGCCCACATGATCCTCGCGGATGAAATCAACCGCACGCCGCCGAAGACCCAGGCCTCACTTCTCGAAGCGATGCAGGAGCATCAGGTCACCGTCGCCGGAAACACCATGCATCTGCCCGAGCCATTCTTCGTGCTCGCCACGCAGAACCCCATCGAGATGGAAGGTACCTACCCGCTGCCCGAGGCACAGCTAGATCGCTTCATGCTAAACATCGTCATCGACTACCTCAGCGAGGACGAAGAAGTCGCCGTCGTCACCCGCACGACCAGCGGAAAAAAAGACCCCGTCCATCGCCTCTTCACCGGCGAGCAGCTCCAGGCCTTCCAGCACGTCGTGAAGAAAGTGCCCATCGCCGAAGACGTCGCCCGCTACGCCGTCAAACTCGCCGCCACTTCCCGCCCCAACCGCCCCGGCACCCCCGACTTCGTCAACGAATGGGTGAGCTGGGGAGCCGGCACCCGAGCCAGCCAAAACCTCGTCCTCGGCGCGAAGACCCGAGCCCTCATCCAAGGCCGCGCCCACGTCACCCTAGACGACATCCGCGCGATGGCACTTCCGGTATTGAGGCACCGTATTCTGATCAACTACCGCGCTGAGGCGGAAGGCGTCACTGTGGCGAAGGTGATTGGGAGACTGATTGAGAGCTTGGCGAAGTGAAGAGGCCGGAGTGTTTAGTTTTTAGTACTGAAGCCATCATAACCCGATGAATGTGATCGACCAAATTCAGATGTCCTTGAGATGGAAGAGAACATCGGCGCTATTAGAAGCTGCCGCAGCTCATATTGAATCCGATCAAAGAGCTTCAGAAGTGGAAGATAGCCTCTCCAAGTTTGAGGACTTCCTGGACCACAATGAACTGGAATGCGCGATGAACATGTTGGAGCAGGCTTCAGATTCTATCTCGGCACCTGCTGTGGTTTGGATAAAATTGGCTGAGGCGGCTGCTAGTATGGAGCTAATTCAGCACGAACATGAGTTCCTCGGAAGAGCGAAACAGGATGGTGAAAACACGGCACTAATTACTAACTACTAAACACTCCCAGTGCCCACCCACCTCGACACCACAGCCCTCGCGCGCATTCGCTCTCTCGAGCTGCGCGCGAAGGTCATCGTCGAGGGCTTGTGGAAAGGTATGCACCGTAGCCCTTACCACGGCTTCTCGGTCGAGTTCTCCGAATACCGGGCCTATGTCCAGGGCGATGATCCGCGCTACATCGACTGGAAAGTACTGGCTCGCAGTGACCGCACGTTCATCAAGAAATTCGAGGACGAGACGAACCTGCGTTGCCAGCTCGTCGTGGATCACAGTCGCTCAATGAGCTTTGGCTCGGGGCCGATGACGAAGGCGGATTACGCGGCCACGCTCGCTGCCACCATGGCCCTCTTTCTCATGCAGCAGGGTGATGCTGTGGGCGTAACCACCTTTGGTCAGACCCTGCAGGAACACATCCCCGCGCGGAATCGCCCCGGTCATCTGCGGCGACTCATGCTGGAGCTGGAAAAGCCCGCGCCTGCGGGTGCCACATCGCTCGATCTCAGTGTCAGCCAGCTCGCCGATCTCGTCCGCAAACGCGGCTTGATTTGTCTCGTGTCGGATCTGCTCGCACCTGTGGAGAAACTAGAGCGCCAGCTCGGCCTGCTCGGTGCTATGGGCCATGATGTCGTGCTCTTCCACGTCATGGATCGCGCCGAGATCGACTTCAGCTTCGACAAAGCCGCGCACTTCCGCGATGCCGAAACCGGCACCGAGCGCTTCATCGACCCCGCCTCCGCTCGCGAGGTCTATTTGAACCGCCTGAACGTCCACCGCGACTTCATCCGCCGCGCCTGCGAGCGCCAAGGCATCGAGTATCACTGGACCCCGACGGACACTCCCATCGAGCATGTTCTCTTCGACTTCCTCTCCGCCCGCCTGAGAAAGAAAGGAGGCGTGGCACGCCGATGATCATGCTTTCCGTTTCTGCCAAGCCCAACGGGCTTTCGCATCATAGCGAAGGGTTGGCCCGTTCGAGGGCCTACCCTGGTCCTCGAACGTTCATAGCCGTCATTAACACCGAACCCCAACGGGGTTCCGAATCGTTAGAGCCGCGCATCTCGTCCAGCGCCCGCCGATACGGAACCCCGTTGGGGTTTGGTTCTCATCGCGTTTTCGTGTCCCCCATTTCCAGGGTAGGCGCCGCTGCGCCAACCCTTCGCTATGATGCCGAAGGCCTTTGGCATTCACAGAGTCCAATCCGCTTTGCACGTCTGGCAATCCGTCCTGCATTCGTCATTCGGATTTCGTCATTCCTTCGTCATTCGTCATTCGGATTTCGTCATTTCATCTCATGACCTGGCTCTTCCCACTCTATCTCCTCGGCGGAGCCGCGATCATCGGGCCGATCCTGATGCATCTGCGTCGGCGTCCGCCACAGGATCGGGTGGAGTTCAGCTCGTTGATGTTTCTCGATGCGCAGACGCCGATGCCCGTGAGCAAGCGTCGTCTGGAAAACTGGCTGCTGCTTTTGCTGCGCTGTCTCGCGCTGCTGCTGCTGGCGCTCATGTTTGCGCGTCCTCTCTGGCGCTCGGAGAATGAAGACGCCGTCTCGCAGAATCAAGCCACCGTCCTGCTGCTGGATCGCAGCGCATCCATGCAGCGCGGTGATCTTTGGAAACAAGCCATCACTGCCGCAACCCAACGACTAGAGAAGATCGCCCTCACGGATCGTCTCGCCGTGGCGACCTTGGATCGAGAAACAAAACTGCTCTGGTCCTTCGATCAAGACAAGACCTCCGCCAGCACCCGCCTCGCCACTTTGAAGCCACAACTCGCCGCGATGAAACCCGGCTGGGCCGCGACCGATCTCGGGCAGGCGCTCGTGGATGCCGCAGGTTGGTTTGGCCGCACGCAAGGTTTGAGCGGATTGAAGAAGCGTCTAGTCGTCATCACCGACTTCCAGGAAGGCGCGCGTCTCAATGCCCTACGCGGCATGGTCTGGCCGGAAAACATCGCCGTCGAGGTGGTGCGCGTGGATGCGCCGAACTCGGATAACTTCACGCTCTCCCTCGCTGCGAGCAGTAGAACGAGTTTTCCAACTCGTTCATCGGGAGCCTCCGCAAACTCCCAAGCCGACGAGTTGGAAAACTCGTTCTACAGAGTCCGCCTCAGCAACACACGCGACTCCAGAGCCAGTGACTTCAAACTCACCTGGGACAACAGCACCGAACCACCGACCACGGGCTATCTACCACCTGGAGCCAGTCGCGTGCTCAGCCTGAGTAGCAGCCTCCGCAAGGAGGCGGTTGGTAGCGTGGCGACCTCCCAAGACCACGCTCTTGCGAGCGCGGCTACAGTGACCGGCGATGCCTGGGACTTCGACAACCGAATCTACATCGCCCCAGCGCAGCCAAAGCCGGTAAAGATCGTCTTCATCGGCGATGAAAAGACCCGCAGTGAGGCTGCCTCACCACTCTTTTATCTGAGCCGTGCTTTGCAGCCGACGCCGAGTTTGCTGCCTGACCTGACTGTCGTTTCGGAGAGCGCTGCGAGTGTCCCCGCAGGCACCGAGCTTGTCTTCATCTCGGGTGCAAAACTCAGCGCTCCGCTCATGCAAAACGTGCGCGCATTGGCAGAGAACGGCGGCTTGGTTATCGCAGTGGTCACGCCTGAAATGAAGGCGCAGGAGCTGGAGGCACTCACGGGTGTTACCGGCATTCAGTCAGACGTGTCGGACAAGTTGGACTCGTCTGACGAGTATCAGATGCTCGCTGATGTGCAGACCACTCACCCACTCCTCCGACCCTTCGCCGATGAGCGCCTGCGCGACTTCACGAAGCTGCGTTTCTGGAAGCATCGGAAGCTCACTTTGCCGAAAGAGTCTCCTGTGGAAGTGCTCGCCCGTTTTGATCAGGGCGATGCCGCCATCGTCGCGCAGTCGCTTGGCAAGGGCCGTGTCGTTTTGCTCACCAGCGGCTGGCATCCGGCAGACAGCCAGCTTGCCCTCAGCACGAAGTTTGTCCCGCTGCTCTACGGCTGGCTGGAAGCGGCAGGATTCCGCAACGAACAGACCGCGTCGTTGTTGGTGGGAGATGTGCTTCCTCTGGAGGCAGCTACCTCGATCATGACTCCCGACGGCCAAAAGCTCACCCCCAAAACCGGCGACACGATTCGTGCGGATATGCCGGGCATTTACACCTTGGGCAAAGATCGCCTCATCGCCGTCAATCTCGCGCCCGAAGAAGGCCGTGTCACCCCGATGGACATCGCCAAGCTCCGCGAACTCGGCGTGCGTGTCGAGGAAGGTGACCTCGACCCCACCGCCAGCGCCAAAGCCGAGGACAAAGAGCGTCTCGCCATCACCGAGCAAGAGGCCCGGCAGCGTGCGTGGATCTGGCTGCTCGGCACCTTGCTCGCCATCCTCGCCTGGGAAACCTGGCTGGCCGGAAGAATCAGACAGTCTCAGCCGCAACCCGCGTTTACTCCCGCATGAAGACTCACGACGAACGGCGCAGCCCTTGGACTACGGCAGCCTGCTGCCGCTTTTCCGAGCCAGCCCTGCTGGCGTCGGAGTCCCCAACGCCAACTTTAGCTGAGAGATCATGTCTCTCGGCCACCGACGGCGGCAGGCCGCCTGGAGAAAGCGGCAGCAGGCTGCCGCAGTCCAAAGCGCTTCGCGCACCATCTCACCACGAAAGGAGCACCCCATGATCGAAGCTGAAATCCTCAAGGAAAAGTTCCGCGTCGTCACTGACAAGATGCGCACGCTGAAGCGGCAGCGCTTTGTCATACTGATCTTTCTGGTCCTTGGCTCAATTTTATTGGCCCTCGCCAGTCACCCTGACTTGCTGCCCAAAGCCTGGCGGGTTCGTTTCATCCAAGGAGTTGCCATCACCGTGGCCTCCAGCGCTCTGTTCTCTTGGTTGCTCTATCGACGCCGGGCATCGGCGTTGGACATCGCACGGCATTTGGAGATCAAAGATCCGAAACTTAATGGTCTCGCAGTGACTGCGACGGAGCTACTACAGAAGCCTGAACCTTCATTTTTGGATCGTCGCGTCATTTCTCAGTTCACCGACTATGCCGCCACGCAGGATTGGACCAAGATGATCATCGGCTGGCGGAATATTTTGTGGGGATCTCGCAGCCTCATTACTGCCACCGTGCTGCTCATCAGCAGTGTCATTCTGGTCAACCGCGCTTTATGGAGGAACAAAGATCTTCGGAAGGTGGCTGAACAGAAGACTGTCGAAATCAAAACTCCAGCCCCCGACTTCTCCGCCACCATCACTCCCGGAGATGTAGAGATCGAAAAAGGCACGCGGCTCGTCGTCGAGGCCACCTTTGCCAAAGACGTGCCTGCCGACGCCACGCTCATCATCTCGGAACTCGATGGCAAGGAGCGTGACCGTCTGCCGATGAAGCTCACCGTGGATGAAAAAGTCTTCGGCGGCATGATCGCGAAGGTGGACAAGGATGCGCGCTATCATGTCGAGTTTGGTGAAGGCAAATCGAAGCAGCACAGCATCACGACCTTTGTGTATCCGAAACTGGAGCAGGTGGATGTGAAGATCACACCGCCGGCCTACACGAAGCTGCCTCCAAAAGAGATCAAGAACACGATGAAGATCTCGGCGATGGAAGGCAGCTCCATCGACTTCAGTCTGAAGATCAACAAGCCGCTCAAAGAGGCGGAGCTTTTCGGCGAAGACAAAACGTCGCTACCGCTCAAGCCATCGGCGAATGATCCGACGATCCTCAAGACCACGATGAAGGCCGAGAAGACGCAGAAGTGGCGCGTGCATCTCATCGATGACAAGGAGCGGGCAAACAAGAATCCGCCGTGGATCAGCGTGACGGTGCAGTCGAATCAACTCGCCAAGATCGAGGTCGTCTTCCCGAAGCGCGATGTGCAGGTTTCACAGATACAGGAACTGCCGGTCGAGGCGAAGGTCTGGGATGATCTCGGCGTGACGAAGAGCGGTGCGAGTTTCAGCATCGCGGGCAAGACGAAGGACGTCATTTTCAAGCACGGCATCACCGAGCCTTCGAAGAAGCAGGAAGTGAAGGAATTGCTCGCGCTGGAAACCGAAGACACCTCGCCGCGGCAGCTCGTGAGCTATCACTTCTGGGCTGAAGACACCGGCCCGCAGGGCGAAGTGCGTCGAGCGATGAGCGATATGTTCTTCGCCGAGGTGCGCCACTTTGAAGACATCTTCCGCGAAGGTGAATCGCCTCCCGGAGAGGAAGGCAAGGAGCCGAAAAAGGGCGAGGCGGACAAGCTGGTCGAGTTGGAGAAACAGATCGTGAATGCCACCTGGCGGCTCGTCCGCGATACGAATGCTGGCAAGACCATGGATGTGGCAGCACCGGATGCCGGCGTCGTGCAGGAGTCACAGGCAATGGCTCTCGAGCAGACGAAAGAGGCGATGGAGAAAGCCGAGGACGCCCAGATCAAAACCGCTCTCACCGAAGCCTGGAAGAGCATGAAGGACGCGCTCGACCCGCTCGGCATGGCAGCGGTGGATAAAAAGCGTGCCTCTTTGAATCAAGCGCTGACCTATGAGCAAAGCGCGCTGGAGTGGCTGCATCAGGCGCAGAGTCGCGAGCACATGATCATGCGGTCGAAGTCCAAGAGCAAAAGCAGCGGCAAGCAGAAGCAGATGCAGAACCATCTCATGGAGCTGGAGATGAAGCAGGAAGAACAGCGCTACGAGGAAGAGAAGCAAGCTAGCGAAGAGCAGACCGCCGAGCAGGAGGAGAATCTGCAAGTGCTGAACCGCCTGAAGGAACTCGCCCGACGTCAGGAGGCTCTGGCTGAGAAGATGAAGGAACTACAAAAGCAGCTCGATCAGGCCAAGACGGAGGCAGAGAAGGAGGAACTGCAAAACCAGCTCAAGCGTCTCGAAGATGAGCAAAAGCAGCTTCTAAGTGATCTCGATGACTTGAACGAGCGCATGGAGAAGCCCGAGAACGCCGCCAACATGGCGGAGGCCAAGCAGCAGCTCGAACAAACCCGCGAGCAGGTCAACGAAGCTGCTGAAAAGCTCAAGGAACAGCAGCTCGCCGATGCCGCAAATGCCGCCACCCGCGCCCAGCGTGAACTCGAAAAGATGCAGGAGGATTTTAAAGAGAAGACGGCGAAGCGCTTCAGTGATGAAATGAAGCAGATGCGCCAGCAGGCCCGCGAGGTGGCTGAAAAGCAGAAGCAGATCGCCGAGTCGCTGGAGAATCAAAAGACGCCTGATGCAGCCAAAGAAGACACCAGCGCCGATCTCGACAAGATGCTCAAAGGCGGTGATGCCTCACGCCAGATCCAGGATCAGCAGGAAATGGTGGCCGACTTGCTCGAAAACATGAAGCGCGTGAGCGAGCAGGCTGAAGGCAACAATCCACTGCTTCACCGCCGTCTTTACGAAGCCGTCCGCGAAGCCAAGACAGGCGGACTCGAAGAGAATCTCGACGAAGCGCGGATGCAGGCCCGCTATGGCAACCGTGCCGATGCCCAGGACGCCGAACGCAAAGCCAACACCCTCGTGGATCAGCTCCAGCAAGGTGTGGAGAAGGCGGCTGAAAGTGTGCTCGGCAGTGAGACGGAAGCGCTGCGGATGGCGCGCACGGAATTGGACAAGCTAATCAAGGAGGCGGGTCAGGAAGGTCAGCAGGGGCAAGCTGGTCAAGACAAGCCAGATGCGGAGAAGGGAGACGCGGAGACGCGGAGTGCCCAAGCCTCAGCCAACGAACCCAAGGAGGGCGGTAAGCCTTCGGATAAAGCCAAAGGTGAATCAAAAGCCGCTGGGCAGCAGCCTGGAGACAAGCCTACTGACATGGCTGGCAAAGAGCCCGGAGATGGAAAGCCCGGTCAGGAAGGTCAAGGCGAGCCAAAGCCCGGGCAGATGGCCCAAGGGCAGAAGCCCGGTGAGTCAAAGGGCGAGCAGCCCGGCCAAGCCCCAGGCGAAGGCAAGCAGCCAGGCGAACAGCCAGGGCAGCAGCAGGCGAAGGCTGATTCAGGTCAACAAGGCCAAGGCGGTCAAAAGGGTCAAGAAGGGCAGAAACCTGGAGAGTCTCCCGGTGAATCGAAAGGTTCGCAGCCCGGAGAATCTCCCCAGATGGCCCAAGGCGAAGGCAAGGAAGGCGCTGGGGGCAAACAAGGCACGGGTGGCAAGCCTGGTGAAGCCGGGCAGGGAGGACAAGGTGGTCAGCCTTCTTCAGAGTCATCCGAGAAAGCCCCCCAGCAGCTCTCGGCCAATCGTTCGCCTCAACAGCAGCCCGGTGGTCGTGAACGCAACACGGCTGGCGGCGGCGGAGGTGGTGGCAATGAAGGTGGAGCCTTCTTCTTCGACCAAGGCGCGGAAGTCACGAATGACCGACCCTTCACGGGCGAAGGCTACGACCGCTGGACGGATCGCCTGCGCAATGTGGAGGAGCTTTTGAACCAGCCCGAACTCCGCAACGAAGCCGCCAAGGTGCTCGACAATGCTCGTGCGATGCGGATCGACCACGAACGCAATGATGCGGCTCCGCAGGTGGATCATCTTCAGATGCGCATCTTGAATCCACTCGTCGAACTGCGTGATCGAGTCGCTGAAGAACTCGCCAAACGAGACACGAAGAACCCCATGGTCCCCGTGGACCGCGACCCCGTGCCGCCCGCCTTCCGCGAGCTGGTGAAACGCTATTATCAGGAGCTCGGGAATGGGAATTGATCCACGAAAGATAGCTGGAGCGCGCGCGTCTCGCGTGCCGTGTTTCGCGTCCTCGCGGAACACCGTTCCACAATCTACACCGAAGCCCATAATCGCCGATTTTGGAAGGAACCAACTCATCGAACGGATTCCCGCGAGGACGCGTGAATCAGCACGCGAGGACGCGTGCGCTCCCGCATGACCCTCACCCTCCAACATCCTGAACGACTGTGGCTCGTCGCTGCGATCCTCGCGGTGGCGGCGGTGGTCTTGTTGTGG